>JGI26051J44788_1000896_pt1 | contig 12486 bp, 7 predicted proteins | sample HigsolmetaGSP13D_FD_44788 | JGI IMG/M metagenome (IMG submission 44788) | reverse complement strand
TCCGCTTGTTTTGCTTGTTTTGGTGGCATATTTGTAGTTGAAGTTGATGAATATGTCGCGTTGGTTGGTTACGTGGCCCGCTCGGTGTCCGATTACGTTATATGGGTCGATCTCTATCAGCGGAATCTGGCGATATCCAGAACCAGACAAAAAAAATTCACGGGTCCACGGATCTATCATGGCATCATGCTCGTGCTGGATACCAAAAAGAGAAACCGGATGCGGGAGGTCAACACCCGAGACGTCATACATCCGAAGTGAGTGCCGCGCGGCGCGTCGCTTGATCACGGTTATAGTTTCAAGCCACGCAAATCATCAACGTCGTCAAGCAGCTTGCAAATGGAAGAGTAATAACTGGCTCAATGGGAGGAGACAGCGATAACCCTGGTCGGTGCATTGGCTGAGCACCTGGGTCTTGTGTATCCGCACCGCCTGTGACGTAGCGTGCGCATATATCTATCAAACCAGGACGAGTGTGGCGAACGGTTAACGGCTTCTGAAGCTGTACATACTGTATACGCATGTACTCCGTACTCCTGCTTTTCTTCGAGGATCGCCGGAAAGTGTGTGGGGCCATCCGATGATTATTTGAGACTGCGAGTGCTGCTTTTGGCCGCACGCGTAGAATGATAGAAATAGTAGTACTGAGTCTACTGACTCTAGTATTCTAGCACAGTAGTCACAATCCACTGTCCTGTCTGTATATTTACTTCGCTTTTCAGTTGAGTTGGGAAAGAGCTTCCGAATGCCGTTCATCACGTTTCTCAAACTTCTCGGAAAGTCCCGATAATGAGATATTTCTGGTTCAAATCCGCCAAGACGGACGGAACCCACTGCCTTAAAAAATGAGAAAAAGAAAAAGAGCGGGACACAATTGACAGAAGTGGACCCGATCCGTGGGAAGCGATAAACGATTTGTTTCTGTGGTGCGATTTGCCATACTGCATATGGACAGGCGATGCGAATATCGAATGAGAACGCATCCAAATGGTAAGAAATAAATAAGCAACCATGGAGACGCGAGGTCCAGACCTAAACCGCTGACTAAGTGCCGGAGGCTCTCAGGTCCAGCTCCACCGCAGGATGCTCGAATCAGGTCACCGGCGAGAGACTCGACACCTACGTGTCCGCAGCGGAGATGTTGGGGAACGTACCCTGTTGCTCATCCTCCGCAGTCCTCCGCGACAAGATGATGTCTCGCGATCTTCGACGCCCTGTTCGTCTGACATTCGAGCGTGCTCTGATTGGAAGAAGCATACCCACCCATCGTGCGGGGTAAAGCTTCGAGGTGGAGAGGATCTGGAGAGAGGCGAGGGCAAGCAGCATCAGCAACGCGTGGTCCGCGCTGGATGGGACAGACGCCAGTGGAGCAGCTTCATACCGATTCACCAGATCCTGGCTTCTGTCCAGAGAGCCCCATTCGTGGAGCAGACACCCGAGCTTCCTCGATTTTCCTCTCCGCAGGAATACCGCACCATCGCCAGCCCGTAGGGGAGGGATGTGGCAGCTCCGCAAGCGTCATTGGTGCTTTGCAGGTTTGCGGTGGGAAGGTTGAATCCGTTCTTGTCGTCACCTCGACCTCGAAGATGCTCCTGGGTGTAGCTCTCCCCGCAACGGACCCCCACCCAGGGAACATACCTGTATATAAAACCTCCTCCTGCCCACGGTTGGTCTCCCGAGCCAGCGCCACTTGGACTGTCTGTTCCTTTTTTCACTTCAGACATCCTTGATCTCGCGAGAAAACAGTTCCCGTGATCTTGTTTTCCAGTTCTTTGTTATCGAGCTGTCAAGATGGGTAACGACGAGGAGCCAAGTATGTCTACATGCCCTGTCCATCTGATCTATAGAAATACCACGTACAGAAGGATTTGGTTGGCGGATGAAGATGGCTGACAATCAACTCTTTCTTTCCAGAGACCTACCGCTACAACGAAACCCCTGTGTACACCACGTCCAATGGCTGCCCGGTTAGTCTTCTGATCATCCGTCTGCGACAAATGCTGTAGAAGTATGGACAGGATGCTGACAGTTACAAGGTCATGGACCCGGGAGCCTCCCAGCGGGTTGGCCCCAACGGACCTCTCCTGCTCCAGGACTTCCACCTGATCGACCTGCTTGCACATTTCGACAGGGAGAGGATCCCGGAGCGTGTTGTGCACGCAAAGGGTGCTGGTGCATACGGAGAATTCGAGGTCACGGACGACATCAGTGACATCGTAAGTCCGAGCATTACCGTCTACCGATTATTCTCCGGTCTAACAACGTCTGCACAGACTGTAATCGACATGCTCCGGGGCGTGGGCAAGAAGACCAAGATGGTTGCCCGCTTCTCCACCGTCGGTGGTGAGAAGGGCTCTGCTGACAGCGCCCGCGACCCTCGTGGTTTCGCCCTCAAGTTCTACACCGAGGAGGGCAACTGGGACTGGGTGTTTAACAACACGCCCATCTTCTTCCTCCGTGACCCGGCCAAGTTCCCCCTCTTCATCCACACCCAGAAGAGAAACCCACAGACCAACCTGAAGGATGCGACAATGTTCTGGGACTACCTGTCCACCAACCAGGAGTCCGCTCACCAGGTCATGCATCTCTTCAGCGACCGTGGCACCCCGTACTCGTACCGCCACATGAACGGCTACTCCGGCCACACCTACAAGTGGATCAAGCCGGACGGCACCTTCAACTACGTTAAGATCCACTGCAAGACCGACCAGGGCAGCAAGACCATGACCAACGAGGAGGCCGCCAGACTAGCGAGCGAGAACCCTGACTGGCACACGGAGGACCTGTTCAAAGCCATCGAAAGAGGCGAATACCCGTCGTGGACCTGCTACGTCCAGGTCTTGAGTCCCGAGCAGGCGGAGAAGTTCCGCTGGAACATCTTCGACCTGACCAAGGTCTGGCCTCAGGGCGAGGTGCCCCTGCGCCGCTTCGGCCGTTTCACCCTGAACAAGAACCCGCAGAACTACTTTGCGGAGATCGAGCAGGCCGCCTTCTCCCCGTCGCACATGGTCCCGGGCGTCGAGCCCTCTGCCGACCCGGTCCTGCAGGCCCGCCTCTTCTCCTACCCCGACACCCACCGCCACCGCCTGGGTGTCAACTACCAGCAGATCCCCGTCAACTGCCCCCTGCGCGCCTTCAACCCGTACCAGCGTGACGGCGCCATGAATGTCAATGGCAACTACGGCGCGAACCCCAACTACCCCTCGAGCTTCCGCCCGCTGAAGTACTTGCCCGTCAAGGCCAGCCAGGAGCATGAGAAATGGGCCGGCTCCGTCGTCACGGCGCAGATCCCCGTCACGGACGAGGACTTCGTCCAGCCCAACGCCCTGTGGCACGTCCTCGGCCGCCAGCCCGGCCAGCAGGAGAACTTTGTCCATAACGTTGCCGTCCACCTGTGCAACGCCAACGAGAGGGTTCGCAAGCAGACCTACGGCATGTTCAGGCGCATCAACCCTGATCTGGGCGCGAGAATTGAGAAGGCCACCGAGGCCGAGGTCAAGAAGAACGCCCAGGTCCCCGCGGCACGCCTGTAGAAGCGCGAAAGAGAGCCGAGAAAGAAGCCCCATATCTCTCCGCATTTTGCGGAGTGGGACCGTTGACTGGTCCCCACTGCCCGTGGGGTATCTGCGGGATGGCCGTTTTGACCCGTGACTTAGTCTCGCGGGGGAACGGCCGGCGCCGGACAATGATGAGACTAGGTCGGCTAAGCAAGGCCAAGGTTGACTATTCAATTATTAGTAACGACTGGCAATCGAGAAGGATTAAGTAAGAGCGGGGTAGTTCCATATTCTTTCTTAGCATGTCTGATGTCAAGCGATGTCTTTAATTCCCTTTTCCCCTGTCTCCACGATTCCCCGCACCATATGTATGTACTGTACATGTCAATGAATCATGTCTGCCTTATTTTTTCAGTCGTGTAGCTTAGGTAGCTGTACATAATTTCATTCGCGGAACCGACCTGGCCCCAGTCCAGCCCCCAGATCATTATTAATGTAAGCTCCAAGGTACGTAACCAACGTCGATCCTCCGCATACCATAGAGGACTGCCCGAACCTTCTCCCTGTTCCCGAGGTCCTCCCAAAACACTTAAATAAACTTGAAGCTACCACCTGCAGTAGTACATACAGTACGTAAGAACCTTATCTCGCTTCTGTCTTTGATTCCACTGTACTTTACGTACTAAAGCCTATCAACGTTAACTAAACAGCTAACACTCTCTTAAGCTCTGAAACTGTAGACACTATGTGTTCCGGATTTTCCATCCTATCCTATTCTATTTGATTCCATTGCACTCTGCAGAAGATCAACTGCACACCACTTTATATCCTGTGATATACTCACTTAAGCACTTATTACGCTGCAGTTTCACAACCGGCTAGTCAAATACTGCTAATGGAATCTTGTTGCGGGTTAATAACAGTTCCAAGGGTAGCTGCAACATCATTTGGTTAAAACAACATAAGCTATATCTCGTCCCGTCCACGGGGCAGGGTGGGCAGGGTGGCAGCGGTGCGAAGGTTCCTTTCCTTTCTTCCTCCAATGGATTGTTCGATGAGTTCGGCCAGGGAATCATAATAATATATTTTTTAAATCATCCACCGTCTATTAGCGGCCCGGGAAAGATAACAACAGGGAGACCTGCGGGGAAGAAAAAGTTCCCGGAGAACTGTAGAGAGTAGGGTATCGAGGGGTAGAAGAAGCAGCATCTGATTAAGCGGACGGAGAAGAGTACTTTTTGAGTTGCATTGGGAACATCAATAGTTAGTTGCTGCTTGTATATTATGAGTGAGCAGGTTGAGGCAGCGAACACTTGCTGGGATTTTATAGAGCCACTTATAAAATAATTGAATTCTGTATGTGATTCTTTTGCCTACCGATCCTTTCGCTTGATTTAAATGAGGATTTATCCATAACACATGCTCTTGAAAGATCCGTTTATATAGGAAGCGTTGTGAGAGAAAGCCATTCACTCGTCATTTTTTTTCGTTTCTACTATGCTAACGCTACGGCATACATCAGCCAGCAAAAAAAGGCCGTATATAGTTGCTTAATCTAAGAAACTACACTTTTTTTACTCATGTGACCACTCCGGTTTCTTCTTTTCAACAAAGGCAGTCATTCCTATCACACAGTTAGTATTGTGGATATGTGTTATTGTTTATATAAATAGATGTCTTCAAACTCACCGATCTTCTGATCCTTGGTTCCAAACAGGCCATGGAACAGCCGTCTCTCGAAGTCGACACCCTCCTTCAGCGACAGCTCCTGGCTCTTGTTCACCGCCTCCTTCGCAGCGATAACAGCGGGCCGGCTGTAGCTGGCGATCGTCTCGGCGGTCTTGATCGCCTCCGCGAGCAGCTCGTCCTTGCCGCCGTCGACCACCTTCGCGGCGAGACCCCACTCACCGGCCTCCTTGCCGCTGAAGTTCTTGCCCGTCAGGATCAGCTCCATGGCCTTGCTCTTGCCGACCGCGCGGGTCAGGCGCTGCGAACCGCCGGCGCCGGGGATCACGCCCAGCTTGATCTCCGGCTGGCCAAAGGTGGCGCTGGCGGTGCAGTAGATGATGTCGCACATCATGGCCAGCTCGCAGCCGCCGCCGAGGGCGTAGCCGGAGACGGCGGCGATGACGGGCTTGCGGATGTTGTTCGCGAGGTGGGACCAGTGGGCGATGAAGTTGTTGTTGTAGGCCGAGGAGAAGGTCAGCGGGGCCATCTCCTTGATGTCGGCACCGGCTGTAGAAGGGGAAAGAAAGAGAGATTGTTAGAAAAAACAGATATAATGCATGAAGACTGGGAGGTAGAGAGGGAGTGCTTACCGGCAAATGCCTTCTCGCTGCCGGTGATAATAATTGCTCCAATGTCCTTGTCTTGGTCATACTTGGTGAGGGCGTCGTTCAGCTCATTAAACAGCTCGCTCGAGAGGGCATTGAGGGCCTTGGGGCGGTTGAGAGTGACTGCAGTGACATCAGCATAACTGTTCAATAAACAATAGTTATTGGCGAATTTTGAACTAGGGTGAATAGTTTGTGTACTTACTCAGTCCGACACCCGGCTTGGGGGTCTCCGTGAGGATGTTCTCGTAAGCCGGACGAGCGGTAGAGTACGGCCGGCCGACTCTGGAAAGATAGGCTGTCAGAGGAACAGCGGTTCTGGAGGCGACCAGCCGCGAGCACCGCGAGGCGAACATCGTGCCCAGCTTCATGCTGATCAATTGATGAGAAGACGACAGATTACTTCCACAGCGCAGAAATGGAGGGGCTGAGCAGCACTGTATATCGACCCCAGACCCCGCAGCGCCGAGTTCCGACGCGGCCTCGGGGCCCGAGGTCAGCCGCGGCAACCCGCGCACGTGACCCGGGCGGCCGGTTTCGCCCGTGCACCGCACCAGGCCCAGAAGGGTTAGGCGCGCGGAAGCCCCTGTGGCGCAGCTGACGCGGCCAGCGGCACGGCCGGGCGTGGCTGGTGCTCCCACGGGCATCCTGACACTTTTCTGCTCTCCGGCCGCCAACAACGCACCTGCCAACCGGCCCGTCATCCTCCATCTCTGCGCACGAGCTACCGCCTGGAAGCGGCCTCCGAAACGACCTGGCGAGAGACACCCGAGTTGGAGACCGTCTAGCGTCCGGCAATATCCCTCCCGTGTTGCGCAATGGATATCCCAGAGCCCGATCAGACCCCTTTCCAGGCCGTAACGGCGCATACCTCGAAGCTTGCCAGGGTGAGTGGCCCAGACGAAGTTCCGTGCGCCTTCTGCGCGTGCAGTGGATGAGGGAGATATCGTATGCATGCAGAGTTTGCTAACATGCATGTGATAGCAATATCAAATCTTCCTGGACAAGTGTACACCATATACAGCCTACCGGTGGCTTGCCACGGCAGCCTTCCTTGTAATCTTCTTCTTGAGGGTTATACTTGCGCAAGGATGGTATATTGGTATGTCCTGGCTGTTGAGCCTGATTGCGCGGTATTGTTCCGGCTGCATTTCGCTAACACGCGCCGTACTTGCGTGTTATAGTCGCATACACGCTGGGCATTTATCTCCTGAACCTCTTCCTCGCCTTCCTGCAACCCAAGTTCGACCCGTCCCTCACCCAGGATGAAGGTTTGGAGGACGGTGACGCGGGTTCTACCCTGCCCACCAAGCGGGATGACGAATTCCGCCCGTTCATCCGACGGCTCCCCGAGTTCAAGTTCTGGCACTCGGCTACCAGGGCCATTCTTATCGGCTTCGTGTGCACCTGGTTTGAGATCTTCGACATCCCCGTGTTCTGGCCGGTGCTCGTGGTGTACTGGCTGATTCTCTTCTTCCTGACGAGTACGTTCCCCATAGCTTCCCATTCGGAGGCCGTTTAATACCGCACTGCTTGCAGTTCGGTCACTGAAAGAATCTAAGATCCAAAGCTGGTGAACGCTACTAACTCCCCAAACTCACAGTGCGACGACAGATCCAGCACATGATCAAGTACCGCTATGTCCCCTTCTCATTCGGAAAGGCGAGATATGGGCGGTCTTAATATAATACCGAACGTTGTTATCGGTATTCGCCATATTATTCCTCCCAAGTTTCCTACTAAATTTTTATCTACCAAATTTCAGGGCCCCCCGCCCCCCACCCGCAGCGACCGTCTTCCGAACACGGGTCGCTTATGTGTTTTACTTCCCAAATCCATCATGAATTCGATGAAAGTGAAGAAAGAAAGAAGGAACCACGAGAGCTTTGCATGTTGCATGAAAGGTTGGTTGGCTGGGGAGAATAATAATGAACTCGACGGTTTGGAAGGAAGGAGCGAACATGGAATTGGGGGCAGGATTGGTTCCTTTTTTTTCGCTCTGGTTGATTGATTGGCCGATTGACCGGTCTGGCCATACATGAAGATAATTCCTTGTATAATTATCAAGGGGGGCATTGAATTTTAATCCATCTTATCTTAGATATGTTTTTTGTGTGTTTAGAAGTTACGTGCCTTGGTTCTTTTTATTTCTTTTTCTTCTTCCTTCCGTTCCGGTTTTCTTCTGTTCTGGTGTGAGGAGCTGTTTTTTTATGGCTGCTTGAAGTAACTTTTTCCTATGGCTTTTTGTATGTTTATTTTTTTCCCCTTTTCTTGTTTGTCAATGGATACGCTATGTATGTGATGTGAAGGATGAACTCGACAGAATAGAAAATATTTAATGTGACTTTTGTCGAAGTCATGGTTGCAGCGAGAGAAGTGCTTTGATTTATGCATACAGACGTACTGTACATAGAAATCGAAGCGATGAGGTTAGGATATATTGGTGAAAATCAAAACTCACAACGCCTCCTAATTACAGGTCTTATTCAGGAGTACTGGACAGGATAAATAATGGTCCCGTAAAAACTCCTGGGAAACAGGATGCCGTTGACATAAGAAGTCCTCCAAAAAAGGATGCATTTGACAGCCGTCAGTTCATCGTCAGAGCTTTTTTCGGGCCTCGCAGTCCATAAATGTCGACATATGCTTCATTCTAACCAGAGATCCCAAAACTATTTACAGAAAAAAAAGGAAGTCTAAGTGGCTGAAAATAAGCAAAACTCGCAGACAAGAAAATCCCATGTAATGAAGCGACGGAATGGATATATATAATGAATCCGAAAAGATCTGACAAAGAAAAAGACATAGTATGCAGCGAGATTCCTTGTGGACTCATATCTCAAGGTGCTCCACACTGTTCGCCCTTTTGCCGGCGGCTTGAGTTGGACGTTCCAACTCCCTCGTTTTGGTACAAATCCAGGTGGACGCATACATGTTGACACTGGAGATACGTTAGTCCTTGCTAGGGAAGAAAATAGATAGCTTTTGGAGCAAGGGAACCTACCGGTCAATACACGATCCAGGGAATCTGGCGCCAACACGGCGCGTGTTAAAGCCGCTCTTCTGGAAATGTTCCATGTACCACGGCTCAACGCTGGCAGATCGTAATAGTACACGACCTCCCATCTTCAGAGCGCGATTCAAGGCTCTGCATTGGGTTGCCGCGGCATCCTCTTTCGGATCGAACCAGTCCATCGAATCCATGATCTAATCTGGCGTGAGTACATATGTGGAAACTTTCAGGCTGACAATTAGACCTACCACTGCGATGGTCAAAGTGCCTGGCGTGATTCGTGCAATGACCTCCTCGATTTCATCGGTGTGAATCCGAAGACCGTCGAAAGCGCCAGGAGAAGACAATTTAGCGTGGGCCTTCTCTGTCAGATATGTCGGCCGACATCTAATTCGAATTAGCACGGAGCATAGCTTATATGCAGCAATTTATCCATACCTTTTCGAGAAACGACCTTGCAGGCAAAGATAGTAGAAGTAATTGTCATCACTGATCATGGTGTTTTTGACCACTGGGTCCAAGGTATTGACGACATACTCCCAGATCGCCTGGCCGCTGACATCTGATCTCTTCTCAGCCAGACCGTTTCGCTTGAGGAAATCGTCAATAATCATATTCCGCTGGTTACGCGGGACACCAGCAGCCTTCCATGCAAACCACTCCGTCCCGACAACTGCCCAGTGGAGAGGTCGGCTCATCAGGACCCTGCGGATTCGCGGCCAGAGCTCTCGCTGTTCGCTCAGAGTTTGAGCTTCGCACAATTTCTTCACTTGGCCGGTTAGGCCAAATATTCTGAACAAGTATCGCACCATCTTGATGGCGTGCCGGGACCCACCTGTCTCATACAGGCCGTGTCCGGAGGCGGAGGTGAAAAAATGAGCGTTATTAAGCCAGTATTGGAAGGCTTGGCTAGAAAGGTGTGGGCTCAGGCGGGAGATCAGAAGTTCACGGAAATTTGAGTGTTTTCCTTCTCCAAATATCTTCCAGACGTCCTGGTATCCCAAAGCGATGAAACTCGCAACTTTTAGCTCAAGAAGATGGTTTTGGTTGGGATTCAAGTCAACCGCATGTATTCTCCGGGGGCTCTTCTGCAGGTAGTCCAGAATGTTGTCCCCTGCACTGGTAATGGCCAGGATAACATCGTCTCTTCCAATATTTAATAGTTGATGGTCCACTCTGGGGTCCTCCCAGTTGAATGCGTAAATGTATTCATTCTTGAACTGCGTATGTTTCTGCAACAGGTCGTTGTAGTAGATTCGGTAATGGTGGTTCTGGTAGAAAGAGGATGGGAGTGGGAGGTTCGAGCTCAAGTTGATCACTGCACATTCGTATGCCTTGGATCGGATTTCGCGTGCGCTTCGTTCGACAGCCTTTTCCATCTCCTGGCGGTGGTTAACGGGCGACAAGTAGGGTGACTCTGTGAAGGATGCATCCAGCTTCTCGATGGCATCATGGCTGGATAAACTGGGAGCGATTTCCTTTTGACGACCAATAAAGATATAATATGGAATGCCTCCTAGGAGGTAATTTCTCTCACTCGCAGAGATGACTGTTCCGAAGCGGTATTCAAGGTAATCCCTGCGAGCCGCCTCAAGGTTAACTCGATCGGCTTCGAACCATGCACGCCAAAACGCCCGTCCAAGCCAGTTAACATGACGGTTAAATACACCACCAATGTAGTTTCGAGACGACACGTCGACAATGCTTTGGACTTTTTGCATGTCAGATTTTGTTTGCGAAATATAAGGATGGTAGCTTACCGTAGAAATCACAGACACCCAGGATCCCGGAAGGTTTCAAGAGAGAAGTCAAGGAGTCGACGACACTGTAATAATCTGGGATCACTCAGCAAGCAGATAAATGGGGGCGTATTTATGGATACTAACCTGGTATCATTGACAAGCTGTAACTCATAGTCACCAGGTCTGCACCATCTTGAGACTGGCTATTCTTCTCAAGCGATGGACCTTCTTGAGCGCTTGGCAAATGGAATGACCGCGCATCCTGGCAGAGTACAGTAACATTCTTCCATCCGAGTCGTTGGAATCGTTTTCGCGCTACGTCGCACAGCGAAGGTGAAAGATCAACCAAGTAGACGTGCGAGAAAAAGGTTTCTACTGGAAGAAATGCCGCCATCGCCTCAATATTGTATCTATTTCAATGTTAAATATTGTCATGTTCTAAGGCAAACTAGAGCATACCCAGTTCCTCCACCAATCTAATGGATTAGTAACGGCGTTCACCTGGAAGCAATGGAGTACTCACATCAACCCACACTAGCTTTCCAGCTTGGATTTCATTTTTCTCCACCTTAAACTTCAATTGAGCGGCAGCGAGCCCAAGCATATCCTCCCGACCGCGAAGAAGTCGCTTGCGGGTGGCGTCGTAAACCGACGCCTTCAATCGTAAGCCAGACGCTTTTACGGTCAACCCGCAGCTTGGGTGTCGTACCTGAGTCTTGTAGAAGCTCTCCAGAGCATGTTGCTGGTTGCCTTCGCCTCCTCGTTCATGAGGTTTCAGAAAATTGGCGTACGCGAATTTGAGATAAGTGAACATCCCGCTGTCGTAATCGATCTTAGACTTTTGGAAATAGAAGAGGATAACAGACGCAACAAGCACGCAGACAAGGAAAGCAGAAATCGCAATATAAGCATGAGGCGAGCTCATGCTCTTCGGGAAAGAACCCGCAATGAGGTCGTCAACTACACTCATTGCGCGGTCTGTATGAGGTTTTCCTGAGGATGTAAAAGAAGCAAAAAGAGACACCGCCAGGAGACAGAAGAGAGAGAAATCACTGCTTCTTGAAACGACATTATTATCAAGCTTCCAGGGCAGGGCATCATGAGCCCCACCATTTCCCTCTGTCCGAGTCGGCCGTTCAAAGGATCTGGATAGCATCACGACGTCCTATCAGGGAGACACATGGGCGTTGAACGATAAGATAGACACGAAGTGGGCTTCCCCATTGCGCCCGGAAGTAGATCGTCTCCCCACCCGGCGCTTTCATCTCAGATCACGGGGAGTTAGTAAGAAGCGCTGACTGCACGGGTCCTGAGCTTTGCTGGATTGAGTAGAATCCATGGGGACAAGCGACTCCACACGAGGGTCTTCCGGAGGCGCTGCAAGGGGATCTCTATCAAGTGAGAGAGCGTGTTCACAGCATGTGCAGACATGGTCTGGATGCGGAGCATCGACGAGGACTGTCCGTGCAGGCGTTCCAAAAATGAGTTGAGGTCGAAGCTGTCGTTGAGGTTGGGTTAGATAGTAGTTAGGGGCTGCGAGAGCCAATGGAAAGCGGATAACGCTGCACACTCCGTTCTAGTGGAGTTGCTAGCGGAACAAGCACTCTGGACCACGCAGGAAGCTGAGTGCGGGTAAAAGACGGGTCCTACGCTCGTAACTGACACCGTAACTCCGTTGCTGGAATGATCATTCTGTCCCATGGGGCTTGGGAAGTGATAATGTGGAATGTCCTCAAAGTCTACGGCGTCCTCCCGAGGTCAATTCCACGACTTCTCTTTCCTGGCTATACTTTCATGCCGGGCCCCTGACCCATAGAATTTCGGATTACTTCCGGGAGCTCTCGATTCCTTGATCACTGATACTGTTTCAAAAAAAAAAAAAAAAAGTTTTACTTTAGGAA
>JGI26051J44788_1000888_pt1 | contig 12574 bp, 10 predicted proteins | sample HigsolmetaGSP13D_FD_44788 | JGI IMG/M metagenome (IMG submission 44788) | reverse complement strand
TACCGAAGTCTGGAAGGCGAGCTCATCCAGAAAGCTGGTGTAAAACCGGTTAAGACGATGAGGGCTCAAGACTTTGGCGGACATTTGTCCGTCAAGTTCCATGTGTATGAAGACGGGGTCACCGTGATGGAATACCGCAAGAAGGGATCCAAACAGGTTTATTACGAACTGGTCGATGAAATCCCGAAAGAAGCGATTCCAAGAGAGAAAAAACCGGATGATCCGCTTTATAGGATATTTGGAATGGATTTTATAAAGGCGCCGGTGAAGTGGTCGGCGATATTATCGGAACCGTGGCGGAGATTCCAAAGATGGCCTATATGATTGGCTATAAAGGCGCGGAATTCGCGGATCACCTTGTCTCTTCCCCTTCCCCAAAAGCATACTTATACAGCAGTGTCCTCAAGGGGATCGATACGGCCAAATATATGTGTCAGTCCGTCAAGAATGCTTTCGAACGTGATGTCGTCAATGGCAATGCCGAAAGCCGGACAGAGTTTTTTACTCACGGCATTGGAACAATCGGAATATCCCTGTTTGGCGACAAAGGACTCAGCAAACTTGGTACACCTGCGAAAGCTGTTGCCGAAGAGCCGGAAAAAAGCGCCGGGAATCTGAGAGGGAATATCGGGGTTGCACCTGCGTTTGAAGCAGCCGGAACAGGGCATGTAAAGATTCCGTATAATATGATGAATGAGTTAGGGGTTAGACTACAGCATGCGACAAAGGAAAGATGGTCAGGGGATAAACCAGGAATTTTTAATAGTGGCACATTCGAACACATATTTCGCGGAGAAGTTAACAAAAAAAGAAAAGCTGTAGGCTATCACCATGAAAGTATGATGGGTGGAAAAATAGTTGAAGTGACAGACCCTCCAAATCAATATGGCGTATATCGTGCAATAGTTGAGATTGAAGGTAAGAATAAGAAAGTACCATCTACCTTTTTTCCTAAAGACTGGAGCAGAGTTCAAGTAACCGAAGCGATAAAAGAAGCTTACAATAATAAAAAACTGATAAAAGATAATCTATACGAAGGTACATTAAAAAGTGGCATGAAAATACAAATGAGAATAGATCCTCAAGGTAAAATTAAAACTGCGTATCCATTATATTAGGGAAGTGTGAAAATGAAATACAAAGTTATATTTAAAAAAAGCAATACGGGATTAACAGTACAGGTACCAAATGAAATTTCTTCTGTTGCGATTTTATTAATGGGTGATGTTCAAAGTAATAGCAGGCCTTGGCTGGATTTGTTATACAGGGTTTTAAATGACGAATCGATTTATGAAGAATGCACGGGAAATAATTGTACATTAGAAATAAAAAAAGATTTTACAAACATAACAGATAATTATAGTGATGAAGATGATGAATGTATTATAGAAACAAAAGAACTGGTAAAAATTATAGAGCTATGGACAACAAAAATCAATTCCATTAATAAGTAAGATAAAATGAATCCGTTGCTTAAAAGCTGTTCAATCGATAATTTTGTAGACATGCAAGATGCGTTTAAAGGCAAGGCCATGGCGTGGATATTTTGGGACTTCCACCAGCCGTTTCTCCTGTATCTGCAGTCGTTTTTAGCCGACTACAACGGGCAGCTGAACCAGATTCTTAAAGATTTGTCATACTTTGAACCGGATCCGAACGGTTATATTGAGGAAGCTTTTATCCAGAACAGCGTCATCCCCGCACTGAAAAAACTGGAGAACGCCATTGGCTATTTGCTGGAAGATGCCAATAAAGCAATGCGGAAAGTTTCAGATCTTGCTGAACTGAAGACATTGGACATTGATGAAAAACTATATCCAATCCAGAAAGCGCATAAAAAAGCAAACAAGACGCTTGAACAACTGTATGACTTTGACACAAAAGCCACCCGTTCGCTTGAGGCTTTAGACCAGGACATAGACACGATGATAAAGTTTGTCCGGCAAATGGAATCGATGGCGGGTGCCGGTTCGTTTGATATTGCCACTTACAACCCGAAACAGTTTGTCACAACAGAAGCCTATCGCAGTCTGGAAGGCAGGCTCCTTCAAAAAGCCGGCGCGAAGCAGGTTCAAACTGTTGACGGCAAGGACTTTGAAGGCCACTTTTCCGTCAAGTTCCATCGCTATGAAGACGGGGTTCTGGTGATGGAATACCGCAAGCCCGACAGCAAGCAGCCCCATTATGAACTGGTGGATGAAATCCCAAAACAAGCCATTCCAGGTTCAGAAAACCCGGACGATCCACTCCTGCTTGACATTTGGAAGGGAATTTATGATGGTGCCGGAAAAGCTATCGGTGACACGATCAATGGTCTCCTATCATTAGGCAAATCCGCTTTAGATCACAATACTTATTCTTCAATTAGAAAGAAAGCTGTTGATTATGGAAACAAGCTTAAATCTTCTCCAATTGCAACGTTGAACAGCACCGCACATAAAACGATCGATATGGCAAAGTATATGGGGCAGACCGTCCAAAATGCTTTTGAACGGGATGTCATCCACGGCGATGCCAAAAGCCGGACGGAATTTTTCACCTACGGGCTAACTTCTATCGGAATCTCGCTTATTGGCGACAAAGGCCTCAGCAAACTGGGCACAGCTACGAAAGCTGTCAAGGCCGGAAAGCTGGCAGAAAAGGCTGAGAGGCTGAAAGTCAATACAGGGTTTGTTCCTGCATTGGAAGCAGCCGGGGCCGGAAAAATCAAGATTCCGTATAATGTAATGGATGAGCTGGGGGTTAGGATTCAGAGGGCAACAGAGGAAAGATGGGGGAATAATGAGAATAAGGCTGCACTGAATAAGGACTTAGCGAAAGCTTATTTAAGAGATATAGAGGATAAAACTGGTCGGAAGGTTAATAAAGAGCAAATTCAACATATAAAAGAAGCCTTGAGAAACAATAACTATGTAAAATTGACACCAAAAGAGTCTGCAAAGCATAGAAGTAAATTTACATCGAGCCTGAAAGATAAATTGATTGCAGAATGGGAAGAAAAAACCAACCAGAAGTGGCCAAGGTATAAAGAGGAAGTGATTGATAAGAATGGTGAAGTTGTCCGAAATATTGGACAACCGTACGATGCTCATCATATCATTGAGAATAACTTTGGCGGCCCTCATGCGTGGTGGAATATTCATCCTGCAAAATATCCGGATGAACACCAAGCTGGCATACATGGAAAGGGAGCGCCGTCAGGAAAACTGTTTTCAAGGAGGTAAAATATCAAAATGGCTAATTTTGAATTTATTAATAGGCAGGAGCATAAAATTTATAATGTAACGGAAAATGATATTTTAATCGCTGAGCAGAGAATAAACTTAAGTTTTCCAAGCGATTTAAAACAATTTTATTTAGAAGTGGGTTATGGTTTTATTAAAGGCCAAAGTGCTAATGCGATAAATAGGATATTAGGGCCGGGGGCTGTAGCAGATTTCAGATTAAGAGAAGGAATTTTTGAATTTGCAGCAAATTTAGATGAACTTTATGATGAAAATAAGCTAATTTTTTTTGAAGTAAACGAGGATGTCTATATTTCAATAGACTTGGAATTAGTAGATAATCCTATATTTTATTTTGATGTTCAAATAGCTTCTTCATTAGAGGATTTCTTTAAAAAGTTTCTCAATAACAATGAGTATTATATAAATTTAATTTGAAAACCATATTATAAAAAATGATCAATTGTAGACGAACAATTCATCATGATAAAGTTTGTCCGACAAATGGAATCGATGGCGGGTGATGGTTCGTTTGATATTGCCACTTACAACCCGAAACAGTTTGTCACAACCGAAGCCTATCGAAGCGCAATTTCGTTTTGCCGCCAAAGCCCTTTATTGGGTAAGACAATTTTTTACTGATGAAGAACCAAAAATAGAAAAAAGCAGCTTAATTGATCAAAGGGGAATCCGTGGGCCGCAGGAAAAGGAAGCTTTCATTCTTAGCCAAAAAGCGCGCCAAATCCGCCTGCAAGAAGTGAAACAGCAGCTGGACGCTCTGAAAATTAAGGCATCAAAGCTTGAGCAAAAAATTCAGTCGGATACCGAACAGTTTCAGATTTTAAACAGTGAGATTCAGAAAGTGAAAGAAGCCGAAGCGTTTATGACACAAAAACATGAGCGTGCATTGAGAAAGCAGAAATTAGAAGAAACGAAAGCGGCCCAATCCCAATGCAGACAGGCAATTCAAAAACTGGACGAGGAAAGGAATCATATTTTTCAAATTCAGGCAGTGCAGCAACATGAATTGGCCATGATCAATCTGGAATTGGAGTTTTACAAAGAACTTGGGAAGCGGAAAGAAAAATTTGACCAGCTCCGCAAGCTTAGCGATCTGGAAAATGAAAAAAAGAAAGAAATCAAACACCTGAACGCCGCCCGCGAAGAATTGGAGTTAAAGATTGATGAACAGGGAAAGCAGATCAGAAAACTGGGGAGAAAGCTTGATACAACCAACGACCAGATAGAGGACATCAACCGAAATACCGACAGCACACAAAAGCAGCAAAACCGGGAACAGGACCGGCTGGAAACATACCAGGCCGCACTCGTAAAAACAATGCAGCAAATTCAGGAAATGCAAAACCTGGCACCGGATTTATACGCCGAATTCAGTGCCAGCTTTGAAAAGATCACACATGCTTCAGAAGTAGCGTTAAATAAACAGCTCGAAAATGGCATGGTCAAGTTTGACAATGCCAGGCACCAGGAAGGCATCGATCCTGCGGCTGAAGACAATTACCGGAAAGCAAAAGAAGAATTTGAAAGGCTGGAGACTGAGTATCAGCAGTCAAAAATTCTTTTGGAAAACGATAAGGAAAGAACAGCAAAGTTGAAAGAGGACCTGGAAACAACCATCAATATGCGCGTACTGGAGATCAACAAACGGTTTGCCGTTTATATGGCTGCTTTCCAATTCCAAGGTGAAATCAGCTGGGAGCCGCGTGAAGATAAAAAAGGGCGCACCCACTTTCATTTATATCTCAAAGCGCGTAAAGAAGGGCACCGCGGCACAATGGAAGATGTTAGCGTAAAAGCGCGCGGCGGCAGGGTTGGCAAGGGCGTTTCCGGCGGCGAAGAATCCCTCAGCTCCCTGCTGTTTGCACTCGCCCTTCTGCAAAACCTGGAAACCACGCCCGGCTTCATCGTGCTCGACGAATTCGACAGCGCCCTTGACGAACAAAGAAAATCAAAAGTCTTTGATCTTTATGTTGAACAGCTCAAGCGAAAACTGATCATCCTCACCACGAAAACGCATGAAGCCGAATATGTCAACCGCTTTAAAATAGCATTTGTCGTACAACATGACCCATCCATTCCGAAGAGCAAGGTTACGGGGATTCGGTTATAGCAGCTGATAAAATAACCTGTTCAGTGCTAAATGAATTGGATATAATAAGGTAAAGGCGGGATGCTGCGAACACCCCGCTTGTGCAACTCGTCCAAAGCGGGCGGTTGCTCCTAAAAAGTATTATTTCTTCTTAGAAGACCTCCCGTTTCTGTTGGACGCATTGCGGGTGGTCTTCTTTTTTGCGTTTCTTTGCGGACAGGTTACTAAATACCAGGACAATTGTTTGATTCACAAACGCCTTGGCAGCTTCTACAACAAGAACTGCAAGAGAATATCCATTTCGTTCATCCCATTCTCTTGAAGACAAGGGAAAAAACCAGATGAGCAACCTCCCACCTAGCTTGTTGCGCGACACTACTATACCAGATTTTCAAGAAAATTGGACAAGAGAGAGCAAATATTAAATCACTTTTACCAGCTGCTTAAATACGTAAGCAGGATTCCCAGCTAGCTCCACTTCCGGTACATACACCCTCTTTAAAGGCAACAATGCTCTTACATCATTTGGCATGTGATCATACCATTACATGATTAACCGCACTAAAGCCTCTAAGTCAAGTAATTTCACGGAGTTTCGTTTTGCTACTGTTTCTACATTAGGACGTAAAGCCCCCCGTTTAAACAAATAAACTATTGGCAACATAAAAATGAGGAGTTAATACAGTACCAACCATGTACTCACGTTTTTCCTTGGAATAGGTAATAACCCTGTCACCTTCCTCTATCTCTCTACTAAACCTCTAAACTTGGTTTACCCAACTTGCTCTCAATTGTGAGTTTTTTCATAAAACACTTTATCTGCTTGTTGTTGCAGCTCAGACTTATAACGAAAATTTTTGAGGGTCGCCGAACTGAGGCCAACCAATTGACGCATGCCCTCTTTTCTCCACAAAGGCATGGGCTCATTGTTGTCTCTGGCTCTAATCATCCACCATTTTGCCATTGATAATTTCTCCTTTTCTTTAATCCGCATCAATATTACTCGTAAGATAATGATATAATGCGTCCTCCACACTTTGTTCCAATATCATATTCATACATACAACCGGAAGATTCTTCCTCGCCATAACGGTTTGATGGGCAGTGTTTTGATCAGGATGTGCACGTCCTAAGTAATAAAATCCTGTTCCTTCATCATCACTTTTCTTGATAAAAATATGGATGTCCGTATGATTTTGATCTGCCTCAAGAATGGACTTTACTTCTTGTGACTTCAATGTGCGATTGCTTTTTGTGTACCATTTCAGCACTTCTGGATTCAGCAGTTCATCTTCGTAATTAACACTTGAATCCACATCTTCTTTTTTATCATAAGTAACAAAGATCGGACAGGTGTTATGCTTTGACTTGTATCCATACATGGTGGAGTGCTCATCATTTGACCAATTTAATAGCCTGCAGACATCTTTTCTTGTGTATTTTTCATATAACTTGAGTGCCCGACCACATTCATATTCTTTGCTTTTTTCCTCTGCCGTCATTACCACATCTTCAACTAGCATCCTGAAATAGGGATGTTCAGCTACACCATTGCGTATTTCTGCATTGAATTTATATTGGTTCTCTTCGAATAACACAATCGGCTGATTTCCATATTTCTTTCGGTCAACTTCAGTGAAAAACTGAAGATTAAAGATTCTACGGATCGACTCCATTGTTCGACCATCTGTCATACAGCCATTCTTCCTTAAATACGCAACATATTCCTCTTCTGTCACCGTTCCTTGTCCCAACAGTCGTTCAAGCAAAATAATTTCGTGCTTCCTTTTTCCATTTAAAATCTCTAAAGACAGCATGGTAAGGACCTGATTTTCATACGTTGATAAACCCGGCTTATTTTCCCGCATTTTTCTTAGGAAAAGATCGTAATTTTTATTTGCTTCTACGATGACACACGGATCGATCGAATGATTGATGATAAAATCATATAAATATGGAACACGCCCAATCCTATTTTTCAGTCCAATATACGATTCTTTTAAAATCTTTGCAGCGTTCAATTTGCAATTGTTAATCGCTTTAAAAATTTGCTTCCTCGCCACAGCCTCGAAATTAATCGTAGATACTCCCTTAATATAGCTTGTATCCACCATTCTCCTTCGTACATTGTCTTTGTTTTGCGATTGATCACCAGAAAGGGCAATGGGAATGAGATAATTATTTTTGTAATTTCCAATAAAATCTATAATCGTCACATAATCTTTTGTATCATGTTTTCGCAAACCACGCCCGAGTTGTTGAATAAAAATAATACTCGATTGGGTTTGCCTTAGCATCACAATTTGATTGATACAAGGAATATCAATACCCTCGTTGAAAATGTCTACAGTTAAAATATAGTCCAATAATCCGTTTTCTAATTGGGTGACACAACGGATCCTTTCTTCTTGGGAATCGTCCCCTGTTAAAGCTACCGTTCGCAAGCCACGTGCATTCAGAAGTACAGATAAATGTTTCGCTTCCTTTTTCCGACTGCAGAACATCAAGCCTTTTACGCTATCTCCAGAATACCCATAGTATGTAATTTTATCGATAATATGATCTACTCGTTCATCCGCAACCAAGTGAGACAAAGCTGTCGCATCGTCAATCGTTTGTCCATTATACTGAAAATCTCTCACCCCAAAATAATGGAAGGGACAAAGCATATCTTCTTCTAATGCTTCTTGCAAGCGAATTTCATATGCAATGTTGTAGTCAAATAACTCATAGATGTTAAAATCGTCGGTTCGCTCAGGTGTGGCGGTCATGCCCATTAAAAATTTCGGTTGAAAGTAGTTGATCACTTTACGGTACGACATGGCCCCCGCTTTATGCACTTCATCGACCAAAATATAATCAAACTCATCCGTTGCAAATTGATATAACGTGTCGTCTTTCGACAGCATCTGGATCGTTGCAAATATATATTTAGCATCAGTTTGTTTCGATGTTCCTGATAAAATACCAAACTCATGACTCAATCCACCTAAAATTAATTGGAAATCCTTCATCGCTTTTTGCAATATTTGTTCACGATGCACAATAAAAAGCATTTTCTTTGGCGCAAAACGGCGAACGTCAAAAGCAGAAAGATAGGTTTTCCCTGTACCCGTTGCAGAAATGACAAGCCCTTTGTTTTTTCCTTCATCTCGTAAAGCCTGGATTTCCTTTAAAGCAGCATCTTGCATTTTGTTTGGTTGAATTTTTAAGGCTTCTTGAATCGGATTCGTCTGATAGCCTACTGGAAAATCATATACTTGCTCATTTGTTTTCTTCTCTTCAGCGTAGGTTTTTTCGTATTGCTCGATCCATTCTTCTGTTAGAATCTCAGAGTTTGCCCATACTTCTTCAAATTGATTTTTAAAGTGATGTACAATTTCTCCGTTTTCATGAGAAGTGAGCTTTATGTTCCATTCATAATTTACTTGCAATGCCTGTGCAGTTAAATTGGAACTTCCGACAATTAAAGAATAATAAGCATCGTGTTCAAATATGTATCCTTTTGCGTGAAACCCCTTCACGCTTGCTAGTCGCACTCTAACATTCGTGATCTTCATTAATTCTCTAAAAACTTTCGGGTGATTGAAAATTAAATAAGTTGAGGTCAGAATCCTGCCTGTCACACCTTTTTGCTTTAAGTCTAGAAAAAGAGACTTGAGTGTTGCCAAACCACTTTCTGTAATAAAAGCAACAGAAAACAGAAATGATCTACAGTTCTCCATCTCATTTCGAATCGACGTTAAAACGTCTTCATTTTTCGTCGATTGGTTCACACTAATAATTTTGGACGATAGTTTCCTGCATGTTCATGGGCCTCATTAATAAAACCGTGATATAAAGAGGCTTCCAAACTTTTAATCAAGTTACTCATATGCATCACCGTTTTTGTGGGATACCTTTATTGTAATATTCATTCCATTCATCGTAAATCATTTCAGAAAAGGGAAATACAGCATTCAATCTTTGGTAGATGCAATCTCTTCAACAGCAGGTAAATCAGCTGGAGCCCAATCCAATGACATAAGATCTTCTTTGTTCATCCATTTTATTGCAACATGGTCCGTTAAAATGGGTTGTCCTTCTAACAACTTGCAATAAAACGTTGTTAGATGAACAATGCCAAAATCATATTCATACGTTGTGTCCTCCACTTGCTCCCCAATCTCAATTTTACATTTCATTTCTTCCTGTATTTCGCGTTTCAGGGCTTGCTGTGGCGTTTCACCTTCTTCAACTTTTCCACCAGGAAACTCCCATTTATTGGCTAGGGTCCTGCCTGGGCCGCGCTGTGCACAGAGGATTTGATCGTTTTGAATTATAACGGCACCAACTACGTAGATATTCTTTTTCAAGCCTAAGCCTCCAATTACTAAATATTTATATCGCAACCAAGTGCTTAAAATGAAGTGATGATACGTAAGACAAAGTTAAATCTGTCACAGGAAACCAGATTTCCTATTAAGTCAGCAACTGATTTTATTCTTCGTTAAAATAGTCAGAGTCAATATCCTTTATTATATAAGTTATTTTTGGAGAAACGCCAACATTATTATCAATCATTAATTCCGCAAGAGTTTCGCCATCTATTAAAACAATTTTCTTTTCAATTCTTTTTACATAATCCTTTGCTTCCTCGGTAAATCTAGAGGTTGTTATCAATACCCCTTTACGAGCTCGGTTCCCTTCTAAACTTCCCGCAAAAGCCTGGACTACAGGCCTACCGACAGAGCCTTCCCATCTTTTTGCTTGAATATAGATAACATCTAATCCTAATTTATCTTCTTTAATAATTCCATCGATTCCATCGTCACCAGTTCTCCCAATTGCTTGACCCGCATCAGCGTGGGTACCTCCATATCCCATTGCGACTAGTAAATCAACCACCAATTTTTCAAAAAACTCTGGTGAACAGGATTTTACGGTACGTAAGAGCTCATCCATTAAACTTCTTGTGATATCTCGAAAACTGGAGTCCAAGATTTCCTCAGGGGAAAGATCTGATTCTCGATTATTAGGCAATGTTTCCGTGCTATCTTTATGATCTGTACTGTTCTTATTGCTGCGAAACTCCCGGAACTCGTTAAAACGTTCTAAGAACTTTACATCAATTTTCTCAGGGTTTTTATTTAAGACACTTAATCCTTGTTCTGAAATCGTAAATCTTCCTCTTCCAACTTGTTCTAGTAGACCCGCCTTTTTCAAATAAGTTCGAGCCCAACCAATTCTGTTTTTATATTTAAGTTGCTTTCCGCTTGGCAAGTATTCCTTTTTATCTGCGTCTGTTAGACTAAAATAATCAGCAAGCTTTATATACATTTCTTGTAACGTATGCTCATTTCTATCCCCGAGTATTTTTAGAAAAGGTAGCATAAAGGTTTGATAGTCTGGCACTGTCATTTTCATTACCCCTCTAATCTTTTGATCATATTACTTTCATAATAGTACAGGCTTACAAAAAAACTGCGTACATGGAATTAATAGCTAATGTACAAAGGCATTCTTTTCCGGTAAAGTTAAACATACTCTGTTTCTATTTATTCTTCGTTTTCAGTTACTCTGCACCCGTCATCAAATTAGCTATATTTCTGCTTCGTCTCCGCAATCCATTCTGGCAATTTAGTCGTGAGGATCATATTATGTTTTAACAAATTACCAGCCGTTTGATTGGTTGCTTTGCTGTAATCAACACTGCTTATGAGTTCATTGATGTAAGGAACAACATCAGGCTTTGAAATAGAATATGAATTCACTGCTTTTGCAAGTAGTTCACTATCTAAGCCCCACTCCGCAGAAAATTGAATGACTGTATTCCGCAGCTTATCCGCTTTCCAAATTTCAAATGCCTCATCAAAATTCAAATTGCTCGACAAGTTTCCGGGCACGAGCTCTGTATCTACAAATTCCTTTAACAACTGTGCTTGCTCATGGTCCCCCATATTACTCAACTCTTGAATTTGTTCGTAAATAATACGGAGTGTTTCACGATCCACCGTTTGCACGCCGTACGGTGAAGTAACTTTTGAACCAATTAATTTAATAATATGGTTTGCATCAATGACTTGCGTTCCTGCCAATTTCGTTTTTCCAGCAAGTGGATGAATGGTTGATATCACAGGTGGGGTGCCGGGCTTCCATGTTAAGTTTTTATAAGCACCAACATACTGCAGCCAAGTGTGCTCGTCAATTCCAAAAGTATCATCATTCCACTTAAATTCATAGTACTGTTCTACCAAATTTAACTGCTCACCAGCATCTTTAAAAGCAAGGATAAATGCTTCTTTTTTCTTCTCATCATGTTCAATATTTTGCCATTCAGTTGGATCAGGTAAAGTCGGAATCATTTCAGACACTTTGATTTTCAATTTCTTTACAGCCGTTTCGTAAGTATCAACAATGGCCTTACTGCTCTTTCCCCCGCTTCCATATAGCTTCAGGGCCTGATTCACCATTTCTTCAGTTATNCGGGGATACTGGAAGTTGATAATCGTTCCAAACTCTTTTTCTGAACCAAAGACACGATTGGTACGGGAGTAAGCTTGGATCAGGCCTTGAAGTTCAAGCGAACGGTCAACATAAAGCGTATTCAGACGTTTCGAGTCATAGCCTGTCAACAGTTGNTCTGCCACAATGACGAGGTCAATATTTTTCGGGTTTCGTCCACTGCCGCCTCGTGTCGCGCGCTCTACAAGATCCTCAAAATAAGCATCTTCACCGTGTTTTTTATCACCAGCTACAAACTCAATGCCAGTAAATGCAGCGTAGTCCTTAAACATCTCGTTGACAATTTGGGGATCTAATGGCGTGGGATCATTCTCACTACCGAAACTAAACGTCATCGCCACATTTAGCTTTTCCCCACGTTCTTTTAGTTGTTTTTTAAATTCATGATAATAAGCAATGACACGATCTTTATAGGCAACCGTCAAAATTGCATTAAATTCTCTTGCTTGTGATTGTGATTCCCAATTATTCAGAATTTCTTCCACTACACGTGGAATATGTGTTTCGTCTTGGTATACAAGCAGCCCTGTTTTTTTAGCTTGTTTTTCTACTTCAACTTCTGACATTTCTTGAACTTTGCGCTCAATTTCTCTGTCAGTCAGTTCAGGATGTTCCTCCTTCATTTGTTCAGCCAGCTGGTCTCTTAAATCATCATAACTTTTGAATTCTCCCGTGTTGATATAGTCGACGTGAAAGCCTAATACGTTTTTATCTGCAATGGCCTCATCAATCGTAT
>JGI26051J44788_1000876_pt1 | contig 12751 bp, 13 predicted proteins | sample HigsolmetaGSP13D_FD_44788 | JGI IMG/M metagenome (IMG submission 44788) | reverse complement strand
AAACCCTAAAACCCTAAACCCTAAACCCTAAACCCTAAAACCCTAAAACCCTAAAACCCTAAAACCCTAAAACCCTAAAACCCTAAACCCTAATAAATCTAATATATTGACAGAACCATGCATTTAAAGGCCATCTCAATACCAGCAAGAAGCTGATCTCTTATTTTCTTGTTGTTACAGAGATGCCTATATGACCCAAATTGAAAGCCCATACAATCTGCCAGGCTATTTCAACACATTTGCCACTGCTATAAGCTAGCCAAGATCTTTACATTGTGATTAGCTGCTATTTTTGCTTAAGAACTGGAAAGAACTCCTTGCTCATCCCTTTAAGAATAACTTCATGAAAGCTGCAGAAGTTGAATTCAGTGAGGTTGAAGCACAAGACATATTTAGATGTGTTAAAAAACTCTAGAAGACACAGGTTCTACCTCTTATATAGGTATTCTCATATAAATTTGATTTCAACAGATATCTATTGAAGTACAAGGCACAAGTCTGTGTTAGAGGTGATCTACAGTATTATCTATTAAAAAATACATATGCTGCTATTTTTGCAGCTAAAGTATTCAGAACCCTCATGGCTATTCTTGCTGTTTTCAACCTAGAGACTATTCAACTAGATGCAGTCAACACTTTTCTTAATAGCAAACTTGATAAGGAAGTCTATGTTGAGCTCTTAAATAAATTCAAGAAAGCAGAATATATAATACAGCTTTAACAAGCTCTATATAAACTATGAAGATTCTCTAAACTCTGGCATTAAGAATTCTCTAAAATACTAACTAGTTTAGAACTTCAGAAAGTCCCTGAAAAGCTATGTTTTTTCACCAATTGCCACTGCCTAGTCTTCTTCTTTATTGATGACATTGTTATTCTATACCACTGTGATCATGAAAGCTATATTAGGCAACTTAAGCAAGATATTATGGCTACCTACCATATAAGAGATCTTGGAGAACTGAAATAGTTTCTAAATATATATATTATCTGTGATTGATCTCAGTGAAAGCTATGGCTCTGCCAGAACTCATATATTGAGAAGATTATCAAGAGATTTCATCTAGAAACACATTGAACTTTATCAACACCTGCTGCTACTACAGAACATCTCACTCAATATAATGGTCAAGCATCTGCTTATTAAATTTATTACTATCAGCAGCTTGTTGAGTTCTTAATGTATTCTGCAATTATTACTTGTCCTGATATTGCAAGGATTAGTAGTAAGCTTTCAGAATTTCTTGTCAATCTGTCTTCAAGGCATATTGATGCTGCTAAACATGCTATATGCTATCTCAACAGAACAAAATTATATGCAATTAAATACTTTCTTCCACCAGATGATCTTATATCAGATGTTTTTATCTGCGCAAGCAACACTGCCTATGCTGATAATGAGGATCACAAAAGCATTAAAAGGTATTTTTTTAAGCTATTTAGAGATTCTGTTAATTGGTATTTAGGCAAGCAAAAGACCATTACTACATCTACTACTGAAGCCAAGTTGCTTGCAATATCTGAAGCTGGAAAGCAGATCAAGTGGTGGAACCAACTGCTCAACACTATAAATCTAGATCTTGAGCATGACATTCATATTCAATGCAATAATTGCCAGACTGTTGACCTACTAGTCAAGGAGGACAAACCCGCTATACATTTAAAACTTCAACATGTTGATACTTATTATTTATGGCTTTGAGACAAAGTTCAATTCTGTTGCATACAAATTACATAAGTTTTGACTATATTTATGGCTGCAGATGGTCTCACCAAGATCCTACTGCATTAAAAGCATGAAGAATTCATCAAACTACTTGGACTAGTTGATATATCTGATCAACTGAGATCTATAATCTAGCACCTCTATTTATATATCACTGTCTCGCCTGGTGCTAAGAGAGTGTGTTAGCTGAATATTACTACTATACTCTAGTAGTATACCAAGAGATCTATTAGTCTATTTAGCACATACTGATTTAGGTATCTTAAAGGTTATAATCCCTGCAATAAAGAGATTATACTGTCTATACTCAAAACACCTATTTTTCTTTGTTATTTCATGAAAATGTCTCAGGATTATTAAACAAAGAAGTATTCAGAAGGTCTTAACCTCTAAGTCCATAAATAGTGGTCAGATAGTTAGGTAGATTGGAATAATCAGAGCTTTCATCATTATACCTTTAAATTATGAGGTTTAAACAGTCTGACAATATTTTAGTGAAAACCTGCAGCTCTAATTAGAGCAATGTTGATCTTAGGCAGCTCTTTCAGAGGCTTTTTAAGTAGTAGAGATTGATGTTGCTCTACAATAAAACTCCTGCCTTGAATTACATAGTTTATCTTTGCTATATCTGACTGCCTATCCCTGTTGAAACTGTGTAGGGGTTAATATCTAGGTTCTGGCATTAAAGTTCTTTTTTAAGAAGTTGTTTTGTTTTCTATTGCTATTAGTTTATCCCAACAGTCTGTATCCTGCTAGTGCTGGGGGTCAGGTTTTGGTTGTTTTAGAATTACCTGAAGCATAATTTTTTCACAGACCAGGTAAATTCTCTTGATCTTTAAGCACTAGTCTGGTCAAACCAGGCATCTATTGCATATATTTAGCTATATATTATGCTTCTCACACCACTTCCATTCTAGTATCATGTTATGCTGACCTAAATTAGTGATCAGCATGGGTATATTGGCTTGGCAGTGCCCATCCACTGCTAGATGCAATATAATAGCATGTGTGATTTGTTCTTCAGTCTTGCCATTATAGCTACAGATGTGACAGTTGGAGTTAAGAGGAACCACTATTGTTCAAAAAAACTTGGCTGCATTAATAGTAACCAGAGTGTTGATAAATATAAATCTATTTGCTCCAGAATCAACCAATGCTTTAAGCATAATGCTCAATCTATTTCTTGAAACCTGATTAAATACTGTAAAGTGTTCCCCACCTAATAGTCAGCTTAAATCTAATGAAGAAAGGTTGATTTAATACTTATACTCTAGAAAAAAAACTTCTTCTAGAGTTTCTCTTTTCTCTTCTGGTTAGTGCTTATATCAGAAGATTTTTTAATTATCTTCAGCACTTTCTGGTCTGCTGCTACTGACTTCTTAATAAAATAGTTAGCAGCTTTATACTCTCTTCTCTCACAATAGAAGTAGTGTCTTTCCTTTATAAGTTTATTCTTGTGCTTGTCACCAGTGGTCTTTCTTGTGGCACTCTAAGAGTTTAAGATAGCAGGGGTTATTCCACACTCTTTAAAAATTAACTAATTCTTAATAATACCACAGTTAGGGTTCTTTGGTTTTCACTCTATTATTTGCTGCAGGCTGCTAGCAATCTGCAAACAGCAGGTTGAGTATGCTTCAAAAAAAACTGTGTTCTTAATCTGATAAGTTACTGTCATCTCCTGCAGCTTCTGGGTTAATCAGTGGAACAGCTCTTTTTTGTATTCAGATTCAGAGATCTGAGCCTCACCTGCCAGATGCAGGAACTTAATCAAGAAGTTATAGTAAAAATTAGTGATGTTCATCTTCAACTGGCAGAACTGGAATTTTGCATTATTAAATCAATTTGAGTCCTGAAAGATGCTTTTAAGGTGGCAGAACATCTTATCTGCAGTCTTAAAATAATTAATTGCCTCTCTGCAAATTTGGAGAGCAAGGTGGTCAGCAGCAGTGTCTCCCATATAGTTCTGAACATATGCTATACATATAGCTTTATTTGGATAGTAGTTTTTATTTGCAAGCAGTTTGTTCTCTATTTTTAAAAGCTAGTTATTAAACTTTAGATTCTTTCTGTCAGTCAGAATAGATGGGTTTGGCAGCTTAATGAACTTGTGAAAAGCTTCTGGTGCAGAGGTTCTATAGATTAAGCTAGCTTTTTATTGCATAATTATTTAAATAATCTGTTTCTTGTAGTTCTTGTATTTTGCTACAAGCTAATTAATCTGTTCATCTTTCTCTGCAATCTTCTTATTTGTATTATTTTTTAAGGTGCTAAGTGTTATAGCCGGAGTTGGCATAAAGGAGGGGTATGTCATGCAGAGAGCACGTGACAATGGATCAAAACCCCCCCATCCTGATCCAATGAAGCCTTATGATCCAACGAAGCTCCATGATCCAAACACCCAGAATGATCCAAATGAACTCATTGATCCAGGCAGATTGGCATGTATATAATGACGTTCCTTTCAGACAGAATCCGACCCTCGTGGTCGACTCACATAGCAACCTGTCATAAAGACATTGCTAGTAACACAGGCTATTCTTACTATTCTATCGCTCACCCCCTTGTTTCTTGTCCTCAAGATAAACCCAACGGCCCTATTTGGTCTAGTCGTCTAGGCCTGTTGTTACACTAAGTTTAAGTTCTAGTTCATTGACCTTCTTCTGCAGTTCATCATGGTCATCAAGTACTGTGTTGAAGATATGCAAAATAGCCTTATACAGGGCTTTTCAGTCTTGTTCAATAAGTTTATTAAATTGCTTATAGGTCATCTTCTATTCTTCTGAGAATTCACTATCTTGATTTTAGAGATCTCAAAGAATTAAAATATGTTATCTCTGCTCAGATAGGCCTTTCTCAGTGGTGGTTAACTCATGTGCTATTCTTGTTTGATTCAGTTCAAATTCAGGTTCTGTAATTGAGTCTAGAGGCTGTTTTTAAAATTTATTCAGGTTAAATTAAAGTCATTCTGTTGTTCTGTCAAAGAAAAAGATGAGGAGGCAGAATAAAGATGTTAGCAACATAGTTATTACTAGCTCTTTATGCTTCTAAAGAATGATAGTATTAATAGAACAAGGTAAGATTGATGCTTTTGATTATGTGATGGTGCTCAGTTATAGTATTATCAGCTAGAACTATAGTAGCTAGTTATACAGAATTGAAAGCATGAGAGGAGAGAAAAGAATCTGCAAAGCTTTATATTGTATAATATATATAGGCAAGTAGGACTGGCAGTATTCCAGAGACAAAGAAATACTCAACACTGCTTATCTTACTGCTTAGATGTGCCATGCTGTCACACCACCACCCCAGAGGAAAAAAGATCAGTCAAGAAAAAATCCCAGAAAAAGAGGCAGAAAAAATCCACAGGCAAATTAACCCTGAAAGTGCCAGATAATCCAGCACTGACAGCTGAATTGAAAGCTACTGCCTGATTATTAATTAAAGACTTCTCACAGCAAGATTTATCTCTAGAAGACTGATTTTCTTGTTGCTGTTTAGTCTTCTTTAAAGCCTTAATCTCAGCCAACTCCTGTTCAATAAATCCCAACTATGGTTGTTCAGAAAAGAAAGCAAGCAAAGCAAGCAAATCACCTTAGTCTGAGAACTAACAGCTCTATAGATAAGAAGTTGAGCTTACTAAGTAAAACATTAAATCTGTTAAGTAAGACTCTAAATTTTAGTCTTATTCTGCTTAATACTCTGCTGTGCTTTCTTTAGCTGGGACTGAATGCAATCTTGTGCCTGGTCTACTTGCCAGAACTCAGCAGATGAAGGCATCTCCTCAGGAAATTGACAGCAATTTTCACAGCAAACACACTTGTAGCAATGTTTGGAGTCAGAAAAAACCCAATAGTGATAACAGAGATGAGGTTGACAACTCAAACACCAGATTGATGCCTTGAAACCACCACAAAGTATACAGGCAGCCAAAGTGTGACAACAGGCAGTGGCACTAAATATAATAAGTATTAGAAAGAATTGAGGAAACAAGAGAGAAAGAGAAAAACCTACCTTCTTATAAACTTTCAAGACAAAAGTTATTTAGGGGAGGAGTAGTGTTATAGATCTTACTATACAAAGACTAAATAATTATAGAACTAAAGATAGTAACTGATTAGTATGTAACTGACTGTAATTATCTTAATTACCTTGATCACCTTAATCATCATGATCACTATAATTACCAAGACTCAGGAAAAAAGCATGTATATAATGATACTTCTTTTAGACAAAATTAAACTCTTGTGGTCAACTCCCATAGCAACCTGTCATATAGGCATTGCTAGTAACACAGGTTTATTTTTGCTTTTATATTGCTCACCCCCTTGTTTCTTGTCTTCAAGATAAACCAACAACCCCTTTAGGTCTAGTTATCTAGGCCTGTTGTTACACTTAACAACTCTTTAGTTTAGTTGCTTAGGCCTGTTGTTACAATCTACAATGGCGAATTCAATAGAAAATATAGTATATTGTTGTTGTAGAAGTAAAAAGCTATCCCATTTTTTAAACACCTCTTGCTTACTAAATACATATTTTGTGACAGCGCCCAGTCATAGTATTATTAGCTAAAACTATGGTAGCTTGTCATACAGAATTAAAAGCATAGAGAAGAAAAAAAGAGAAATTATAGCATTATAAGATGGTTAATATTATCAAGTAGTTCTGGCAGTATCTTCTACTGCCTACTTGTTTGCCACATTATTATATTACCCCCTTCTTCAAAAACACCTGCCTGCAGATATTTAGAGTCTAAGTAACTAGCTTATTGTTATCTCTATACTTCTCTGGGTTCTTACTATTCTCCCAGTATCTTAACCACTCTTTTAGCTGCTTCAGGGGTTCAGGCAGGTCTGGATAGCACTTATAGAAGCTTTATAGATAGTGCAGTGAGCCTATAAAATTTGCTGCTAAGTACTATATTGAGTTATTATTATAATTTACTTACTTAACCTTATACTGCAGCTTTCTCTAATATAAACAGACTGCTAAAATTTCTTCTACTTCTCATTTATATTCCTTATTAATCTTTATAGCTAAGGAAGAATTTTTAATCTGGTCTGAAAAAAAATTGGTGACTGCCTTTCAAAGCTTGTCTGATGAGAACACTGAATGCATGTGGATTAAGGCTAGTAAGTCCAGCTTATAGACATTATTAATCTGTTTAATAATGCAGTAGGGGCCTGCTATCTGATAGTTTAGCTTGCAGCTAGAATAGTCTGTCTTTCAGGTATAGGCTAACATCTATACTATATTTTCTACCTTAAAATCAACAATTTTTTAGTGTTAATCTGCTTGTTGCTGCTGGAAGTCCTGAGCCTTCTCAATAAGCTTCCAGATATAGTTCCAGGTGGCTTCTAGGCACTGGACTTATTTTTGAGCATTATTCCAGTTTAAACACTTTATGGCAGATTGGTCTGAAAGTTAAGGCTGTTGCTAATTAAAGAAGATCTGCAGTATCACACCTCAGTTAATCAAGAATAGTGGGACCTCAGTTGACTTATAAAGCAGAACTGCCACTATAAAGTTTATTATCAGTAGTTAATCTGATTAGTTATTCTAGTAGTAGCTAATAAAGAGTCTAAGATGCTGTGCTATATACTGGTTTATTATCTCTGTTTGGTCATCTGTTTGGGCATGATTTGCAGTGGAGAGCCTTAGCTTCACACCTAAAATCCAACAGAATTTATTTCAGAAGTCTGAGATAAATTAAGGTTCTCAGTCTGATACAATGGTGTCTGAGGGTTTAGTTTACTAATAGACATACATTATAAAAAGCCTTGCCATGTCTTAGACTATAGTGGTCTTGTAGCATGAAATAGATATTGACCTTTTCCCTAAGTAGTCTATTATTGCAAAGACAGCATTGTAACCATGTTAGTTCTTAGAAAAGCTTTAAAAGTCTATTAAGATATGTTTCCATAACTAGTCTGGTATGGGCAGCAACTGCAACAGTTTGAGAGGCTTATTACATAAGTTCTGAATCTGCTAGCACATGTAGCAGTTGGCAATATATTAATTAATGTTCTGAGTTATGCCTGACTAGTAGTATTTTTCTGCTAGCAGTTTCCTCATCTTATTTCTTTTAGAGTGGGCAGTAGAAGCCTGGCAGTGCATCTTATTTAGAAGCTGTATTTGAAGATTTCCCTTATCTGATATCACTAGCTGACTCTGGTTATACAATAACAGATTTTTCTTTAAGGATTATAAAGTCTTTTCTTCAGCAGCTGCTGCCTGAAGGTTTGTCAGAGATTTATAGATATAGTTAGCCTGTAGCAAATAGTCTGCTAAATGCAACTTCTTCTGGATTAGTGCTAGCTCTGTATGGGGGTTTTCCATCTCTTGTATAATATAAGAGTCAAGCTATTCTGTCTTTAGAAGCTATTAAGTTTGGTATTTTTTTTTCAGGCTATTCTGGGCTTCTACTATTGCTGGCTACTGAGATAGAGTATCTGCTAATAAATTCTGTTTCTCTAAGCAATATCAAATTATAAAGTAGAACTAGGTAAAATACTCAGCCCACTTTGCCTGCTGTGAGATCAGGATTTTAGTTGTTATAAAATATTTTAAAGTTTGGTGATTAGTTAGAATATTAAAGAGGTTCTCCTGCTGCAAGCCTTTTAGCTCCAGTTGCTATTTCTCTAAGACTTATATGATGGCTAAGAGCTTCTTATTATGGATTGCATAGTTGCACTCTGCTAGTGCTATAGTTTTTGAGAAATAGATTACTGGGTGCCATTGTCTGTCTCTATTTATATTCAACTGAAAGAGTACTTCAGCAACCACCCCATTTAAAGCATCAGTCTCCAGCTTGGTTGGTCAATAGAGATCATAATAAATTAGTATCAGAACAGATATTAGCTGTTTCTTAAGCAACTTAAAGACCTGAAGACACTGAGAGTTAAAGTTAAAAAGCATGTTCTTTCTTGTAAGGTTAAACAGAGGTCTCACAATGCAGCTATAGTCCTTAATAAACTGTCAGTAGAAATTGTAAAAGCCTAAAAAAAATTGCACTTTCTTAACTGTAGTTGGGAGCTCTCAGTTCTGAATTATTACCACCTTTTCTGAGTTGACCTCTATTTTATTAGTGCTGACAATGAAGCCTAAATACTTGGTCTAAGTAATATAAAATTTATATTTTCTAATGTCTGCTTAAAGCTCTGTTTCTTGAAATTGATTTAGCACTCTGATAACATACTCCTGGTGCTCTAGTTTATTCTGGGAATAGACTAATATATTATTGATAAAGATAGTCATAAACTGGTCCAGATAATTCAAGAAGAGGTTGTTCACATATCTCTGAAAAGTGGCTGATCTGTTGATGAGCCCAAAGGGCATCACCTAATATTTATAGGCTTTATAGCAAGTCTGGAATATTATTAGATCTTCTGACTCAGGATTTATCCAGATCTTATAAAATACCTGCTAGATATCAAGTTTAGTGAAGATCTTTGCTCAACTCAGGCATTCTAAAGTCTTATTGATTAATAGCAGAGAGTAGCAGTTTTTCTTTAAGATAGTATTTAGCTTCTGATAGTTCACACAGAGGCACAACCCCTTATTAGCCTTGCAAATAAAGAGGATTAGGGAAGCAAAGAGAGCTCCACTAAAAACTATAAAACTCTTATCCAGATTCTTTATTAGATATTTCTTGGTAGCTTTCAGTTTCTCAGCAGATTGCTTATACAAGAAGCTATAGCCTAGAGAGTTCTTCTCAATAAGCTTAATGTGGTGATTATAGAAACAGTGTGGTAATAGCTAATCAAAGACTTTCTTAAAAAATACATTCTATCAGAAACAGTAGTATGTCAGGAAATGTTTATTTAGATAAGCCTCTTTATTCTCTTCTGTTGGTAGAGATTAGGTTTTTTCCTTAATGATTCAGTCAATCTTATAAAAACTGGTAATAAAGGTTTCACTCTCTTAAGCCCAGGCAGAGTGGTGAAAGCCTACAGCCTCAATTAAAGCAATATCAATCTTCAAGAGTTTCTTTGAGGGTTTTTTTAAAGACTGTGAGTAGTGCTGTTTTACAATAGATTCTATCCCTTAAAGAGCTTAGTTTATCTTGGCTAGGTCCAAATGCCTATTTATGGCAGCAGTTTGAGATGGTTAATATCTAGCAGGTTTAGCATCTAGAACTTGCTGCTGGATATTTGCCTCATCTTCTGCAGCTATAAGCTTATTGAGCTCTGGGTGCTGGTTTGGCCAAATCAAGCACTTATTTTGTATATTTAATCAAACATCTTGCTCCTCACACCACTTCTGGCCTAGAATCATGTCATGATGCCTAAGGTTAGCTATAAGTATAAGCACATCAGCCTGCCAGTGCCTATCAACTGCTAGATATAATATAATTGCATGGGTGATTTGTTCTTCAGTCTGGCCATCATAATCTTAGATGTGGCAATCAGAGTTCAGAGGCACCACTAATATTTGAAAGTATTTAGCCACATCTCTTGCACAAGAAATATTAATGAATATAGATTTATTGGCTTCAGAGTTAACCAATGCCTTCAGTTCCACACTTAATCCATTTCTTGACATATAATTAAGTACAATAAAGTGATTGCCACCAAGCAACTTGCTTATATTTAGCAAAGATAGGTCAACCTCATAGCTTTTCTCTAGAAAGGAGATTTTTTCTAGAGTAAAGCTTTTTCTAAATTCTGATTCTCATCTGATACTTTCTTCTTCTTTTTCAGGATCTTAATCTTCAAGGCCTTCTTGTGAGAGCAGTATAGAATAATATAATTAATCTTCTTGCAGTAAAAGTATTTTTTTTCCTGCATTAGTTCTGTTCTCTGTTTATCATCTAGTCTGCTAGCCTTAAAAGCTGCAGGTGCAGCAGTCCTGGTAATATACTTATTACAGAGTTTAGCAGCAGAAGCAGTCCCAGCAGGTTTATAAAACTTATTTCAGGCCTTAAACTTTTCAGCATTGATCTGCAGAGTGTATGCTGCCTGAGAATAGGCAGTAGAGAATTCATTAAAGATTTTAAAAACATAATAGTTTTAGATGATTAGATTCTGAAGTTTGTTAGTGAGTTTGTTAAAAAGCTTCTTCTTGTAGTCTTTTAAGTGCAGCTGGGATTTACCTGCCAGATGCATGAATTCTGCTAGAAAGTCATGGTATTTCTGGTGTGATTCCATCTAAAGATAGTGCAGTTGGTGTTTAGCTGTTATGCAGCAGTTCAGATTAAAGAAGATTGATTTTAGATGCTTAAAAACCTTATTAGCAGTCTGATATTGGTTCACTGAGTCTTTTTAGAATTGGGGAGCTGCATATCTGGTAGTGTGCCTATCAAGGCAATTCTGCACATATGCAACTTGGAGCAGATTGCTGGAGTAATGGTCAGTATTAGCATTCAATTTGCTTTTTATTTAGGCTATTTAATTATTGAACTTGGGTTCCTTTCCATCAGTTAGAATGGGTGGGTCTGGGAGCTTAATAGTGTGCCTAAGTTAATCAGAGACAAAGATAGTTCTACAATCTCTATAAATTCTTACAACTATCTCTGCAAAGGCATCTCAATATTTGTCTTGTTTAATAATAAGTTCAATAATTTGATTTTCTCAGACATTAAGTTGCTGACAGAAGTTCTTAGTGTGATATTCTGCATAATTAATCTGATGCTCTTTGTTCTTCTGATCAGCTTTCTATATGCAAAGAAGGCCTTCAAAGAGTTCTTCTGGATTATTTTGATATTTGGCAAGGAATTCAGTCTTGGTAATTATTTCTGGCTCATCAATTTCTTGAGAGAAAATGAAAATGTGTTGAGATTTTTCTAATTTAAGAGATTCCTCAATTGCATTGATTGAGTTAAGGCTTGTAGACTCATCAGCAGTTTGAGCCATCTTATTATTCTTCTAGGTTCTGGGTTCTGGAGGTTCTTGATCTAGGCTGCAAGGTTCTGAAGTCTTGAAAATTGAAAGAAAGAAGGTTTGTCTACCCTCAAACATATATAGGGTCACTTATCACTCTGGATTGCACATAACATGTAACTAGAATAAACAAGAGGGTTTGGTAAAATAAGAAGTTTAGAATTAATACTTTTGATTATGTGACAGTGCCCAGTTATAGTATTATTAGCTAAAACTATAGTAGCTTGTCATACAGAATCAAAAGTATGGAGAAGAAAAAGAGAGAAATCATGGCATCATGAAGTAGTTAATATTATTAAGTAGTTCTGGCAGTATTTCCCACTGCCTACTTGTCTGCCACACTGTCACAGCAACAGCCCTAACTTTCAGACCAATCTGCTATGGAGTGTTTGAACTGGACTGATACCCAAAAATAAGTCCAGCATCTAGAAGCTATCTAGAACTATGCCCAGAAGCTCATTGAGAAGGCTCAGGACTCTCAGCAATAATAAACAGATTAGCACCAGAGAGATGTTAATTTCAAGATAGAAGATATAGTATAGATATTAGCCTATATTTAAAAGACAGACTGTTCTAGCTGCAAGCTAGATTATCAGATGGCAGACCTCTACTGCATTGTTGAATAGATTAATAATGCTTATAAGCTGGACTTACCAGCCTTAATTCATGTGCATCCAGTGTTCTCATTAGATAAGCTTTAGAAGGCAGTTACTGATTTTCTCTCAAGCCAGATTGAGAATCCTCCCCCAGCTATAGAGGTTAATGAGGAATATAAATGGGAAATAAAAAAATTTTAGCAGTCCATCTGTATTAAGAGAAGCTGCAGTATAAGGTTAAATAAGTAGGCTATAACAATGACCCAACATGGTACTCAGCAGCAAATTTTATTGGCTTACCACACTACCTACAAAGCTTCCATGAGCACTACCCAGACCTGCCTGGACCCCTGAAGCAGCTGAAAGAGTGGTTAAGATGCTGGGAGGATGGTGAGGACCTGGAGGAGCATAGAGATAATAACAAGCCAGTTACTTAGGCTCTAAATGCCTGCGGGCAGGCGTTTTTGAAGGGGGGGGGGGGGATGTGACAGCATGGCAGACAAGTAGGCAGTGGGAGATACTGCCAGGACTACTCAGCTATATCAACCACC
>JGI26051J44788_1000875_pt1 | contig 12766 bp, 16 predicted proteins | sample HigsolmetaGSP13D_FD_44788 | JGI IMG/M metagenome (IMG submission 44788) | reverse complement strand
CCCCCCCCCTTCAAAAGAACGCCTGCCCACAGGCGTGTAGGGCCAATTACACTGGTTTATTATCATCTGGATGATCATCTGGTTCTTCTCCATCATCCCAGCATCTTAGCCACTCCTCTAGGCGTCGCGGCGGGCCCGGCAGGTCTGGAATATCAATTGTGGAAGCTGCGCAGTTGGTGGGGGGATCCTTTGAAGTTCTCTGCTGGATACCAAGCCAGATCATTGTCATAGCCCATCCACTTGACCCTGTACTGAAGCTTTCCCCAGCAAAGGCGCGCTGCTAGGATCTCCTCCACTTCCCATTCCTGCTCCCCATTGACCTCAATGGGGGGAGGGGGGTCCTCAATCTGGCCTGGAAGGGGGTTTGTAGCAGCCTTCTGCAACTTGTCTGAGGAGAATACTGGGTGTACATGGATGGAATCAGGGAGGTTGAGCCAGTAAGCATTGCCAACCTTCTCAATGATACAGTATGGCCCTGCCATTTGGAAATCAAGCTTCCAGCTTGGTTGGTCTGTCCTCCAGTTCTTCATTGATACCCACACTGAATCTCCCACTTCAAAGTCTGCTGTTCTCCTATGTCAGTCTTCCTGTCACTGTTGGGAGTCCTGGGCCTTTTCAATCAGTCTCCTGGCAAAGTTCCAAGTGGCTTCCAGTCCCTTGACCCATCTATGTGCGTCTGTTCGGTTTAGCCATTCCATAGCAGATTGATCTGCCGGCTGGGGGTGCCGCCAGTCAAAGGAGGTCCGGGGGATGACACCACGATCCAATAAGAAGGGGGAAACCCCTGTTGAATCATGGGGTAGAACTGCCGCTGCAAAATCCAAAATTGGGAGCCATTCAGACCAGTCATCTTGATAGTGGTTGACAAAGGGGCGGAGGCGCTGTGGAATATGCTGATTGATAATTTCAGTCTGCCCATCAGTCTGTGGGTGGTCAGCGGATGACAGTTTCAATTTGATGCCTAGGATACGGCAGAACTCATCCCAAAAGTCAGATATAAATTGGGGTCCTCAGTCTGAGACAATTGTATCTGGGGGACCAGTCCATCAGTAGATGTGCAGGATGAATAGTCGCGCCATATCCCTTGCTGTAGCAGTCTTGTGGCAGGGTATGGAGATGGGTCTCTTGCCTAGGCGATCTACCACCACAAAGGCAGTGTCATAGCTGTGTTTGTCCTTGGGGAAACTTCAGAAGTCCATTGATATATGTCTCCAGGGCTGCTCAGGGATGGGCAGTGGTTGCGGTAGCCTTGGGGGTCTTGTCTCAGGGGTTCTGGCTCTGTCGGCAGGTGTGGCAATTGGCCACATATCAGTCAACATCTCTAGTCATGTTAGGCCAATAGTATCTTTCAGCAACCAATCTCCGCATCTTATTCTGTCCGGGGTGAGCTGTGAAGGGTTGGCGGTGCATCTCATCCAGCAGTTGGACCTGTAGGTCGCTGTCCTCTGGGACTACCAACTGGTTCAGGCTGTATAGCAAGAGGCCTTCCTTCAGGAGCCATGAGGCCTGACCTTCCATAGCTGTCGCACGCCAATTCTCCAAGGACTTGTGAGTCCGGTTAGCCTGCAATAGGTGATCTGTCAGGTGCAAGTTCCCATCAATTGGGGCCAGTTCAGCCCTAGAGAGTCCTATCTCCTTGACAATTTGGGGGTCTAGCCACTCTGTCTTCAGAAGCTGCTGTGTCTGGTGTTCTTTCTTCAGGCTGTTCTGGGCTTCTACCAATGCTGGCTGTTGGGACAGGGTGTCTGCTAAGGGGTTCTGCTTGCCCGGGCAGTATTGGATGAGGAAGTAGAATCTTGTCAAATATTCAGCCCACTTAGCCTGTCTGGAGGTCAGGATCTTAGTCTTCATGAAGTACTCTAGGGCCCGGTGGTCCATCAGGATGTCAAATGGCCAACGTTTTCTAATATTGTTCTCACCATCGTGGCAGCACAATTCTTGTCTAGCTACCGCTGTTCGCGTTCGTGGATATAGCTCTTCAGCAATAAGAGGCCGGACTAGAAGCATCCAGCAAGTGCTCCTCAGGAAGCCTAACGCTGACCAAGATTAAGCTTTAGCCTACACGGAAGCTTGACTTTTGGATCGATTCGGAGCAGCGTCCAGTGATTGCGTTAAACATGACAGTTAGCCCACCTGGGTGATGCATCTCCGTGGGAATATATATGCAGGTCACCTACGGCGCAGCCCGGCGTCGTATCACTCAATGGATTCCTACCTAGATACTTTATACACGCCTAGCAATTTCATTCTTTACTGCAGGCAAGTCATCACACCGTGCATATAGCGACGGTATACAGTAGATTTTTCCAAAGTATTACCGTACTCCTGTTTCACCCTTGCTTGAACCTTAGCCAAATATGCATTAACGCAGGATATTGGAAGTCGCCTTGCATTATCCGCAAGGTGACCTTGCAGGGGCGGAGCGAGCTGCAAAGGCTATTAGGTGTCAATGGTCATGGCTGATTTGGGCAAAGGACTAGTAGTATGTATTCTTTCAAGTATGCTAGCTAGACAAACTGTGAATGAAAAGTGGAGAGACCTGTGCTCAATTACAACTACACGCTAGGGAAGAGCTAAACCCTGCCCATTATGAGAGTCGTAGCAGGAGCGCTCCTCCAGCTCTTGATTTTTGAAACGACCGAAACTTTTCCCCTCTAGCAGCCTACTTTATATCAATGAACCTGTCCAATTCCCCACAGTGAGAGAGTGTGCTGTCCTCTGGCGGCTTCCAGGATGTCCCCACCAACACGGTATGATTCCCATACGTCCTGAATCATCGTACGACCGCTTCGTCAGCAATGAGCTGGATGTGGATGATTCGTTGCTGTCTCGAGCCCAGTTTGCTGCCAAAACTGGCTATCAGAGAATAGCGGCGATCGCACGCGGGTGAGGCTGCAGCCATGCGCCCGTGAACATAGCAGCCTCACCAGCCTCGTGCATGCATCAAATTCCAGTCGATCGTGGTCCAATCAAACTGGTTCATGTCGACGTCCATCGTAGCCGGTCCGGGTATGTCAGGGTAGCCCCCGGGCCCAGGACCGGTGGAGCCCTGTCCTCCCGTGCCGTACGACAGGCCATGGCCACCAAATTCCATGGGCATGGGCATTGGAATTTCGTCCATGTTGATACCCGCAGCACCGCTGGGCTGCTCTATATTACTGTTTGGTGAAAAATTTGACGTCATCTGCATTACTTTATTTCTAACGTCCGACACAATCCGTGGTAGCTCCACCGGCTTGTCTTGTTGTCTGAATAATGCTTCACGCTCCTCCCAGGCCTGAAGGACAATTCGAGCGAAGACAATGAAAAAAGGCCTATCTGCTTGTTTCGTATTCATCATGCGAGCCTCGTAGTTGTCGCTCATGACCTCCCAAGCCTTTTCAGCGTAGTCCTCAGTAGGCCGCTTTTTCAGATCTTGAAGAATGTGAATGTACGCGGGAAATGGGAAGTGCAAGTGAACCAGCCAAAGGTATCCTTTGGTGAGAGGTGAAGTCATGAGCTTCGTATCGCACATGAGCATCCTCAGCGCATGGGAAATGGCAGCGTTGCGCTGCGGATCCGTCTGCTGCACGGATAACTTGGAGTGTCTCGAATAGTGTTCCAGGAGACGGATTTTCGCCAGGTACCCTCGCGTCGTCCAGATTGTCATAAAGTGAAGCGGGTTCTCTGTATTGCAGAATTGGAGATATTTGTCCTCCATAGTCTTTTCTAGGGCGATCAGCTCGTCGCCTTCTCGAACGGGGCCGTGCCGAGTCTCGTTCGCAATCGCCTTCAACGACGGATTGGAAAAGTCGAGGTGGAAGGCGCTGTGGCGGACGAACTCGCCCAGCTCGCTGCGCACGACGACGAAAAGCGCCTCGGTGGGTTTCTCGTGAATTGCGGGCGGAGTCTTCATCTCTGGCTGGATCTCAAAATCATTCACGTTGAGAGGCGTCCTGCAGTCCCAGGTGGGATCTAACATGGTGGTCTTGTGATCGTATATCTCGCAAATGCGATTGTCGAAAACAATCAGCGACCACCACAGCCTTCGGCGCAACTCACCCTCGAGCGCGGTGCATCTGGCATTGGTCGACTCGTTGTGGATCCCCATGCGTTGTGCGATGCGGATGGCCACGCCCAGCATTGAGGATAGAGACCGGGGGTCTGTATCGTGACTGACCGAGACCTAGAAGCGTCAACGGACTAGATGCCCGATGGCAGCCTGATGGGCTTACCAGGTAGAGATACAATGCTGTCAAGCAGTCGCGGTCCGCGGACCGTAGAACCCCACAGTTTAGTAGCGCTTGCTGACATCCGAACCGATAGCTTTTCAGAAGATCTTCTCTTGGCGACCCCAACACGGTACGGCATTCGTCTTTGGTGAGACTTAGAACGGAGACGCAATAGATACTGAACATCAGCGCTTCCAATGTGGGACTGATGGTTGCCATATCGCCGGCGGCGTCGATGATGCGTGCCTGCAGGGTGGGGGTGTGGGTGACTTTGAGCAGCGGGTTGACGTTGTCCAGGTAAATCTGCCAGAGCCTGAAGATTTGGACCTGGTTCGGGTGCAAGGTCGAGAGATCGACGTCTGTCTTGGGTGAGCCAAACAGCAGGTGGTCGTTGCTTTCGCTTCGGTACACCTGGTCCCACGCCTTCTTGATCACCGCCGGACGCACATCATCGTTATCGTGCAGAAAACCGCTATCGTTCTCATCGTCGTCATCATCGTCCTCGACATCCACGGTCTTTCCCTCAATTGTCAGTGGGAGCCTGAACTCACTCGCACACTTGACCGTACCTTTTGACTCATGGCGCGCCAGAGATTCCTAGGAGAGAGTATTAGTCGTCTCGCGGTCTGTGTTCACCAGTGTCGAACAAAACTCATGACGGTTCAGGAGAAAGCTTGACCACAGATGTTAACCCATTGACTATCTGGTACAGCCAATGACCAGTTCATATAGATAAGGAGCCGCATAAGAATAATATGGGTCATTTTTCATTAGAAATCCCTATGTTGTAGGTGAATTTGTAGCTCGCTTGAAGGTGGTAAACCGTCATGAGTTTTGTCAGGCGCTGGTGGTTCGAGAAAGCGCAACTTACACTGTTTTCGACTTCACCGCCGTCTTCTCCCTTGACCGGCCCTCTGTCCCTGAAACCGGTCCTTCTGCATGCGCATCGTCGAGAGTGCCGTCCTCGCTGGGAGAGGCGTGCTCTGCGGCCGGGGTGTGCAGAGGCTCGAACTTGATGTTGTTCTGGCGAAGCAGGCCCTCGTAGTGGCGAAGGCGCTCCAACAGCTCTCGCTCGGGAAACCTGCGGCGCCGTTGGCGGGCGAGCGTAGCTGCCACGCACTGGGCGCCGGCCCGGACGCAGTTGGCGCAGGGGGATTTGCGATCGCACTTGATTTTGCGCTTCTGACACAGCACACAGGCCAGCACGCGCTGCGGCTTCGCAGTGGCTGACTGGTCTGGGGTGGGAACCGCCGTCAACATGGCAGGAGTGATAAACCCGTTGTCTTCAGGAGAGATGGAGATGGAGAGGGAGAGGTGCAGGACGCAGCTCTCGGGCAGTTGGGGGGCCGTCTCGGGCTTTTGAAGCTCCCCAGCAGGGGGACCCCCTGCCACGCTCGGACTCTTCTACGTCCCGAACACAGACCTTTCTTCAGGACATACTATGAGCCCAGCCAGATCGGACTTTAGTAACGCCCGACCAGCAGTTCTTTATTCTGGACGCAGTATAACCTCGTGCTTTCCTAGAGCCCGACAAAACAATTTCAATATCATGGCACACGTTCTTCCTTTGCTCTTAAAAGTCAGACCTGTTCCTTTCACCTCGCTGGTTCTTCAGACAGACATCGTTCCGTTCTCATTGTCCACCACAAGCTGTCCATATTCATCAACACATCAACACATCAACAGTTCCCTCCCGCTTCGAGTCCACTTGCGGCCAATCGATCCAAGGGGGAGCAACAGGTTTCACGGTCACCATGGTGTCTTCACGCCCGACGACTCCCAAAGGCGCCAAATCGGCTGCGGGAGATTCATCCGACGTGGCTACGACACACGCCGGCGAGACCTCTCCCGATGTTGCAAGCAAACCTGATGCAAGCAAACCCGACGACCCCCAGCAGAAGCCGTCGACACTGAGGACGGTCCTCCTGCTGATCTCGGTCTTTGGAACCATGTTCCTGGTCGCTCTGGACAGAACCATCATCTCCACGGTATGAGGACACTCCATGGAACAGAGCTCGCATTCTTGTGGTCGCGCGGCGAGTCAATGTGCTGACTGATTCTGGCTAGGCTATCCCGCAAATCACGGATGAATTCAGCTCCCTCGCCGACGTCGGCTGGTACGGAAGCGCATATTTGTTGACATGTTGCGCCTTCCAGCTGTTGTTTGGGAAACTCTACACGTACTACTCGGTGAGAGGCGTCATGCTTACAAGTACCCTACTATTCGAGGCTGCCTCTGCCATCTGTGGCGCGGCTCCGAACTCAGTAGCCTTCATCGTGGGAAGAGCAATCGCCGGGGTTGGCGCCGCTGGCATCTTTGGGGGAACGGTAAGTGTACCCCGATTCCCTCCCTGATCAGCCTCCAATGCTGACGGCGGTCCCTAGATTGTATGCATTGTCCACGCAGTTCCTCTGCACAAGCGTCCCCAAATCCAAGGCCTCTTCGGCGCCCTCTTTGGCCTGGCTTCGGTCGTGGGCCCCTTAATTGGTGGTGCCTTTACCTCCAATGTAACGTGGAGGTGGTGCTTTTACATCAACCTGCCCCTCGGGGGCGTGGCGATGGTCGTCATGGCCTTCTGTCTCCAGGTCCCCGACCGAGATACAACCAAGCTCCCCTGGATGAAGAAGCTGTCGCAACTGGATGCCCCGGGCACGACATTCCTGGTCCCGGGTGTGGTCTGTCTTCTGTTGGCACTCCAGTGGGGTGGCCAGACGTATGCGGTGAGTCCCCCGCAGCGTCATTTTGACTTTCCGGTGCCCTGACAGTCTCCAGTGGAGCAATGGGCGGATCATCGCATTGTTGACTCTGATGAGTGTATTGCTTGTTGGTTTCGTTGCGGTCCAGATATGGCTTCCGACGACAGCCACGCTCCCTCCGCGCATTTTCAAGCAGCGGAGCGTCGTTGCTGCCTTCTGGCAAAGTCTCTGCATCAGCTCTGGGAATTATATATTTGGTAAGAAGACCACATAGTCAGCCATGATTGATCACCGGATGACTGACCTTGGTTATCACAGTGTACTTCCTCCCGATCTGGTTTCAATCCATCACAGGTGTCTCTGCCGCGCAATCAGGCATCCGGCTCCTGCCTCTGATGCTATCCATGGTCGCAGGGTCAATGGGCGGTGGAATCATCACTCCGAAGATCGGATACTACACGCCGTTCTCGATCGTAGGATCCTGCATCATGTCCGTCGGGGCCGGGCTCCTCACGACTTTCCAGGTCGACACCGGCGAAGGGAAGTGGATCGGTTATCAAATCCTGTACGGAATCGGCTTGGGCCTGTGTTTCCAAACCCCAAACCTCGCTGCCCAGACCGTTCTGCCGAAGAAGGATGTGCCCATCGGGTTGGCGCTGATGTTGTTTGGTCAGCTGCTCGGTGCAGCGGTGTTTGTCTCGGTTGGGGAGAACGTACTAGGCAATCAGCTAGTGCAAAGGCTTTCCGGGGTCCCTGGGTTTGACCCGAGTCTGATCACGTCGGGGGGCGCCACGTCACTACTGAGCGCGCTACCTGCGAGTGAACATGACACGGTCCTCACAGCCTACAATGAGGCGCTGCGGAAGGTGTTCCAGGTCGGATTGATCATATCGTCTCTGGCCGTCCTCGGTGCAGTTGCGTTGGAGTGGAAGAGCATCCTGAAGAACAAGCCGAAGGCAAATGTTGGTGCTGAGACCGGCGGAGCGGCTGAAGAGAAGAATCCGCTCCGTCACTGGGAGTCTGGTGTCTCCAACGCAGAGGAAGCAAATCTTCGGTCTTTGGCAAGGTGAGCCAACCCGGACAGATGCAATTGCCTGGCGGAGAGCGATTGTATCCTCATCCTCCTGTGAGCACTCTTGCCTCTTCGCATGGGGTGCGACGGCATCGGTTGCGGGATGCTTTCGGGACGGGCCGGGCCGTGTTGGGGCGCCCTCCATCACATCACAGAACGCAATTACCGCATTGATTGCTGCAATCCGACGCTGATATTCAGCTTCGATGGTGGCGCCTGGCAGAGTCAGGACAGTGTCAATCAGCATCATGTGCTGCAGTGTCATATATCCCGATCACTGCAAGGCCCCGATCACCTCCTCATCTACCACTTTCCCAGAGAGCTGTCGTTCGCTGTCGATCACTGGTTGTTCATTCTTATATCGTTCCAGGTTCTCCCGCACAAGGCAATTGTGTTGCTGTTGCCTCTCATTTCGCAGCTCACAGAGGGCTTGTTGATACTTCCGAACCGCGCGTTTGTACTTTTTCTTACCATAACACGCATCCCAAGCCTGCTTACATTTCTCGACCAGTTCCTGCAGGGCACACACACTAGGGAGCTCGTTGATAGAACGCGATTGTTCTGTCATTAACTTATAGGGGCGCCGGGGATCGATCGACCGGCTCATGGAACATGCAAAATGCATCAACCGTTTCTCTTGTGGCAGCCCCCAGACAATTGCCTGGGCATCAACGTGGATGCCCACACTATAGTGGCGAACGAAGGTGTTGATGCTGGCATGCTGCAACATCACGTTCTGGAGCTCGTCTGTTACGTCTGCTGTCCGACCAGATATCCCCGTCAGCAACACTTGCTAAGATGGAGAGAAACAGGCCAGGGGGGAAGCTTACAGCTGTCATTGAATGCCTTCGCTGCTCCGTATCGAAGGCCGTACGGCTTTGTGACCTGTTCAAAGCCCGTGATTTCACCTCCCTGTTTCATCCGGTATCGGACGGTGGCCGACGACAGTTGCTGATCAAGAGCAATCCGAACCCCATCTGCTTCCCGAATCGCCTGGCAAAACACGAATTGATCTAATATCTCATCCTTCAACTTCAATTCCTGTTGGTTAAGCCTATTTAAAATGCCGAGGCTGTACAAGTTCTCTGGGCAGTTCACGACTGGGCCATCCAGAGATATATTCTTGAAGGCCCCGATCCGGAATAACATGCCCAGGAGGAAGACATGGGGGCTGAGGACCAAGGTCGGGTCATAGATGATCTTGGGAATCGGGAAAGTATTCCTGTTCAATACAATCAGCCCAGGGTCCGCACGGGAGACCTCCCCTTCTTTTCTCAATACTGCTCAGAAGAGCAAGATAGTGAACCAATAGACACTTAGCCGACTAGTAGGGGACAGCAAGGAGATCATTGCAAAAGGCTTATAAACAACCAAAAAAAGAAGAGGATGAGGAGAGGAGGGTAACTCACGGCTCCTTCTTGCCCAGAAATGTCTTAGTAAACTCAGGTGTCAGGTAAATGAACAGTCAAGGACGCCCTCCATCCGGATCACAGATCAGGTTCAGCTGGAGGTGCCAATAGCGAAGGTCTAACAGCGCCTGCGGACGGCTACCAGTGATGGCGGCCAGCTGGCAAAAGAGCAGCAGCTCGATCCGCAGCCAGCCACAGGTAAATGTCATCTTAGTTGTCGCAAGAAGAACCCGGGCAAACTCTGCCACATCTTCAATGTACATGGTCACTTTCGGTCGGCGCTCAAGGAGGAGTTTCTTTTCTGCTGCAACAATCGCGAGAACCTACTGATCATTAGCCAGCGCCTAGTGTCCCAGGAGACAGAAACTGTTGCTCACATCCTCCACCTGTATGATAGTCATCTTGTCAAGCCCGTGCCCGACTTCGCGCTTGTAGACCAGATGCCAACACTTCCAGAAGGTCTCCAATGAGCTCTTATACTTGATTCCAGGAGTCCTGCGTCCATTCTTGCCCCGTCATTGGTCGCAACGCCAGCTGAAAAAGCCTTTAAGGTATCGGACGGTCTCCTCGGGCTCAGAGAGCAAGTGGAAGCACTCTACTGGATTATGACTCTGGAATCAACAGAATCTGGCGGGACGCAAGGCAGACTATGTTAGCTTCAATGGAGCATGACATTGTGGTTGTGCTTCTCACCGGTCCCAATAGTCCCTTGTCTCCTCCAGCTTCTTCTGAGTCTTGGGACTGTACCGTTGCTGTCAGAGCTGAGAGACATCCAGACGGTCTGCTTCCGCGAGATAGTACTCCGGGGGATGCTGCTCTTCATCGTTGAAGAGGGTGTCATCATCTGAATCATCGTCTGAATCGTCCTCCGAATCGCCATCCGAATCGTCACTGTCTGGCTCCGCATCACTCTCGGAGGTATCTTCGGAAGGGTCGTTCGAGAAGATGTCTGGGAGGTCAGCGCTGGCATCACACTCGTCATCGGAGAGAGTGACATGCTCATCGGACTCAAAGCGACGAGGCATAATCGTCATGAAGCCTTTCAATGCCAGGGTGCTGAAGGGGAGGGACAAAGAGTGAATGCACCACGAGAGCAAGCGAGACAAGAAACAAGAGTCTCAAAGTCAAGGCAAATTCTGTCCAACTAGTCATATGGAAGGCTGTATGGATAAGTGACAAGAAGTGTGTGTCCAGCGATCAGGGACTGGAGGAAGTCCTTCATTCCTCCAGAACTGGGACAAGCACTCTTAAATAGGGGGAGGTGTAGTGCTCAAAAGAGGCACACAGGATTGCAGCAAATGATTGTGCTGCAGAGGGGAGCCAGAACTGGCTCCCCTCTCCCCAGAAAACGTGGTCATCGCTGGGGCAGCGCTGTGGCAGGCAATGGCAGGGTGAGTGTGAGGTGAGTAGATGAAATGGATGAACGGGTCCCGAGGGAGCAGCCGTGCGCGAGCAAGCGCGGGCTGGGCCAGGCACTAAGGGGCAGCCAATGGGTCACGTGATGGGTGAGGGTGCGTGGCAGGAAGAGGGGATGGGCGTGGTGGGAACGGGCGGTTAGAGTGACGCGAAAAATGGCGTCGAATGTCGCCGTTTCCGGCAGCTGGCTAACCGTCTCATTGATTTAAGTAGCAAACAAGCCTCGGCTTCCGAACAGCACTGCTTACGGTGCTCTCCATATGTCTCCTTCATGACTTGGGCTACTCTTTACCCTGAATCAATCAACAATCTTATCGCCACATCTCAAGCCAGACTGCTCAGTCAACCGAAACTCCATTAAAACCTTGGCCCCAACTCTCGTCTTCCCAACGACACAAAACGACCAACCATGGACTCGATACCCGACCCCAAAACACTCCTCCAATGCCAAAACCTCCTCCACGACTGGGCGGAAAGCATGGACACAAAATCCTGGACCCGTCTCCAATCAATCCTCGCACCCACCATCTCCATAGACTACACAGCCGTCGGCCGAGAGAAAGACTCCGCCGTCCCATCTACATCCTTCCTCCGCCGTATATCAAGTCCCACACAGCTGGGTAACACCGACATCCAAACGCAGCATTTTGTCGGCGCCTGTAAGTGGACGTCGGTGTCTGAGAAGCGGGTGAGGGTTGTTTTTCAGGTGAGGGCGGCGCATCGGAGGGTTAAGCAAGGGAGGCATGGGGAGGATGTGGTTGTGGTGGCGAATGCTCATGGGGTTGATACGATGGAGTTTGAGGAGGTGGATGGAGTTTGGAAGATAGTTGGGATAAAGGTTGAGGCGAGGTGGGTGGAGGGGGATTTTGAAGGGATATTTAGGAGCAAGCTTTGATTTTTTTTTTTTTGGTTCTAGAACGGAAACAGAAATCGACACAGATTCATAGGTAATATTGCGGACGACTCGACTCCTTCCGACAACGGCAGACTCAACGGGTGGTTCCCGCAGAAGAACATTCAGGGTGGATCGGTGCCGGCAAGTTTGCTGGAATTGGATCGAGCTTGACATTCAAGCTATCGTCGGCCCGCAGAGCGAAGAAATCGGGTTCCCCGCTGCCAGGGCGCCTACTTGAAAACTAAACCATAATGGTTACGCCCTCCCGCCGAGTAATGTGTATGTCGAACGTATTGTAACGTAGTCAATCACCAAGTGGATCACCCCACCGAATGGATCAGCCACCCACCACGCGACGCGTTCAACAGCTTCAACCATCAAGATGCCACCAAAACAAGCAGATTCTAATGCTCATAAAGAAGGCAGAATTGTTCTAGCCATCAATGCCATTCAAAAAGGTCAAATATCAAGCATACAAGCAGCTGCGCGGGATTTGATGTGAATTACTGTCAAAGAATGAAGAAACCCTGGAAGGCGGGGCTGGCATGAAACCCAATGGAAGGATGAGCGAGGCCGGAAGGTTATACAAACAGCAAGAAAGAGATCAAGTCACGTGAAGATAAAGGCACGCTCGGAGGACGGACATGAAGAGCCAAGGGAAGTGTCCTAGGAACGTCCAGGACGGATGTGGGACGATGGATAGGACGACAGGAAGTGTCCCTTGGAGCGTCTTGAGAGCGACAGGAAGGAATATATAAGGGAGCTTGACTACCAGCCTGTATTTACTCGACCGCGTCTTCTTCTCATACAGATCTTAGGATCTAGGTATTCAATTGGTTTACTTGTCTTTAGTTCCTTGACTCCTGTCAAATATCTCACTTTAAGAATAACAGTTCAACTGTTGGACAGTTGATACCTTTTGACACATCCCGGCACCACTCGAGTGCTTTTCATTTTCATCTCGTTGTTACGAGGCAGCGCCGGAGTCATGGAATTACTTTACTCCGAAGGAATGGCTACCACGTGACTGGCTCATGGCGATCAAACCCTTGGCATACTGATCCAA
>JGI26051J44788_1000874_pt1 | contig 12786 bp, 11 predicted proteins | sample HigsolmetaGSP13D_FD_44788 | JGI IMG/M metagenome (IMG submission 44788) | reverse complement strand
AAAAAAAAAAAAAAAAAAAAAAAAAAAAAAAAAAAAAAAAAAAAAAAAAAAAAAAAAAAACCGAACGAAGGGGGTTTATACAGGAAGGACCATGAGAGCATCGCCTGGACCTGACATCTCCAAGAGGGACAGGGAAATACGGAAATAATAGGTGCAGCTAGCCGCAGTTCTCTACGAATATGACTTCTGTACGGAGATGCACTGTTTCCTGCCCTGCTTCTTCAATGCTTTTTTCAACTTATACCGTATGTGGTAGTTCACAACAAACCCCATCCACTAGTGCACAGTGCTGCCTACTTACACACCCATCAAAACAAGAATTAGGGGTATCAGCATTCGTGGAACTAGCAAACCTCATACGCCGGTCTAATTAATATACCTTTGGCTTGTTCGACGGTTCAATGCGGTAGCGAGTATTGCCGAACAAGTTTGATGGAGAACGCGCACGTCAGCAGCTGCGGCAAGACTCGGGTTTTCCCGAGGCCCTGGAAGACTCAGACCTAATCAGGGCCCGAGATAAAAGTCGGATAGTATCATATATACTACATTAGGTTAGTAATTTAGTCCGGGGTAACTGTCCGGAGGGCGAAACTGTGGACCGCGAACGAAGCCGACGTAGCTACTGCATCGTCGGATGTCTACCAGAAAAGAAAATCACACCGCAGTTCGCGTTGCGCAGTAAGTGCCCTCTGATTCTCGGCAAGGCATTGTCAGCCCTGAGATGCCCATTATGGAGGGAGATAGTCTATGCAGGAAAATACTACGTGTATTTCAGATTCTCATTAATTAGGCCAATAAGGAGTCACACGAGTTCTTCGCACTAACCATTTAGCTGAACGCTGGAAACTGTGGTCGACTAGGGTTGTGACAGGGATTATTTGAAACTCGCTGTGCCGCCTCCTGACAGGCCATTTATTAGTAATGATCTCTCCGACGACTCTTCTGCCAAGTGGTACAACATCATCAGGAATGTTGAGTTGTGACTTGGAATTATAATTCTCTAATCACTGAAAAATATACAGTGAGAGACAAATACTACTCTAATTGTATGTACATAAACTTTCTTGCATAAAGTTCCATGTGACAATCCCCGCGCTTTACTGCACTGTTCGCCCGTTGATACTAGTCACATTAGGTACTGCGTCGATCTGTGGGGGCCATCCGGTAGTGGGTACTCCGTATATGACAGTTGATGAAGACATGTACGGAGTATCTTGACTGTTGGGATAACGGGGCACCACTATCGTGCTTCTGTTCTAAGGCAGACTGTTTGACTACGCAATAGCTCTGCGGGAACTGGGGGATACTCCCCAGCTTGAGCGGAGAAAAAGCGCATTTTCAGAGTTTGAAGTATGGAAATATCGGCATTATATTTCGGTTTCCAAGATGCTGGCAGTTGGGAAGTCAGGAGAGCCATTCACATGAGCGCAAAGTAGCACCGTTGCAAGAAGTGATAAAATGGGTCCTTGGCCTCCAAGAGCTGGAGAATTCATGGTTCCTTGTTCATGACTTAGTGCCTAGTAAAACATGGCGTACATTGCAGTGTTTGGTGCTGCCCAAACTATCTTTGGACTTTTGTTTCTCTTCATAACCCATTTGGCCTGGAAGGTCCACAAGTCACCGTTGAATGGCATCCCCGGACCTTTCCTCGCAAGTGAATGCTATATTCTCAGCCGGCATTATCCATCAAGTAGGAATAATACTGACTGTCTTCAAGAATGACAAATCTCTGGCGCTTGTTTGACGTATGGGGTGGCCGTTTTGAACTCACACAGAAACTTTTGCATGAGAAGTATGGCCCTGTCGTACGTTTGGACCAAGTATGGTCAGTCTCAACGACCCGGACTTGATCGACACCATCTATGGTATTAAGGGTAATTGGGTTAAGGTTCGTACACTATCAGACGGATAAGATGTCAAGACCTGTGCTGACTTCTACCTCCAAAAAACCGAGTTCTACCATGGCAACAGCGTGCTGCAGGGCGGCAAGATCCTATATACGCTGTTCAGCCACAGACGGACAATGCCGAGCACGCCCGGATGAAGCGTCCCATCGCGAAGTTCTATTCTCTGAATGGCGTTCTCCCGATCGAACCTCATATCGACAGTAATATCAAGCGGTTCTGTCAGAGATTGGAGGAAGAGTACATCAATGGTCCGAACGCAGGAAAGCCCTGCAATCTCGGCGACTGGCTGCTCTATTGTACGCCTCGCAACTTTCTTTTTCTTTACATTGATATGATGCTAACTGAAAATTGACAGACACCTGGGATGTCGTCGGTGAGGCAACCTTCAGCAAACCGATTGGCTTTCTCGAAAAGGGAGCCGATATAAACGACACACTCAAAGTTTCAGAGAAGGCGCTTGATTATTTTGCCCTTGTCGGTCAGATTCCGATTCTGGATTTCTTCCTCGACAAGAATCCCATAATCCGCATGGGCCCTCCAAGCTTCTCCTTCATCACCCAGCTTTCCATCAAGTTCCTGCAGGCCCGACTCACGGGGGAGGACCAACACGACCCGTCGAAGCCTGATTTCCTGGATAAGTTCCTCGAGGCCAAGAAGACCCATCCAGACATCGTCGACGACCTCATGGTGATCTCCTATTTCCTGATCAACATGATTGCCGGCGCGGATACGACGGCGATCACTCTCCGTGCGGTCATCTACTACAACTCAAGAACCGCAGAGTATACCGGAGACTGCAGAAGGAGCTCGACGAGGCTGGTTTTTCGACCCCCGTCAGCTACAAGGATGCCCGCACCCTCCCATACATGGACGCTGTTATCCGGGAAGCCATGCGCATGCATCCAGGTGTTGGAATGCCGCTGGAACGTCGTGTCCCGGAAGGCGGCTTGCACGTCGCAGGCCACTATATACCTCCAGGTGTTATGGTGGGGATGAATCCGTGGATCGTCGGAGCTAACAGAGGCGTCTACGGTCAAGACGCTGCAGTCTTCCGGGCAGAAAGATGGCTGCAGGAAGAGGGCGAAACGGCTGAGGAGTATGAGGCCCGCCTGCAATGCATGAACTCCTGTGACTTGACCTTTGGCGGCAGGAGCCGTATCTGCATTGGAAAGAACCTGGCCTTGCTTGAAGTGTATAAGGTTATTCCGACTCTTTTCTCGCTGTATGAGGTGAGTGTTCTATGGCCCAATCACGTTGGAAAAGCTCGATGTGATGACGGGAGCCCTGAAGCTGACATTCACACTTCACACCAGATCGAATTGGCCGATCCTAAGAAAGAATGGAAGATCCAGAACAGCTGGTTTGTCCGGCAGGAGGGGATCGAGGTTCGACTTTCCAGGAGAAAATAATTAAGCAAAGCCAATGATTATGAACAGTGTGACATTTGACATTTTTGGAGATCCACCTCAACTGGCAGCCTTGATCACTCTTCTTTTTTTGCCCCTTTCGAAAGTGCTAGAAATGAGCTTTAGTGTATATATATATATATATATATATATTGCTTTCCGTAGCATTCCTTGTATATAAGAAATTTCCCAAGTCCGCTCTTGACGAATCTCAGATCTAGCTTCTCTCATATCCTTCTTAACGTGCTCACATTCCAATGAACCCTATCGGAGCATGGAAACCACTAAGTAGAAGCGAGAAGACCCATAAAATCCAACTCATCAGCCTGTAGAAGCGCACGAGGGCGTCGACCCCATGGGTGAACGTCGAAACGCCTCCGTTCGGTGATGGTAAGAACGGAGGCGAATCCTCAGGAAACACGACTAAACAGATAACAGAATGCCAGCTGAAAGCATGGAGGCAGGTAGAGTCGACAAGTAGATGGTAGAACTCCGCTCCCCTTGTGCAAGTGCTCCACGATCCACTAATGCCACGTGCAGGATCGGAGATCGTCGATGCACCGCCCATTGAAATCTTTCAAGGTACCGCGTAGGTAGCCCTAATCTTGCTTTTGGGAGTGATACCGGAAACAACTTTAGTTTGATGAAGACCAGAATGCGTGTGGATGAGGCCTGCTGGTAGGACATTGATATATCCCGATTGGCTTGGGGGAGCGCTAGGGAGGGAAAAAAAAACAATCCCCGAGAAACGGACTGATGAGAGGGAAAAAAAAAAAAGACATGATGAAATGTGAGCCTTTAAAAATCTGCATCATGTTGAAGTAAAGAAACGTCATTCGTGCTTGTCTTGAGCAACTTGCAATGGGCAATGGTATCAAGTAAGTGCATTCATTTTATAATAAGAAAGCACCACGATGATTATTTCGAAGCTAAAGAATATACATATACAGTTTAACGTAAAGTATATCCTTGAAATCTATCATCGGCATCTTTTCATTGAAAGGAATTGTTGTAAATAACATGACACTACCACTTACCTTTTTTTCTATCAGAAACATTGCTGAATCTCAAATCTCGAAGCAATTACTACTAGGACTAGTAGTATGGAGTCCCATCCATGGCTAGATACATTTAGGCATCAACCAACCGTGGGCGTCTATCAACCTAGGTACCTAGTACCTGCTCTACTACTACTAGTTAGTCTAGGGTACATACTTTAGGTACAGGGCTACATAACCTGAACCTACTAACTTTACCTACTAAGCTTAGTACATTACCCGGGTTCTTCGAACATGAAGGGTCCGGAGATCCTGCATACTGTGTAGTTAGGTAAGTCGGGCCCACAGAGTGGAACCTCCAGTCACAGTGTGACAGTGTTCTTTCAAAAACGTGCCTGCACCCACTTTGAAGATCACTGACATCCTTCGAAGTTTGTTTCTATCACGTGTACTAAAACTACTGCTACCTAGGTACAGTACATGTCCTCCTAGGTACCTGGTAGGTAGGTAGTAGGTATATCATCCAATACCTACCGTGCAATAATTAATAGAGGTACTCTACAGTATATTACTCCAGAGAGTACGGAGTACCTGCCTCTACAACAACCAAGCTCCCAGCCTACCTACCTACCTAATTCAGACGCAGACAGATGGAACGATTCCAAGCCTGATTCGATCGCTTCAGCGAAGAATCTCAGAGAGGAGTAGAGCAGAACAGAGCAAAGCAGAGAGACCAGTACTCTGTAGGTAGGTAAGTGCTGTATGTATGTACTGTACCTAGGTAGCCAGTCTGTGTTAAGTTAGGTACAGTACCTAGGTAGATACTACCACTATATCGTGTCCCACGTGTACAGTAAGACCGCCTGACATCAAGTTGATCAACCATCCAGTATCCACATTACTATATGTACAGACTACGGAGTAAAAGGTCCCGATCTTGTCTCAGATCCAAATAGATAGTGTACTCCATAGATCCAACGATCCATCATTCTAGAATGGAATAGCGAGTGCCCCGTGCGGGGTACTACCTACTACTAGGTACTTAACTATGATCCTTGGCAGGGACAGACCCAGGTGATCAATCCGAATCAAGTTAAAAAAAAAGGGAAACCGGCAATTCTTCGACCGCTACCTAGGTAAATTCTGAAAGATCTGTCTGTCTGTCACGCAATCCGGCTCTCAAATACGCAATGCAGTATGGATGGGAATCCGGTTACCAATCAGGAGCAGTTGGAGATAATTTGATGCCAGCTGGCGCCAATTCACCAAAGCACTGTACATTGCTAAGCTGGATGGAATTAAAACACACCGAAGAAGATGGATATGATGTGCAGACGCTCAATTACGATCAGACATTGATAATCCATTCTAGCTGTAATAAGAGCATCACCGCTCGCAGGCCAAGGGGCGAAAAAAGAAATCAGTACAGGACAGGTGACGAAGCATTAAAAACAGGGGTTGTCGAATCGATGAATTAAAAAAATGCCATTTGACGGTCAATTTCGATCTCGAGAGTATTATGTCTGTTTTCTCCGCAAAATAAAAACCCGAGCTTCAGCTGATGAACAAACAACAAACTGCCATGCGAGATACAGCTCGTAACGCAGGCTAATAAATAATAACAAGAATTAAATAAAAACCAATATCCGCAATGCTTCCTCGCTCGGTTTAATGTACACCATACCCGGACAAGAGACGTATCAATTTTGCTGAGTCATCCAGCTGAGTAGAATGCGAACCGAAAACGCAGACGATTAGGAAAGGGGAAAAGGAGGAGATCATCAAGAAGCAGAGATACTTCGTCAGGAGGTTTCTCAATCTTTCCTCGTGAAAAAGCCATCCATGCATCTTTTCTCCATATTCCGTGTGGTGAGTGAGATCTGCTCGCAATCAGAGCTTCAGTGCATCCAAGATCTTCTTTGCCATCTCCCGGTACTGCCACATGCCACCTGCCACCTTTTTGAACTGGATGCCATGTAACGAGAACAGAGGAACCTTGACGATGAGGATCTCGAACCTGAGAACCAGGTTCTCCCCCGTGTCGCTCTGGACTCTGGTGGTTGTCTCCCCAACAACGCGCTCGCCAACGACGACGTTGTTATCCCGAGGGGCAACAAATTCGTCTGATCCGTCGGAGTTGGTGACAAAGCTTCGATCAGGTGGTCCATGGGATTTCCGCGGCGTTCTCGCAGAATGCGAGGGTCGCGGTTCGTCGTCCTGGTTGTTGAGCAGTCCTCCAAAGCTGATGCGACGACGATGGCTGGAAACCTGGCCTTGTCGATCAGGGCTGGGAGGACCCGTGTCCACGACACGGTCGAGATCGATACTGGGAGCATGGCGGCAACTGAAACCGCCCTTGATCTCGACATAGTCAACACCGAGCTGCTTGAGGACTCGAATGATATCCGAACGGATGAAGGAAAGGGGCTTGCTGCTGGTCGTGGAGACACTGAACAGCCCCTTCAGGTACACTGGTTTCGCCAAGTCTTCGCCCTCGTTCGCGCTCTCCAAGGCATTTCCTGCGCCTGATAGTTCTGCATCGGTCTCTTCCGGGACATCGGCTTCCCTGGCCTCCTCTCGCTTGGCTCTTCTGGCCTGGATACTCTCTCGCCGGGCGTGGCCAAGAGACTTTGTCCTCGCGGTGTGTGTCCGCAGACCGGTTCTCGATCCTTGCGCTGCTTGCTGCTCGTTCTTCACGCTGGAATGCTCTGAGCCACTGGTCAGAGTGGGTTCATTGACGGTAGGCACGCCGACCGCATCAGAACCCCCTCTTCTCGCCAACCTTCGGGAACGGTAGTCTGCTGAATTGACACTGGTGGACCTCTCCAAGAACTTGTTGGATCGCGAGGCCGGCTCTGCAGATCCTGGCGTCTTCAGGAGGTCTTGATGATGCGGCTGACTTCCTCCAGAATGGAGAGGAGCGGGTGAGGCTTCTGGTCGCCTGGTTCGTCTCATGCTGAATCCCCTGTGTGGCGGTGATGCCAGATCTGCAGGGGGTTGCACATTCAGAGATGGTCCCTGAGGATTGCTAGTCTTCTCGCGGTCAACCTCACGACCACGATCTTTGGTTTTCCTAGTACTCAAACGCCTCAAGATGCCAGCGGCGGTGCTCTCCTTTTTGACTGGAGCTTCAGGTTGTGGAGCCGCGACGGCAGGAGATGGTTGTCCAGACGGAGCACCAAGGTGAAGTTTCTTGATCCCCTCTGAAATCTCCTCGTCCCCGTGCGTCCTGGCGCGAGGACGGGTTCGTCCACCGGTGTCCTTCTCCCCGGGTAATTCGTATTGGTTCGTGTAAGCGGCTTCCGGGGCTGGTAGATCTGGCATCTTCAGAGCTGCGTCTCCCGTCGATGGGGGCAGGGCCAAGACAGCCTGGTTGCTCTCCGCTCTCTCCCGCTCGCGCTTTTCTTTGACCAGGTGGTACACGGATATCAGCGGGCTGTAGGCGCTGATGGGGTCGTAGCCCAGCTGCACAGCCTCCACAGAGGGAGTCGAGAGTGTGTCTCTACTCGCAGAATTCCGTCGTTTGTAGAAGTCGAAGACGCCCCTCTTCTTCTCATTTGCAGGATTAGGGGTCTGCTGCTCCCGATAGCTCATTTTCACAGCTTGCTGGTAGTCTTCGGACTCCAGGATCTTGGTGAGTTGGGCAGTGATATACTCTGGCGGGCCGAAATCGAAGCCGGTCATCTGCTCGATGATTTCAGGATCCAGAGGGAGCTGTAGCGGTTCACGCTGAGGGAGGTAGTTCTCTGGCGGACCATTGTAGCCTTTGTTCATCCAAGGGTGGTTCATGATTTCGCTCAGACTTGCCCGCTGCTTTGGATCCGTCACCAGCATGCGCGAGATTATATGGCGGCATTCTGGTGCCTTGTGTTAGCAATGGAAGAGGTGCGAGTGCGGACCAAAGGGTGTGGGGGAGGGGGAGAGACTGACCTGCAGTGAGCCCTTGGGGGTACTCCACAACGCCTTTCTTGATTTTGGCATGGAGCTGTGGCATGCTCTGGTCATCGAACGGCACCTTACCGCAGACCAGGACATAGAGCACCACACCGAAACTCCAAACGTCGACTTCGGGCCCGGTGTACTGTCTTGCCTGCAGCAGCTCGGGCGCCGCAAAATATAGACTGCCACAGAATGTCTTCAGCTGGCCTCTCGGCGAGAACAGATTGCTGAGGCCGAAATCGATGATCTTGATATCTCCTGTCTTGCTGATCAGTATGTTCTCGATCTTCAGATCGCGATGCACGATATTATTCCGATGACAGTAATCCAGGGCGCTGGCAATCTGGCGTGCAAACTTCCTGGCCTGCTTTTCCTTGAGCTTGCCGTGGGAGATGATGTAGTCCAGCATCTGGCCGCCGTTGACATATTCGAAGAGCATGTACCAATGGTAAGAGGTCCGTACCACATCCTTCATCGAGCAGATGTATGGATGGTTCACGAGGGTCACGATGGCGGCCTCTCTGGCAGTGCGGATCTCCTTCGAGCGATCTGCCCGCTCCGCGTCTCTGCCGCTGCGATGCTCTTCGGTGGATTGTCTCGGGACAATCTTCACGGCAACCTGGAGTGAGAATGATCAGTATCAGCCGTCCGAGCTGATGGATGACGGGGAAAAACCGACCTGCTCGCCAGTCTCGATGTTCTTGGCGATCTTGACCTTGCCCATGCTCCCGGCACCGATGGTCTTCCCGAGAGCCCATGTGCCCGTTGGAGTCGTGATGGTGGTGCGACGCCTGGGCTGGATAGAGCTGGCGGGAGGCAGATGCGAGGCGGGCACCGGTTGAGCGGGTGCCGCAGCCGCACTTTCAACCGGGGCAGGCTCAGCAGCGGACATGTCGAGGCTGTCCCGCTGGTAATGGGTCTTTTGGTGTGTTCGTGCGGTCGACGGGCGTTCCTCGGAGCGGTCGCGGGAAGGGTCACGACGGGACGAGGGCGGACGGGCAGGGTTGCTGGAGGCGTCCAACTCGCGATGAGCTACGCTGTTGAACGCAGCCTGGTTGGAAGGAGGCCGGCGGTCATGGGAGCGAGATCTCGCGATGGAGGGATGATGTGAGACGGACGGGGGGGGGAGCTTGGCCGCAACGCTTCGAGTCCTGTGGGGAAGATCCGACGACGGAGGGCGAAACGAGTGCGAGCGGGAGGAGGTGGAATGGCTGCGGACGACCGTGGGCGACGCAGGCGACGAGGACGCGGCCGTGGACATGACGGCGGAGCAACGTGTCGGCCGGGGCGAACAGACGAGGAGCAGGGCGTTTGACCCTGTGCGCGGCCTATGGCGCTTGGGGATCGATGGGCCTGGGAGCCCAGGAGCGATGTGGATGTGGTCGAATGGCCGGTCGGGCGCGATCTGGGCGGGGGTGGATGGTGTTTGGAGACGGGCGTCCGGTAGTGAAGCTGCAGCGGGCCTCGAGACGGACGGTCATGGGCAAGGCCCTGAGCAAGCGGCCCCGCGGGCGAGAGGAGCGTTGACGGAGGGGAATTGGAGGAATTGAGGATGAAGACGACAACGGCAGGGGACGCTGGCGAGGCCGGAGCAGGCACGCTGCGGCGATGGATGGAGCGCTCGCCGTCCCCACTGCACAGGCCGAGAGGGCGCGGGAAACGATCGTGTCTTGGTTCGCGGCCTAGCGAGGAACCGTTGCAGACAGGCGCTTCTTTGTTGGATGCCTGGGGAGGATGCCGTGGACAGCGTCCGCCGTGCGAGCCGGAGCAAGCAGCAAGCAGCCAGAGCAGCGTCCTCACGGGGGAGCACCAGTGACTTTATGTATCTCCTTCCCATGCTGCTCTGCGGCATTTCTCAGCGGCGCCCGTCTGCTTGCGGCCTTGGGCATGACTACATCCTCCGTGCCGCTGTGTCCAGCCACATGAGATGCCCTGCCGTGGCGGTGCATGCCGTCGACCGTGATCCATCGCCTCGCCGCTTTGCTCCATCGATGTCTGCACCTTTCTGCTCGCGGGCAACCAACGCTTCTGAGGGCGCCATCTGACACCCGTCCGGTGCTCTCTGCTGTCCACTCGTTCGATCGCCTGCTGGAGTCAACCTGTTCTGTTGCCAACTTGCGTGCGTCCCCGCGTTTGCTCCCAGCTCACGCAGGTTTCCACCTGCTGTCCGAGGTTGACCTCCACAGCAGCATGCGGGAGGCTATCCACAAGAACCCGCAGTGACAGCGAATTTTCTTGATCTGATTTGCTTGCGAGGGCTTGTCACGTCCGCTCCTATTCTTGTGCCACCATGGCGAGCAAGAGATCTCGCGCGGCCTTCGAGGCCGATCTACAGGCAAAGCAGTCTCCATACGCCTTCTATGGGACCCCGCTCCCCCCGCTAGACCCCGACGTTCGTGACGACGGATCATACGTGCCGATCTGGAAGCAGGAGGCCACTGATGACCGGGGAAGGAAACGCTTCCATGGCGCCTTCACCGGTGGTTTCAGCGCCGGGTGAGCTCACGGTTAGCAGCGGGCTCGGGACTGAAGACTAAATACCGTCTGTCTAGGTATTTCAACACCGTCGGGTCCAAGGAAGGATGGACCCCCACGACCTTCGTCTCCTCGCGCCAGAACCGGGCCAAGGAGCGCGTCCAGCAGCGGCCCGAGGATTTTATGGATGAAGAGGACCTCAGGGAGGCCGAGGAGTCGCGAAGGCTGCAGACCGCCGACGAGTTCGCCGGATTCGGCTCCACGGAGTCGGAGCTGCATCGTCGGGGCGGTCTGATGGATATATTCAGGCCCACGGGCGAGACGATAGGAGTCAAGCTCCTCAAAAGGATGGGCTGGCGAGAGGGCCAGGGCATCGGGCCCAAAGTACGCCGGAAAGCCTACCTTGGTGACGACGAGACCCCGGGGGACGCTCTGAGCCAGGAGACCCATCTTTTCGCGCCGAAGAACCCGCCGATGATCGCATTTGTCCACAAGACTGATCGCAAGGGTCTCGGATACGAGGGAGAAACACGCCTTGAATCGAGTCTGAACACGGGAGCAAACGACTCTGACGAAGACGAGTCTGATCCCTTTTACGGCCAACGATTGGCAGGGGAAAAACCAAAGCCCAAGACGAAGGAGCCGCGGCGCGGCGGATTTGGTGTTGGTGTATTGAACGATACCGGTTCCGATGACGAGGACCCCTATGAGATTGGTCCGCGGATCTCTTATAACAGGGTGATTGGAGGCGATAAGAAAAAGAAGAAAAAAGCCGCTGCAGACGCACCCAAGTCGACGATCGGGTCGTCGAACCCTCTCCTGAGCACCAAACCTGTCTTCATCTCCAAGAAAGCAGCCGCCTCGGGCTTTAGAAAGTGCCATGACGGCCGTCTCCCTCTCGACGGGTTTGTTCTCGCGCAAGGCATCTCCAGCCTGTCTATCTCTTCTCAGGAGAAGAAATATGCGCCACCGGAGATTCCAAAGGATTGGAAGTCCTCGAAGACGCCAACTAGAGAAAGGGATGTCTCGAACTATGTGTCTACTGCGGAAGCGGCCAAGGCTTCTACACTGGATCCTAGCTCGAGGGCTGCACTGCTGGGAGAAGCTCAGTTACCTGGGAAGTCTGTGTTTGACTGGATGACTCCTGAGGGCAGAGAGAAGATTGTCAAGCTGACGGGGAGAACCGATCTCCCACCGGCCCTGGGGGAGAAAGCCCCCAAGGGTTACCAGATGTCTGAAGCACAGAAGCGGAAAGACCTGTGGGACCTTGTTCCCAAGCTGGACAAAGAGATTGCTGTCCAGGCTCTGAACAGAGCCGTAGGCGGCTGGATGCCCTACTCTGAGGACGAGGGCAAGCGGTCCCGCTATCGGACTTTCCTCGAGGTCCGGGCTGGTCTAAGGGATACCCTCCCGGATCGGGCTCCCGGTGCAACGACCGACGAGTGGGCCACCGAGCTGCGGGAGTTTGCCCGGGCGGCCGAGGTTTTCAAGCCCATATCTGGGATAATGGCTTCGAGGTTCACCTCAGCCAGCTCTGGGCCGAAGGAGGGATCGGCGACTCTCGATCCCTCTGCTCCTAAGGAGTCACTGCTGAGCAAGCCGGCAGCGAAGCCTCAGGACCCGGCCGAGGAGGCCGCGAAAATAGGCATGTTCGGCCCGATGACGCGGAGCACCATCCCATTCTACCCGTCTCGTCTTCTCTGCAAGAGGTTCAACGTGAAACCCCCGGCGCACGTGCAGACCGATACGGGCGAACCCGGAGGCGAAGCTACTGCGTCTACGATAGGCGGACGCTTCCAGTCCGCAGGATACCAGACCAGCACCGGCACGAAGGAACTGCTCTCCAAGGACGTGATGAACGAGCTCATCCGCGAATCCGGTGTGGGCAGTCGTCTGGCGTCTGCCGGTGGACCGGAGCAACCGGGGCAACCTGAGACCCGGGAGCAGATCGTCATCGAGCCGGACCGCAATGAGGCCCTGGAGGCTGAGCGGCCCGGGGACGCTGTCTTCAAGGCGATCTTTGGCAGTGATGACGAGGAAGAGTAGGGTAAGAGGGGGGGG
>JGI26051J44788_1000869_pt1 | contig 12867 bp, 18 predicted proteins | sample HigsolmetaGSP13D_FD_44788 | JGI IMG/M metagenome (IMG submission 44788) | reverse complement strand
GGGGAGTGTGGATACGGCGACTGGGGTTCGGGGGGGAGAGGGAGATGGGATGGTGGGGGAGACGAGTTTGGGGAGGGGAGCGGGATGCTGGAGATGCGACGGTGTGCTGCGAGGCGCCACGCGGCCGTGATTGGCCGAGCAGCCGGATCGGGCGGACGCGCGCGATCAACACCAAAAGGGCCGGCGGAGCAGCGCAGGTGTGCAGAAGCAGACACTCTGAGCGTTAGGAGCCCGAGAGAGGCATCGCTCTGCCGACGGCCTCGAGACCAGCGCCAGCGTCGACCTGGCGGCGGGTAGACGGGCGGTGTTTAGTACCAGCAGACGCAGCGGTTCGCGAACCGCCAGCGCCGCCCAGCGTGTCGACGGAGGGGTGCGGCGCAGGCGACAGGTCGGCTGCCCACGTCGTACGCGACGCTGCAAGAGATCGCTGTCGAGAAGGAGGGGTTTCCAGGTGGGACACGGGGATCAGGCTGGTTGCTCTCGAGGCGTGCCGGCCAAGAGGAACACCCTTCTGCGGCAGCCGTGCGGCCCAGAGTCAGCCAGAGCAGCTCAGGCGCTGGCCGCGGAGCTCTCACAGGACGCTGGCTGGGCGGGATCGAGATGGACGAGCGGCCGGGGCCCTGGACGAGAGACGAGGCGGTGGTGTGTTTGGGGAGAGGAGAGCCGAGGAGAAAGGAAGACTGGTTGGTGGAGCTGGCGGTTGGACGACGCGAGGACAAGACCGCCCCGAGCAGGCTCCGGTCGACGATCGCTGTTTATCTTATCGTTCGTCCGTCGGTATTTTCTGTATAACCTCTGGTAGTAGACAGCCGCACCAACAACGCTTCTCTCTTCGCTCTTTTCTGTCGCCCTCGGACGCGCCCTCGGTCGACGCGCTCGGGTCCTTCCGCTTCGGGCCGGTCACGAGACTTGCCTCGCTTATGGGTCACGGGGTCTGCAGCCCTCGCGTCCCGTCCCGTCCCGTACCGTACCGTACCGATGTCCACGGGTGCCGTACCCTAAGCCCTATTGTCGCCCCGATCGGGATCGCGCACGTCGACCGCGATCAAAGAATACGCAGGATGGCATCGACAACGTCCTCTTCTGCAGCGCGACGGCGACGGTGAATATATCCTTCTCAGACACGAGCAGCACCGACAGCGGCGCGCCTTCTCGCCGTCCCGTCTGTGGCGATCCACCCGTGTCTTTTCCAAATCTGAAGTGAAGGCCTGACGTCCTCTACCTAACAGGTGCATACACCGGCAGAGTTGCGATGCATCGGATTGCATCTTTCAGACTCGCCATGGCGCGTTGCTGCAACGTCGGATCTTGCTGATCCTGCCGTTGCCACTCCCCCGTCTCTCGACCTCCGTCTCCCTCTGGATCGCTCGGTCGGATGGACTACTCTACTCCATACAAACTTCACCCTATCAGGCTCTCTTCGTCTGATCTGCATCTGCAGGATCTTCTTTAGGGTATTATCCCCGGCTAGCCTCCCGACCGTGCATCCTCTCTCCTCTCATCGTATCGGGCGCATCCGCTGCGTGCCGGTAGACAGGGACGCCGCTGCGTGCCGGTCGTCAAGGTAGATCAGCTTAGGTGCGCTTCCTGCTTAGCCTCCGCCGTCATCAGTTTACTCCCGTACTACCGTGCACAGGAGATCCTGTTTCGTAATCCATCGGATCGAATGACGAAAGACCCTCCCCTCCGTCCTTTGCCTAGGCAGCGCCTTTTTCTCCATGTAGTTGGCTTGTCCTGTATTATGATCAGCTTCGGACCCCTCTTTCGTCATGGCCACGCTGCCATCGGTGTGGTACATGTATGATCCGCACGGGGCGCTGCTGTGAATCAATCTGCCATGTCTTTCTGATCTACAGTATTTTTATGCCGAGGGCCAAGACGCATATATCCAGCTTTCTGTGTTCTGCCCCGCGTGGCGTCTTGCCAGGCTTGCCTACCCTCTTCTCCATGGGTGATCCCTCTCTATATCTGGGTATCCTTATAGCCCTTTTGACAGCCGCTCTGTCACTCTGCCGGGAACAGCGCAGTTAGGTCTGAAATTCTTCCGAACCTTTTCTCGACTTCATCTCATCATCTGGTCTTCTTGATTTGGAGGTGTAAGACCCTCATGTGAAGTCATCTCCCGCCTTGTCTACAAACTCTCTTCGAGTTTGACTAGACTCTACAGTCAGTTTCGGTGCCAGGAGCCCGCTCTATCCTGGCCACCCAGGTGACCTGGGCAAGGCAGTCAGTCAGTAAGATTTGGCACCGTCTCTCGACTTCTCCATGGAAGGTCACTTGAGCGGGAACTAGAAGTCGATCAACGGCCCTTCTCTAGACCGGTTAGTTATCTAGGTAGTTACCAGGGTGGCCAAATCGGAAACGCTTGACGGCATGAGATAAGATTAGCGTAGCATCTCTGCCGTCCGCCATCGGCACCATATCGCAGGAAAAACGATGCGCAGGTTGATACGAGGGAGCGCAACTAGAACTCGATATCAGTTATGGAGACGTGTGTGTCCGCCCCTCCTGAAACAGCCCCGATGGGGGAAGAGAGAGCAAACACGAATCACAACGCCCCCTCATGGCACTATCTTTCGATCCTCGTGATAGAGGGGCAAGGCCGACAGCGCCAAAATGGTCCACAGATGATACTCGGAGCAAAAGACAGCGCCCAACGGGGCCTCGTGCCCTTCCGCAGCATCGCACGGTCGTGCCGCAGCCGTGCACCATCGCGATCGGGACGTGCATTGCAGTAGTCTTGCCGGCGCTGCGCGATCCATGGAGGCATGACAGGTCCGGCCATGGGCGCTGAGCTTGACTTTGCCCCCGCCCGCTGGTGTTTCCCTGGGACGATGATGTGAGACTCGGTTTGTCGCTCGCGGTTCTTTCCCAGATCCCACGGCGCGCCAAGCTTTGACATGCACCGCCAAGGGCAGGGCTTGTGAAGCCCAGTAATGCATGGTCGTTGTGACAAGTCGAGAGTCCCTGACAGCGGGAACACCAGCTGCTGATCGACCTGATCCTCGTCCGTCGGTTCACCAGTTGGCCCGTGTACCCGTGAGGAAACCCTGTCGCTCTCGGAGTGTGCAGTAGTTACGGAGGACTATACGGGTATGCACCGCTCTGCATCCGGATATCTAGGACCTCATGTCCTCTGCCTGGAGAGTAGTGTCTGGCTTGCTGAGATCAAATGCAGTACATACAGTACTGTACAATACAGTACACGGCCCGGATGTTCTCCGTAAACAAGCAAGACATGCGTTGCGTGCAACGCGAAGATAGACGCGACTCTGGCCGTGATACGACGGAGTGCCAACTTTCCAAAGAACCGGCGAACAAAGGCAGGCAGTTGAGCAACGGATGAGGCCAGATAGCCGGTTGCTGCGCCTTCTAACATGCCTCCCAGGTAAGACATCCATCCAAGTACAGTAGCTCGAGAGAGAGGAAGCACAATTCCCGCAAGATCTGGGCCTCGATCGAAAACCCCATCCTTATCTTTCTCTAAGACATGGCCTGTTTGCCTCGTACACTTCCAAAACTTGGAAACTGAGGCCTAGAGCCTGCAGTTCCTGCGCGCCTGGGACAAGGTTGTGCGTTGTGCTCGTTATATCAGGCAACGCGCGTGGTGTCCACCGGGGCAATCTTGAGAGCTGAATCCAGAGAACCTTGCACAAATGCACCGGAAGAGCAGGGAAATAATAGAATTTAGGGCGTTCTGGCCACGCGTGACCTTCCTCTTCTGTTGGCTTTACTCATCTCCATCTTGTCTTGTGGTCAAACTCCGACGGCACGATAGTCACTAGCACAACGGCTCCCGGGCCAGTAGGGAAATAGAGCTCGCCATCTCCAGGCATTCGAGAGAGAAGGCAGCCTGCTTGATGATGTAAGAGCGTCTGTGCGATGGATAATGGATCATTCGAGCGGCTTCTTCCAAGAGAGACCATATGACTCGACGGTCCATGACTCCGGGAACAGGGTCGCGTCTCCTCACGCGCGCCCTTTTGCTTTGTGGTCTGCCTGCTCCGCGATTCTGACTAGCGAGTGAGCTCCCTGTGGCAAGCTCCGGCGGTGCAAACTGTGCGGTGGATTTCAGACCTGGAATCCGAGTTTTGAGATGAGACATGACACCAGCTATGTCGACCACGCCGCATGCTGCGGCAGCTTTCTCTGTCAAGCCAGACATGAGCAAACAGGATTCTGTTTAGGAGACATCGGAATATGTAGAGTAGATGCATCCAGCAGTTCTCAGTCCAGAAACATGAGTCCTACCTAACAAACCGCATGCTGCATGTTAAACACAGCCTGTGAGAACTCCACAGTATCTCCACCATCTGCTGTACCACTAGATCTGCAGAGGCAAGCTTCTTTTTTCCCCGGCCCAATTTGCAACTGTCTTTGCCAGGAGGAGCAAAGAAAGTCCCACATCAGCTCCCCTCCGGTCCATGCAGACCTTGGCCCGCCGCCTGCGCCGGAGAAGAAACATGAAACACAGCAGCGGGCAGCCAGGCAGCTTGCAGGACCCTGCATAGGCTAGGCAGAGCTCTTGGGGGCTAGGCCCCTCTGCGTTCCAGTGCGCTGTACGGTGAGTTATTTTGGGTTACTATCGGTGTAACCGTTTAATGTTCTCCGCTTCAGGACCAGAAACGGGTCCGGGACCTGCTATCTGGTTGACACCCGGGTAAGCAGGTATACACAGTGTGGATGCAATTTGACGAAGCACTTGTGTCTCTCGGCAATGGCCAGGCTATCAATCAGACGTCCTTGTAGCCACCTACCCAGGTATTGAAGGAGTTATCACGGGCCTGATATTGAACGATTGCGGAGGAAGAAGGGACTAACCCAATAGATGGGTTTGATGAAAAGGATCCAATCCACTAACCGATGTACAGGATGATTGGAGGTGTAATGGATCAAGCATGAAGAGAGAGAGAGAGAGACAAGCAAAGACACGATCTCTACCAGTACCTACCTGTAGCTCAGCCTCGCCTATGAATAGCAAGCACATCTGAATTGAACATGATGCCAGCCCTTGCCAGCAGAATCAATCAATCAAGCCAGCACCCTCACCCTCTCACTGCGAATGGATTATCCTTTGTGGAACATTCCAATCTTAGACACCAAAGAACCCTTACAGAAGGTTAGTAGATAGACTTAGTTCTACACAAATACCTACCTAGGTAGTATATCGAACTGACAATTTAATCTTCACTAACTTACAGCATTTCCTACGATTCAATTTCAGGGATAATAATTATGACAAACGATATAATCTGTTCCATTACCCGTCTGTCTGAAAGTCATGACCCCGAGACTCGAACCTTGTGCAATAATATCCATCCATCCATTCATCAACCCTTTTCAAGGAAAACAGACAAGTCAACAGACAAAACTCAATGCAATTGTAAACACAAACACCTGTACTCTTCATCCAACCAGCAAATACATATGCACAGACAGTATGGACACATGAAAGAAAGCAGAAAAAAATATAAGATCATAAATCAATCCTCAGAAGACGATGAATGAAAACTCCTTCTCTGTCTATGGCACAGTATGATCCTGGACAGGACGGTAGCGATGTATAACCAAAAGACATGATATGATGCCAGGATAGAGACAAAAGACAAACTCTCCACGGACGGACACAACAGAGAATCATTATAAGGCCAGCTCATCGTCATCCCAACCCAGCTGCTCGTAGATAGATTTCTCAGGAGTCATCGAGCCTGCTGCCGCGGGGGCGGCTGAAGCAGAGAGACCGGCCCCGCCCTTGACAGGCGTATCCAGAACTCGCGGCGGGGAGAAGACTGGGGCTCCTTTCACAGTACTGGGAGGAGCTGTCGCACCTAGTCTTGCTGGACTCTCTTGCACCATCGACGGAATGTTTTTCGATGGTGTCGGTCTGCCCTGTTGTTGAGCGTTAAGGGAACTAGAGCGTCGTGACGGCACGGGCGTAGATGGCGCGAAGTCGACGGCGGAACGAGGAGCTGGAAGATGGAATCGATCACCCGGGAGTTTGAGGCCAGCTCCCTCCTTGACCCTAGAGACCTGAGGATTCGAGAGCTTTGACGGGCCTCTGGATGGAGTCTCATGCACTGAATTGACCTCACGACGATCCATGTCAGCATACAGAGGAGAGTTCAAACCCAACGCAACCGCAGAGGAGTGGCTCGGCCGCACAGCAGACGCAGGGACCATTGACACATCATCACTCTCAGACGGCGGAGTATCCTCTTTCCTGACCGACCGCACCGGAGCTCTAGGCAGCGCTGGCAACCCGACGGTAACGTCCTTCTTCCTGGAGCCCTTGGGTGTCGCCATGACCTGCACACCTTGACCCAACGGATTTCGAACGGGATTCTTTGACTTCCTCGAGCTGGCGCTTGACATCCTTCTCTCCGCAGTCTCTGCGATGTCCCTTGCGATAAGTTCTCGGTTCGGCTTCCTTAGAGCGTTGATAGCGGCGTCGAGTTCTTTCTTCTGCTCCATGAGCATTTGCATCTTCTTCAATTTGGCCTCGTGCTGTTTTGCGACGGCATCCAGGTCGACCTCACGGTTATCCACGCGCTTGGGTTTCTGAATCCCACCCCGCACGCTGATGTTCAGCGACGGTAAGGACGGTTCAATAGACTCACGCTTGAGCTCCTGGATCGAGGGAGCGGTGTTGGGCCGTACAAGAGACGGGTGTCGCTTGAGGGAAGCAGTCTTCTCGTCTGTCAACACACGCTGCAACGAACGTCGTGTTTTCTGTGGCTGTGGTTGCTTGGCCGCTGCTGATCCAGACTGCGCCTTCGACGAGCTCTTGGATTGATGATGCGAAGGACGAGGAGGAGAGGCAGCGCTTGGACCGAGCTTGCGTTTAATCGCCTTGCATTTCTCCGGGAGACGTGCAGCATAGAAGGGGATAATGACTTCTGTGCAGAAGTCGCGTAGCATATCACTTTCGACCCGCTTGCCGGAGAGATGACTCTCATCATCAGCTTTGGCGGAGTCCGGTACGACGGTATCTTCGAAGCTGACAGTGTGCCAAATGCACAACCGATCCAGCAAAAGTTCAAGAGGAACATTCAGGTCTTGCCGCTTTTTCGCCTTGTGTTTCTTCGCACTCTGCCCATGCACGGAGTCCTCATTGACAGACTCTCTCTGCGCCCCTGAAGAGGCCGACTCCAGAGCCATCGTTTCTAGGATCAAAAGGATCTGGAGCTGAGTTTCTCTCACACGCAGGTCAGCGATGTGTCGTTTCGCCTCCTGTTCCCTCGTGACCGCCGTAGATTCTGCAGTCTCCGCCACGCTTCTGCTTTTCCACCACTTTCTGATGAAGTCATCCTCCTCTGAATACAGACCGTCCTTGCCTAGCTTTTTCTTCTTGCTTTTTCGCTTCTTCGCACGCAAGTTACTCTCATCATCCGATACGGTCAGGGCAATATTGTGTATCAAAGCCGGCAGGGTTTCCTTATACTTCAGATCCATCTTCTTCACAGGGAGAATAGCCTCCCGGTAGAAGTCTGTGAGGATCTCACATTTTGGTGAGTACGCTTGGTCAGATGGCTGGAACGCTGCGCGACAGCGCGCCAGAGGTCCTTTTGCAAAATACGCCACGGATGCCTTCAGAAAATCAGCCATAGATCCTCAATATATGGTAATTGACGGGAGCGTTACCTTCGATATGTACAGGGCCTCAAGGTACTGAACCCTGAGTTGATCAAGCAGCTCCTCCGGCGACTGCGTGGCGTCTGTCGCATCGACATTCTCATCCCCACCGAGGTTCGACCGGGATAACGATATTGCGGCATCACCTTGCTCTTCAGGAGGCGTTGGCGCGCCGCCCTCGGTGCTGAAGCTCCTCTCCATTGGCATTGGGCAATCCGCATGCAATCCGCCCTTATCGTCGATGCCATCAGAGTCCGTAGGTAGCGCATCACAAGCCGTATCTACTCCGCCCGAACCTGCGGCAGCCTTCTTTCCCCCAGGTCCGAATACAACGGCAACCTCAAGCCCTGCGCACTTCGACGACGATGGCCCAACATCCAAAATGTCTCCTTCTTCGATCTTTGCCGCGTCCCGCCAATTCGTGGCATTTTCTGCGCTGTCATTGGAAGACCCGCGTCGGGGTGTCCGCTCTGTCCCTGCACAACTGCTCCATGCCTTGGCTGCGACGAACAGGTCTCCTTCCTGGACCCAGTGGCCCAAGTTACAGAGAGCGTATACGCCTCTCTTAACCCGTTCTATAACATATAGTCCGCCATCGGAGGCCAATCGTGCCGTCAGCACGGTTGGTTCGCCCCGCTCCCGCAGGTCATCCTCGAGAGCGGGGATATTGGCCACGAACAGGTGGCCGGGCTGGATTGGTGACGAGTTCGGAGACACATCGAGCCACGAAAGCGGCAACCTCGAACGCGGTAGAAGCACAATTGGCTCGAAGGTAAGCGCTTTATCAGACGGTGAGGAGGCATGGGGCTGGTATAGGTAGCAAGTGGCTAGTTAGCAAGGGAGGTAACTAGTACCATGAGACCAATGATGGGTTTCACGAACCCGGATGCTAAAAGAAGATATATAGAAATGTTTCGAGCCGCCGTGACTCAGTTTGCGCTTCTTCGAGGGCGGGCAAGAGTCATGGAGCGTATTGAGAGAGATCGAGCTCGCGGATTGAAGAACGTCCGGAGATCCACGAGAAGCCATTAACGCGTCTTTCTGGGATAGTGCATGGTGTGCCTCGATACAACTACCGGGGCTTCAAGCAGACATATAGATGCACGTAGGAAACAAGGAAAACAGCGTCTCTGCAACTGGTGTGGAGGGACAAACCGCCCTGGGGACTCGCATCCATGGCCAGGCGGGAATGGTCTGGCGTCACGCGTCGACTCGGTCAGTGCGCGTCCGACTCCGCGCAATCTCCATTCCCGCAATTACTAAAACCAGGAATTACTAAAGTCGCTACAACGAAAACAAGTAAATGAAAAATATCGGCATTATATTACTTCCCCTTTTCTAGATGCTAGTTCTGGATCTAGCAACCTATTTTCTGTCAAGTCGTAAGACTCAACTGGCCACCAGAGCCGCCTCTCACTCCCAAACATCTCCCAGGGAAAAGACGACCCCTTCGGACGCACTTTACTCTCGAAGGATGGATTAGTCGTCCTCTGAAGATCCCCAAGTGTATCTAAATACAGGTGATAATCTAGCAAAGTCTAAGCCAACAGGAGACAAAGGGTTGTTGAAAGCCTCAACTTTCGCTCCTTGAAACGCCATCGTTCCCATGCCAGCCGGAGAAATTGGTATCATGTTGAATTTTTCGTCAAGCCTGTCACTTACAGGCTTAAATGCAAGAAAAGAAAAGACACATCGACTTTTATATCTATCACTATGCTTTGAGTTGTTGAAACAAAGCAAGTTCATCACACACATTCATCAGAAAATCGTTGTCATCACAGGTAGACGACATCTCACGCTTAGAACTTGAGGGTCTTTGGCTTCTCCCATGGGAAGCTCTGGTCGGTAAAGTGTCCGTTCTTGGCGGTCTTGTAGTAGATCGGCTTCGCGAGGTCGAGCTCCTGCACGATCACACCAGGACGGAGGTCAAAGTTGTCCCTGATGATCTTAACCAGCTCGTCGGAGGTCTTCGACGAAGTGCCGTACGTGTCGACGAAGATGGAGAGAGGCTCAGCAACACCGATGGCGTAGGAAAGCTGGACAAGGCAACGACGAGCCAGCTTGGCGTGGACGAGGGACTTGGCGATCCAGCGGGCGACATAGGCGGCAGAACGGTCGACCTTGGAGTAGTCCTTGCCGGAGAAGGCACCACCGCCGTGGGCGCCCCAGCCTCCGTAGGTGTCGACGATGATCTTACGACCAGTAAGACCGGCGTCACCTTGAGGACCACCGATGACGAACAGGCCAGATGGCTGCAGGTGGTAGATGGTGCGGTCATCGAGGAGCTCGGCAGGGATGACCTTGTTGATGATCTTTTCCTTGAGCTCCTTTCTCACGGTCTCAGTGGTGACATCTGCGCTGTGCTGCGCGGAGATGACAATGGTGTCGACACGCAGAGGCTTCACAGCACCGTTGTCGTGAGCGTACTCGATGGTGACCTGGGTCTTGGTGTCCGGGCGGAGCCACGGGAGGGTTCCGTCAATGCGGGCCTCCTTCATGGCCCGGTTCAGCTTGTGGGCGAGCAGGATGGTCAACGGCAGCATCTCAGGGGTCTCATCAGTGGCATAGCCAAACATAATACCCTGGTCACCGGCACCGAGCTTCTCCAGAGCCTCATCGTAGTGAAGGCCCTGAGCGATGTCCGGAGACTGCTCCTCAATAGCGACAAGGACGTTGCAGGTCTTGTAGTCAAAGCCCTTGTCGGAGTGGTCGTAGCCAATGTCCTTGATAACATTACGGATGATCTTCTGGTAGTCCAGGTGGGCCTTGGTGGTGATTTCACCGAAGACCATGATCATACCTGAAGAACCACGGTCAATCCTCTAATATCAACACAGAGGTGCATATCTGACTTACCAGTCTTAGTTGCGGTCTCACACGCAACCTGTTAAAACAAGGCATTGTTAACATCTTCTTCGCAATCTTACAAGGTCCGGCGGGACAAGGCGCCATTAGTACCTTGGAGAGAGGGTCCTCCGCGAGGCAGGCGTCAAGGATGGCATCGGAGACCTGGTCGCTGCAGAGGCGATCAGTCAGAGAACCGAATTTGCGGGCATTGAGCTCAAAGCTGCCCGGCCAGAACTCACGCAATCTTATCAGGGTGACCTTCACCGACCGACTCGGAGGTGAAGAGGAAAGTCCCCTGGGGGTGGCCGTTGGAGAGGCTGGCCATTGTGACTGTGGGTGGTGAGAATCGGGGGAGGATGGAGAATTGGAGGGAGGACCGGTGAAGGATGAAGGACGAGAGGCCGTGAAAAAAAAAAGGAGCGGGGAGAAGGAGTGGGAGAGGAAAAGAAAAGAGCACGGCGGCTGGTCCAGGTGGGGGAGGACGGCTTATAACAGGGGAACGCGCCTCCGAAAAGATCCTGCCACCTGATGGCGCCATCGCCGGGCGGTCAGAGACGGCAGAATATGCCCCTCCCTCGTCCGCTGGAAAAAACTCCGCGGCTGGCGCTGCGGCGGCGCGGCTTTCGAGATACGTCGAGCTCTGTTTTCTTTTCCCCCCTCCTCCCCTGCGTCCATATAAAGCTCCTCTTTTTTTCCCTTGTCATCTTCTCCTGAAGCTGGTCGCGACCAGGATCCGTTCACCGAGCTGGGCGTCCCGTTGACGTTCTTTCGCCCACCATGTCCAAGTTCGGCGTCCTGGTGATGGGGCCCGCGGGCGCGGGCAAGACGACCTTCTGCAACGCGCTGATCCAGCACCTGCAGAACACGCGGAGGAGCTGCTTCTACGTCAACCTCGACCCGGCCGCGGAGACGTTCAGCTACGAGCCGGACCTGGACATCCGCGAGCTCATCACGCTGGAGGACGTGATGGAGGAGCTGGGCCTGGGCCCCAACGGCGGCCTGATCTACTGCTTCGAGTTCCTGATGCAGAACCTCGACTTCCTGACGCAGGCGCTGGACCCGCTGAGCGAGGAGTACCTGATCATCTTCGACATGCCGGGCCAGATCGAGCTGTACACGCACATCCCCATCCTGCCGTCGCTCGTGACGTTCCTGTCCCGCCAGGGACCGCTCAACATCTCCCTCTGCGCGGCCTACCTGCTCGAGAGCACCTTCACCGTCGACAAGGCCAAGTTCTTCGCGGGCACCCTGAGCGCCATGTCCGCCATGATCATGCTCGAGATCCCGCACGTCAACATCCTGAGCAAGATGGACCAGATCAAGAACGTTCTGGGAAGGAAAGAGCTGAAGCGTTTCATCAACGTCGACGTGCAGCTGTTGCAGGAGGACCAGGGCGAAGCTGCTGAAGGCGACCCGTCGTCCAAGGACCTGCTGATGAGCGGCAGCTCGTTCAAGCAGCTGAACAGGGCCGTCGCGCAGCTGATCGACGATTTCAGCATGGTGTCGTTCCTCCAGCTTGACATCAATGACGAGGACAGCATCGCCGCGGTGCTCAGCCATATCGACGACGCCATCCAGTTCCACGAGGCGCAGGAGCCGAGGGAACCGCGTGATGCACAGGAGGTGAACTATGAGGATGGGGAGTGAAGTACGAAGAGAAATCAGCGTCACTTCACGTTGGAAGATTGCACAGCCAGAGCCAGCGCGTCAGCGGTGCCTCACAGTGCATGTGAGCCCCTATATCGCAGCGGACACGACGAGCTTGGCGGCTATTTCCTGAACACACCTCACATGCGTTGCTCGCCAGGGCTGTCGACAGTTCTGGCATGACTAATTTTGCGTCGAGTGCATTCTTATCCTCTCTTCAGACACATGCGAAGAGTGTCGTCGGCACACATCAGTAGATACGAAAGAAGGGGACGGAGATACAGGGCGGGGGATCAGCCAAAGATCCTGTGAGACAGAGAGGCAGGCTGCTTAGCACCCTCTTCGACTGAGCAGGAAGAGGAACTCAAGTGCTTCTGGCATTAGACCAGACGTGGGATCCAAACCCGACTAATTCGTGTCATCTAGACCATAACTAACGCGGGACACCCCGCCTACCAATACCAAAGAATAGCTGAGCCGTCTATGAACAACAGAATAGAAATAGCCAGCCCAAGTACGCGGCAATGAAAAAGAATGCCGAAAAAACCAATCTCCACGAGTAATTTCATAAGTGATCTTCCCAATTCTCTTCCATCATAGAACAGACATCCCATTATCCAACGCTTCATCCGAACACACCCATGCTAGCGACCTCAAGCGTCACAGACCATATCACCAACCCCTCGCTGCCCTCCCGTTATTATTATTGTACCTCAATCCATACCCACCATACCCATACCC
>JGI26051J44788_1000859_pt1 | contig 12949 bp, 13 predicted proteins | sample HigsolmetaGSP13D_FD_44788 | JGI IMG/M metagenome (IMG submission 44788) | reverse complement strand
GAAGCCTCGACCAATCCCCGCCATGCCCGCTAGGAATAACCCCATTCGTCTCAGATCTGTAAGTTTAGCTCGACGGACAGACCAGACCCACGAATCATGAGAAGGGATCATGTTGTTGCCCGGCTGGGCTCGAGTAGCTTGGAAGGCAATTAATATTCTTCCAGCTTGGCGGAAAGAGCTTTGACCGTTCCACAGTTACAACGTACATACACACTCCCGCACAGACGAGAACGATGTTCTGTTCTCATAGAACTGGCTGAAGAGAGGAGCTGAGCTCTCCTGGTCTGTGCGGTCATGCGTGAAAGATAAATATGGAATGTCAATACATCCATGATCCTTGCGCTCCACGTGGTCACCGCATACCATACTAATCTTCCACTGTGTCACCATCACTGCTTAAGGCTGTGTCTTTGGCGCGCGGTCGAAAAGGCAAAGGCATCGAAATGCGGTTTACTCCGTACAGTGGTGATGTCTATGCTGAGAGACTTAATCAAGCCAGATCGTCTGCAATCTGGAGGCCGGAGCACGGTCTGCCTTCGCCACACTACCATGGCGGTATACTTTCCCCTCATTTGTTTCTGGAGAAATACCACCTGGACTAGGTGCATGGCTACCTTTCGATGCGTCCGAGCCTACTCCGTACAGTACATGAACGCCGTACGAGTACAACAAGCGACGTCAAGAGTGCCGCCTAAGCAGGGTAAAAGGTCACGATGGTTGACGGGCTGCGGGAATAACACTTTCCAAATCTCCTTCTGTCAAGCAAGGAGGCAACATAGAATGGGACACTCCAACAGCAATTTTCTACAACCAACAAGTGAGAAGAAGGACCATCACGTGTGGCATCTTTCCAGAAAGATGGTGGACGGCAAGACTCCAACAGAGGGGGTGGACGAGGGGGAGGGTGCACAGAGGATGGAAGAACAGACTCGAATAAGATTCCCACGTTCTTTGCGGAATCCCGATCGGTCGCGGGGCGTGGCAGGACCAGACTATGGGAGCGGCTAAGGGCAATGCCAACCGGCTGGCAGCAAATCACATTCCCTGTATGGATGTGCATCCATGCTATGCAACTGCAAACCCTTGTCAGCTTGGAAGTGAGCTTGGATGCCTGGAACGACGCCTGAATCGTTGATGACATATTGTCAGAGATCCGGGAAAATAGAAGGGACGGAGACGACGTCTTCGTGTGCAGCCACGATTTCCAAGACCTTTGCCGAAGCTAAACCAACTGTCACCGACACGAGCAGCCACAGAGATCGTGAAAGGGTGGGTGGCTGACGCCAATCGAGGAGGTCCAAGGTTCTACGGCATCTCACCAGGCGACGATTGTTCATTGCTACCATGCCACCTGCGGGCCTGTGCATGGGATCCCGCAGCGACTCCACCGGAGATAGGCACACGTTCGGATATGTGGACCGCGCGAGTCTAAAAGACGCCGCCCCTGCAATAATCGTTCAGCCGGCACTTACTACTGCTAGGTACTTAGTCGCACGGCGTCTAGAGTGCAGACAGGGCCAGTAACGGCGTTGGCCGAGCGCCTACTTGTACGACCTTGGTCTACTCCGTCTTGTCCCCGGGTACTACGTACCTCGAGTCATCTGCGAGCCGATTAGCGATCTGACGCGCGACAGGGCGGCGCAGCCAACGGACGCCGCTGTAAATCATCACCCCATGTCATAATGTAGCCGGAATCTGTCGCCGGGCTTGAAGACGCAGAGAGAGGCCCGGTGGCAGGTGAGGCTCTTCTTCTAGCTGACTGCTGTTCATAGAATAATTCCATTTGTAGTGATTATACGCAGTACAGCCTAGTAGTCGGGGACAGTCGTGCGGCGCCCCAGGACTTCCCCGTCAGCACCAGCCCGCGGTCTTAAGGCCGGGGGCGTGTCAACCGCCGACTTCCCCAAAATAACTCCAGCCCGGGGCCGTCGTTCTCCGTCATACACCTGCTACTACTCGCCTCCCTCTCTCCCTCCTCTTTCCTCTCGCTTTTGTCAGCCTCCTTACTCCTTGTCAATTCCCTTCTTGTTATCCATATTACTTTCGCGGCGTCCCTCATTGTATGCGGACTGGCCCTTTGTCCTATGATCCATTCCAGCTGGCACTCTCGAAATTCACCGGGACGGCTTTGCGCGCGCTGAACTCTCTCCAGCACGTTTTCTTGGAAACCTACGGCGAACTACTTGCATGCTCGACCGATTCCGCATCCCCAATAATCGCCGCCAGTAGACCGCTCGGTCGCCAGACCGCTGGTTAATCTTTTTGCTTTTCTCCCCGCAGACGTACCGCGGTTTTACTACACGGACATCTCCAGGCAGAGTGTCCCGGCAGCACATCCTGGGGCTGACCGTCGGTTCCAGTTACTCCAGCGCGGTGGTTGCCAGATGACGTTGCATGTCAACTCTCTTGTGATGCTATCAGTATGGGGTCATTCTTCCGAAACCTGAGAGGAAATGCTGTAAGTCCTCCATCACCCAACGAATCTAGACCGCAGTCGCTTCCGTACAAATACATGAGAGAGTAGCTAATCCCTCTATTCCTGGTGTAGGGAGCCTCCAGCCCCGCCTCCGGAACGACTCCGACCAAGAAAGATCCCCATGCGCCGCAGATGACGCCTCTGGAGAGAATGCTACAAGATGCTGGCCCCGTGCGAAGTGACGGCAGCGACAAGTTCTATGGAATGGAAAACGTGAGTTCCCACGCTGCTTGGACGTTGGAAATATGTTGCTAATATCTTGCGGCCTCAGTACGGTAACACATGGTACGTTCGCTCGGAACCTTTCTGCCGCTGAAGATATTCACTCATGAACTTTATCCACAGCTACTGCAATTCGATTTTACAATGTCTATACTATTCTGTTCCTTTCCGAGAATCAGTCATCAACTATCCGAGGCGCACGCCCATAGAAACCCTGGAAGCTGCCCTTGCTAAGAATCTCCGCTATCAGAATCCCGAGGCTCATCTCGAGGCAGACGCGTCAGGAGCAAAACAGAAAGCGGCAAATGGAACGTCTACCGCAAGGACCGCTGGTGTACCCCCAAATCAACCGCAGAAGCCCGAGGACAAAGACTCCCCAGAGTACAAGAAAAAGATGGCAATGCAAACCCTTCCTCTCTTGGAGACTAAGGATAACGCAGCGAGCTACGGGATGTCAGAGTCACTGTTCACATCTCTAAAGGATATCTTCGAGTCTGTTGTCGCAAGCCAATCAAGGACGGGGATCATCCGACCACAACACTTTTTGGACGTTCTAAGGCGCGAATATGAGATGTTCAGGACGGCGATGCATCAAGATGCCCATGAGTTCTTGAACATACTCCTGAATGAAGTTGTTGCTAATGTCGAAGCGGAGGCGGCAAAGCAACGTGAAGCGGATCGGGATTCATCAAATACGGAAAACGGAGACTCCGAACGTGGTACAGCGACCACAGGATCAGGAGCATTATCGAACGGTTCGAAAACACCGAACACGACGCGATGGGTGCACGAACTTTTCGAAGGAACGTTAACCTCGGAAACCCAGTGTCTGACTTGTGAGAAGGTCTCACAAAAGGACGAGGTCTTCTTGGACCTCTCTGTTGACCTCGAGCAGCACTCATCGGTGACATCGTGCCTGAGAAAATTTTCAGCCGAAGAGATGCTTTGCGAAAGGAACAAGTTTCACTGCGATAACTGTGGCGGACTTCAGGAGGCCGAGAAGAGAATGAAGATCAAACGTCTGCCTAGGATATTGGCCCTGCATCTCAAGCGTTTCAAGTATACCGAGGATCTGCAGAAACTGCAGAAACTGTTTCACCGAGTCGTATATCCTTACCACCTACGCCTCTTCAATACCACGGACGATGCTGAAGACCCTGATCGTCTCTACGAATTATATGCAGTTGTTGTACACATTGGGGGTGGGCCATATCACGGACATTATGTTGCCATTATAAAGACCGAAGATCGAGGCTGGCTGTTGTTTGACGATGAGATGGTGGAACCTGTGGACAAGAACTATGTTCGAAACTTCTTCGGTGATCGACCTGGGCTGGCGTGTGCCTACGTTCTCTTCTACCAAGAAACAACCCTCGAAGCGGTGCAGAGAGAGCAGGAGCAGGAGAGTATGGCCGCGATGGAAAGCTGTCCAGAGCTGAAGGATCTGTCGGCAAAGCAGAATGGTACTCCGGTCTCGCCGGGCTTAGGTGATGAAGCTAGTCGATTCAGCCCCCTTAAACATGCGCACACTGCTCCAGCGCTTTCGACGCAGCCAGAAAATACTCTGCCAGCTAGCGATGTCCCTATTTCTCCGGTACCAGTTAGCTCCTCGGCCCCTGACTCCGCCCCTCTGGCACCCAAGAAGAGTGATATCCAATCGAAAAAGGAGCGGAAGGCTGCGGAAAAGGAGAAAGAGAAGGCAAAGAAGCAGAAGAGGAAAGAGCTTGAAGCGAAACTCAGGGAGGACTACAAAGACTATAAGCGCGAACACGCAGAACTGCAGGCCGAACTCGACGCTAGCAGGGCCTCCAAGGTCGAGGAGGATCGCCGCAATGCCACTGAAGACGAGAAGAATAAGGAGGAACCTTCCCCGAAGACCTTGACCGGCAGCCTAGGGCGGTTCAAACTTAGCAGCAAGAGCGTTAATCAAAAGCTTGCGAGGAGGAAAGCGAAAAGAACATTTTCTGAGGGGCAGGCACCGTTGCCTGAGCGCGAGCAAGTTGTATCCGATGCTGACATACCCGAAAAGCCTCCACGGCGATCAATGCAACTTGTGAATGACTTGGTCCGTGAAGAGGATCGTGAGGTCCCCAAAATTGGATCAACCAAGGCCAAACACGACGTGTCGGGACACGGAAAATGGAAGAGCTTCGTTCTGAGGAAGAAGTCCTTCAACATATCTTAATAATATTGCTCCATCTCACGTTTTTTGATTCTTTTGGCTCCAGACACGCGGGAGAAACTGTTCTGGTTGGTCTTTCTTTGCACATACTTCTTACCATTTCAGCCATACATATCGCTTTCGCATATTAGTACCCTTTGGGTTCTATTTGCACATCCGTCCGGCATGTTTGCTTTTGGCCGTACACTTGCAATATTCTCATGTGGTAATCTATCCGATGCCACCCTTTGTTTGTCTGTTTTTTCAATACCAGAGTCAGGGTCCAATGGCGCTAGAGGCGTTCTCATCATCGAGCAACCTAAAGAACATCAGCATCTGGGGAAATCAAAGGGGGAAAAAGGGGGTATGGAACTAGCTTTATTTTTATGTGGATATGGAATTGAGGAAAGGGCTGTTCTTGCTAATAATAAACCTTGGAAAAGTACTGTACATGTCCATGTACACGGCATCGCAACTTGATCTTTTGCACACACAGACACACACAGGTGTTTTGGTTATTTATCAACCGAATAAATGCGGGATGTATGTGGTTGGAAAACGGAATATATTATCTCCATTTTTTATAACAGCTCACTTGAGAGAATTTTAGTACCGGCTTTATAATGCTATCCCATAGAATTGACCATCTTGTATCATGTGAAATCCAGTCCTCACCAGTAAGATTAGTGGATGTCCTAACTAGATTATGGAATGCTTGCTGCATAGAAGCTTCTTTAAATGTGGCCGTGTAAAACTTCTGGTTTGCATGCTAGCACGTGGATAATCTGCCAAAAGTCCTCAATCAGGCGTCCAGCAACAACATCCATGCGTAGAACAGGGACCGGTCGCTGTTGACCTGTACTGTACATAGAACATGCACCACGTGATCACGATCATGGTCTTTCCCCTGGCGCCTGCTCCTGATGACGGCCAAAGACCGGGTCTGATTTGAAAACTGCACTTCCATCAATAGGAGGGAGACAGAAATTCCTCTCTTCAGCCTTCGCGCCAAAGCGCACTGGTTGACTCGATGGACAGTTAAAGCAGGTAGTCAGACTGCCGCCCCTTGCTCCATGGCAGTTCAAGGTCACGGGGTTTGTTTTCTAGTGCATAGGAAGTCTCTCTCTTTCTTCCTTTCCTAAGTTTCTTTTAGAAGATGGATTTCGATGATATAAGCCTCAATGCTTTTGAAGAGCTGAAAAAGGAATGGATAAATCGTTGCTCCAAATCATCGAAGGGTATCTGCGAACTGGCAGGCCGCTATCGGAAACGCGACGACTGCTTCCTCCGTTCTATGCATGCGGGTCGTTCAACTTCAGCTTCCGTCTTCACTGGGATGATGGGGAGAAGACTGGTTGATTCGATTCCCGCTGCCGGGAAAATCCATGTTCTCTTTCGTGAAGGTGTAGGGCGAAGCTATTTTGATGAAGTACATTGAGCAGAACACCAAGATTCCCGTTCCGCATGTCATCGGGTATGGGGACGCGTGCGATAATCCGATTGGTCTGGGCCCATTCATCATCCTGACCTGGGTCGAAGGGAAGAAAATGTCAGATATACCGCGGAGAGATGGCGCGCCAGGCAAGGAGGACATTTTTGATCCCGGAATTGAAGAGAAAACACTGAGAATTCTATATGGACACATGGCGGATATCTTGCTGGAGCTTTAGAAAATCGAATTCGATCGCATTGGCTGTCTTGTTATAGACGAAGCGACAAACTCCTATATACCTCGTTCACGGCCACTGACTCTGGACGCGAATGAACTAATCAGGACATGTGGTTTAGAGGCGGAAGATTGTGCTCCCTCACGGACCTTCTCGAGCTCTACAGACTACACTTTGTCACTTATTCAACTGCAATGGACACACCTTCGGCAGCAACGAAACAGTGTATATGACTCGACAGACTGTCGAGAGAAATATGCCTGTCGTTACTTGATGCAAGCTGTCGCGCCGCATTTACCCTCTCAGAGTGACAACTATGGTCCCTTCAAATTATTCTCTGATGACCTGCGTCCCGGGAATGTGCTTGTGGATGATTCTCTCCAGCTCAAAGCAGTTATTGACTGGGAATTTTGCTATACGGCTCCAGCGCAATTCGCGGGCAGTCTTCCCTGGTGGTTGATCCTAGAACGACCCCATAAAGTGTTAAATAATCAAGGACCGGAGGCGTTCCTCGATGCGTACATTCCGAAGGTGAATCTCTTTTTGCAGGCCATGGAGCAAAGAGAGAAAGCCAAGGGCATGGACGCCATGTCGGATCGACTTTCAGCACGCATGCGCCAGTCTCTTGAGAACAAGAGCGTTTGGTTCAACCTGGTCTGCCGCATGGTGTCGTCCGTGGACCTGATTTACTGGGATTTACTCGACGAGTTTTGCTGGGGCCCGAGATCGTCTATAGCTGAAAGGGTTCATAACTTCACCTCGAATGTTGAAATGCACAGATGTCGGTAGGACTTTGTCCGCCTCAAGGATCCAACAGCTTCGCGAGTACCACATAGAACTGGGCAAGGATGAAGGGATTCGATACAAGGAGGAAGATTACTCTCGCTCAGGCTTGGAAAATGAAAATCCACAGCTATGTCAGGCAATGGGACGCTCCAACCATTCACTGTTCGGCCATCTCCCCGTCTTTGTCGCTGGAACCGTGGGTCTTCTTTCGTTTGTTTTTGCTGCCACATTCGTCATGAAGCGCCATCTTTCATGACAGCAAAGACTTCTTGAACTAAGAACAGAGATTGCGAGAATGACGCTACGAGGATCTTCAACTTTTGTCACTCAGCAAAGGAGAATGGAACGGCACACTTTCAGCAATTTTATGTTTCTGTGGCGCTGCTTGTCGTCAACAGTCAACAGCCAGGAAGATGAACGACAAAATTTCTCGGGATCATGGCAGGAATTCCTTCAGCTCGACGGCAAGGGCCGATGATAGTCCCGTCTAGGTTAGTTGGAGGATCATGACTTAGTTACTTGGGAGAACCCTTCACGGGTATCGGCAAAGGAAGCCTAATAGGCAATGTGCTGTATTCCATATTAATGGAACCGGAAGGGGTCTGTCCACGGACAGCAGTCTCCGTTATAGCATAGAGGTAGGCTTCACAGAGTCACACACCCCACATGATTGCACCCATCTGTCTCTGTCTGACTATTAATTGGCAACCACCACCTCCAATATTGTCCTGGATCGTCCTCCAGCTGGCTTTAAGACCGACCGAACTGATCCTTGAATGATAAGACTGGGGTCAGAACCTTTTACTACCGCATGGTGTGTACAGTAGAAGAGATTATGCACTTCACACATAATAACCAGAAGTTCCCTCACTTACTAGCGGGGAATTTGCTTCTCTCCTTCTCTCTATCTCTCTGAGAGGATCGCCCCTGCTCGGTCAGTGATCACCGTGATATTTGTTTTGATCGGTCAACGCCTCATTAAGGGCTTCACGGTCCTGCGGATCGATGGTTTTGGGCTCGCTGTCAACACCTTCGAGCTGAGACTGGCCTGGCGCTCATGTTCAGGGTTATCTTGCGAATTCGAACTCATTGTGGAATCGGATGCGACAAGGCTATTGAATATAGTATAGAGTATCAACAGATAGCTGGATGCGTGCTTATCAGACGATATTGAAACACGGCTGTCCCATATGATGTAGAGGGACTATTATCTTTGCTGCGGTTCGACAGAAGATAAGAGACTGTATTGATGGAGGAGTGTGAACATGGATCATGAGGGGAAAACGGCTGCTCCCTCACATTGCTGATGCTGGTCCTGCTGCATACCCCGCACGGTCACCTAAGAAGAACATTGACAGCGGACGGCCGCCACGGCGTGGGGGAGGTGCATGATTACGGTCCTAAATCACAGGGTGACAACTTGGAGGCCGCGCGAGCTTAGGTAGCTTCCACGACATCAGGAGCGCACATTGACCTTGGCTCCATATAACCCTGATATGCATTCCTCAAGTGAGGCTCTAGATTGAGAGATCAATCGATACATACGCTTTAAGAGGTCACTGATCCCTTGCCCCATATATAGGCAATCGGACCCCTTTGGATCATGCTGTGTCCGGATATATATCACCTTAAGGAGTTGAACAGGCTTCCCCTTGAGTGATACCTTAGTCGTCTTTGGGTTTCCAGCCCCGTTGGAGCATTCAGAATAGAAGGTATGGATTTAGTCGTTAGTAAAACATTAGTTACAAAAACAAAGGGCTCCATTTCCACTCATGCTTGAGTTATAATCCCTAACCCCCCTTTCAAAGATCGATTCTAAACCTGACAACAGAACGCCGGACTGTTTCTGAGACACTGATTACAAAAGACCAGAGGGGGAATGTGTGCAGATGAAGCCGTTCTCGAAGAATGGACAGGGAGTCGTGCTCTGATTTCAGTCAAGTGTACTCTCCACTCGAGCTGGTGTTCGCTGCTTCAGGCGGAGAGGCCGTGTTAAAAGTCGAGTTATAATAGATAACCACCGTAGACTGTCCAGTTCCTTCGGCTGCCTTATCCACGACGAAGCAACATTCCGTGTAGATAAATTGCTGTCCATTTTTTTCCATGGACACTGTGGAGATTTCTTCTCTCCTCCGCGCTCACCCGGCGGGGATCATCCCAGGATCAGCTCATATATGATGATTATGGTGTTGATCACGATCAGAGGTACTGTTTGGGTTGAGAAAAAAACATCGCAACGTCAGCCGTCATTTGTCCTTCTGTACCAGCGACGCACATGGGCCTATATTTATTTTTCACATGGAGAAAGCAGGTGACTGGAGGGAAGACGTACTTCGCATAACGGTCCGCACGCTCGCGATCAGGTTTATCGACTTGGCTTTGATGCTCGTGCTGTCGTAGGTTGCGCCGAACGCCGGGTCGACCTGTGTACGGCCCCAGCCGACTGTATCCAGGTTAGACGATCCGTCTGTGGAAATAACTAGGGTAAGGACTGAACATACTCCTGGCTAGGAAGCGGTCCTCGGAGAGGACGGCGATAGCGTTGATGATGAGGACGACCACTGCGCGCGCGGTCAAGGTTAGTCAAAGGAACGGGGATGCAGCAAGACGGGGAGAGGAGCGCACCGTATACGAGTCTCCCCAGGCCGAAGAGCAGCATCTTGAGCGGTCGTGATGAGGATGGACACTTGCGGCGAGAAGGGGAGAAGCAGGGGGTGCGGCGGCGGAGGTTCTGGTGATGCTGCTCGAAGCAGCCAGCTCGGACAGTAAGGTTGCTCCGCGGGCGGCGCGTCCGCCGTGTGGGGAAAGCTGCGGCCGCAGCGGAGCTCCTCGACGACAGTGCTGTTTAATATACTTCTAATGATCCAGCACGACGCAGCATGACAAGATGATGAGGGCGTCCGGTACGTGGTCGAAGAATAAGAAAATTAATAGTAAGCTACGAATGCTGACGTCCTACAGATTTCCTGCTCCTCTCGAGCATCCCCGCCCTGATCGCCATCCATGCCGTCGTCTCCCCGTACACCAAGGTCGAGGAGTCCTTCCACATCCAAGCTATTCATGACATCGAGACCTACGGGATCCCCTTTAAGAATATCCCAGACACATTCCGGGCCCAGTATGACCACTTCTCGTTTCCCGGGGCCGTGCCGCGGACGTTTATCGGAGCGCTTATCCTCTCGGGGATCTCGCGGCCGTTTCTATGGCTGAATGGCGCGTTGAATAGGCAATTGCTAGGTATGGAGTTTAATACATATACTCTAGATCCAGAGTGCATATAGTTAACGCGGATTTTGCAAGCGCGATTGATCCTGGGTCTCTTCAATGCATACGCCTTGCTTTCATACGCCGCGGGGATCCGAAGAGCCTTTGGCAGGACGACGTCCACCTGGTTTTTACTGTTCCTGGCGAGCCAGTTCCATGTGATATACTATGCGTCCCGGACGCTTTCGAACATGTTTGTGTTTGGCATCAGTAAGTCTTCTCTCTTTTGGCCTTGGTGAAATGAATGCCTGCTAAAGATTACTTCTAGCCACACTGGCGTTGCGATGCCTGCTCCCGGAGTCCATTGATCCAGAGAGATACAGCAAACGGTGCCGTCTTTCTCTCTACCTGATGACCATTGCAGGCATCATTTTCCGGTCTGAAATCGCGCTCCTGCTTGCTGCGCATACGATATTCCTCTTCATCGTGAGGCGCATCAGCATCCGAAGAGTGATCATCCCCGCCGGGGTGTCCGGCCTCCTGGTAGGTCTGACGCTCACAGTGACAGTCGACTCGTTCTTCTGGCAGCAGTTCCCGCTGTGGCCGGAGCTGGCGGCCTTCAAGTTCAACGTCATCTCCGGCAATGCCGCGGCCTGGGGCACGCACCCGTGGCACTTTTATTTCCTGAACGCCATCCCGCGCCTGCTTCTGAACCCCCTGACATATCTGGTCGGCGTCCCGTCTTCTCTCCTGCATATTTCCACTCGCCGTTCCGCCCTCCACATCCTCATTCCGACCCTGGCCTACGTCGCCATCTACAGCTTCCAGCCTCACAAGGAATGGCGCTTCATCATCTACACCGTCCCGCCTCTGACCGCCGTCTCCGCCCTAGGAACGGCTTACATCTGGACGCACCGCATGAAATCCATCCTCCACCGCCTTCTTTCCCTCATCTTCATCCTCTCCACCCTCCTCAGCTTCCTCCTCTCCACCTTCGTCCTCCTCCCCATCTCCGCAGCCAACTACCCGGGTGCACACGCCCTGAACGCCCTGCATGCCTACGCCAACAACAATGACCCCAAACCCACCATCTTCGTACACCTGGGCAACCTCGCCTGCCAGACGGGCGTGACGCGGTTCCTGCAGCTGCCCCCGCCGGAGAAGCCCCTCGTCTACCTCCCCGGCTCGCCGGACGGGTCGGTCCCCGCCCTCAGGAGCGGCAGCCCGCTGTGGAGGTACGACAAGACGGAGAACGAGACGCTCAAGGCGACGCCGGCGTTCTGGGCCCAGTTCGACTACGTCCTCGCCGAGCCGGGCGAGGAGACCGACAGGATCCGCTCCATAGTTCAACCTGAAGACTCCGACTCGGACGCGCACGACCGCTGGGAGGTCGTCGATGTCGCGGAGGGGTTCGCTGGGATCAGGGTCTTGCGGCCTCAGGAGGAGAGAGAGAAGGAACCTGGGCCGACGGGTGGTGCTGGTGGTGGGAAGTTCGAGGAGGAGCTGGTCGGAAAGGTTCTGGGCTCGAAGGGCGTCGAGTTGTGGCGGTTAGGGGTGGCGATGCTGAGGAGGTACGTGACGAGGGGGTGGTGGGCGGAGGTGAGGATGGAGCCGAAGATTCAGATATTGAAGCATGTGCGATGATAGACAGATAGATTTTGGTAACTACGTAAACTACCTGATGTAGACGCTATGGGTATCAGTACCTTGGGAGTATTGTGCATGTGCAATATATACGGCATCCAGTGTACGATTTAAGCCCTTTTTGTGTTTGGTATGCCATCTCACATTCTCTATCTATGTACTACGTACTCTGCACTCATTTCATCTGGAATCTAGGGTATTACATAGATCCATTCATCCAGAGATTCATTCAACTCAATTGATATGGGTATTCGCTCGTTCTCAATTAAAGTAAGCATGAAGCAAGAAGAAAAAGTGAAACAGGTAAAAAAAAGTCCTGACGTCTCCCCAACGAATCAATCAATCAATCAACTCGAATCCTTCTGCCCCTCCAACCGCGCCAGCTTGCTCTCCAGATCCTTGACCCACGGCCCGACCACGTCGAGATTACTTTTCAGGGCGGCCTCGCCCTCCTTCATCTTCTCCTCGACGACCCGGAGCCCCTCGCGCCACTGCTCGATCTCGCGCCTCATCTCCGCCTGGCGCTTCTCCAGCGCGTCAAGCGTCTCGCTCGCCTGCGCCGCGCCGGCGTGGATGGCGCGCAGCGAGCGCAGCCGCTCCAGCACCGACGGGAGCAGCGGGTGCAACGACTGGATCGTCGGCAGGGTCGCGTACAGCGCCTGGATCTTGGCCGCCTGCTCGTCGCGCTGCGTCGCGGCGGGGTCGGCCTCGGTGGCCGAGGACGTGTCGACGTCCACGTCCGAGGCGTAGTCGATGGCGGCGGCCGCGATGCGGGCCGCCTGCGCGGCC
>JGI26051J44788_1000858_pt1 | contig 12958 bp, 7 predicted proteins | sample HigsolmetaGSP13D_FD_44788 | JGI IMG/M metagenome (IMG submission 44788) | reverse complement strand
TCTCAATTACCAATCCCCTCTTCAATTGAGTGCTTAATGTATCATCGGCTGCCTAGACCCCCCCCCCTTCCCGGTCGCAACTCCCACGTCTCCTCATCTATACTCCTCACCATCGACGTAATAAGCAGTTTCTCTTCCACGTCACAATTACCATTAGTAATGAGGGGTTCAAACATGAAGACCAAAGCTGTATAAACACGAAACCTCCTCCCGAACTTGCTCATAGAGATTCACGAGCAGCAAAAGTCGGCAAACGCCATACACGAGGAACAGAAAGGGCAGAAAAAGGCCAAGAATACGAACGCAAGCAAGAAAAAAAGAATATAAAAAAGGAAAAAATGGCAACGGCAACGGTATCGGCATTCACGACCCCCACTCCAGCGCTCGCGACGCCGTCACGATGCACGGCCGATTTCTCGCTCGTTCCGGTTCGTACTTTCCCAGTATCATCTGTTTAAAAATGGATATCCAAGAATACTAGATTTAATCCATATCTCTGGACCTGGAGTCCACCGATCAAAATTCACAGGAGACATGTATGAATTCAAACTAACAAGAACCTCTCTCCAGATCGGCTCCCAAAACGCCTCCTTCTCGCAGCAGATCGCCGACATCCAGCGCCTGATCCAGCGGACGGGACTCAAGTTCATGATGCACGCGACCGGCACAACGATTGGTATGTATCTTTCTTTTCCTCTTTCTTAAGCTCAAGTTGTATATATTTACATGCCATATATACCCTCTTCAAAATCTCCCAGATGATAATGATGACTCTGATTCGCCTTGAATGTCTTTGTCCCGATCTGAAAGTGGACGTGGATAATACATACATACACACATACACTCGATAATGATAGACGAGATCTCTGTCTGAACATATGCACACACACACACACATCTCCTACATTGTTCACCAAAACTCCTGTACAAATAGTAACAGCGAACGGAGCAAGCTAACAATACCACCCGGCCTGCAGAAGGCACATGGGACCAGGTCATGGCGGTCATCGGGTGGGCACACACCCTCGTGCACCAGGGCGGGATAGCCAGGATCCAGACCGACATACGGATCATGACTAGGTACGTCACAGTCTATTTAGTGCTTCTATTACCGTTTACTTTGAGTTATCTGCACCTGCATACATGTATACTATACGGTGTCACTGACAAGACCCGTAACCATTCCAGAACGGACAAAGTGCAGCCGATGGAAGGCCACGTCGCCTCCGTGGAGAGGATTCTGGCCGCGTCGACAGCATAGAAGGTATCACGCGCGAAGTTTTAACTCCAGCCGAAGCGGTGTGGTTGCGGAGAAGGAAGTGCAATCTTAGATAATGGGTTGGCTCTTGATTTGATTATGCTATTCAAAGCGAGGGGAGAGAGAGAGAGAGAGAGAGAGAGAGAGAGAGAGCATCCTTTTCCCGAATACCCATTCTAGGTATCGCGAATGATCTGAATTCAATCAATTTTCAAAATAAACAGCTTTTCGAGAACTCTGAGATATGAATGTAGAGCAGCACAGTCATCGTTACCTACTATCCACCGCGGACAATATCAGCATAAAAAGCCAATCTTTGGACCCCCAAACTCCCAAGTCGGATTTACAAGAAGAGAAATAGAATAATAATAATGATAACTAGAGCCAGTGTTCACACTTGATGGACGGCTAAGACTCTGCTACCAGGAGAAGCATATTTTGTTGCATCATGTCCACTTGAATCACTCTCATGTCCAAAATTCCTGGATATGCTAGCACCGTATAAGGCGCATGTCGAACCTATCTTATGTTCAGTTATTCTTTTAGCTCCACGGGCTGGCTGATCGCGTCAGAATCAGAAGGGGGGGAAAAGGTCATAATTCCTCACTTCTTACTTCTCATGAGTTCAAGGAATACAGTAACTGCAGTGGGTACACATGTTATGGATTTACATGATATGTGAAAGAAAACATCCAGCTATAGACCGCTAGTTACTTAGACAATAGGTGAAAAAGTGGTCCTGACCACCTTTGTGACGAAATGCAGTAAAGGAAACAGATGAAGCAAGAGTAAGGGCTCACGGGGAACAAGAGCATGAAAATGGAAACAAATATAAGACAAGTAAAAAAAATAACTATAAGGACAAAAAAAATCAAAACAGAAGCAAAATAAAACCCTTCTCGGCCATCTAGTGCAGGTAGGTGTATTGGAGGTCTGCCCCAGTACCAGCCAGGCCAAACCCCGAATCCCCGATTTGCCTAAGAAACACGTAATCTCAGTTGACATTCGGGTTTCCAACAAAAACAACGAGTACAGCTGAGTAAGCCGCCGTCGCAGCGAACATATTTGCAGTACGGCTATTGGTGAGCGCTGACATTATAATCGAGAATATATGAGTGAAGACGAGGATTATCACCATTCTCTTTACCATATCCGTGATGAAGTATAGGGCCAACATGGCCAGAAAGTTGATCAAGGGCGCGGAAAGAAGCGTGGCTATGCTGACCGCGTCAGCGATGCGGCGGACGTCATATTTGAATGTATCCTTTCCACCCCCTCTTCCTGCGTGGGTCGCCTTCTGTAATATGAGCTCGTTGTTAGTAAGGCCATCAACATTGGATGACTGCGAATTTACCGATGCCTGGGAGTCTACATACCCTGTATCGCTCAAAGATGTTGTTGTGGCACCACTCGAGTTTTTCGATAATCCACAGGGTCAGCTTATCAAGATCCTTGTTCCGCTCGTCATCGTTCGTAAACAGCGCAATAAATTCGGAATCTGGAAGAGTCCTGTCTGCCCAGAACCCGATCTCGTTCGTGTCTATGTTCGGACCGTCCTCTTGGTCGCAGAAATAGTCGCTTGCCAGTCTCATGTCCAGCCGATGGGGCCTGCCTAGTTTTTCGATCTGCGCCAGTCGAATAACCGCGGATTCTTACGACGGTGATCAGATCTTGATGACAGACTGGATGTATGAATTCAACATATACTTACGGTATTCCTTCAGAGTACTGCGGATCTCTTTGAATATCTCCCATTGCTGGCTGTTCTCTGCGATATGGAGGTGCCACCAGGAAGTTCGCAGGTCGACTGTATGCTGCTGCGAACTGCCATTGGCCGCGGCCCGGTTCTGACCATCTGCACGTATGCAGTCGTTCAAGGCCTTTTCTAGATGATAGAGTTCTGCCTCGTAGTATAGAAGATCCTTGAGCGCTAATGGCAGGAATTTCCTCACGAGAGCTCCCCGAGGGTGGTCGAGGTACCGCTGAACCGCTTTGTCGTACCCGTTGAGAGGAGGCTCCATAGCGTCGACTGGTTTCTGTCACAAATTACCATAACACGGATGCTCATACTCAACCTCATGGAGCCCTAGAGCACGTATTAATAGTTCTTCCCCGGAACCTGTCTTCTTCTAAGGGAAACATGAGGCTCATTCATAGATCATCTGGTAGAAATCGTCAATCAGCCAGCAAATTGCCAGATGGTCCAAAAATGCAAGTACACCAAACATGACTTGCAGATTGGGGCGATCACAAGATAGTGCAGGGCAACACTGGGCGGAGCTACAGCACTGCCAGGGACATTGCCCGATCCACGAAACCAACCTAACGCCACAGATTCAGCCCCATCGTTCGTACAACTGAGCTGGTACCACATACGTCAAGAGGCAATAGGCGCAAACTCAGCGCACGAGGACAGCGGTGTCCTTTCAACGGCGCCTGGTTGTTCCATGGGATGTCTGTGAAGCGGTCTGGCATATAGCAAAATCATCGATTGAACGACGAAGGCTTTCGGGCAGAAAGACAATGCCAACAAATTCTTCAAGGCTTTTGGGGCGACCGGGGAGGATCGTCGATGGGGCGAAGTGCAACACGAGGCCATTTTGAGGCCCTGCAGCCCATGAGCCAAGACTTGTCCGTTCTGGTTGGGAAAGTCAGCGATATACATAATTCTATGAGTCTCTTGTGCAGATATCTGTCAAGTACCAAAAATAACATCGAATTGTAGCTACTGAGAATAGCGAAGTTTCCAAATATAACGATGTACTCATCCAGAATTAGTACCGAGAGCAGATGAAGTGGATATCGTCGCGAGGTCGCTCAGAAAGGTCAGTCAGGAGGTCTGTATGCTATAGTATTCGAAGACTTCAGTAAAATGGATAATTTTTAGAGAGAAGTGGCAGCAGAGAGTATATTCTAGCCGCTGTTGACGCCGCAGAGAGCGGTTGAAGCGAGAGTCAGTTTGAGGAAGTGTCGAGGTCTCCATCTACTAAGTACGGGCAAACGTTTGACTACGATCTCCCCAGGCTGGCGCGCCTATCTAAATCAGCCGCGGAGCATCCTCTGATTCGATCCCCTGGACGTCAACTCCGTCGTGAACCCAACCTCCTCAGACCCCATACCCTTCAGCTTGCTGTATTTCTCTTCTTCTGACGACGGAGTATCACTTCCACAACCTAGACCCCTTTGTATAGCTGCCCATGCCATTTGAATCTGTTTTGTCCTCCCTTTTTGCTCCCATCGTAATGAATGTTAGTATGGAATCTTCAGACCGCCCTTAGGTAACTAGGGCCCTACTATTCGTCCTTGGTACTTCTCGGTGACTCAGTTTTTGGAGGACCCTCGTGATAGGATCAACATTACCCCGTACCCCGTAAAAACGCATGAGGCTCCTTCACAAGTTTATGCCAAACCAGATTGCTGCAGATCTTATCGATCCGGTAGCCAGTGGTGGTGGATAATCCTGCTCACTGAGTGGAAGATCCGGTTGATGATGGGCGCTTACAAAGTGCCCTGAAGTCTCATAGATGGAGATTTGCTTCAAGGTAGTCGTCTGTAGAAGGGGATAAATGCATACATAATACTTTTTTTGACATCGTAAATGCTGCGCATGACCCCTGACGACCCAGTTTGGGAGCAGCCAAAGAAGTAGATTGATATCGCGCCCATAGCAAACAATCATAAGCCCATCGAGGACAGGCATCGAGCACGACTTGACGTCAGTCCAGTGCGTATTCCATTCCTCACTCCCACAACTCCAGCGGTAAGAAACGACGATTTCGACGCCATGCAGTGCGATCTTCGTCTTGGGCAATCAGGCACAGTATTCACCCTGGTCCAGAGCTGCATAATTTTCCATTCTGGTGCAAGCGCGGCCGGTGTCCTGTCTCTCTTGACGAAAGGCACTACACAAGCGTCCTTTTTTTTTCTTTTTTTTTTCGAAAATTCATGGGATCGCCTTCAACCCCGCCCTTTTTCTGTGTCGGACGGACGATGACAAGGCGTACACCAGAACCTTTCCTTCGCGGCTCTATCGAAGCTGAACTGACATCGGACTCCGCAAAGCTTTCTTCTTCCTACGTCAACAAAGTTCTGACTGCCATTGGGTTTGTCGGCCCGTTTTGATATTGTGCATTTCTTCTGTCAGTGGCTTTTCCATCCCAGCGGCTGAGGGTCATTGAAAAACGAGGTCGTGCATCTGATAGCCGCCGTGCGAAGAACCTGCCACCTGTATTCAACAATTATTGTCAGATCGCTGTCCAAGCTGTTAGATGATCGATCCTGAGAGCAACCGAGGAGTGTTCGAAGCCATCCAAAGGGTCGCCTCGACCGTAACGGCGAACCTTAATCACCGCAGAATTATATTCAGTTTCGCGCAAACCAAGCCACTTCCTCTGACTAGAGTACTCCGTGAGTTAAGCTCAACAATGTCATCCAGGAAGTCGCTTTGTGTGCCGTGTTAGATGATCTGAGAAACCAGCAGCTGACCAATCTGCAGAGACGACGACAACAACAACAACAGGAAGTGATATCTCTCCAAATCATCTAACCCCGAGACGGCACTTGTATACATACTTGCATACCCAAAATCCACTCCCCGTGACTATCCATTAAAACGAGAAGATCAGAACAGAATCAACCCAGCCAGAGCCATGGGACGAGATCCACCATACGAGATACCCGTCACGGGACAAACCGGAAGTGATACAACCGGAAGCGGGAGCACGCGACCGAGTGATGAGGATGGCCGGAATAAACCCGAGACCGCGAGAAAGTCCCAGCAAGGAAGCCAGCGGGAGAAGGAACAGGCGGCATGCTGCATTATTCTTTGATCCTCTCCAAGACGATCGACGCAAGGAGCGAAACGATATATGGAAAAACAAATTGTGGGAACCGAAGAAGCAGCTATAGATTCTGCACTCTGCCAATCATGGATTGGCTCTCAGTTGCTGCTGACCGCACTGACAATAGCCTGAGGCATGGAGGTGGATGTAGCATAATAAGGCAGCTTCAAGCAAGTCCCCAACGCATCGGAAACGTCTTCAAGAGGTCTTGAGGTATTTCTGAGACGAATGTGATGACCCTTCTTCGAATTCCTTTATTCATCCCCATCTATTCACTGTTATCATAAACCATCTGAGCCGCATACATAGTTCGTTGACGGGCATCATATATTCCATCTCATCATTCTTTTCTGTCATGTCCATTTTGCCCATCTATTTGATTTGTACCCCCTCCCAAATGAAATTTCCTCACTGCTTTTTCTTTGGAAGAGTCAGTCAGTCAGTCACACCTTTTGATCTGAGAAAGAAAAAGTTTGCTGTGTTTTTCAGCATTCTCTTCATGGACGCCTCCAGTCTCTGTATGTACCGAGTACATACAGTACTGTTCTGCATATAGGGACAGGGACAGGGACAGAGAGAGAAAGAGAGAGAGAGAGAGAGAGAGAACTCTTGGCCATGTAAGAGTGAGGAAGAGTGAAAAGGAGAGGTGCCAGTTGGGTGAATGAGCTTATTATTATTATTATTAAAACACAAAGCACTTCAATTGGGCATCCCTGCTTTGGGGCCGTCCGACATCTAATAGCAGTTGCTCTAGCTCCCGACATGCTGCAGCAGCAGCGCGGGTTCAACGCGAGGCGTTTCTTTCTGCTCAGCTGGCCAGCCCTGTCGCTCGTACATACGAGGATGCTGCTGATCTGAGAAAGTAGAAATACAACTCTCTTCGACATGGAGGTAGCGCCATGTGCAACAATTCCAGTATGTATTCAAACGAACGTCGAAGACGAGCGGAAAACAAATGTAAAGTTTCAATCGAAGATTAACCAACAAGCAAGCATGCCCATGTGGCCCCCACAGGAAATAAGAAAGCCCGATTCTCAGCGCTATGAGGGCTATCAGATCGCGGAATCCACGGAGGGCACCCTCCTGTACTGTACTTGCATGTCGAATGCAACTGAGAATTGCTACTCCACGCGGAGCAACGAACCGGCTGGTAAGCCTGCCCACCCTACCACTGCATGCTGTCTGCCGACACTAATGCAAGACACGCACCCTTGCAACTAATCATTATAATGGCGTGCATCGATGCGCCATCTCAAACACATCACAAACACATCATGCAATTTAGCCGCAAAGATAAGATTCTGCTATTCCTAGTTGCTGTCACCATCACCACCCTTGATAGGAACTCCGGAACTTTGAATGTCACAGTCCACTCCACTCCACTTTGGGTGATGTGGAGTGCATCAATCCCTCCCCCCCTCCCCCGCCCCCCTTCACTGAATTGGCCTTTATTACAATGAACCAACACACTGTTTTATTTATTAAACCAAGACACTGAACTATCTCTTAACAAGTCAGATCAAGAAAGACCAACACAATCTTGAACACACAAGCTAAATAAATAACCTATCTGGAACATTATCCACTTCAGGATCAAGAAGATCAAGCCAAACCAAGCTAAGCCAAATTAATCATTCAAGCAAGCATACACAGTACAGCACAACAGCACACAGCATTACTGGACTGTTAGGTGATCAACACTTCTATATCTCTCCAACCCAAACCCGATCCAAGCCAAAATCATCATGCATAGCACCCCCACGCCCTCACCCTCTTCCTCACTTGGTGGTGGTGGCAGAACTTGACCAGCCAGTAGTGTGCATGCCCTCCTGCATTTAAATATCCAAGATCATCGATGCCAACCAGTCCTCAGCTCCCACCACACCACACCACACCTACACCACAAAAAAGCCAGCACACACACACACAGACACAACACCCAGCAGCAATTTCTAATTTCTACTACTACTGACTCCAACCCTGCAAGGCAGAATCTGCAAGGCCTCTAAGAGAGTGGAGAGCGCCCATTATTTTATTACCAGGGAGTTAACTATGCACCCAACTTACTTACCCAGTGCCCAGTGCCTTCCCTCCCTCCAATGGCTGAGATGGAAACCTCCTCCTTTCTCCAGCTCCAACAACTACCTACCAGTCTACTAGCAGGTAGTACTGTAGTAGGCCTTCTCCATCTGAGCCTTTGGCAAATACAAATAACAGATCTTAACCGCCCTCAAGGGGGAAAAGAAAAAAAAATCCAATCTCATTCTCACTTCCACAGTTCAAAACACACAACCTGTAAAACCTACAAGGTGCATAAGATAGTAGTAGTATGCTGCCAAAGTACACTTCCACTCCAAAAAAGCAGGTACCTTGTCTTGCAGGTCCCAACTCTCTGACTAAGGTGAAGCAAGTAGAAGCCCAAACAAGTCGTATGCAATGTACCCGACCCTGCCAGTCAACCCGGAATAGACATCGAGGACACGGCTGCTCTTCTATTCAGTAAGAGAACTTTCCTACAGTCTTTTGAATCCTGCCCTCCTCGCACATCTGCACGAGCCCACAGCGAGCACGCACTACACACAACAGATCACACCCGATCTGGCCAATACAGCTCAAGGCTGGATTCTGCAAAGACAGCACGTCATGTGACACCGGTGCTCTCGGTTCAGCGTTAATTCAAAGCCAGTCACGTACATTTCTGCTTAAACATGGATAGGACCGTTGAGCGATTAAGACATTAACCAATGCTTCATCCGTATTCAAGCGACCGATCAACCGCCGCCGACATAAGACAAAAAACGCATGGGGGAACAATGCTAATAAAAAAAAGGTTAAAACTACAACTGTCGAAAGAAGAGGAAGACAAGAAAAAAAAATTAAACATTGTAAACCGCGACAGGGATGAAGAGAGGGCCGAGGGTATCCCGAGTGCCTTGCCACACACAGCCGAGCCGATATGAAAGCTGCAACGGAAATCCAAAAGCTACCACAGACACAAAGCGGCCGCCAGCAACAAGGCTCCAACAGAAAAAGGAATGCCAACGATAAGATTACGACGAGACTTCTTCGCCACCAGCATTATCAGAGCCGCGGCCCCGAGAGGGATCAAACGACGGCGACTTGTCTGGACGAGGAGTGGAAGAATGGCTTCCGGGCTCAGACGGCGTGCTTTGCGCGTATTGGGAGAGCTCGCTGACGATCCTGGGCCAACAGATCAGCGAAGAAAAGCTCATAGATATTAAGGCAAAGACTGGACGTACCGTCTGTGCTCATCGTACCAGTCGTCGCTGGCAGACCGAAGCTGCTTAAGCTGCTCTTGAATACTGGCCATCTGCAATACATCGTCAGCACAATCATGTCCCGGTAATGGTGCGGGGAGGAGAACGGATAAGACGTAGGCATAAGGGCACGATTCACATGAAACGGGGCGAGCCCACCGTTCCCTCGATAGAAGAACCAAGGTCCTCACCTTCCATAGCGGCCGGACCAACTCCCTCTGCGCTGTTTTTTCCGTTGGCCATCGCCCATCTGCCAGCCTCCAGACCAGGCGTGTTGGGCTCATTCTTGAGGGCCGCGAGTTCCGCCTCAAGCTCACGGACACGCCGTCGGCTGGCCGAAATGGCCGAGTCGACATCTCCGAGACGCTCCACCAGCGACATGTTCTTGCCGATCTGATCGTTGAGGTCCCTCTCCCCCTTGGCGACCTTCTCCTCCAACGACTTGATCTGCAGTCTGGCTTCGTCGAGCTCGGAGCACACCCTTCCGTGCGTCTCCTTGAGCTGGGACAGCTCCTCGTGGACGGAAGCAAGCTGTCTCGACACGGCTTCCAGGTCGGACTGCGTCTTCGCATGCTCGGCCAGAGCCCTCTGCTGCTCCTGCAGCTGCGTGGCAGCGGCGTGGTATCGGTCCTCCAGCTCGGCCTTCTCGTGCTCAACCTTGGAGAGCTCCGCCGTGAACTTTCCGGTGAGCTCTTCCACGGATGTGGCCAACTTTTCCTCGGCGGCGGCGGCAGCCCTCTCCGCGTTTGCTAACCTCTCCTGGAGGTCGGCAATCTTCTGCCTCAGGAAGTCAGTTTCGGAGGTATCTTCCGCCGCGGCCTTTGCCCTGGCCAGCTGGTCGTTGAGGCCGGCCAGGGTGGCCTCGTGGGACCTCTGGAGGTCGGCGAGCTTCGCGCTGTTGGCAGCTTCGAGATCAGCCCGGAGGTTGGACAGCTTCTCGTCGTGCGCGGTCAGCAGCTCCTCGATCACCTTGCTGTGCTCACCGTTCAGCTCTGCGATCTTGGCATTGTGGGCGGCTTCCAGGTCGGCCTTGAGCTTCGCCAGAGCCTCCTCGATGGCCTTCTGCTGCGACTCGGCGAACGAGGAGATGGTGGACGCGTGCTCCTCCTGAGCACTCTTAAGCTCGGCCTGCAGGGCCTCGATCTTCTGGGTGTGGCTCGCCTCCAACTCGGTCTTTGCCTGCAGAAGCTCATCGTGCTTGGCCTGCAGCTGCTTGACGACGTCATCATGCGACCCAGACAGTTCCGTCTTCACCCGCTCGAGCTCCGCGGCGTGCTCCGCCTTCAACGCCTCGAGAGCCTGCGAGTGCTGCTCTGCAGCGGCGGCCGCTTCCTGCCACTTCGCCTCCAGTGCCCTGGCGGTGGCATCCGCCTCTTCCTGCAGTTTCTTCAGCGCGGCTTCGTGGTCCGCGTCTTTGCCCTTGGCGCTCTCCTCGAGCGCAGCGAGCCCCCGCTGGAGCTGCTCCACCTGCTCCTGCTTCGCCTGGAGATCCGCCTGGAGGGACTGGACATCGCTGCGTTCGGTGGTCAGCTGGGATTCGAGCGCTGCAATCTGCTCCTTCAGGGCGTTGATCTGCTGGGCGGCGGCCTCTTCGGCAGAGTGGCTGTTCTCCTCCAGCGCTCGCTTGGAGTCGGCGAGGGCGCGTTCCGAGGCACTGAGCTTCTCCTGCAGCGACTGCAGCGTCGCAGCGTGCGAGGCCTTGAGCGCCGCGATCGCATCGTCCAACTCCTTCTTGGAGGAATAGTTGGCCGTCTCGAGGGCATCGCGCAGCTCCTGGAGCTGCAGGGCGTGCGCCACGGTCGTCGATTCTGCGGCCTCCTTCGCCTGCGCGAGTTCCTGGGCGTGGGTGGCAGCGAGAGTGGCATTCGACGACTCGTGCTCCGCCTTGAGCTCAGCGATGGCACGCTCATGGGAGGCCTGTAGGTCTTTGAGCTCACCCCGGAGCTTTTCGACCTCTTCCTTCAGGCTCGTGATCTCCTGCTCTTTCTCGGCCAGCTGTCGGGTCACCTCCTCCGTACCCTTCTGGGTGTCCGACTCCGCCTGGGCAAGTTTGGATTCCAGCAAAGCGATCCTCTCCTCGAGGACGGCGACGTTCTGGGTGGCGGCCTCTTTTGCTTCTGCCAATCTCTGCAGTTCGGTCTCCAGGTTGTCGATGACCTGGTCGCGACCCTTCAGCTCCCGCTCGAGACTCTCAATGACGGCGGCATCCTTTTCTTGGATACCATTCGTTGCCTCTTCCAGGGCGGCCTTCTGGGCTGCAAGCTCCTGCGTGAGGCGCTCAACCTGGGCGGCAGATTCCGCAGCCACCGCCTTTTGGTCCGCCAGCTCCTTCTCCAGCCTCTCGAGCTCCGCCTGGTGGGAGGACTTGAGCTCCTCCAACGCCTCCGCACTCTTCGAGTCTCCCTGTTCAAGGGCCAACTTGGCGGCCTCCAGCCCCTGGAGCGACTTCTCGAGCTCTTCGCGCTTGGCTTCGGCCTCCTCCAGCCTGGCCTGGAGGCTGCGCAGTTCCTCGGCATGCTCGGCCACCAGCTTCTCGATCTCGGCGGCATGCTCTGCGCGCAGTGCCTCCGTCAGAGATTCGGCCTTGGCCGGGTCATCCTCCGCAGAGACGGAGAGGCTGGCCATCTTCTGGTTGACGGCTTCCAGTTCCGACTTGAGGTCCGCAATCGTGGCCTCGCTCTCCGAGAGCTTGCTCTGCAATTCCGAGACCTTGTCAGAGTCCGCTCCATCGTCGGCCTTGCCAACGGCGGCGCTCATTCTCTTCTTCGCATCCGTCGTTGAAGTCTTCGAGCTGGCCGTCGTCGGTCGACTGGCCGTCTTCGTTGCGGTGGACGCGGTGGGCGGCCGGGCGGCGGTGGGCGTTGTCGGCTTGGTGGCAGCCACGCTGCTGGGACGGGCGGTCGTCGTCTTTTTCTCGGCACTTGGGGCTGCAACGCTTGATCGGCGGTCAACGGGGGAGGCCAGTGGCTTGGTCGGGGCGCGGGCGGACGGGGGTCCGGCCAGGGACATGCGCTTCGCCGCCCCCGAAATGCCCTTCTTCTCGTCCCCGGAGCTGGCGAGCTTGCCCTTCTCGTCCGCAGAGCTGCTGACCGACGCCCGCGACTTGTGCGACGGGGCGGTGGCGGAGGCCGTCGACCCGGTCCTGCGGGCGGCGGAGGTCGCGGGGCGCGTGGGAGGCTTGTTCAGCGTGCTGCCGTTGGTCTTCGCAGCGGTCGTGGCGGGCTTGGCCGCGTTGGAGGCCGACGGCGGCCGTTTGGCAGCGGTTGATCCCGACGCCGGACGTTTGGCACCGGTAGCCGACTCCGGGCTCTTCTTGGGAGACGACTCGTCGGCCGTCTCCTTGGTCGCCTCAGGGCTGGACTTGGCAGGACTGGACTTGGCGTCCTCTCCGCCCGACAGGATGGTCGAATCGACGGGGGTGGCTGGCGGCTCGTTCTCCGAAGCCACCTCGGTGGGCGGGATGGGGTCTTCCGTGGAAGCCATGGTGGTGGTGATTCAGTCAGTGTCTGCTTCGCGCCGCGTGTGGTGCACGGCTGCGTGTGCAGGACGGTGTTGAGGGGGGGATTGGGAACGGTGCTGGG
>JGI26051J44788_1000854_pt1 | contig 12995 bp, 10 predicted proteins | sample HigsolmetaGSP13D_FD_44788 | JGI IMG/M metagenome (IMG submission 44788) | reverse complement strand
GGGGGAGGGGAGAACGATTGCCCCTCCACTAGGGAGATCGACCGACCCGAACCCCCCGACGCTAGGTAACTAGGTAAGGAGTAGTACCTGATAAGGCTCTGCCACCGGTTCCATCCAGGAGACGAGCCAGACGACTAACTACCTATCTAGGTATGTAGTAACTGCTCACTCCACCTTCAAGACAGCCCTATCAGAAACAAATTCCCCCGCCTTGGCATCCGTGAACCCCTCCAACTTCTCCGGCGTAACATCACCGATCCTCCCCTCCCAGACGGCCTGCCACCGGCCCCGCGCGACGACGGCATACTCCCGCCCGGCGTGCAACTGCAGGGGCGGAAGCGTCGCAACGGCCTCCACGGCGCCACCGGCCGGGACCTCGACCAGCTCGTCGACCGTCGGGGGCAGCTTGCGGGAGACTTTGATGGTGTCCATGTGCAGGATCTGGCCTTCGTCGTTGCCGTCGTTGCTGTCGAGGCTGCGGACTTCGAAAACGCCAAGGACGCCCGCCGCGGGTTCGAGGGGCGTTCCCCACCGAAGCAGCGTGAGTGGGATCTCTGCTAAGTTGTGGACGGAGACTTTGACTTGGACGGTCGAAGGAGTAGTGCCCTGAGGCGCTGCGGCGTGTGTGATCTTGATCTGCAGGCTCGTTGATGGGTCCATCGTGCCGCTAGTAGCAGTGGAGGAGGAGGACGAGAAGAGAAGACGACGAGACGGAGACCACGCGGGGACGCCGCTGGCGACGAGGAAGCAGGAGATCACGAGGAGCGCGGAGATGCTCAGCAGGGGTCGCTTCCAGAGGGAGCTTGACGATGGCATCGGAGGGAGAGCTCGGGCGGGGTGCTCCGTTTGACGCCGAATTTGATTAGTAGTAGTGTGTTTAGATAGTAGAGAGAGAAACAGATAAGCGAAGTTTCGACTAGACCGCGTCTGCAGCTGACCGAAGAAATTCTTCGGATGGTTAGCTGAGTTTGCTTTATAGTAGTGTAGTGACCTAAAGGCGTGTCGGGAGCTGCAAAAATGCGGCTACTGAGACTGAAGATTCACCGTCCTGCAAGGATTTCTGGTTTGGAGATCCCCCGCGGATTTCCAGGCGGCGTTCTACAAAGCTTCTAATAATTCACCCGCGGTTGCTGGCGGGGATGCATGTGAATGCCACTTGCTGACGAGACTAGGGATATCCTAATCTCCAAATCTGCCAATCATAAAAGCGTATGATACATGTACACATGTAGCAAATGAAGGCCGATGCTAGGGTAGCAACAGCGCGGGAGGAACGGCGATCGATCGAACAAGGTTATCTACGTTTCTCCACCAGGAGACGGTCGAGACCCGAGCGGCTCAGTTGTCTTGTCTTCCTTCCGTTTCACACTAACTCACTTAGGATACTCGTGAACTGCTCCGTTCTTTCTCACGCTTGTTTCTTCCTCCACTGGCCGTTTGGCCGACATTTCCCGTCAGATTGCAATGTGGGGAGTACAAGAATTAGTGACAGCTCAAGTGCTCGAATGGAATGATGAAAGCTGCAACTCTTATTTATCCCCTCATCTTCTGTGTCTTGACAGTATAAGTGCACCGCACACGCGCTGCAGCGGGAATGGTGGGCGCGACCGGACAAGCCCGACGGCTCTCCGGCTGGACCGGCGTCTTGGCGCCAAGACTCCGAGCGGTTCCGGTCCGCCCCGCCCCCGCCCGTGACTTCTCTCAGCACGTGCGCCCCTCGGACTTCTCCGCCCAACCGACGGCTGGCATGGAGACTTGTCTGATGGACTACTGTACAAACCGGCTGCCATCAGATATCAAATGCATCGAATAAACTATGCGCACGATGTCTCTCCTTTGAAATACGGGATAGACGTGTGTGTCTTTCGCATGATCTCATCCTCTCCCATTTCCCAGACCCTGCAGGCTGGCAAGCTAACATCCTACGGCACGAGTCCACACAGATGGAACTAGAGCCCCTGGTCCTGAAGTCTGGACTGCCACCTAAGACCCCTGTCTCCAGCCTCGCATCCCTGCCGATGGTCTTGTGGATCTGCAAACTCTGCCCTAGTGCCTTCTGAAAAAGCCGTTTTAAGCTTGCTGGATGGTTTCTCGGCATCCCCCCGATCATGATGAACTTATGAAGCGTTTTCGGTTCTCATCCGTGCCCTAGAGGCGCAGCCTACACACGGCTCAGATGCGACCTCATCGCCCCGGTGGTTGGGGTTCTGCAGCCGTCAGCCTGGGATTGATAGCTTGATCCTCTCCTAGAGGACAGAGGCTGAACGGCCCTGCTTCAGCCTCCCTAGCCACGAGTCCAGCTGCGTCGAGTCGCGTCCAGCAACGACGGTGTACCTCGCCCCGTGGACCTGTTCGTCTTATCAGGTCGCGTGGGCCGCGTGCTGCCGTCTTCTCGCCCAGGCGGACCGCCAACATGGTGGGAATTCCCGGAAAGCCAAGAAATGCCCTGTTCGTCGGGCTCCCGCTGGTGCAGGTGCAGGTGCAGAGCTGCTCCTGCCAAGCTGAGTGCTTGGCCCTTGTGCGCTGGTTGCATTGGATGTTGACGGTCGTCGATGCAGATGGTGGTTGCTACCTTCTGCTTTGAGGAAACACCCCGTCCTTGAGGAATCGAGTGGATCAACGCCTTCCCGCGGAATCGAGATGGCGTGCAGAACAGCACTTACGACGGAGGGATTCGGGCGGCCCCGTGATGTGCGAAGAGAGAAACACCCTCCTCGCGCCTATAAGTTGACCTCGCCTGCTCCCTCCAGCTCTCCATCCATACTCCTTCAGCAGTTCACTTTCGTTCAACATCCACCATCTCTCGGGGAGTCAGAGGTCCACTCTCTCTATCTGCTCAAGTCCACCCAGTATCCTGTCAACATGCGGCTCGTTGCTTCCCTAACGGCCTTGGTGGCCTTGTCCGTACCTGTCTTTCCCGCTGCTGTCAACGTGAAGCGTGCTTCGTCCTACCTGGAGATCACTCTGAGCCAGGTCAGCAACACTCTGATCAAGGCCGTGGTCCAGAACACTGGTAGCGACGAGTTGTCCTTCGTTCACCTGAACTTCTTCAAGGACCCCGCTCCTGTCAAAAAGGTATCGGTCTATCGCGATGGTAAGGAGCAATTCCGCAGTCCTTCCGGTCACCAGTGTGTTCTCGATGCTGACATTGTGTGTCTCCAGGGTCTGAAGTGCAGTTCGAGGGCATTTTGAGCCGCTACAAATCGACTGGCCTCTCTCGTGACGCCTTTACTTATCTGGCTCCCGGAGAGTCCGTCGAGGACGTTTTTGATATTGCTTCGACTTACGATCTGACCAGCGGCGGCCCTGTAACTATCCGTACTGAGGGAGTTGTTCCCTACGCCACGGCTAACAGCACTGATATTGCCGGCTACATCTCATACTCGTCTAATGTGTTGACCATTGATGTCGATGGCGCCGCTGCTGCCACTGTCTCCAAGGCAATCACTCCTTTGGACCGCCGCACTAGGATCAGTTCCTGCTCCGGCAGCAGACAGAGCGCTCTTACTACGGCTCTCAGAAACGCTGCTTCTCTTGCCAACGCAGCTGCCGACGCGGCTCAGTCTGGATCAGCTTCAAAGTTCAGCGAGTACTTCAAGACTACTTCTAGCTCTACCCGCCAGACCGTGGCTGCGCGTCTTCGGGCTGTTGCGCGGGAGGCATCTTCGTCTTCTTCGGGAGCCACCACGTACTACTGCGACGATCCCTACGGCTACTGTTCCTCCAACGTCCTGGCTTACACCCTGCCTTCATACAACATAATCGCCAACTGTGACATTTTCTATACTTACCTGCCGGCTCTGACCAGTACCTGTCACGCTCAGGATCAAGCGACCACTGCCCTTCACGAGTTCACCCATGCGCCTGGCGTCTACAGCCCTGGCACGGACGACCTGGCGTATGGCTACCAGGCTGCGATGGGTCTCAGCAGCAGCCAGGCTGTCATGAACGCTGACACCTACGCTCTCTATGCGAATGGTAAGCTTTCCCCATATATCCCTTGACGTCTGATCCCTGCTGACGACTTGCAGCCATATACCTTGGTTGCTAAGCGCAGAGCGGTCCATTGGCGAGTTGGTCGCGGTCCAGCTCTAGCTGGGATCGGCCATGGATGGTTTGAGCTCTGTAAATGACGGTCCCGATCTTGCAGCTTTGATTCCATCTAAACGCGCAGGAAGGAATATTAGGATGAGGATGTTTCTATGAGACGGCTGTGCGCAGAGTTCCGACGAGTGACGGTAACTATTTTTGCCATAGCTACATAATGCATCTACAAGTTATCTAAACACTGCGTACGTAATTTTGCATAGAGTGTTGTGGCTCTGCAGATCTTCTAGATGAGCAGACCCGGGTATCATGAAGCTTAGCCGGCATGTGAGCGCATGTACATGACTTTTGGCACATGCATGTCCTATGCAGGCTAGGCAGACTGAACGATAGTCCTGTACCTGGCATAGTACTCCATAGAGGCTGAGTGATGAGCTGGAAGAGCATAATGCTGAGTGACCGGTGGGATATGAGGTGACCCTCGTCCACCGGTGGAACCTGCCAAGCCTTCCTTGCACCACAGGGTTGCAAACATACCCCTCCGGGTGTGTTTGCATCTCTCCGCAGCGGAGGGCGGTCCTGATGCCAAAGTGTCCTCAGCGCGGAACTCGAGCTCGACAGTCCCAGGGTCGCCTCGTCCGTTTCCCCCGCTTGGAAGTGTTGGTGGAGGAATTTTGTGCCAGGTGGCCAGTTTCGTTCCGGTCTTGATGGCTTCCTTTTTATAGATCCATCTGTCCGTCCTTTCCTCTGTCGCTTTCGCGTCAGTGTGCCCGCCCTTCTTACATGATAGCTGCCGCTGGTGTCGCCTTCGTGCCCGCCGCTCCCTTCTGAAGCTCCGCAAGGCCTCGGGCAGCCAGGCGACCTGCGTTTCAAACCACTGAGCATCTGCAGCTCGCCGGTGCAGTCGACATTCGCCGCAAGACACTGCTGCTGCTGCTGCTGTTTACATACCGCCGTTGAGGTACGTCGTTGCATGTCCAATGGAGGCCCCTCGTACTGACTTCCGGCCAGCGGGCATAATAATCCATAATGGCTCCCCACGGCAAACGACGGTCGCGGGGCCTTTTCAACCCGCTCCTCACGTCCTTCCCGATCCTCACCCTCTTCATCCTCCCCTTTCTCCTCTCCCTCGTCTGCTTCCCGGCCCCAGCCTCCGCCATCGGCTCCGCGGTTCTTGGTATCGATCTCGGTACCGAGTATCTCAAGGCGGCGCTAGTGAAACCAGGGATTCCCCTCGAGATCGTCCTCACCAAGGACTCGAAGCGGAAAGAGTCTGCCGCCGTTGCGTTCAAGCCCGCAAGAGAAGGAAATGCCTCCTTCCCCGAGCGGTTCTACGGTGGTGATGCGCTGGCTCTCGCGCCAAGGTTTCCAGACGATGTCTACGCGAATCTGAAGGTCTTGCTCGGCATTCCTTTCAATGGAGGCGAAAATGACATCGTCAAAATGTATAGCAGCCGGTATCCTGCCGTGAAGCTTGAAAGTGCGCCTGGCGAGCGTGGCACCGTTGGACTGCGGAGCGGGAGACTAGGCGAAGCGGAGGGCAAAGATGCGTTCCTCGTTGAGGAGCTCCTCGCCATGCAGCTGAAGCAGCTAAAGGCCAATGCGGAAGCTATGGCTGGCAAGGGGTTTAGCATCCGGGACGCTGTCATTACATACCCAGCGTTTTACACAGCGGAGGAAAAGAGAAGTGTTCAATTGGCGGCCGAGCTGGCAGGCTTGAACGTTCAGGCCTTGATCAGCGATGGGCTGGCTGTCGGATTGAACTACGCGACCAGTCGCACGTTCCCGAGCGTCTCTGAGGGGCAGAAGCCGGAGTACCACGTTGTCTACGATATGGGAGCCGGCTCCACAACAGCCACGGTTCTGCGTTTCCAGAGCAGGACGGTCAAGGACGTGGGACGGTTCAACAAGACTGTTCAGGAGGTCCACGTCCTGGGAACCGGCTGGGACAAGACCCTTGGCGGAGATGCCCTCAACCAGCTTATCGTGGACGACATGGTCGAGAAGTTTGCTGAGCAGAGGAAATTGAATGCGGCGGATATCAAAGCGCATGGGAGGACCATGGCGAAGCTATGGAGGGATGCTGAGAAGGTCAGGCAGATTTTGAGCGCTAACACGGAGACGGCTACATCCTTTGAGGGACTCTTTGAGGAGGATCTTAACTTCAAATACACGATCACCCGCTCCGCCTTCGAGCAGCTGGCCAAAGAGCATGCAGACCGTGTTACTGCACCCTTGCAGCAGGCGTTGGATGCCGCCGGTTTGAAGTTGAGTGATATCGAGTCTGTAATTCTGCACGGTGGAGCCGTGAGGACGCCTTTCGTGCAGAGGCAGCTGGAAGAAGCATGCAAAGACGCGAGCCAGCTCCGGACGAGCGTAAACGCCGATGAGGCAGCTGTCTTTGGTGCCGCTTTCAAGGCCGCCGCTCTCAGTCCGAGCTTCAGAGTCAAGGACATCCGGGGCGCTGATGCAGCCAGCTACGCAGTTTTCATGAAGTGGCCTTCTGATGGCAAGGAGAGACAGCAGAAGCTGTTCACCCCGACTTCCCAGATTGGGGCTGAGAAACAGGTCACCGTGAAGAATTTGGAAGACTTCGGATTCAGTTTCTACCAGCAGGTTGCTAAAGACAATGATCTGGTCGATGCACCGGTCCTGAGCGTGGAGACGAAGAATCTCACGGCTTCCGTCCAGCAGCTCAAGGACAAATTTGGATGCGCTCCCGCAAACATCACTACCAAGTTTTCTATCCGTCTGAGCCCCCTTGATGGCCTGCCTGAGGTTCTCAGTGGCTCTGTCAGTTGCGAGGTGGAGAACGTGGAAAAGAAGGGCAGTGTCGTGGATGATGTTAAGGGTTTCTTCGGTCTGGGTTCGAAGAAGGGCGAGCAGCAGCAGCCGCTGAAGGCTGATGATGAGTCCAGCGAATCGGTTACGTCGCAGGCGGAGGGAGAAACATCGTCCACACCTACCGCGACCTCTTCCGAGACATCAACCTCTACTACTAGCGTCCAGGAAACCAAGAAGGCAACCCCCGAGCCCAAGACCAAGCTGGTGACTATCCCTGTCAGCCTCACGTCGACCCCGCTTGGAACCCCTCCTCCATCTCCCGATGAAATGCGTCGGATCAAGGACCGTCTTGCTGCCTTCGATGCCTCGGACCGTGAGCGTGTCTTGCGCGAAGAAGCGATGAACGAACTGGAGTCGTTCATATACCGCGGACGGGACCTGGTGGAGGACGAGGAGTTCCTGAAGGCCATCAAGAAGGACCAACTTGCCGTTCTGAACGAGCAACTCGCGGCTGCCAGTGACTGGCTGTACGGAGAGGGCGCTGAGGCTAAGACAAAGGAGTTCAAGGACAGGTTGAAGTCCTTGAAAGATATCGTCGACCCGGCCGTGAGGAGGAAGAACGAGAATTCCCTTCGACCGACCAGGATGACGCTGCTGGAGGAGATGCTGAAGAGCGCCAAGTCCATATCAGAGGTGATGGAGAAGCAGATTAGGAGTGACGAAGAAGCCTTCTCCTCGTCCCTTGCCGCGTCGAGCAGCTCATCCGCGACCTCCTCCAGCGACTCCAACACCGAAGCCTCGGGCACCAGCACAACCACCGCCTCTCCCTCTCCTACGGAGTCTGCCTCCTCAACCGATGGTTTCGCCGATCTCGATGACGATCCTTACTCCACTTCTTCATCTGCCACCAGCACATCCTCGACAACGACTACCGCTGCGGCTCCCTCTAAGCCCGCCAGCCCAACCTACTCCGTGTTCACGCCCGCGGATCTCTCCTCGCTGACCAGGGTCTACGAGTCGGTCAACACGTGGTACGAGAAGCAGCGGGCGCTGCAGGAGAAGCTGACCGAGTCCGACGACCCGGCCCTGACGGTGTCGGAGATCGACTCGCGCCTGGGCGAGCTCGAACGCGTCCTGAGCCGGCTCACCGGGAAGCTGGGCGCAGGGTTTGGACCTGAACAGGGGGACGAAAAGGCACAGTCGTCGAAGAAGAGTGGAAAGAATGGGAAGAACGGGAAGAAAGCGGAGAAAGCGAAGAAGGACAAGAAGCCCGAGGAGAAGCAGAAGGAGAAGGAAAAGAAGAACGAAACAGAGAAGCCCAAGCCGAGTAATCGCAAGGATGAACTATAACGGTGGTATAGGAAATTTTTAAGGAGTTGAGAGCGTTCTTTGACCTTGCTTTGCTTTCTCTGCTCTTTGCATCATGACCTGGGACTTTCCAATTACTGCCTATTCAACTACATATCTGCCTACCTGGGTTGCTGGCTAGTTAGTAGTATCTATCTCGTTGTCATTTGGCCATGGCATGATCGGATGGGATCACATGTACTGTAGAATAAATAGAGAGAAGATGGATGGCATTGATGGGAATTTATTGACACAAGCAGGATGTTCTGTTTCTTCCCTATGGCCTTTTTTATGGCAAATAAAAAAAATGGATGTCTCTATCGGTGGCATAGAGGCACAAACAGCCCTAACCTCATGCAAACGGCTATTCCCGAAACGGTTTCATTGGCACACGTGTCGCGTCCGGCGACCCCGCGTCGCGTCTCCCCAGCCTCCCTTTTTCAGACGCCATGCTGTCCCCGTCTCCCTCCCCGCCCATCTCTGCTCTGACAACGCACCCAGCGTTCCACAACGCCGTTCCCCGACCCCATATCACCATTCCAGTCTAGTCAATTCTGCTTATCGATAAGGATCGGTCGGTGCTAGGAGGAATTGAGAGAACATCGTCAACAATCAACATCACCATGACTTCGATCCAGCCTGCTTCCGACGCCCGCAACAACAACCCACTCTCCAAGCGTCGACGCTTTCAACCACCTATTACCAGCTTCTTTTCCTCGGCAGGCTCCTCTTCCGCAGACAGCAATGACGATGGCACCGTCCGTCTCTCCCACCACAACTACTCGTCGCCCACGTTCTCCGCGCACCCCGCCCTCCCGCACAAGGTCCAGGCTTCCCTCCTGACCGTCGGCATGCGCATCCGCAAGTCCGTCCCAGAGGGATACAAAACTGAGGCGCGGAAGTCGAGCGTGTATTCTCTGGCCTCGGCCTCCTCTACCTCTCCCACCACTACTACCACCACCACCACCTCCTCCTCCTCCTCCTCCTCCTCCTCCTCCTCGTTGAGTTGCTGCTCCGCCAGCCGCGCGTCATACTCGGAGCTAGCACCCTACTGCGGTGTCCACAAGGTCGGCAACCTCGCCGTGCAGACCTTCCCCGACCCAGCGGGGCATCAGTCTTCAACGACGACACCAGAAGTCTCCACAGATGAAGGAGACGTGTTCTCCCTGCCGTCAAGCAGCCAGTCGTCCATCTCCACCGCCTCCATCCCTCCACCGAACTCACACAAACGGACCTTCAGCGACGAGGACTCGTCAGACGATGACGATGGCCTTGTTCCCTTCAACAACGACACCATCAACAACCGAGTGACGATAAACTCCGGGCGGACAATCCTCTCTCCGAAACTGGGGCGGCAGCAGCAGCACAGGAGATACGTGTCCTCCCCGCTGCGGAACAATAATAGCAATACCAATAACAACAAGACCTGGGCGCAGCAGCAGAACCGGGAGCGGTTCGCCATGGACCTCGATGATGACTTCGAGGAGGCTGCGTTCCTGCGGCGGCGGGAGGAGGTCGATTCGGATTATGTGGCGCCCGAGGTGGAGATGGAGGTTGGAGGGGCTTGAGGATGAGCTTTTCTTTCTTCTTTTTTTTTTCCCACCATTCTGACTTCGTGGCGGCTTTTACTACTTGAGTGTATATATATATATATATTTGTGTGTGCTTTTTCTTGTTGAGTATTGCACATAATACCCGTGCGTGTTGTCTTTTTCGGTATGCGCTTTCATTCATTCAGTCTTCTGGCGTTCCAGGGATCATTGGATTGGATTGGACTGGATTGGTTTTTTTTTTGCATCGGACCGGATCGGATGGAATGGAATTGACTTGAATTGGGATGAATAATGACATGATGTGACATGACATCGATTGGGATGGATGAGATGGATGGATTTGATGGGATGGACCTGAACCAGACACTCACCGGATGGCTGCTGCTGCTAGCTGCTGCTGGCTGGCTGGCTGGCCGGTGCTATTTATGTTAGTTGCCTACGTTACATTAGTATGTACATACATACTGAATTGAGCATGTTATTTTCCGTTTTGTTGTTGTTCCAGATGTAAACGTTTGAACCGAGAGAGAGAGGATTGTGAGGGTTGTGGAGAATAATGCGTCCAAGGTGCTGCGTTGATTTGAGGTTTTGTGATTTTGGGGAGGTCGGCGGTCTTGGCCTATTCTAGGAGGGAGGATAGGATAGGATGGGATGGAATGGGAGGATGTATCTCTATAGATATCTGAAATTCATATCCAGGTGTATATATATATATACGTATACTTATGACGGTTGAGAAATAATCCTCAAACCCAGTGAAGTAGCTCGGAGTTGGATAGTTGGATACATTTTACAATACAATCGTATTCAGATCATCGGTACCCTCATCTGAACTGGTAACCCAAAAGAAAAAATGATGTAAAAAAGGCCCAAAACGCCTCCATCCCAGACAGAGTATCTTTTTGCATGAATCACCGCATCACCTCAAGAATAGTTGCCCCTTCTTCCGCCCCTCTTCTGCCTCTCACGGTGGGCCTTGAGGATCCGCCTCGTCTCGACGAGACTCCGCTTGCTCTTGCTCTTCGCCTTGCCCAGCGTCATCATGAAGTTCTTCCGGCGCGCCTTCTCCTTGTTTGTGGTGCTCTTGCCCTGCGCCAGCTTGCGCTCCTTGCGCCGCGCCGCCGCGCTCTTGTGCTCCTCCCGGTCCGTCTTGGACTCCTTCACGTGGGCGATCTTCTCCTCGCGCGTCGCCTTGGGCCTGGAGAGCGCCGCCAGGCCCTCGATCTCCTCCGCCGTCAGCGGGTCGTCGATGTGCCGGCCGGAGCTGCGCTGGGCGGCGGCGCCGGCGGCCTGGGCGCGCCGTTTGGCGCCGGGGAGGAGGGCGCTGACGGACGCCTGGGTGCGCAGCTCTTGCAGCTTGGCCAGGTCGGCGGGGGTGAGAATGCGGGTGGTCGCGAGGTTGCTGGTTGGTTTCTTCTCCGCGGTGCCTTTTTCTTCACCAGCGGGTTGTTGCTGTTGTTCTTGGCCATCGGCGTTCTCCTTGTTATTATTATTATTATTATTATTATTATCGTCGCCCTCGCCGTCCCCTTCTTGCTTGGCCTTCTTCGCCGGAGGCTCCTCGTCATCATCATCGTCCGAGTCGCTGAGGTCGATCTCGATCTCCTTGTCGCTCTCGACATCGATCCAGCCGCCCGAGTCGTCGCTGTCGTCGTCCTCCTCCACGTTCCAGTTAGCCCAAGCGGCGTCGTCATCTTCCTCTTCGTCCTCGTCGTCCTCCGCGTCCGATGGCAGACCCTTCTCGATCCTCTTCTTTCTCCGTTCCTCCTCTTTGTATTTCTCCAGCAGCTCGAGACCCTCGATCTCGCCGGTCTCCTCCTCACCGTAACGCAGTTCTTTCCTCTCTCCCGCACGCAGGCTCATTGCCGCCTCCTTGCCCCGGTCACGCTTATGTAGCATCTCGGCTCCCACCTCTCGGTAGAGGCCCAGCAGAGCCTTTGCGGCCATCATCACACCCTTGTCCTTGCTCTTCCTGTACAAGACCAGGTCCTGTAGCAACGTCTCGTTCATGGCAAGCGGTTGTCGTAGACAGATCTCCCTGATTGCGTTGAGACCCGCTGAAGCGACCTCCGCCGCCGAGGCTTCAGAGACGAACTCGTTTGCGATTTTCTGGACCAGGGGTTCAAGGACATCCGGCGGGACAAGGTTATGCGTCGCTTGAGCGAGCGACGCCAGGAACGACGTCACGGACGGCTGCTTTGGGGTGAGGTACTTCTGGAAGTAAGAGTAGAGATGGATGATGTGCAACTTGTGCAAACCGACCAGACGGGATACAAGTTGCAAGACAAGGAGCCTCTGCTCCAGATTCAGCTTGGTCTTTGTGTTCTGCAGGTGTTTCCCGAACAGGTTCTCCGCAAAACCTTGCGGGTCGTGCAGCAGATGCAGCGCCGAGAAGTTGAGCGGATGTTGTTGGTTCTTCCTGCGCTCCCTCTTCTTGACTGTCGCGATGGCCTTTTCAACTTGGCGAGCTTTCTTCTTGGTCTTCTTGGAGACGCCGAGCTGATGGCGCACGCGCGCTACGTCAATTTCATCCTCGTCGCTGCTCTCGTCCTCCATCTCCTCGCGATCCTTGTCACCGCCCAAGAAGAATCTTACTCCGCCAATGATGACTTTCTCGTTGTCTGAAAGGCAGGTTTCCTTCATGATCTCGACGGCTTTGGCATCGGTCCAGATCTGCCGCTTCCATAGTTCTCTGGTGAGCTTGATGGCCCATAGAGGCTTTGAAGAAGTGCGGTCGGAGGTGACGAGGTTGAAAAGGACAGTCTGCACCGTCCGGTTGAGCTTGTGGTTCGTCGTCTTCGAGTTGGACGCTCGGAGATCGGAGAGAATCTTCTGGAATAGTAGAGCACGCAGCGTCTTACTCGACGTAGAGACGAGGATCGGAAATAGTGTACGTAAGAGTCTGCGTGCGAAAGAGCAAAAGGGTCAGCATGCAGTTAATAAATAAGGAGACCGCCAAGGTCCCCAGACAAGAGACGAAAAGAGTGCGATCATACGTAGCCGAATCTATAAGGTCCTTCTTCCTAAGCAGCACGAGACTTGTAATGATCTTCTCCCGCAGCTCTGGTTCCAGCACCGCATGGTGCTGCGTCAGCATGTCCATCAGCTGCTGCGGGAAGTCCTTCGTGATGTCCGGGTAGCAGTCCGCGACGTGCGAGATAAAGTCGATCAGGTCGCGCAGCGAGATGATTCCCGTATCGGTGGCCGATGACGGCGCGGCCATGAAGATCTCCCGGTGGTTCTCATATTGGAAGTACTGGGAGC
>JGI26051J44788_1000850_pt1 | contig 13133 bp, 13 predicted proteins | sample HigsolmetaGSP13D_FD_44788 | JGI IMG/M metagenome (IMG submission 44788) | reverse complement strand
GCGGTGTGGGTGCAGGTATTATACTAGATGACCAATTGTATAGAGGGGAAAAAGGACTAAGCGGTGAAATTGGGCACATGGTTGTGGTCCCAAACGGCTTGGGCTGTCCTTGTGGAAATCACGGATGCTTGGAACAATATTGTTCGGAGAAAGTACTTCTAGATCACTATCGCCACCGTACAGGCAATGTAGAAGCGATTATTCCGGACATATGCCATGCCTACCATAACGGAGAACAGCCTGCTGTCCAACTAATCCATGAAATGATTCAATATATGGCAATTGCCATGAATAATATTGCAATGCTGTATAACCCCGAAACCATCTTTATTAACAGCGAAGTCTCAAGGCTCATCCCTTCATTCACCGATAAAATACAACAACAACTCAGCTCCTTCATCGCGGAGAAAGTAAAAGTGAGACAGTCTATACTTGGGGAAAAAGCAATATTATTCGGTGGCGCAGCACTTGCAACCATGAACTTCTTAAACATCAGCCGGATGCGATTAGAGCCTTAAGATTTACAGTAAAAAACAAAGGGGCAGCCCAGTAAGCCAGATAACCGGATGAGGGCTGCTCCTTTTCTTCTCTCCAGGAAACTTTAAAGGAACGAATTTTTGAAAAATTGTACTAGTACTTGCGAGATGGCTTGTTGGACTACTCGGTCTACGACCGTTGGTATTCCAAGCTTCCTTGTTTTCGCGTTATCTTCTGGGATTTATTCACTTCTGATGAGCTGGGGCCTGTATGTCCTATTCCGAATGGAAAGAATGAGTTCCCTCCGGTGATCGATCAGATAGATTAGAAGTTCATCTGTTTTCATCCCATCGATGCCACCTGTTCCTTTGTTTTTCTTCACCTTTATGTAAGCTCGGTTTAGATTGTTTACGGATAGAATTCGGTCAAGCATCCATTCGTTCTGCCTGCCGGTGTTAGTGGAGTTGTTTTGAGATATCCTCCTGAAACTATACCCACTGCCTCTTGGCTAATGGTTGCTTGCTATCCACCTCCATAACGGAGTTTCATCGTCTAGCGAATCGCCATGCACGGCGCACCTAAATGAGGTGCTGTTTGGAAACAGCACCTCATTTATATATGCTTACTATACTGTTTTCATTTTAGGTGCGAGTTCCACTGCCTGCCGCATGGCTTCCAACATGCTTTTTTCATCGGCAATTCCCTTCCCGGCAATGTCAAATGCGGTGCCATGGTCAACGCTTGTACGGATGATAGGAAGGCCAACGGTGATATTGACGCCGGCGTCCAATCCAAGAACTTTGATTGGGCCGTGGCCTTGGTCGTGATACATGGCAACAACGACGTCAAAGTCGCCGCGCACTGCACGGAAAAATAATGTATCAGCAGGCAACGGACCAAATACACTGATGCCTTCCTCTTTTGCTTTGTTTACGGCCGGGATAATTTTTTCTTCTTCTTCCCCATAGCCAAATAAACCATTTTCACCGGCATGCGGGTTAATCCCGCAAACAGCAATCCTTGGATTTTTTAATCCGGATCTTGTTAAGGTTTCGTTGGCCAATTTGATGACATGGTAAACCCGTTCCGTGTTGATGGCTTTCACGGCATCAATTAGCCCCATATGCGTAGTAACATGGATAACCTTGAGTTTCGGTGTAGACAGCATCATTGCAAAGTCTTTTGTATTGGTGAGATCCGCTAAAATTTCCGTGTGCCCCGGGTAGTTATGTCCGCCTCTGTGCAGTGCCTCTTTATTTAAGGGCGCCGTACAAATTGCATCCAATTTACCGGCATTTGCTAGTTCAATGGCTTTTTTCAAATATTCAAAAGCGGCATGCCCGGCTACTGCTGAAACCTGCCCTAATGGCAAATCTTCCGGAAGTAGATTTAAATCCAGGCAACAAACTGTTCCGTAAGTAGTCGTAAGTTGCTCGTCAATTTGAAAATCTGTAATTTTTTCTATTTTTAAGTTACTTTGGATAAATCCCTTTGCACGATTTAATATTTTACTGTCTCCAATAACAATCGGGCGGCAAATCTCATAAATTTCCTTGTGGTTCAACGACTTCATAATGACTTCAGGACCAACCCCTGCACCGTCTCCCATTGTAATACCAACAATCGGTTTATTAACTAACATATGCTTTTACATCTCCTATCATATAATTCATTACATTGACAAGCGATTCCCTGCGCCCAAAACCGCCGGCTTTTGTCACAACCCAATATTTCCGAGATCCCCCGCTCACTTTTCCGAGCGGGATGCCCGCCTCAATCTCAGAACAAAGTTCAATTTCATGTATCCTTAATTGATTGCAGACAGCTTTTGCTGTATCTCCGCCTGTCAGGATAAACCCCGACAGATTTGAAAAAACATGAATAACCCCTGCGGCAATTTTACTAATTTCCCTAACAATGCTTTCGCTTATTTGTTTTTTTGTCAAAGAAAGCTTCTGCGCCAAACGCTGTGTTCTTTCCTTATTTTGGATAGAAGAGTCCACGAACAAAATGAAGTGGTCATGTTCCTGATGGGTGCTTATCCCTCTTAAGATCGCCTGCATATCGTATGTGTGGTTTACCAAATCAACTGGATCAATTTCTATAAAGTAAGCATTCGGCAGATTTCGCACGCAATCAAGTTGTTGCTTCGTCGTACCAGATAAACTTGCAGATACAGTAAATGTTTTTTGAATAGACAATGCTTCCGGATGAAACGTTTCATCCTGATAATTTAATTGAAGTGCTTCAGGCAAGAATTCTATTAATCCGGCAGATCCCGCCCATACGATGCTCTTTTTTAATCCGGCAAACATTTTTACAATCTTTTTTAAATCACGTTCTGTTTGTGCATCACAAATAAACCATGTAGGCTGTTTCCGTATGTTTTCCAATATATACTTTATAAAATGCTCCGTTGAATCATGCAGCGTCTCAAGATTCACCAGGCAGACAGGATCACTAACACAAGATTGGATCAAGTCAGGAATAAAACTATTATTTACAGGCGTTTTCGGGTCTCTACCAAATTCTGTATTAGACACTTCTTCCCCATTTACATATTGAATACCATTCAACGTCAATCTGTCCATCTTCGGATAGCTTGGCACAACGACAACGATTTCTGGCTTATGAACAGCGACAACCGCTTTTAGCTCTGTTGCAATATTTCCTCTTAAAGTGGAATCTATTTTCTTATAAACCTGTCTAAATCCTTGTTTGAATAAAAATGAACTTGCCTGGTAAACGGTCCTGTATGCTTCTTCTTCTCCCATCGCCCGGCTGTCCGTGTCTACAATCACTACTTCTTTTTTCTTCTCGCCGCATACGGGACCGTCGAGATTAAGTAGCACAGTTGAGGCAATTCCCATTTTCGTTAATTGGACACCCGCATCATTTGCTCCAGTTAAATCATCAGCAATGATATACAACCGTTCTTGTTTTTTTTCAAACTTCCTTTGCATGTTGTTCACCCAAAATCACATGATTGACTGCATTTTTTTTGTCATTCCTTTTTGATAACCATGTTGTAAGAAGCGGAGTTAACACCGCTGTGACAATGACAGCAGCTGTAATTTGCAGTGTCGCTGTTGCCATGATGCTTTCATAACCACTATAAACCGCCGCTACTGCCATCGGAACCGCGGCTGCATTTCCCGCAGTAGAAGATGCAGCAATCCCTGCCAGGCCGTCTCCCCCTGTAATCCGGTCGACCAAAAACAAAATTGCTCCTGTGACTACAACAACTCCAATTCCTAAAATCACCCCGGACATTCCTGCTTTGAATACATTAGTTAAATTGATGCCGGAACCAATTGCTAAGGAAAATAACGGAATCATTACATCCTGGCCTTTACTTAAAAACTCGCGCATTTTTTCATCTGAATTTCCTAGAATCATGCCAATGATCAAAGGAAGAATAGCAAAAACAAATGCAAGTACTGGAAAACTGGCCAACCCTGCAACACCTAAGATGAGCATCGTAAAGAAAGGCCCGGATTCAAGTGACATAATCGAGTAAGCTGCAATATCCTCGGCTTTTTTGCCAAATTGCCCCATTAGCGCCATATAAAGGCCACCATTTGTGTCAGAAAATGCGGCAACGATTGCAAGCGCTGATAAGCCTAAAAATAAATGGTTTTGATCAGGGAAAATATGCTTAATAAGCAACGCAATAAGAAAAGCGGTTCCAATTTTTGCGATCCAGAGGCTTACCCCTTTTTTCAAAATGTAACCGGTTGATTTAAACTGTATGGTCGAACCCAAACAAATATAAAAGGCCGCCAATAATGCAGATGTCCCAGTCAATAACCCGCCTGTAAAGGAACTTTTAAATTCAGGCATCTCGAATATCTGCGGAAAAAAAGTTCGAATGATTGCACCAATTAACAAAGGAATCAACATCATCCCGCCTGGTATTCTATCAATTGTTGCTTTCAATTTCATAATTTCATAACGCCCCTTTGTTCTGATATTTAATCTTTCTGCAATAGTAACCGGTTACAAGTATTATCATAAACGATATTGTTATATTTTGCAACATATTAACAGTAAAAAATGTTGGATTAGTGTTTAATATTTAAACAACCGGTTAGTGGAAAATAAAAAAAAGCGTAAGTTTCATTACTGCTTTAACTTACGCCAAAGTGTGGCCCGGTTTATATTAAGGCGTTTTGCCGCTTTTGTCTGATTGAATTCTTCTTCTGCAAGCACCGCTTTAATTACTTTCTTTTCTATATCCTCCAGAGTTCCTGTTAAAAGATTAGATAATCCGACCATTTCTTTTATGTTTTTCCGGCTGATCAACTCTTCCAGTATTCTTTTCTCGATGACATATCCCTTTTCCAAAAGTGCTGCATCTTTGATCAAAGCCCGTAACTCACTTACATTTCCCGGCCAATCGTATTCTGATAAAAGTTCGATACCTTCATCATTTATCTTCACAGCCGGTGTTCCAAATGTCTGGTGATAATGAGCAATATAATAAGCAGCAAGCTCTCTAATATCCTCTTTTCTTTCTCGCAATGGGGGAACCGTGATCCTCGCAACGGCATCATGATAGATTAAATCGCCCCAATCGGCGTGTTCCCTGTCCATAGATAGAATGACAGTCATCCCATTTTGTGTGAATTCCTCTATTTTCATCATAAAATGGTTTCGCTTTGCCTGAGGGATTTTTTCGACAGCACGAATATAGAGGGTTTGAATCTCCGGGTAACGCGCTTGATTCTCTGTCTTTAAAAAATCCGCGGCATAGACAGCAGCATACAATCCGGTTTGTTGGTATTTTTTTAAGTGAATATAACGGGCTATCAATTCTTTCCCGCTCCCTTGTTCTCCTATGAGGACAAATTGGTCATGGGCTAGGCATAAGTCCACCAACGCCAAGCAATCCTTCATTTTCCCACTTTGGGAGACAATTGGTTCATTAAAATTGATGGTTTCAATTTTACACGAATCAGTTAAAAATTTATCATGAATATCTGATACCTTACAAACTATATAATGGTTCTCTTTTACTGTTATTTTTTTCACTTCAATTTTCAAACTTGCACCATGATGTTGAATAACTCGAGTAGCGCCTTTATGGTTAGCTAACATGCTAATATCGTTGAAAGATATTGGCCTTTCCGAGTGTCCCTTCCACTTTTCAAAAACGATTTGTCCACTTTCTGTAAACACAATGATATTAGGGACCTCATCTCTTAGAATGACTTTTAAGCACTCGTTTTCCAGTTTTATCTTTCTTACAAGCTCTGTAAGGGAGACCGCTTCCTCGAAAGCATCCATTATGGCTTCCATTCCCGATTGGATTAAGATTCCATTCATTCCCACTGCAGATACTGCATTCACCGTCACAACGTCCCCCATAATTAATTGGTAACCCTCTTTTTTCAGCTTGTATGCCAATGGCAACATTTGACTACCATCTTGAATCGTAAAAATATCAATGGGAATTTCCAATAAATCTGTGATTGCCTTCGCGCCTAGTGTGATATTTGAGAAACCAACAATTGCTTTTTTGCCCGAAAAATCATTGGCCAGCGTCAAAACACGTAGCATATCATAACCCGAGATGTGAATATCCACGACCGGAAGATTCACCACATCCCGGATCAGCTTCGCCGTGCCACCCCTGCTAATAATCACATCATACCCTTCTGCCTCAGCATGCTTTGCAAGTTCCACGCCCTCTTGAAGGTTGGCGACTTTAATGGTCAAGTCTAATCTATTTTCATCCTTTTGGCACTCCCTAATCAAATTCTCCATCGACTGGTAAGGAGCCACAAATAACGTTTTTATCTTCATCGCAACATCACCCGACTATGTCATTCATATCTTCAACAATATGTACTCCTATTTGATTTTATCATAACAAATTATTAGGAGAGAAAGAAGGCAAACGGATGATGAACGATGAGGTGATTTGAAGGGAGGTTTTATGAAGAATTTTTCATCTTTGCAAGCTGGAAAGGCTCATGACTTAGTAACATGCCTTTTCTGTTAACAAAAAAATGGATGGAAACCAGAAACCTACAAAAGCAAAAAGAGAAACCAACTCTTCCTTCAAAGAGTAGTGGCTCCCCTATTTTACGAAGTTCGACAAACTTCAGGCGGTGATAGACACCCAGAACTATTAGATCTAACCAAACAGATCCTTGAATTTGTTTAATGTTACACTAATTCCCCCCTCCATATCTGTATACGTTCGTCTCTATAAATATCTGCTTTCCCTACAGAATCAAACAATTTCATTTTTTGTCTTACAACTTCTTTGGCTGCGTCAATACATTCTGGATAGATGGCATTTGGATCCCATAATTCTGTAGTAGCTAAAATTTCACGGCATTTTTTATAGAATGCAAATTTGTAATCGGAAGAGATATTCACTTTTTGAATGCCGATTTTTACGGCTTCTGCAATTTCTTCATCAGGGTTGGAGGAACCGCCATGCAATACAAGCGGAATATCTATTACTTCCTTTATGCTCCTCAGAATATCCATCCGTAATTTTGGCTTAACATTTTTTGGGTAGATGCCGTGGCAGGTTCCGATTGCAACAGCCAGAGAATCAACACCAGTTCTTTCAACAAATTCTTTGGCATCTTCCGGCTGTGTATAAATCACTTCGGTTACGCCGCCTTCAATTGTTGTTCCTGTATTTCCGATCGTCCCCAACTCTCCTTCCACCGAAACATCTAGTTTATGGGCAACATCAACCACTTCTTTTGTGACTCGAATATTTTCTTCAAAAGGAAGAAGGGAACCGTCAATCATCACAGAACTGAATCCAACATGGATCGCACGCATTACACTTGCTAAGCTATCACCATGGTCTAAATGTAAAACAAATGGTACCGGACTATCTTTGACACGGGTTAAAACATAAGCAAAAAATTCATCTTTTACAAAGTCGAGCTCGGTAGGATGGACAGCGATAATCGCTGGAGAATGATTTTTTTCTGCCTCTTCCACAACTACCCTTAAGAAATTGCTGTCAGCTACATTAAAAGCCCCTACTGCGAATTTATTTTTTTGCGCCACTTTTAACAACTGTTCCATGTTTAATAACATAATCTATCCACTTCTTTCCTAATTTTTTTATAGAGACTTGCCAGTTGATTGGGAAAGTTTAATATAATATTTAACCAAATCTTTTCCAGCCTCCAGCGTATTGTGAATCAAATCAACATAATTGATTTCGGGGTCTTCTTCCAACTGCTGCTTTATCTTCTTAGCATTAGCTTTCATAAAATCGGATCCCACATTAATTTTATTTATACCTAATTTGACAGATGTTCTGATGTTATCTTCTCCGCAACCGGACCCGCCATGCAACACAAGTGGCATCTTGGTTTCTTTCTTAATTTTTTCGAGTATGTCGAAATGAAATTCCGGGACATAACCTTCAGGGTAATTCCCATGGCTGGAACCGTATGATATGGCTAACGCATCTATACCCGTTCTTTTCGCAAAATCAATGGCAAGCTCCGGGTCTGTGTACATTTTGTCATTTGTTATATGATCCCCTGCAACAGCGCCTATATTACCAACTTCTGCCTCCACACTTGCATCATACGTTTCTGCAAACTCAACCATATTACGGGTAATTTCAATGTTTTGTTCTATGGGGTAAGCGGAAGCATCCATCATGACACTTGAAAAACCATTTTGCAAACATCTCTTTACAAATCCTACATCTTGGCCATGGTCAAGATTAATTGCAACTTCTACACTGGCTTCATTTGCCATTTGGATAATTGGGTCCGTTAAAAATCGACTTCCTAAGTGTTGCTTCAGATGATCCTGATAAAGATCAATAATAATAGGTGCTCTTAATTCCTGAGCTGCATCAATTACAGATTTAGCTGTTTCCAGATTAAAGCAGTTAATAGCCATAATGGCATAGTTTCCTTTGTTTGCCCTTTCCAACATACCTTTCATCGATACATACATAGCATCTCTTCCAATCTATTTTTTATGAAATCCTAATACCAGACAAGTCCATTTCTTCTTCTTCATCCATCAAATCAATATTATTGATCGTTTCAACTGGCTCTTTTTTTAATAGGAACAACATAACCCCAGTAATTACCGATCCAATTAACAAAGCCAGGCAGAATAACAGAGGATGATTCATTGCCGGTACGATAAACATTCCGCCGGATGGCACCGGTGATCCGATTCCCCACATCATAGATAAACCACCGCCTATTGCAGCTCCAAATGTACAAGAGGCAACCACTCGGACGATATCAACTGCCGCAATAGGTATAACACCTTCAGTAATCATGCAGATTCCCATTGGGATGGCAATTTTAATATTATCTTCTTCTGCTTTTGAATACTTTTTCTTATGGAACAATAACGACAGACCCCAGGAAATTCCCACTCCGAATGGTGGAACCATGGATGCAAGAATTTTTACAGCTTCAGGCTGTTTGATCCCTTGTAATAGAAGGCCATCACAGAAAAGGGAAGCCACTTTGTTCACCGGGCCGCCAAAGTCAAATGCGGCCATACCTCCTAAAATTGCACCAAAAACAAATCTCATTGATCCCTGCATGCTTGTCAAAAAAGATGTTAGCGCTTTCGTTGCCCATACAATCGGAACCCCAATGACAAAGAACATGAGTAGCCCGACAATCAAACTGGATATTAGCGGAATGATCATCATTGGCATTAACCCTTCTGCCCATCTTGGTACTTTTAAATGGTTTTTAAGATATAAGACGAAATAACCTACGATAAAGCCACCTAACATTCCACCTAAAAATCCTGCACCGATAGAATTGGCTATAAGACCCATTAATAACCCTGGCGCAATCCCTGGGCGGTCAGCAATGGAATAAGCAATGGCTGCTGAAATTACCGGAGCCAGTAACCCCATGCCCAAAACACCAAGTGAAACTAAGGCATCAGGAATTGAATAACTGGCTTTGTAGTTTTCAATTACTGCTCCGCCGGTTAAGTTTCCAATTGCGATTAAAAGTCCTGATGCAACAACAAGAGGTAACATATATGAAATTGCTGTTAATGCGTGTTTTTTAACTTGCATTTTTTTCCACATGTTAAGGCCTCCTTTATTTGTTCGCGTTTAATTCTTCTTCAATTTTTTTGTACAATTGTTTAGGTGCTTTAATTGCAATATTGGTAGGAATTTCAATAACCTTCTTCCCTTTAAATCTCTCCTTTCCGCTTACTTTAATGTCTGCAGCAATAATAACTAAATCAGCTTCTTTGATTTGCTGCTGGGTAAGTTCATCTTCAATGCCAATCGTTCCTTGTGTTTCAATATGCACAGTATGGCCGAATTGCTGTCCTACTTTGATTAACTTTTCTTTCGCAATATAAGTATGGGCAATTCCAGAAGTACAAGCAGAAATTCCAACAATGTTCATAATTTACTTCCTCCTAATCGTTATTTTTGGATAATAAGTGAATGATTTCTTGTTTTGTTTCGATAGTATGGAATCTTTCAATCACTTCGTCGTCTGCCAGCAAAATAGCTACCTTTTGAAGTAATTTAATATGAACGGTTGTTGAATCGGTATTTTTTACAGCAAATAGGATAATAATCTCAATAGGGTTTCCATCCAACGATTCCCACTCAATAGGTTGTTTAGTTCTACCGACTGCCAACGAAGTTTTAATAACACTCTCTGACTTCCCATGTGGAATGGCAATACCATTTTCTAGGCCTGTTATCCCTTCGCTTTCACGATAAAGCACATCGTTTATAAATCCCTTTTCACTACTTATACATTTATTGACATATAATAAATGAGTCAGTTCTTCGATGGCTTCTAACTTCGTGGCTGCCTGTAAGTCTAAGTCGATTAAATCCTCTGTAATGATTTTTGAGATATCTAAATCTTTTAAATTTATATTCATTTTAAAAACTCCTATAAAATAAAATTTTTGAGTGAGAAAAGAATTACCGAACTTAATATTCAGTAAATAAATTATTGAGCTGTTTCTCACTATCTATACCTTCGTGCATATTAATCGTCTTTTGTTTTTTGTAATAGTCATCAATAAATATTTCAATTTTATGTTTGTCCTCTTTATTCAAAATGGGACTTACCAAAATTGTAGGTTTATTATTTGCATTGTGTGTTTTCACAGTTGAAATAACGAGTTCAATGTCGCTGTAATCACAAATTTTAGTGCGATGTTGAGATACAATTCTTTTTATATCTAGATTTGGAAATGTTTTTCTAATCTTTTCGCTCAGCAAATGGGAGGTTCCAATTCCACTCGAGCATTCAATTAGGACTGGTATCTTTTTTGTGGCCTTATCATCAATAGAAATTTGGAAATATAAGGTTATATATCCGATTTCTTCGTCTGTTATATGTTTCACAAAACAGCCTTTCATATTAACGAGTTCGGCACACTCTTTTACCATTTCAAACGTTTCCTTAAAATTGGATTGAATAGACTTTAAGATTGGATTGACAATATAAATATCATGATTCAGTCTGTAAACCATTGAATGCAGATGAAGCGTCAACTGCTCATTTAATAATTCATCATCTTCAAGGAAGTAACCGCTTTTTTCAGAAATACCTTTTATTAGCTGTTTTGAAAGTAGGTTAACTTTCTCATTCATAATTTCTTCTGTATCCTGGTTAAGCAAGATACGGGAGTTTAACTTGTAAGCTTTAAAGATATAGTATAGTTTGTTAAAATCACTCCTTTTTAAACGGAATGAGTAATACTCCTCAAGTTTTTTTACTAAGTCTTTTGTGATTAAATATATTTTTGAAGATGAATCCACGGGTTCAAATGACTTTTCCTGAAATGCTGGCTGCAATTGGTTTAAATTTTTTTCAACTACAGATAAGAGGCTGCAAAATAAGGTTAAATAAAATGGCTGGTCTAATAGGATTTCATGTTCCTCCTGGATATCATGAAGAATTTTTTTGATTTCATGTAGCCTTATATAGTCATTTTTTACTTGATCAATAAATGCTGGTATAGCATACTGGCTAAATGGATCACCTGCCTGTTTCAAAAAGCTTTCTATCATGACTGACATTAAACGGTTAACCGAGAGCTGGTGCCCTTCAATAAATGTTCCGCTTCTTTCCCTTCGTAATTTAAGGCAATACGGCTCAATTCTTTTTTCAATATGTTTAAAATCATTCAGAATTGAACTTTGGCTTACAAAATATCTTTCTGACAGTTTTTGAATGGAAGTCTTCATCGGCGCAATAGATAAGAGATATAACAATAAATTAATCCGCCGTTCTTCAGGATTGCTGATACCGATAAAATCCTCTTCATTTCTGTGCTCTTTAACAAGCATATATCCAAGATTTTCTTTCTTAATCAATTTGTATTCTTCAAAATTACAATTTGCTAGTTCTTGGATATCCCTATAAATTGTTTTGGTTGAGACTGATAACTGGCAGGACAAATCAGATGCTGTCAAAAAGCTATTTGCATCCTGTAATATTTTCAGGATTTTTTTTTGCCGTTCATTTAAGTTGTTTGCCATTTCTTTTTTTATTCACCTCTTTTCCATGTCTTAATGATACCAACATGAATGCGCATACACAATTACAACTTTTTCTTGATTTCGATGTCTGTTTTAAAGTAGAACCTGGCGATGAAGTACATGCAGGACAGGTAATGTCATTATTTTGGAAGAAAAAGAAGCGGAGGTGCCAGTTCAAATTCCTTTAACTATTGAAAATTTAAGAATGCAATATAATGAAGGAAAAACTACCCCTGAGGCAGTCATAAAAGAAATTTTGAACTGTGTAGAAGTAGATCGCGGCATGAACATATGGATTACCCCGCCAACCATGGAACACATCCGACCATATCTAAGCCGGCTCGCATCTTAGATCCGGAGGACGCTCCCTTGTGGGGCATTCCGTTCGCCATTAAAGATAATATAGGTGTAGCCGGAATACCGACAAGTGCTGGCTGCCCGGATTATACGTATGTCCCGGAGGAACATGTCACAGTCGTAAAACAGTTATTCAAAGCCGGTGCCATCCCATATGGCAAAACCAATTTGGACCAATTTGCGACATGGGATGGCACTAGAAGCCAGTACGGCAAAACGAAAAATGCGTGGCGGGGGGAACTGATTTCATGCGGTTCCAGCTCTGGACTGTTGTTGCCGTTGCTCGCGGCCATATCGCTTTTTCACTTGGTACTAACACTGCCGGCTCCGACCGCGTTACAATTGCGTTGAACAGTTTAGTTTAAATCAAATCAAGCCTTGGTGCCTAGTCTTTTCTTCCACATCAACCAGATCATCTGATAACCGGTTTGCCACTATGACATCGCTGACCTGTTTGAATTCTTCCAAGTCATTGACTACCCTTGAATTAAAGAACTTCTCTTCATGCAAGACGGGTTCGTATACGACCACTTCAATACCTTTTGCTTTGATTCGTTTCATGACGCCTTGGATAGCGGATTCTCGGAAGTTGTCGGAGTCAGTTTTCATGGTGAGGCGGTAAATGCCGACGACTTTCGGGTTTTTCTTGATAATCATTTCGGCAATGTGGTCTTTTCTTGTTCTGTTCGCATCGACGATGGCTTGCATGATGTTGTTCGGAACGTTCTCGTAATTAGCGAGTAGTTGTTTTGTGTCTTTAGGAAGACAGTAGCCGCCGTAGCCAAACGATGGG
>JGI26051J44788_1000842_pt1 | contig 13320 bp, 12 predicted proteins | sample HigsolmetaGSP13D_FD_44788 | JGI IMG/M metagenome (IMG submission 44788) | reverse complement strand
CGGGGCCACAGACTTCGCGCTTTGGAGATCATGATACGATTCGCCCCTCCCCCCCCTCCCCAACCAAGCTGCATTTCTGAAAGATATCTCAATGTCGAAATCGTACAATTGATAGTCAGAAGTTTGAATTGCTCTTGAGATGTCTTTGGTGTCAGTCGTGTGCGGTCATTTTATAATGTTGTATATCATCGGACAGACTTATTGTGGCAGTGGTCATTCCGGTCGAAAAGTTCAAATTGTTTATTGTTCCCATTCCGGCTTGTTAGCACCTTTATACTTCTAGATTGGCGTCCTTGGCACAGTACAGGCTGTTTCTATCTGCTTTCCTTAGCTATTTGTTTGTATATCAGTGTTCTCACATACCATTTCAGCAAGCTGCATGCTATCGTCTTCTCTTGTGATCCACAAGATATCCTACCATTCCTTCCAGTCTACAATTCCATCAATTCCAGGTTCACGACGACCTTTTTATGCGTGAGTCTTCATATCGCAGGTCCGCTTAATCAGCGTGTCGCCGACATAAGCAGCGTTACTCTGAACAGGCATCTTTCTTTCTAGGCATTTTCAACCTTCACCATGCTGCGTAAACACAACCACTCTCGCATCTTCACGTGTTTTGCCGACAAACCAAGAGCTGGAAGCTGACAACGACAGGGACTGGACCCCAAGACTTGTTATGGTAGGTCTCGAGACTGGTTCACGTGCCTGATATGTTATATATCCCTTAGTTTTACTTCCACTATGGAGAGTTATCGACTGACCACCGTGCCTTTAGTATCTCAGGGACACGTCGCATCCGGTCTAAGAAAGTATGGCGTCCTACGCCCCTTCAGAAACAGCAAGTGAGCCACAAGACTACTATCTCGGTCCCTTACCGACTAGACACCCAAGTCGTATCCGTGGTCTTGGAGCAGCTCGTGCTGTGTGTATTGCGCTTAATCTTCCGGAGGAAGAACACAGTTTGTTGCATTATCACAAGAAGCCGAAACCTGAAACTGTAGGAGAAGAGAACCTTAGCCTTAGAGACCCCGAAGAACCACGCCCAGAACTTGGAGGTAAGGACCAAGCTTCCTATCAACCAAAGGACTTCTCTTCAGTTCCAGTGACAGCACCGCGGGGACCAAGGGCTTTAAAAAATGGAGCTGGGGCAACAGTAAAAGTGTCTCCTCCTGCTTCTGCCGCTTTTCAAGGGCCATACGGCAGAAAACAAGCGAGAGGGCCAGGGAGAACTCCGGCAAAGCTCCAGGCACACAATCAATACCAGACGGTCCTCTCATGCCCTCGCAACCCTAAGGACTCCCACTCGCCTTCTCACGAGTGCTCTCCTTGCTGTCACTTTCAACTCAACCCCCCTCACACTGGACATTTCTTTGTAAACTACTCTCTCAATTATCCCATTGAGAGCTACCATCCTCACACTGGGAGCTCTTTTGTCAACACACCTCAAATGGAGTACGGACAGGGAAACATACCAGCGTCTGGGTATGGGAACCAGAATCCTCCGACTCCTTACCCTACGCAGTTTCAGCAGAGAAATACTGTCCTATCTCCATTCCCTAATCCAAACATGCCTCAAAACATTCCTCAGCACCCATACCTAGTTGGTCCTGGCCAGCCCATGGTATCGCACGTTCTGCCATATGGATATTCGCCAGCTCAAACAGCTTTGGACCCTCATTGTCAAGGCCAGGTAATGCAGACTCCCACTCCGTTGATGCCTCTTGCTGCTCAACCACAGCAGATTCGGCCAATACAAGCCGTCCCACAGAACCAGATGCAGCCTGTCCCTCAGACCCAGGCTCACGGTGTCCAGAGTCAGGTTCATGGTATCCAACAGAGCCAGCTGCAGCCTACTCCCCAGGCTCAGATACAAGGTGTCCAGGGTCAGATATACGGTGCCCCACAGTCTATTCAGACCCGGGAGCAAGATACCTACCAGGGTCAGGCGTATGGCGTCTCACAGAATCAGATGCAAGCCCTGGAGCAGAGCATAAGACAGGCTGTCCAGCAGTTTCAAGCCAATCCACGCGCACTTCCGATCGTCCCCAGCAACGCGACGAGTATCGATACGGTCGCGCTTCCCTCTGAGATGCCAATCGGTAGTCTCGTCCATTTTCTGAGTCCGCCAAAATACGGCGTCGTCAGGATTGCGAATGTAAGTTATTTCTCTCGTCTTTTCCTCTTCTAAATGTTTCTGGATATGTGAGACTTTTTGCGGATTGCACTTTAGAGCAAATGACTAACTTCAAAGAAGATCCCTTATTCTATTACAAAGCAGGAGGTTCTTCAGTTCCTTGGCCGCACTGCACGCATTATTACGCCTGATCTTGGCACTCCCGTTCATATAATCATGGAACGTTCCACCGGCAAGACTATGGACTGCTATGTCGAGTTTCTTACTCCTACAGACGCTCAGGAAACCGTCACTCGCATCAATCAGGTTTATGAGTCAGGACGCCCACCACGTCTTGGCTGTCGTCCCGTCGAAGTCGAGCTGAGCAGCCAAGACGCTCTCCTGAAGGAGCTATTCCCACGCGCCAAGTGCATTTCTTGGGTGAATGGGATGCCTCATGTCATACCAAACACGGATCCGTACTCGACCGGGTTTCAAGGCTTTTTCACAAGTGAGGAAATCGTCGGACTTATTCGTCATGCAGAGACTCCTCAGCGCGTAAGTGATATATATATCTATTCGAAGTAACTTATAGCTAGAAACAAGGAGACTAATTATTTTCTGTTTTATTTAGTCTCCATTTTGTGTTAAGTGCCCTCAGCGTACTTATGAATGCACCATTAGTACTCTGTACAAGGTAATTTCATCTCGTATTGATCTCACTTCATCATGTACTCACACATGACTGCAGTTCCCCTGGTACGCTACCAAGCTCTATACCATCGACGATCGCAACATGCTATTCGAAGCGGTCAATCGGCAGCTCAAGGCTTTGGTGGCTAAAGTGAGGAAATCCAACACTATGGGACTCGACCAGAAACTGCTGTACGATCTGCTTCAAGCTGGGTTGAACTGTCCAGCCTTCAACGAACGCCAGAAGTTCACCCTTTCTGTCAACTCTGAGGACATTCTTCAGATGCTCAAGTTCCCGGATGTCGGGAAGTACTTTCCGTTTGATACGCTCGTCAGATTGCCTGGTTATGATGAAGGTGTTCTGATGGTATGTGCCTTCGATATTCCATTACCTCTGGTCTATGTCTAGTTCTCTTCCCATTAATCATGTTTCCTGTCTAGTATTATGCGGACTTGATTGCCAAGGGCGCAATGGTGGCCGACCCCGGCTCCTCGGAATTGCCAAACACGTACCCTACACACAGCTTCCAACTTGACTCTCCGTATGGACACGTCTGGCTTGAATGGAAGAAAGATGTGGTGAAAAAGAAGAAGTGGGAGGATGCTGTCCAATACGAAATGGTCGTTCTCACCAACCTCGTCCTGGACGGCTGGATCAAGACCGAGAGGGAGAAGACTCCAAAACCCCTACCCGCCCCTCAATCTGCCCCCAGTCGTGCTCACAGTTCCGACCAAGCTTCTTCGTCTGGGCTGCGTCCCATCAGCAGCATCCTGGCGTTACCGACCCAACAGCGCCTTGCCCAGGCCCAGAGCCGCAACAACAGCCAGAGCACCGAGAACCAGACTCTACTCCGCCCTGTTCTACCTAGCAGCGGATTCCAAGCTGATCGCAATGCTATGTCGTCTCCCTCGCGCCTACCCCCTCCCCTCACACCCCTGAACGTGAATGGTCACCAGGGAACTGGGCCTGGCTTGGAGAAACACGAGCGTGACTCCCATCAGAGCAAGGGACCATACACTTAGGGAATTCCGATTCACACACGACTCGATTCGATCTGTCTATCGGTTGGTGGTATTTGTTTTGAGAGAACGAAACACAAGCGGTAAAGTAATGAATGAGGTGGCGAAGGTATCCGTTAACTTTCAGACCCTCTATTCTGGTTACTGCACTGCAGGTGTGTGTGTTCCTCTCTATTTAGGAGCCAGACACATTTCTTTTTGCCTTAATGATGTTTCGTCGAGTGAACGATTCTTTTCTGGGAAATGGAATCAGTTTGGGATGGAACCAGTGGATGATTGATAACCACCCGTCGCATATGACGACGAGAAAATTGGAAAAAAAAAGCACAAAAAAGGGGGCGGCGAGATGATACTGCCGATTGGGGCAACCTTTTCGCGACCTTGTCTTGCCGCTGATTGTGACTTCTGAGTCGATTTTGACGACCCAAGCATGAACTATGGGCGTAATGAGTTAGTTATGCGATTAGTACAAGCAAATGAAATGGAATTCGAATTTCTTTATTTCCTTCACAAAGCCATACGTAAATCTACCTCCATATAACCACGGGGAGGAAAGCAGTAGCACATCAGATATGACATAGCCATTATAATCAGCATGTAACTTTTAATTTAACTAGGGACCTCCCAAAGAGGTTGAAATCCATCGTCATCGTTATCATGAGTATCATGTACCCCTCTCTCTTCTTCATGGCGTCTAGCCCCAAGCTCTTCTTTTCGTCGCAGCCCTTCCGCCCTCTTCCTCTCCCTTCTCGCCTCTGGATCTTCCCACCCCTCTGGCCTCGACTTCACCTTGCCTTTCCCCTTTCCCCCGGACCCAGAATCAGCCGCCTGCGGCGCAGAAAAAAGCTCCAGCAACTTCGTCCGGAACCTCTTCACCCGCTCTGCATTCACCTCGAACCGCTCGTTCGCGATCCCGACCAGCATCCGCAGATACTCCTCCGTCACGAGGCTGCGGATGATGGGCTCGCCGTCACCGCTGTCTTCGTCGTAGTACCCGATGATGGACTCCAGGGATAGGCCGGACGACCGCACCGCGACGATGATGGGACTAGCGTCTTTCCCGTTGGTGTCGTCGTCGTCCAGACAGCGCAGGCTCTGCAGGCCGCTTTCGCGGAATCCAGCGCTGAATGCGGCGGTTAGGACGGGTTGGGCGTGTTTGAGCGTCGCGGTCATGATGTGGAGGATCTGTTGGTGGTTCTGTTATTACTTTTGTTCTTGTTTTCTTTCCCTTGCATTTAGATCTTTATTGCCTTGTGGATATGGAAGATGGATACGGAATTACTCATGCTCGAGGGGGATAGTTGTAGGCATAAACGATAATATATGCATAGAGTATATACCCAGGAAAAATGCACAGTACAGTACATGAACATAGCAAGGAGACAAAAACGTACCATAGGCTCAAACTGGAACCGAACAAGACGAAGCCCTTGAAAATCATCGTCATCATGCTTCTTCATAGGCTTCCCATCCCCAGGGACCATCCCGAACAAGCCATGCAGAGAGCTCCTTCCCTCCGCGTCTCGGGCAGGAATAGTCACGGGGTCATGAGAGACATAGAGCCACCTTCCTCCTCCTTTCCCCCCGGCTGATGCAAACTGCGCTCCCCTCCTTTCATGCTGCTCTGCATCATCCTCATCACCATCATCATGATTTTCATCGTCATTCTTCCTCACTTCAGATAGAAAGGCATCCTGTGCCTGTTTCTTGCTCTTTTTCTTCGGGCCCTCTAGGAACACGCTCACCCGCCCCGCGCAGCTGCTCGTCGTCACGAGACCCTCGAGTCTGTTGATGTCGCGGATGAGATCGCGGATCCCTTCATCGATGGAGCCCTTGGGGGAGAGATCCGTGTACTCCGCATCCGGGACGGAGAGATCCGCGAGGATCTTGCGCTTGCGGGACGAGAAGCTGGCGGGGATAGTGGTGCCTGTGATGTTTTTGGCGGTGCCGCTGATGCTCATTGGGGGTGGGGTGGAGGGGAGCGATAAATGATGTCGATGGGAGAGTAATGATGATGATAATGCCATGCGGAGGGACGCTTCTGATTGGTGGGTACCTTTTGGACGTTTTTGTTACGAGCAGGTGTCCGCCAGTGGAGAACGCCGGAGGGTATGGAGAGAGAACGCGAGCGAAAACAAACAAGATCGGTGTTATTCTTGCTTTCTTTGAACCTCTCTCAGGTACGCGTTAAGTATTTTGTGCGAGACACACCTGGGATCTGAGGATTTGCTGAACTACGGAGCACTCGATACAGAATCCGTTGGCGCAAGCTAAGCGCCGGCAGAGCACAAACACCAGCCTGCCACGCGAGCTGCTAGCCCCATACTACCTAGGTACCAGCACCCTGGTTCTTGCTGCGGTGTCTTCGTCTATCTCCCGCCCGGCGGCTCCAGCTCAGCCAATCAATACGATAAAGGTCTCGGAATATGAGTTCAAGTACGATAACGTACCCCGCAAGCTCCTCTTTCATCAGTCCCTTCGTCGCTAAGGAATCTCGCGTCTGCGGTACGGATCCAAGAGAAGAATTCGCTACAGAGCAGGCCGGTTTCGACAGCAGCCATGCCTCGCCGATCGTCGCAGGTCGCTCCCCAGCCGGCTGTGGCTCCGGCGCTGGCGCCAAAGAGGCGCCCGTCTGCGCCCCTCGACAGTGCAACTTCTGCGACGAAATCCAAGAAGCAGAAGTCTGAGTCTGCAACCACAAAACCCAAGCCGATCAGATCCACCGCGAAGAAAAGCAAGTACTTTGAGAACTCCGCACCCGAAGAGTCCGAGTCTGAGTCCGAATCTGTACAAGACTCCGGCTCCGCCTACGAGGACACCAGATCTACGTCTCCTGCTCCTGATTCCGAGACAGCTGAGAGAGATTCTACAAACGAGGATGGAGAGGAAGAGGAAAAGCCAAAGCAGAAAAAATGCGATGGGCGGGGCTGGGCCCACGGGAGGAAGAAGAAACCCAAGGACACCAACGCCGAAACAGACGAAGATATCAAAGCACTCAAGGGCAAAGAGCTGTGGAGGGAAGGGGTGCGGACTGGACTGGGACCGGGTAAGGAGGTCTTCATCAAGATCCCCCACTTGAAAGCGAGAGACCCAGGGGGCACACCTTACCAGAACCATACGATCCATCCCAATACCATGCTCTTCTTGCAGGAATTGAAGGAGAACAACGAAAGGGAATGGCTCAAAGGTACGGCACAGCCGGTGTCATTGGACTCTGTTTCATGATATACGAGCGGAATTCCCTGACAGTATATCTTATCAGCGCACGACGCGGATTATCGAGCTTCGAAAAAAGATTGGGATTCGTTTGTTGAAACCCTCACGGAGAAGATCATCGAGAAGGATAGCACCATCCCCGAATTGCCAACTAAGGACCTGGTAAGAGACAAGGCACAAGTGTTCACCAGACTCTGGTGAGCTAAGCTAATATGACCACACCTGTCCCAGGTCTTCCGCATCCACCGAGACATCAGGTTCAGCAACGACCCTACCCCGTACAAGGTATGTCTGTCTCAGTGTGCGCCCAAATGAGCTAAGAATGCGTTTCATGTCGCTTCCATATGCTTTTCTTCTTGGCTAACAGGCGGGAAGACGCATTTTTCAGCAGCTTGGTGGGTTCTCCTTCTAGATATGTCCACAATGGCCAGTCATCTAACTGCGTACAGGTCTCGCACTGGAAAAAAGGGCCCTTACGCAGCCTACTATGTTCACCTGCAGCCTGGATCCTGTTTTGTCGGTAGGTAGTCTCTCGTAGCGTCCACATTGCTCTGATGTGGGACCGGTTAAAACCGTTGACCCCCAACCAACTTCTGAGCTGTACAATGGTGAAGCGTGCAGCTCGGGCCCAAGGATCTGGTTGATCCGCTATTCAATCCAACCCAGCTATCTAAGTCGTCAGGACGCGGTCCGTCCCCGATCGTCAGCGGGCTGGCCATACCGCAGTGGCGCAATCTAAGAGTTATTGTCGGGGAGATCTCTAGCTAAGAGGACGAGTCCACATCTCTGGTCGGAATATAATACGCAGTTGGAGGCTGACTTCCTGTCTTTTTTTTATCCCAGGATCTGGTCTCTGGATGCCCGAAGCCAGCAAACTCGCGCTCCTTCGTGAGGATATCGACCGAAACCCGCGGCGAATCAAGGCTGTCTTGAATGAGGCTGGCATGCGCCGGGAGTTCTTCAACGGCATTCCTGATGACGAGGAGAAGGCTGTAAAGGCATTCGTCAGTCAGAACCAAGAGAACGCTCTGAAGACCAAACCGAGGGTAGGTTCTGTTTTTTCTCTAGCATTGGACAAGGCCAGCAAGGCGCGTCGAGAGCGGTCATCACTCTCGTCATTACCCTCACCCTTGACCAGCGGCCGTCAGTCTCGTCCCCTAGTGTATATTCCTCGACAAGTCACTGCCATCCATGATGGTCATGATGGAGCATTGGTGCCCAGGTCAGTCTGCAAGGACGGCACAAAATTGTTCCGTGCGACCGTCTGTTACCTGGAATCCGTCAGAGCATCAACGCCATCGAAACCACAGCCATCACCAAAGTCGACGCGTGGGGGAAAAAAAGACTGCCAGATGATCCTTGGGGTTCCTACAAGACATTTTGTAAGCTGGACAATGTGTTTTCCCAGGCCTGAGGCAGCTCGTCGGGTGCTCGCGTTCATGGGTGGTGGGCTGCTGGGATCCTGACGAAGAGGCCCCGGGCTGGATGGTTTGCATCTTCCATCCCATGGCCATCACCGCACGACCAGGACCACTGTCATCCCCGTGGATGGTTCGAGAGACGACGACACGGGCAGCAGGGCACGACGGACGCTGGGTGGTGACGGAGGACGAGGCGGACGGGGCCGCCGGCAGGGCGCTGCGATGAGTCGAGAGGGCCGCGCCGACCCTGCTGGGCCGGCCGCTTCCCGCAGGCGCTGCCACGGCTCTGCGGCCCCTGGGACGCTGGCCGGACTGAGTTTGGCTACGAAGCGCCGTCGCGGGTGTTTCCATGGTTCCTCGTCGTTAGCCTGGGCAAGGTTCGCTTCTGACAAACTCTGTCTCACCTAGGGCTACGAGGCGGACAACGAGAACATCGAGCTGCTGCGGCTGCGCAACTTCACCATCGGCAAGCCTCTGCCCGACGAGGTGCTGCTGAGCCCCGATGCGCAGGACAGGATTGCCGAGCTCGTGGGCATCATGGTTCCCTTTGTAAGTCCACCGCATTATTTGCACGCCGTCCCAGGCCCTCTCCCTCCCCGTCCATACCCACCGCCTGAGCGGCATGTCTCTGTTCGCGCCATCCGCGTCTGTGGCTAGCCTAGCAGGGGTGTCTGTGGCTTGCTCAGGGCCTGACAGCTCTGTGCTGCGGTCTTGGGACTCGGGCTCCCCTGCCACGCTGCCGATGCCTCTCACCGCTCACTCGTCCTCGATCAAAGAAAAGGAAGGAGGGGGTTCTCCGCTACTTGATAGCGGTTGCTGACCACAGAAAAAAAACATCTGCCGCAGGTTACATATCTAAACAGCGTTGTCATGCCTGACCCTCCGGTCGAGGACGAGGAATCCGACTCCGATGATGGAGCCGACGGCTGAATGGAGGAGCTGCAGAGGGAGCCCGCATTTCGCCGTTGTGCACAAAGGCTTTTCCAACACTATCGTGTAGGTGTATGACCTTTGCTTCCGAACCCGCCGATTGCGGCTGCTCAGATATCTCTTGGGGAACATTTGTAACACTTTTCGATGATTGTCATCCAAGGTGAATTGCTTGATATCCAGGTTTTTCGGCTCTGCGAGCGGGGTGGACGCTGGATTCAGTGCGAAGCACTCGCCACAAAGGCTCCACGTATTATTTTATCCGTCAGTCGGTTCAACAGAGCCCAACCAACTCACGCGCCGTCATGTCTGTGGTCTGCACGCAAAGTACCCTGATTTTGGGATGCCGTCGTCTTCTTCCCACTGGCTGCACCTTGCCGTAGAATGAATGCATGAGTGTCCGACGTTGCATATGATAACATGGCTTTTTCCCCATATCGTCCCTGCTTACCGCCAATCTTCCCCTCGAGATTAGGTGCCGCCAGTCTCGGATACGACACCCCGAGGGTTGCCCGTTGGTGTCAATCTCGATCCTCCACTGACTTGCATAGTATAAAGCACGGACGTGCGCACCAGAATCGGTCCGTGACCATCAGTCATGCCTTTAGTTCCATGGCACTACCTAATCCGTCTCCTAACATGTCCACGTCTACAGGCTACACCGGTGCACCGCGGCCAAATCTGCAGTGATTTGCACGTCCCATTCGCCATTTAGCCGCCCTGCTCTTCCTGCTTCCGGAAATGAGATCAACGGCGGTGTCGAAGACCCATCCGTCCATGCACCTGTAGTGAAATCAACCTGCGTTCTCGACGGATGACTTGCACAGCCAGAATGGGTCCGAGAGCACGGGCGTCTCGTTTTCTGCATCAGTGCCCAAATCATCACCGACCTACAGAAAAAGTCTTTATTTCCTTTCATATCGTATTACAGCCGATCATCTGACGTTTTTCGTATCAATACGATGATCTTGCTGTATGTATCGGTCGGTGTGTCGACTGTTTTGACGGTAATATTTCCCGTCTGTGGTGACGTGACAGGTCGCTGTATCCATGTCCTCTGAGATGATTCCCTGAGATGGATACTCATTTCTTCACTGCTCTTTTGCTCCCATTTTCTTTCAAGTTGGATAATTAGAATTGCAGGACAGGAGATACAATATGCGTAAAGACAGTACGTAGACCGATGGTCGAGCTGCCTCTTGGACAATCGAGAAATCATCCTATGTGCTTTTCACGCTTACTTGAAACAGAGCATTGTTATCTTTCTGCGGTCATCTTTTCGAAAACACATCATATCCGCTTGATAGTCCAATTTTTCGGGACGTTCTTTTCTTTGGAAATTTCTCTACGTGCCGAGCCTGTAGTTGAAGATGAACGTTGAAGAAGACAGTAGTTATAAAAGTAGGTCTTTGTAGCTGTAACATTCATCAGACGGCAAATGATGAACGTCGTTCATACCTCAGTTGGTATTAATGGACTATCGGACGACTTATCGGGTCTGCTGTGGATGTCAATGATTTTTCCTATTGAAATTTCACGCGTGATGGTGCCGATGAACAGGCAACAGGTACAGTACATACAAGGAATCTGTAGGAATATAAACAATGTTTGCTTTAACCACTCGATATGAAGTGGAAGAAGTGGTCGAGGAATCTGGTTCGTGCTTTAGTGTACACAGTAACATATAGATGGACCCGCGCGCCCATAATTTGGTTATGGATAAATATATTTTTTATAATCTCATACTGTTTTCTGATTCCTTACCTACTAGTATACCTACCTGGGTAGGTACCCATTAATTTAGCGGCCTGCATACATATAAGAAGGATCAGTTCCATCTGGGGTCATCGATTGTCGGTCAACCGAGCAGAAGCAGATACAAATTTCCGTTTCTGATGTCGAATTAGATCTAGCTCTGTTGGATTATTTTTTTTCCCCCTCAAATATTAGTGTAGTAAAATTGTACATGCATCTTATTTAGTGTTGACAAATTGCTGTTTCTTTTGGTTTTTATTAATTAGGTAGAGTACTGTGCCTACCTAGGTAGCAATTACTGGGTAAGTAGTTGATTCGTTTGTTCACCCATCCATCCAGCTATCCATGTTTGTTGTGCTGGCATTAACATGTGGGTAATTGGGTAGTGTGGTGTTCTCATTAATTAGATTAGAGGGTGGGACTATAGGAATGAATATGTTCTGTGCTGCAAGCACAAGGTATATCTATATAATAAGCAGTTAGATAGATATGTCCGCAAGGCACCCGACTATGTGGGCCTTATATTATAGAGATGTCCAGTGGACGGATGGTTGTTCTTAGTGCCGCTTTACCTTACTATGTATTTGGGACAAAATGAGCTGTTGAGCGCATGAATATATGTATGAATATATGTACGTATGTGAATATATATATATATATATAGAGAGAGAGAGAGAGAGAGTGTGTGTGTGTGTGTGTGTGCGTTCTACTTTTTCATCCATTTGATAAATGAATGGGCTTGCTTTGCTACTTAGGTGGGCAGATAGATGCAGATATGGCATCTGCTTTTTTGTTCTGCGTTGCTGATATATATCTAGGGACGCAGTAGATATATATTCAGTCTTTAATTTTCCTGTATTCTCTCTCTTATTCTGTTTATTTGTATTATATACCGCGAGTGGTGGGACTATCGTCATCGTCATCATCATCTGGAAATAATCAATATCCTCATGGTACAGATGCTCCTGGTACTGCAACAATTTCCAGAGGAAAAAAATCTTGATCTTTTAGGATTGACGAATGAATGAATGAGGATATTCGCCCTGCATGAAAAGAATCGGATTTCTGAGAATAAGATTAGTTGTTTCCGTTTCCGTTTCTGTTTTTTTCTAGGTGTCAAAGTCTTTTTTTTCCAATAAAAAGGACTTGAAAATTGCTGCGATGCGACGGGTTCCATGTCCTTATTATTAAGGGGTACGTGTGTTGTTGATGAAGTGGCAAACCAGTTTTTTTGTTCATTCTGTCGTGTCACGCATCTCGGAGATTTTTCTTTTTCTGGGTATGAATTGATGATCTCGGGCCAGAAGAATAAATGGACGCAAGCCTAACGACCTAACGTGCCTAACCGGCACAGAGAAATGTATATGTGCCCAATGATAATATGTGTGTACTTGTGCCAGTTAATAATCTAAAGCAGGACTTTACTTCCGAATATTCCGGTGATATATATCTGCAAGGTCCGAAGTGGTATAATATAAGATTTGCTCTCTGCGTGTGGGTCGCACGCCGTCTATCTGTGACCTGAGTTTTAAAAAAAGCAACGAATCTCTATCTCTCCCCAACTGCCACGCGGATAATAGCCGTTTATTCATCTGATTTTCTTGTTGGTGTGACAATCCCTAGAGAGGTGTTCGTAATTCGAATGTGATGTGTCACATTTTTTTGTTTGTTTTGATCTGTGCCCCAGTCCCAGCCTGGTCTCTCATAATTGTAAGTACTGTATGTACCTACAGATGAGCTGCCAGTCCGCCCGTCCGTCGGCTATATGTATACATCGCAGTAGTCCGTACAGTACAGACGATCTCCCAGCCCAGCACGAGTTCGGCGCAGACCACGGCGACCCACTTTATTTTATCATAGTCTCCGATTAAGCGCTTGACAGGGACAGACGCGGTTGTGAGAACGGATCGAGATCTCAGATCTCGTTCGTTGCTACCAATCGCTTGGTGGCAGCAGAGATTAATTATTCTTGCGATCTGATGATATCATCCAGAACGTGCTATGCGGCCGTAAACTCCAAGGGACCATGCCCCGGTGAGATGTGTATCTTGCGGTCAGCGGTGATATAGGTCACAATCAGGCATCGGCTTTGGAGTTCAGAAGCCGGAGCTGTCACACGACACGTGGATCGAGACAGGAAAAAAAAAAAAAAAAAAAAAAAAAAAAAAAAAA
>JGI26051J44788_1000840_pt1 | contig 13345 bp, 6 predicted proteins | sample HigsolmetaGSP13D_FD_44788 | JGI IMG/M metagenome (IMG submission 44788) | reverse complement strand
AGACGATCTCAAGGAATACCTGCACCCCCTGACCCGCCGCTGGTACTGGAACCGCGGCATCCCTTACCGGCGGGGATACATGTTCCACGGCCCTCCCGGGACGGGCAAGACGAGCCTGTGCTTTGCGGCGGCCGGGCTGCTCCGGCTGAAGATCTACCTCGTCAGCTTGAACTCGAAGAGCCTCACCGAGGACAGGCTAGCGTATCTGTTCCAGAACCTGCCGCGACGGTGCATCGTCCTGCTCGAGGACGTCGACTCCGCCGGTATCACGCACAATCGCGGCGAAGGCGATTCGGAAACGGCCAACAAGTCGTCGTCCGGGGAAAATGACAACGACGGGGGCAGCAAGAAGTCGAAGCAAGAGAAGGACGAGCAAAATCAGGGCATCTCGCTCTCTGCACTCCTCAACATCATCGACGGCATCGCCTCCAGCGAGGGCCGCATCCTGATCATGACCACGAACCACATCGAGAAGCTCGACCCGGCCCTGCTCCGTCCGGGCCGTGTCGACATGAGCATCGAGTTTGGCAACTCGGACACTCGCACCATCCAGGACCTCTACCGCTCCATCTACACGAGACTGGAAGGCGATCTTTACCCCCGGCATCTGGCGGACTCCTCACAGCAACAGCAGCAACCCCCACCACCCTATTCTTCAGTCGTCAACGGATCTGTTGCTAACGATAATAGTGAGAAGAAAGCGGCAATTTCCAAATCACGCCCCAACTGCAGCCCAGCACCGCCATTATCAGGTCACCGTAACGCCTTCTCCGACGATCAGATCGCCGCCTTGGCTGCGGAGTTTGCCGCGCGCATCCCCAGCGGGGAGTTCTCGCCCGCCGAAATCCAGGGGTATCTCCTCAAGCACAAGACCGAGCCCGAAGCAGCGGTCGAGGGCGCGGAGGCGTGGGTACAGGCCGTGTGTGAGGAGCGCGAGAAGAGAAAGCAGGCTGCTGCTGCTGCCGCGTCTGAGGAGTCAGCCCGTCAGTGATGGGGATGAGATGAGATAGGTTTAGGAAAATCGCGTCGTATGATGTGCTGGGCTATTTTTTTTTTTTTTTCTTCTCTCAACCTCCATCAATGGCAATTAGGCATGTACAATACACTCTGTGCAGAACAAAGGTTTCATTAATATCAGCCACCTACCTGTGTATGTAGATAGCTGCTCACCTGACTGCATTTACTTAGCATGTGATCTAGGCTGATTTTTGTATTTGCTCAGTGGGGATCTATGGCCTACATACTCTAATATTTAATTACCTATATTACCTGCATGTTTGATGACCATCTACCCTAATGACTATATGATATAATGATCTATCTTCCCTCCATTTTGCAAGCAGAGACAGTACATACATTACAAGATAGCATGATACAATGAAGTGAACAAAAAATAGAACTAACAACTCGTTTCCATTCTGCTCAATAACATACGGCACATACATTAGTAAAGTACTTAGTAGTGATAGAAAACGAACATCACCCTTGAAGTCGAACTTCCATTTCCCCAATCGGCAGTGGCAATCGAACATAACCCAGTTGTGTCCATAGATGGGCATAACGCGGTACATGCTACAATACATTCTTGCAATAATTGTAATCTTAGCAGTATCTACATCTTTCCATAACCAGATAAATCCATCCATATCAGATCAGATATCCGGAGTAGCGGAGTACGGAGTAGAGCGGAGAGCGGAGTGGGACCTACTCCACTCCACCCCATCCCCGGCTCCGGCCCCGGGCCCGCTCCCCGCCCGCCCTCCCGCCAGCCAGCCAGGCGCACGGCGGAATGGACGCCAAGACCCCGCCAGATCTATCTCCTCGGACGGACCTGATGGGAACGATCTAAATGTTAGGTAAGTAACTGTCAGACGAATATTACCACTATGACCTATCGGTATGCCAAGAATTTTATCAGCCTAGTCAGCAGATCCGGACTCTCATAGGTCATAATCCCTGCAATATCATAGTACCCCGGTGTATATTCGCTTATAATCGCACAATTCCCTTTGTTATGGCCCCCTAATTCATGAAATAAATAGCTAGTCAGATAGGTAGATTGAGAAAATCAGAGCTTCATCATCAACCTTCGGATTACGAGGTTCGCGCAATCTGACAGTAACAGTAACCAGTGAACGACCGGAAGAGATGTTCAGTTAAAGTTGGATAAAATCTGTGTTAGTCCATCAATTGATAGACTATATGAGATATTAATTTTACGATTAGGGAATTATCATAGCGGCTGAGAAATATGCCACCAGTATTCACAGCGATTACTGCTAGATATCTTGGCGTCTGTTTATAGTCAAGCAGTATTTTTTTTAAGCAACAGGTATTTATTGACAAATTCCATTAGCTAAGAGATAGATATATGTACATACTGTACAGTAGTACCGGTGCGGTGCCCTTTTTGGCTTCCATTCCATTCCATTCCCGGCTACTGGACTGACTGACTGACTGACTGACTTACCAAGTAGCAGATCTGCTCTCTCCCGCTTCTGGTCGTCGATACATACTACCTATCGATCTCCATTTCCCATCCATCTAGCAGGCTTGTGCTCCGATTTCCATTCCAAGGATGCAAATCAGATAGATAGCATGTGGTTTGTCTGAGCGTGTGGCTGGAAATCAAAGGGTAGATTGAACCCAGGAGCGATGTCGAAACAGGGCCACAGCCTCGATAAAACTGGGAAAAGAAAAAGCAACGAAGAAGTCCCCTATCACCAAAGTGCATCATTCATCCCGTCCTTTCGTTTCCTGACGAAGAGGACAAGCCCCCCTCATTTAGCAGCAACTCAAGGAACAAACAGAGTTAGAACTTAACATTGGACGAAATCGTGGGAAGGTTTTCTTCCGGAATGTCTCTTTCGAATCGGAAGCAAGGCATAAGTTAATAAGAATCCAGACTTGATACTCTGGGATTTGCAGGGTAACAAGTAGCACAGAACTCTGAATTTTGGTCATTCTGAGGAAAAGAGAGAGAGAGAGAAGGGCCAACTACAGTATAGATACGCCGGGAGGGAGCTAGCGTTCGTTGGAGACTTTTCCTGGATGTACAGTACATGATATAGATTTAGCCACATCAGCCTCATTATATGGCAGGGTAGGTAATTGTTCAATAGTTTCAAGGATTGCCGAACTCTATTACAAAAGCCCTCTCCCAGCCAAACTGAATTATTGAGTTGCCATTCTCAAGCTATGTAAAATATCTTGCTTGATGTGATTACTCTTGAAAATGAGGATTGGGTGGTATTAGGGTGCGGCGCTGCAATGTTGTGGTCAGAGTGGTCGGGGAGTCAGATAGTCCACGGGCTGTCCAGGGAGAATCTGCTTTGAGAAGGCGATTGTAAGGGCTTTCTTCATGGAAATTTTCTGACGATGTCTTCAGTTAATACATAACGGTAATGAAACTAGATAATACAATTGCACTGGTGTATAGTAACAAGGCAAAAAAGGAAAAGGAAATCACACATGATTCCTTGTACTGATGTATGGTCAAATCACATCACCTTGCCGCGGACAGTTCTGCCATCGGTAGACATTGTGGGTGAGGTTACTTGCATTTCTCACCACGAGGCCCCGTAAAACTTGAAACGATGCCGATAGTACCAGCATTTGCAGGGACAGGTGTCATATTCCGGCATCCTCATTGGATCGGCGACCTCGGTAACAGACAGCTGTACTCCCAAGTCTTCAACCGCTTTGGCAAAAGTCATGGCCTCCCTGCAATTTTTGGCGGTGATGTCCTTAGGGTAAAAGGAAGGAAATCTGAAACCCTTAGGTGAATAGCAACGAGCGTGACAGTTAAGAGTGCGCAAATGCGGAAGCTCTCCACCTGATACCTTCTCATACATTGTCGCGAAGGGGAACTCGCCATAGGGATCCCGAAAGGTAATCCTTTGGAGACTAGGAGGGAGAAGCTTTCCAAAGGATTTCGTCTCTTCCCAGTTTCCGTTCAACGTGTGCACATTAATTGTGAGGTCTTTTATGACCGAGAAGTCGCTGAGGTCTACAATCCCATCCCATACGAAGCAATGATCAAAATCGAGGCTTTCAAGGGAGGGTGAATGCGGCCTCAGGGCATTCACAAATGCGTTCCTATCATTGGAGCGCTCAGTCCCAGTTCACAATCCGCCATCTGGCCCTTGAAGGTAAAACTTTTCAGGGCACGAGGGTAAGAGAGAATTTCAGAAATGATTTCAGGTCCGATGTCGCAGTTTAACAAAACTAGCTCTTCCAGTTGTGTTGATCGGCTGGCAGGTTTAAAATCCTCTGGAGCCCAAAGTCCTCGAAGAATTGCGCCTGTGTTGGAGATACTTCGCGGTCCGGTATGATAGAAGACGGCTTCTTTCTCAGACATATCCCACCAAGTATTCCAGTTGGATGAAGACTTATCTTCAGACTCAAGCTCAAACGGCGTCCAAGACTACGTCATCGCTGTATGCTGTGGCCAGCAGGACTGCGTACCAGGATGGAGAGCCTGAGGACAACAGAGTGACTCTGAAAGCGTTTGCTGAGGCATACCCGACTGAATCATGGACGTATGACCTGGACAAGCTGCTTTCCTGGCCTGTCAATGCAAAGCGAGATTGGAGTGCTTGTACTCCTACAGCCTCAATCTCTGCAGACTCACTGTCCGGCTCTCCCACGGGTCCAATTACATCAGTTCTATCCAGAACAGGCGCAACAGGGACGACTGCCATTTCAACCGGTCTGTATACAACATTCTTTGTTAAGCTATATGTCGTGAACCCCCGTACTAAGAAAGTACAGCTACTCTTTTCCCTCAGTCCACATACTCCTCCTCAGGATTCACTTCGAGAAGTAGCACATTTTTAACAAGAAAGACAGCAAAACTACAGCAATTACAACAACAGGTCAGTGCAGCACTTACTCAATGGAGATGTTCGGCGCTGAAAAAAGTTCAATGATCTAGCCTCTCTATCCGCTTTAAGAACTGGCCAATCTAGCAATGTCACCAGCACATCCGGCTCGCCGACTACCACTACCAGTTCAGAAACGCATTCCTCTTCCCCGTCCCTGCCTTCAAGGATCACCTCATCTGCGAAGGGAAGCTCGACAGTTCATTCCTCGACAAATGTGCCTCCAGCGCCTACACATACAACTGCCACTGCATCACCGCCACCGCCACCGCCATCCCCAACAGCCAACTCTGACTTCTGGGACAAGGGCTGGGGATGGAAGTTCGAGGTATACAACATCAGAGGGTGGTCAACGGACCATGGAGCGAGGCTTCACAAAGAGGAAAATGGCTGCGGCGCCCTGACCGGTTGGAGTTGGACCGGCGACGCAAACGGCTCCGGCGGACAGGCCTACTTCAATCTTCCATTCTTCATCAAGGATGGATGTGTTGAGCGTGCTGTCGTCTCCGCTGGAGGCCCAAAGCTCTGTTGCAAAGGCCACTCCTTGTTTTCTCAGAAGGCCGTTGTCTCGACCACGTTTTCCGGTAAGCAGGTGGAGTCACCAGGGGTCGGGTTAGCAGCGGCTGGGCTGTCAACAGTTGATTCACCACCTCTTTATCATTATGACTTACCACCTGATACTTTTAACCACAGCTACATCCCGATGAACTGGAACACTGAGAGCTATTGGCGCAAATGATGTACTGTATATGGACTGGTCGACTTGGAGGAAGATTAGTTTTATCTTTGTCGTTGTACATATATTTTTTTGTCATGCTCGATCATACTACTTGCCTCAAAATCGTGATACCCATTATTGTATGGTTTACTGCCTGACTTATAACATGAATACAGCTTATCACATATACTAGGCTTATGTATCCTACCCGGTACTTCTTAGGTAACATTTACTCCAGGTATCAATAAATGGTTAGAAACTAAGTATATCTGCTTTGAATAGATACTATCTTCGTAGACTAGGCTGCTTAGAAATATTATTAATGTTGTCTAGCCACCTGAATCTTTCTCTCTATCTAACTACCCGGACCTAACTATTTTTCTGCCTATTTGCAATGAACAGTAAGTCCATTCATTTATGACAGTAAACGCTGTAAATAATAGTGTAAGTTTGTCTATGGAGTTAGTAGTTAGACACGTATGCAGATGTTCTAGACTCCTGACTGCATAACAATGTGTCTGGAATATCTGAAAATTTCCGACGCGCATACTTTATTGCAATCTCGACCGCTTGCAGGGATTGAGCGAGAAAAACCTGCATTCTGTTGAGTTTGTTTTTTCAGTTTTTATTTTATGGAGCGGAGCATTGTTCCTTGTTAGAAATTCTTCAGATTCGGACGTCAGATAAAGACTTCGAATTATTGGTATCGATTGCATTAAGCGTTCTGCAATATACATATCTCCAAAAACATAAACGATGGTGTCCTGATAACGGTACCAACTTTATCCACCCAAAACACCAGTATGCTGCCGCTATAAACACATTGGTACATAGTAAATAAATCAAAAGATAGATCAAAAACGAAAGTAAATCGCGACGAGAATATATATGAATATATATGATGATATATATAAGTGACGCACACAGCTTGTTATCTAGACGAAGGAGACCGTGTCTCCGATGATTTTGATATCAGCAGCGTACGTGCACCTCTTGTTCGGCTCGCAGAAGCCGTGGAAGAGCATCTTGTCACCGCAGCCGCAGACGGTGCCTCCTCCAGGAGAAGTCAGGCCGTAATCACCAGTCTTGACAAGCTGGACTCCGGTCTTCTTGTAAGGACCCGTGATGGACTTGGACGTCGCGTAGCGCACATCGTACGCCGGATCTGTGAAGCAGTGGGTTGAGTAGAAGAGGAAGTAGGTGTCCCCGTGCAGGATGAGGTTCGGCGCCTCGACCAGTGGCCCGTCGCTGTCGTCGCGGTCGAGAATCTGGACTGGGTCCCCCATGGGCGTGACGGCGTCCTCGGCGACTTTCTGCAGCATGATGGGCGTTGGCTTGAGCGGTGGGATGCCGTTGTTGCAGTCCCCGCCGTTTCCAATGCTGTTGCCGTCGATCTTGTAGACAACATAGCGAGTCCCGTCCTTGTCAAGGAAGCCTGACGGGTCGATGGAGCCGCCCCGGTCCAAGTTGCAGGCAAATGGCTCCGGCAGAGGAACATACGGCCCTGCAGGGTCCGTCCCTTCTGACACGGCAGCGCCCACGCAGTGATGCCTCACCATCTGCTTGGCCTCGCCCGAATAGTACAGGATATACTTGCCGTCATTCTGCAGGTAATCAGCCTTTCGTCCGGATTGAGCAAAAGTAATAGAGATAACAAACCCGTTGGATCACGTCTGGAGCCCAGTGGTCGACCTCCGTCTCCCATCCGGCAAGAGTAGGAAGGGCCTCTCTGTCGAGGAGAGTCCAGGTCTTGAAGTCTGGAGAGGTAGCTACCTGCACGCGCTTCCCGTTGCCGTTGGTACCAAACGCATACCACAGCCCGTCGTGGCCCTTGACGAAACCCGGGTCGGGGAAATCGGCATTAATGGCCATCCGGGGTCCCACAGCTCGCTTCGTAAACGGGGAAGCAATGGCGGAGGGAAGCATGGCTATCCCCAGAGCAAATGAAGAGAGGAGAAAGGTTCGCATCTTTGACAACAGAGAGCCCTTTTTATGTGCAGGAGAGGGACAGTTGGCATTGAAGACAGGACGCCAGCGAGCGGGATGGAAGGATCAACAGGCTTGAGGAATCCAGGGTCCAATATCTATAAGAGAGCTCCCTGAGGAAGCAAAGGCCTCCCGGGGACCTTATACCCCCTGCATGTCATGAATGGAAACCATATCTGTAGCACACCTGCCCGCATATGGGCTCCGTCAGCACAAGCCGTGCTTGGTTGTATGGATGCAGTCATCGGTCATCTGATAGCTGCCACGCCGAGGACATGGAGTGGGTGCAAGGGATCCTGTCCGTGGTCTTCTGGCTTGCGGCTGTGGCTGCCCAGATCTGCATCCGGGAAAGGATGGAGTGGCGCTCCGATACTGAGTTTCTGGAGTCTGGTCAGCAAATTTAACAATGTAACTGTATCCGGATTGGTGAAAAAAAAGTGGTTGTGGAGGCAGAGGGTCGCGGGGGACAATCCTCTTCCCGGAGGATGCGAAGAGAGACGGAGAGATGCGACAGGTTTAGGGCTCCGTAGGGCTGAGCCCTTGTCCGCAAGCAACCGCCTTACGCCGCATCGGTACCGCAGACGTCCAGATCACATCCAAGACTTCAACAGACTTCTCCTCTGCCCTTTTCCTCCCTTTACTATCTTGTCTCTAACAAGAATCATTCCGTCTGTGTTTTGTGCTTCCAACTATCTTCGTTATTAGTCTGACAGCCGAAACGACCTCAATGGATAAACGGGCTGAGCAGAGAAGCATTACCCACAAGATCACGGCAGCTTACCATGCTCGCCTGAAACAGCTAAAGGAAAGCTCGGCTCTTGAAGTCTACCATTAAGGGGATGGAGATCCTTTCAGCAGCCGCTCTCAGGCCACCACCTGAGCTTCCCCCTAGCGCCTAACCGCACCGCTAACAAGGCAGCAGAGCCCCAGCCCAAAGCTTCTCACCCTGAGAAAGCACACACGCCGAATAAGCGAAGTTCATATCGAGGAAAGATGGGTGACAACCCGGGCTGCACAAGGCTCAGATGTAAGGGCTATGCAGACCATCATCCCGATTACCCCTCCCCACTGTCAGATCTGAGACGTCAGAGATTTCCATGAGACACCCTGCGAAGACACCCTGCGAATTCTAGGGAGGACAAGTGGCATCAATCACAGACGGACACATTTTCCCACATGGTTCATGCAGGGAATCCTTGGCCACCCTAGGCATATGCCGTTGGTTGCAGCCACTCCCGGAACCATCCTCGCCAAGGACCCGCTTTCGGCGGAGCGACAATAATATCTGGAGCAACCGATCAAATCAATATCAATGTATACCAATACTTAGTCTGTGCAGAGAGCCGTGGACAAGACAATTCTATGATGCCACCTTGCTTTTTTTCAGCTCTTTTTCAGACAGCAAGTCTATATCTTCTGTCCTTCCACAACCTCATCCGGGGAGAGAACGCTTCCTTAATTCGCTCTGCCGAAAGCAGGGGGCTTAAACAGAGCCACAGCCAAAACCAGACGGGATACTGTCTATCCGCATATAGAGCTGAAAAGCCTTGCATCTCTATTCCTTGCTTTGTCTGAACAAGGTCTCCGTTGGACTCCATTAGCTCCTCTACAGTACGGTTCCGGTATCATGTCAGTAAGAGTTCAATCTGATCCACATCAATATTGGGTAGGCTGCCCCACATGCAATACCCAAGATCTGCTACCCCGGATTTTTAGCTCATTTTGAAGTCAGACGTTATCCGGGATGAGAACATCTGATCTGATGCACCCGGCAGCTGGCACACTATTAGATAGATCTTAGCAAAATATGACTTCAGAGCATTCGAAACGAACTCACATAATTGTCTTTCCTGCAGAGATGATCAGCGTGTTATCTGAGGTAAGCCAACCTGCACATGACGTCTGAAGCTGAAGTTCGTACCACGCACGGGGTACGGTAATCAGCAAAGAAACACCTGAACCTAAATATACTAAAATTCAAACTTCAACGATCTCGCACCTACGACAACTGGACATATTGACATGCAGATATGACATACAGCAGTCAGTCAGCATGTATGGATCTGCCTATGTCTCGTGATAATTCCCTCATTTAATCCAAGACCAAGAAGGACTTACCAACTACTTAGTCACTGCCATACCCCGCACTTTCCACTGTCCCTCGTTCGCATCTGGATTGGTGAAGCCCTTTAGTCTTTTTGTAGTGCCCAGTAACCATCCCGCTACCATGTGATATCATTTACTAAACCGCCTTCTTCGCAAGAGCCGAAAACGAATCACAAACCCTGATAATTTAAAATACGAAATCAGCTCTCCAGCCGTTTTGTCACCTGACCCCATTCTCGATAATTCAGACACAACGGGCTCTGTCGGCAAAGCAAAGCAATAAACTTCTTCCACGTCTCAGAAAGACAGATTAGTAGAAAGAAAGAGAAAGAAAAAAAAGACACTTGAAGCAAAACACGGCAACGTATGTACTATACACCCCACGAACCGATAGTTTCTAATTTTTTCCAGAAGGGGTAAAGATTACATATCCATCCACTACTACTACGTAAAGCATCTGGGAGAGCTCCAGTCCACCGGCGTACCCTAAGTAAAACCAAAGAGCAGACTTATATTTTCCTTCCTTCCCTTTTTTCCCTTAATCCTAAACCAGTGCAAGAAATAGAACACGCGAATATCTTATAAATAATAGTAACCAATACTCAATAGTGAGGCAAAAAACAAGTGAGTGAGAAAAAAACAGTTCTAGGGCTGTCATCTTTTTTTTCGAACTTTCGACAACTGCTACTGTTGCTCTAAGCAATAGTATCTATTTATTAATACACAGATTTCGTATCATAACATAATCAATTAGAAGCTGGGATTCCAACAAGCCTTTCATAAAAAACCCCCTTGTAGGAGGGTACGATAGCTACCTACTTCTACCGTGAATGCACAGAAAGATAACATATGATTTGACGATTCCAAAAGCCCTTCCCTCTTTTTTCATTGAGAATTGAGAATGAAGTGAGTTCATCCATCGACCAATCAATAATATGTAAGGATTCTTATTTCGATAGATGAATCAGCCATACATAACAAAACTATATAAGTGTGCAGTCCTCGTTTCTTCCTTTTTTGCAATTATGATGATCACGCAGATATATCCCATCATTAGCGCCCAAATATATCATCCATGCTGTATGTACGGATGAGTCCCGTCTGTAGTCCTATCATATATATATATGTGCACTGTGTGTGTGTGTGTGTGTGTGTGTGTGTGTGTGTGTGTGTATGTACATGTACATAACCAAGAACCATGACAACATAGAACCAAAAAGATAAAAAATCAAAGATAATGAGGTAACCACCTCAGAAACGTTAATTCATCAAGTTAGGACCTAAACTCGGTCAACAGCCACGACTCGAACGGCACTCCGCGCAGCTCCCTCTCCCCCCTCCTCGACTCCACGTACAGACTGGGCTCGAAGTCGCAGACGTCCGCGTACCGCCGGATCAGACGCCGCCAGTAGCACGCCTCCGCCGCGGGCGTGAGGTACCGGTCGCGGAACGTCCGGACCGCGTTGTCGGCGATGCGCTCGGCGACGTCCGGGTGGTCGAGGAGGAACTCGATCTTGGCCTCCAGGTCGGAGAAGTCGCGGGCGACCTCGACGTAGTTTGCGTCGGGACTGCCGGACCCGAGCGGGACCAGTGCGGCGTGGTGCGCCTCGCGCCAGACGAGCGCGTGCGAGACGAACACGGAGCGGCAGTTGAGGAGGTACTTGCCGCGGCCGGACCAGCTGCGGCCCTCGGCGTGGGCGAGGAACATGTAGCGGCAGTGCTCCTCCATGGGGAGGAGTTGGGCGCGGAGGTCATCCGGGTCGGCCCAGTCGAGGGCGTGCACGCTGGCCCAGGACTTGCCGCGCGTGGCGTTGAGCAGCTTGCCGCGCAGCTCGGGCTCCGTCGCGACGCTGCCGCGCCAGAGGAGCTGCTTCTTCTTGTGCTGGAAGTCGACACCGCGGATCACTTCGCCGTTGGTGTTGGTGATTCCGTTGTCGTTGTTGTCAACTGCTGCGATCCGCCTGCGGATCTCCCTGTAGGGTCCGACGTAGACCTCCGGCCACGACCAGTACCCAAAGTCGGGCATCAGCCAGACGGCGTCGTCCCCGTCGCGCTTCGAGTACGCCCAGATCGGGCTCTCCTGGCTATCCTCCCCGCTGACGGCAAAGTCCTCCGTCGTGAAGATGAACTCGACGCTGGGGAGCTCGTGTCGGTTCGGGATGGCCGTCAGCGCGCGGTGGAGCGAGCTCAGGGTGGCCTTGGCGCGGGAGAAGGTGACAGGCATGGGTTCGTAGTTGAGGATGTAGAGCTGGAAAGTCGTCAGTCTAGAATCCAATAGATAGAAGAGGAAATGGAGGAAGAGGACCAACCTCCCCACGATATATAACTCCCCGCACCATCCCATTCTCCAACTTCCTCGAATTCAGCTCCCTGAACGTGATGGGTCTATCCTTCCTCTTTGCAACAGACTTCTCGATCTCGACGAACAGCTTCGGAAACGCAATCTGGCACTGCTCGTCTGACAGCCCGTAGTTATCCCCATCGCGCTCGGCCACGAACTCCCAGCTCTGACTGTGGTTCTTCCAGGACGCCCACCCCGACGACGACGACGACGACGACGACAACGACGATGATAAACACGTAGATGATCCAGACTGCGACTTGGTATTGGAGTTAAAAGGGCTTTTCAAGACATATCTGACAACATCACCGCGCTCCCTCGCGCCGAACACGAGGAGCGTGACGCAGACCAGGGACAGCAGGGCGCCAATGGCCACGAATCGCGATCGAGACTGCGCCCGCTGCAGTTGCAGCATCGTTAAAAGAAAAGTAATATACGCACTCAACAACGTATATACGTATGTACACTACAGAATTGTACAAGAAAGAAAAGAAAAGAGGAGAAAAAGGCTGCCCAGCCAGCCCTGCGACAAGTCAAAAGAAAAGACAGACCCACACTCAGACAATCTCCATCTCGCCCCCTGAAATCCAGCAAGTGAAACTTTCTTGTCGAAGTCCGATCGCGATAATGTCGGACGTTGGTCATCATCCGCCGGCCAACCCCCGCGCCGACGTGAGATCATGGTGATGTGATTGATACTGATAGGTCCAGATAAGCGAGTGGATCAGATCTCAGGTGGAGTGTGTGTCTCCGCAGCAACCGAGACCCGAAGTGCGGGTGGCGGGACGGACCCGGAGGCCCGGACCCGGAACTTTAACATGAAGAACAGCCTGCATAGGAAAAAGAAACCCTCCTGGTTTGGGATTGAAGTGGCTTGGAGCTAAATCTCAAGTTTCTATTGCAGCCGGATCTTTAGGTACAGTACTCAACGGTTACTTTGGAATCTATTCTATGCTTTTCTTCCTTTGTCTCAAAACAAACAGAATTTGCTGAAATGTATATATATATATATATACTGTACATACATACACGGAGAGATCGAACTGACGAACTGACAAACTGATGACTAGCGCCAGGAGTGACTCAGAATGGCAGATAGTATAGTATAGCAAGTATATTTCTTTCCTTTTCCGGGGGTATCTCAAAAGTCAAAATGAACATCAAGAAGCAGTAGTGGCAGCGGGGGAGAACACCAGGCGTGTATTGTAAGAAAAACAACAGTTTCGGCGGGGAAGAAAGTAGATAAGAACAAATGGTCGAGATAGGGGGCCAGAGGGAGAAGGGAAGAGATGAAGATTTGGGAAAATGGGG
>JGI26051J44788_1000839_pt1 | contig 13355 bp, 9 predicted proteins | sample HigsolmetaGSP13D_FD_44788 | JGI IMG/M metagenome (IMG submission 44788) | reverse complement strand
AAAAAAAAAAAAAAAAAAAAAAAAAAAAAAAAAAAAAAAAAAAAAAAAAAAAAAAAAAAAAAAAAAAAAACTCTTGATTCAAAGTGAAGCACCTTTGTAAATAAAGCTGGTTCCATGTAACTAACTCAAGAAGCAGCTGCTTAGGAAATTTCCTTTCCTCAAACTACGCATGAGCAGGTAAAGCAAAACGTACATCCTAATGAGTATGTGCAAGCAGGTCCCGATATCATTTAACCACGGATGTCCAAATTTATTAAAAGGGTGTTCGTATGACAGTGAAAGTAACTGTTCCACGTCCCTAGGACCACCCTGTGCCATCACTAATGCTTCGGATCAGTCAAGAAGAATGGCCTCGTCCTTTGAGGAACCTGGGAGTGGTTCATCTAGGTCCATAATGGACATGATCTCCTTCATATCTTCATCATGATCATCCTCCACAGCAGTTTGGCTAACACTTTCCATATCCTGGTCTTCTTGGTGCTGCTTCGATGTGGTAGTTGTAAGACCCGTGGTCTGTGGAGCCAAAGACTGTGATTGCGAGACTGGCAAGGAGCCCCGTAGGGGCCTCGTACCGAAACCAGCCCTCATTCTCAGGCAGGGGATTTCCTTCCACGTCCTTCTTCGGCTCCGGTGGCTTGCCATCCATCCTTTTTTTCCCACTCCATCCCCGTCTTTATTTTGAAGAACCTCTTGAATGCGGTCATTGCGAACTCGAAGCTACTCCCAGGTGGGGCCAAAAGGTCTGCGGCGGATCTTCCAACTCGGCTGTACTTGATGTATGTGGCATATATATGCGGTTCGGCATTCGATTCATAGAGCTGGAGCTGCTGAGCGTATGGCCTATGGATGAAGCGATGATCGCGGGTTTCGAAGACGGGATAAGGATATGAGAATGACCATGGCAGGGACATTCTGTCACCATCTGGGGTGGCCGGTGATGGTGAAGATAGATGGGAAAGACCTACTTTAACTTGGTGCTTTTCCTTCCGGGTAGGCAAGAGTGATGGTCGAACGAGTGTCGCGCAATAAGCCACCCCAGTCCTGTTGTCAGTGTAGAGGTGATAGCCCCCTGGTGTTACCCGGAGATGTCAGCATATATGTAGGACTATACAGGATAGAGAATGAAGAGGAAACATACGCGCCTCCATCTCGTCCACGAGGGCACGAGAGCCCTTCTCAAAACGTTTCATGGATTTTGGTAAATTACATTAATATCCAGATTAGCATGTCAATAATATAGTCCATACCTATACCGCTTCCACCGCCAGCAGCAGGTTTTCCAGTCCTCGTGGACTTTTGCGCTTTGCCAGCATTTGCGCCAGGTTTCCTTTCTTTCTTTGTTTTCTTCAGGATCTTGTCCCGGAGATAGGGCCCTTCCTTTTTCGGCCTGCGAGACTTGGACAACAGGGAATCCTCCAACCAATCGTATGAAACAATCTTGATATTCTTCAGCCGTTTGGCTTGTCGCACTATGGGCGCATAGATCAGCAAATAGAGACAAGAGAACAAAAAACGGCTGGCGGTATTTTTGAATGCATCCTCCGTAGTGAGGTGAGTGACATCTTTGTTGATGTCCTTGGAATAGGTGCCCCCATTGGCCTTAATCCACTGCGGGATCTTATCTCCATTTTCCCGAAATTACCTGCAGAGCAGGCATGGATTTCCTTGAAGGTCTTGCCCATTTTTACGAAGTCCCTTCGACAGTGTTGCAAACTGAGAGTGAAATAATGTGATTCGAAAGGAAGTCCAAGGGTCGAAATAGAGGAATGGAAGCCCTATGTCGCAGTGAGAAAGGGAGGTGAAAAGGACAAAAGGTAATTATACCTTTGAATATTTCAGATATCGGACCGAATAGAAGGTTGTCGGGTGGCGAGAGGTACCTCTACGAAGTGGACCGTTGACTGCAGTTGTATTTGGATAATACCAAATGGTGAGCTATTAAATAGGAGAGGACACCTTAAGTGAAATACGCCATGATCACTGAGGTCCAAGGAATAGGCCGAGTTTCCAAGGGGCCAATGAAGGGTATAGGAATCGGAAGCTGAGAGGAACTGCAAGGGCTAGATGATGGGGATGAAAGGGGATAGATAGGGTCAAGTGGGAGAAAAATATTCTGGATGGAAGCACCAAGATTATCAAGCGCCTGTCATCATTGTGATATTATCATCAACTGTAGTGCACTTAAGGCTCATGTACTGTACAAAATCATCACTGAATTCCTTCCGCGGCCACTACTTAAGCGTAGCTTTCACCCTGACCTTGCGATCCATTCAACTCCCAAGTTACCGCCGAATACTCTTCGCGGCCTTTACAAAGGCGCGGATTTTGTCCAGATCCTGAACACCGTTTGATTCTACACCGCTGCTGACATCCACTCCTGCAACTCTACCTCCTAAGCTTCCCAGTTTCTCGACCACACCTTTGACATTTTCTGGGTCGAGTCCGCCAGCCAAGATTACGCGCAATCCTTTGTCACCTTCCAACACCTTCCGAACTCCGGACAGGTCAAGCAATTCCCCAGTACCTCCTGAGCCGGAGTCGAGCAACGGAAGCGCATGATAAGCTCTGCGGGAAATACCCGGCTCTGTAAGCGCAAACTTTCGAATGACTGGTACAGGGATCAGGTTCGCCCATTCCAGAGGCTCGGACCCATGGAGTTGTACAACGTCGAGACCCAGCTTCTGTTGCTGAGCCAGAACATATGATAGAGGCTGGTTGGCAAAGACACCAACGAGAAGAGCGCGAGTAGGATGGCGTAAAAGAGTAGATGAATGCTCGAAGTAGTCGATAGAGGTGGGTTTCGCTCCTTCCGGGGACGACTCACTCGACGGCACCGACGGACGTGGTGTTGACTTTACCACTTGCGAAATCTGCAAGGCAACATCGTCTGGGACGCGTCTCTTGCGTCCTTCGACCAGTATGATGCCGATGAGATCAGCGCCGGCCTCAATAGCGAGGCGAGCTGCTTCTGGAGACCTAGTCCCACAGATCTTGACAAGAGGGGGAAGTTCGGCTGCAGTAGCAATTTCTTCCCGACTACTACCCAAAAGCTCAGAAACGAAGGCTTCGGTATCCTTCGCTCGCATGAGAGCTTCTCCAACCAGAATGGCTTTCACACCATCTTTCTTGTAACCCTCGACATCTTTTGGACCCGAAATGCCACTGAGAGCACAAACGATGGTGTTGTCGGGTACTAGGTCCATTAATCGGCTTGTCGTATCAAGATCGACTTCGAAGCTCGTCAGGTCTCGGTTATTGACACCAATCACCTGAGCTCCAAGATCCACGGCGATTCTCATCTCCTCCGGCGTGTTGACCTCGACAAGAGGTTCCATGCCAAGACTCCGAGAGTAATGGTACAGCCTTGTAAGCAGCTCAACGCTGAGCATCTTCACAATAAGCAGCACAGTATCAGCGCCAGCAAGCCGCGCCTCCAGTATCTGATACTCATCGAAGATAAACTCCTTTCGCAAGACTGCGGGGCGATTCGGCAGACCCTCCAAGCTTTGCCGAACAGCACGCAGATCGTCGATGCTTCCTTTAAACCACTCCGGCTCTGTCAGGACCGAAATCACGCTAGCCCCGGCCATAGCATATTTTCTTGCTTGAGCTGGGGCGGAAGTTGATGCTGCTATTATCCCTTTGGACGGGGACGCTCTCTTGATCTCCGCCATCAATGACAGGGGGTATGGCGACTGTCTGAGGCGGTCAGGGAACGATATTTGAGGAGGCGCGATACCGAGATCATACGCGGCTTGCAGATCTTCAGGTCGTTGAGACGGTATTAGCTTCTGACTTGCAACTGCAGCTTTGCGGTGCGCGTAGATCTTCTCCAGTATGGAAGTCTTCTTGTCCGCCTTTGCGGTCCCATTCGCAGCGGCAGCCCCATTGCCTGTAGTGGCGGACGCCTGCTGCTCGTTGAGGCGTCGATTCTCCTCCCAAGTGCCTCCCCGCATTTTCAAAAAGTTTCTGAACATGGTTCGTCCATGCTCCGTAAGGATACTTTCAGGGTGGAACTGGACCCCCTCCACAACGAATTCCTTGTGCCTGACGCCCATGATCACGCCTTTACCGCCATCCCCATTTAACTCGGCCCAGGACGAGACCTCCAGACAGTCGGGGATAGTTGAATGAGTCCCGGCAAGCGAGTGATAGCGAGTAACCGCCAAGGAAGGAGGCAAAGTCGCGTAGACACCTTTCGAATCATGTTTTATGACGGACGTCTTGCCATGCAATATCTCCCCGGTGACATCGACCTTGCCACCAAACGAGGAGATGATGCACTGCTGGCCCATACAGACGCCAAACACTGGTATCTTGCCGCTGAAATATTTGATTGCGGCATTGCTGATGCCCGCATCTCTCTCGGGATGACCTGGACCGGGGCTGATGACCAGCTGCGTTGGCTTCTTTGCGATCAGCTCGTCGAGGGTGATCTCGTCATTGCGATAGACAGTGACAGTTGCGCCTTCCAGCACCAGGTATTGGTACACGTTCCAGGTAAAGGAGTCATAATTGTCGATCAGAATGAGGTTGGAAGCGCTCTCAAGCTTCTCGGCCTTGGTGGGATGGTGGGGCGAATGGTCGACCAGACCAGAGTCTGACACGGCCATTGTGGGCTTGTACGACTGACACGAGAGACAATTGGAGAAGGTCAGAGTGCGTTCAACGACGACGCACTGCTGTTGTCTTATGTGCGTCAGTCCGGACCCCTTTTTTGACGGATTCACTGTCTAGGTGACGGTCGGAGGGTCCCGTCAGACCGTCTGACGACTTCACTCTGCGGCGGCCGCCCGCTCTGCCGGAGTCATTCACATGAGGCGGACTGTTCGGGTAGCTTTCCCGAACGGGTTCCCGACGCAAAAAAACCAAACACCAAAATTTCGTGCACGCGCGCCCCCATGAGGCTAATCCCGGTTAGGCATTCATCGTTGATGGAGCAGCGCTCCAGAGATCTCCAGCTCCAGCGTCAGCTCCAAGCTCTCCCCAGCGCTCTCCTCCGCCTCAATTTTTTTTTTCCTCTAATATTCCTCTCATGACCTTTTGCTTCTGGTTCGGATAATGATATAGCTGCCTTACCAATGGCTCCGATCCCGGAAGCCTATTTTCCGTCCCTGGACAAGTGCTTTTCTGGGGACGCCCAGCTTCTGTATGTTGATTTGCGATGATAGCTGGAGGTGAGACTAATATCATATCAGGTCATGGAGGAGAGCATTCCTTTATCTTTGTGACCCCGAAAAGCATCCCGATGATGCAGGGAGTTTGTACCCCTTTCTATCACACCCAGAGAGCATCGGCCTGCTCTCTCGGAGTCTTAATCCCTTCGTCCCTCCTTCTCCCAAGTCCAAATCCGAGTTCGAATCCAAAACAGCCGCGATACATGTCAACACGTCCACACAAGCCTCATATAACTTAGATGAAATCAAAGCGGACGCCCTGTGGCTGAGCCAGAAGGCTGCGATCGATGAAGTTAGCGCGCTTCGCATTGCCGTTTTGGAATGGCAAAGCCGGCCTACGACACGGCTTCTGGCCGGATTCTCGGAGGAGGAAGAAACAAGTCTACAAAATGCGGCAGGGGTCGATAACTTTCGAGTGTCTCTAGCGGGACCACGTGTGAAGGAGATGCTGAAGAACACCGCCGGACCGGACAATGATGCTTCAGGATTTGATTCGGTGGAACATAGACGTTTGCGATTGCGGCTTCTTTACCTTTCTGAAAGGAGCCATATCCTGAAGACCTCTCGAAAATTACTGAGTCTGTCTTTGCGCGACAATATTCCGAACGATCCTGTGCCTGTTAGAACGCAGGGAAGCAGTGCAGGGACAGTGGAGAAACGCAGCCTCCGCGATCTTGGGGCGACTATTTTCAAAGATAAATCAACAGGAGAGGAAGGCTCTCGATTCCTTAATGAATGTGTGGAGGGGATTCGCTCCCGGATTTCCGAACTGGAGGGTGACGGTGGTTGGTTAAGCGCAGCAGAATGCAACGAAGAGAGTGAAGATGCATGGCGAACCACGCTTGTCGAAGAGATCGTGCATATCATGCAGATTCTTTTCCTCCGGCTCCAAACGTCCGCTACTATCCCATCTTCGGAGCTTCTGCTTTCTTGGCTACGACTCATGGCTGACTATGGGTTTTTGGAGTCGTTGCGTGTAGTGAGTGCTGTTCTTCATGTCTCTACGCGACTGGTTGCTAATAAGTCTTGTACAGCCCTGTGACGATCCGTTGACCTTATTACTGCCTCTCCAAGCTATGGTTGCTGTGACTACTCTCGCTTTTCTGAAGCTTCCTGTCTCTATACCCTTAATCATTGACAATGCGCAACAGCAAGCTGAGAAACCTGCTGGATCTTCTCCATATTTCCTCTCTCGTGAGCACATTTCTGAGATCAACGAGATCTTCCTCAATGCCGCCAGCGTTGGACTCATGAGCGCGAGCCCAGCTGTTTTTGCGTGGGGACTGATACTGTATAGCATGCGAGAAATAGCACTTGCCGCCAAGGAAACTCGAGAATTAGAGCAATTTCGCACTGCCGTGGATTCATTTCAATCTAACACTCCTGCTTCATCGCCCAACCGTGGGCTCGAGCAATCATTGTACGAGGACTTGCTGGATTGTGCACGAAGTCCCAAATATGGCGATGACTCTATTGCAGTGTTGATGTCTGGTGCCACGGAGGGGGGCCGGGTGTTTGATGCGATAATTGCTCTGGCCACCAAGGTCGGTTCAATGTCAGCCATAGACGAGCAGTTGACAGATTTCTGGATACGAGTCACACTGCTAGATCTTATCCGTATCAGCACGGATTTTTTGAACTACATCCCGGAGATCGTCGAGGCCGTTCTAGCAATTCTTACAGGATCTCCTCTTCAGTCTACATGGAATACCGACGCTCTGTCAAGCTATTTTAGCGACCCTAGATCTATCTTTTCCAAGGACAATGTCCTTATGGACAGAATATTTCGCATTGCGCGGTCTCGGTTCCCTTACGAAACAGTTCCTTTTCTGAAAATCTGCCGCGCCCTTACCAGCAAGGGTCTAGTGGCAGAAGATGGTCTTCCGGCAATTCTCAGTGAGGTTGAGCCTATGGATACTTTTACGCAGGTCGTCTCGCCGGAGTTCCAAGGCTATGAGACCATCCGGGAAGATGAGAACGCAAATTTTGTTTCCCTTATCGAGCCGTTTCCTATGATCGAACAAGGGGCCCCGAAGCAAACGTCTAACTATAATACAGAGAATGCACTGATTGTCACATCATCATCGCAGCTTCCACCCGCGACGATTGGCCAAGTCATATCTGAATCAAAGCCTGCAGTTATTATGTGGCATCATCAATACTCATTCTTAAGTTTCTTGGGGAGCTGGCTTGAGGGTTGGGCTGAGAGTGGCGGGTACTCTGCAGATTCAGATGAAGACTCGGTTACAGAGATGATAGGTTTACTTGCCGATCTCATAGTCGCAGCCAAAGCTAGTTCGACCCAGGGCGAGAATTATTCTAACGCAAGGAAGATCCTAGAGATGGCTAGTGATGGGCTCGCTCGTCACGGCGATATTGTCTCTGTGATCTTTGACATCTTCGAGCGTAATCTGCAAAGCATTAGCTACAAGGGTGGTGCGCGCAGATCGCTTGACTCCACCATTGCCTGCTTACAGTTCATTCATGCACTGATAGCGATCTTGCCAAGCAGAGTTTGGCCATTACTTGCTCGCAGTAGTCTGCTTGGTTCAGATGGCAAAGGCGGCGTTTTGACTGCGGTTGTATCCGCAATGGAAGTAACTTCTGGAGAATACCCATTCCTCCTCGGTTGCGTACGTCTACTCGACGTTATAGTCGAGGATGCGGCTTCGCACGCTGCAGTCAGAAGAACAACAAACCGTGTTTCGTCCAGGTCAACTCACTCAGTCGATTGGAGCGCTGGCGTGCCCTCGTACGTTATGAGCAACGTGCTATCGACCTTTGTTCGAACAATGGTTGAAGTCTACAATAGCAACGCAAACTGGAGGTTCAATGAACCAGAGCAAAGGCTGGAGATAAATGCTTTACTCGCTGGTACTTTCGAGAGGATCCTTTACTATGCATACGGGATCGACGACAACGACAAACTTGATTCGAAGATAACCGGCGTCTTCGCTGCTTCAGCAACATACATTCTGACCGTTCTTCGGCCACGTTCTAATGACGAACTGCCTTTCAACCCGATTCTTCGAATAATTCTCGATGGACTCCAGACTCCTGCCTCGACGATATATCTTCGTCCGTTAATTCTTGTGGAGAAGCAGTTGAAGTCAACGATGCAGCTGTCTATTAAGCTGATGCAGGCGGCACAGCTCGTTGGCTCTCCCGTTTCACTATTGGAGGATCAATTGTTCAAGGCGACTCCAGTTCTCATCAGGCTTTATGGACTTCATGACCGATATCGGCTCCCAGTCATCTCGCTTCTTGATCTCTTGGTCTCAAGTGCAGCGTCAGATTCAGAGAACGAACCACCCTCGTTGCTGGGCCATCTTGGCGCCGAATCGTCGTGCCTTTTCCTCGATATACTTGCAGGGTTTGACAAACCGCTAGAAGATCGGCCTTTGTTTATCGCGATATGGCAACTACTGTCAACCTTCGTTAGTAAGCGTCAGCAGTGGTTTGCCGTGTATCTTCTTACGGGATCTTCTCCTCGCAAATCACTGAAGCAGAAGGAAGATGCGACGAAGGCACCGGCAATGAGAGGGACACCATTTTTCCAGTTCGCACTTGACACACTGGCGAATATCGAACAGGTCGATCCGCAAGTTGCTCTGTCCTTACTTGAGTTCGTCTCACACTCACAGGAAAATTGGCCGTGGGCAACGCCGGAGCTGAAAAAGCATCCTACCTTCTTCAACGGCCTTATCAATTACGTCGCAAACTTGAAAATAGGTAGCTTATCGCCACTCAACCAGATATATGCTACCAGAATTGCAGCAGTTACGGCTGATCTTTGCGCCATCTACTTGCACTTTGCCAAAGAGTCTAGGGACCGGACATTCATCAAGACTCTAATCCCACTGGTCTCCTGGTTTGCAAAAGATGCAGTTGAGGTCGCTGGTTATAATGCGTCGCTGCACGCTAACCTTAAGAGGAACTTCGAGATGAGATACGCTGGCTGTAAGCTCCTCGACTTCAAAAGAACGTCCCTGGAACCACGTTCGCTGGGGCGAAATTATTACTACGATATGAATCTGGGTAAGAAACTACTCTCATATGATTTTGCTTGGACCGGGACGCGAAATCAAGGGTTTGCTGAAGAGTTCGAACGGGCGAATCTGAACCTGTCGCTGGTAGAAGCTCAAGTGGTACGTATGACTTAGTTAGTAGCACTTGACCCCTGGCCTAACGTTTTGCAGAGTCTTTTTCATAGCTGGAAATTCTTTGCCATCGAACACTGCGCAGACTTTATGCCTGACCGGGAAGTGCAAAAGTCTATGGCACTTGTCGCTCGGAATTGCCTAATTGCAAATACTCGGGACGTTCCGCAGGAAGCAATTTTCGATAGGCTTCAACAAGCGCGAGTTGACTTTGCACTAGCCCTGCTGCAGCGGCTTGTGGAAATTGGATCAAAAGGCGCCGAAGTGTTCAGCTTACTTGGTGTCGTCTGGGAAGCTATGCGCGCTCGCGGTGCGACATATGAGAATGCTTTGCTAAACGATGACACTGAGTATTATCGGTCACTTCTCAATGTGCTCTTTCTCGCCCTTCAATTCCATGTGGCAGGGCCTTCTCGAGCATCGCCTGAGGCTGTCAGCAAGAAACCGGAGATTTCTTCAGATCTATCTCTCGTTCTCGAAATCGTGAAAGTTGTGGTCGCGCAAGGTTTCAAGACACTCACCACATACTTGCACGATGAACCCCAGAAATGCTCCCCCAAGGACTTTGCCATATTGACTGCCATTTTTCAGACGGCCCTCCAAGTGAAGAATGCGGATCGAGTGTACGAACAAATCGCATTTCACATCGAAGACAATGACACTGCTCGATATGCAACTACACTATTCTCTTGGTCTGATCAGCTCACAGTCGAAGGCGACCCGGTCTACGGGGAGCTCAGTATGCTGTTCCTGCTCGAGCTATCTTCTTTGCCAATGCTAGCAGAGCATCTTGCTGTCGAAGCCGTGTTGATGAAACTATCAACATGCCGCTTGACCAACATTCTACGGCAGCCGAAGGGCTGTGGGCCCTTCGACCCTATGCCAAGGTTGTATGCCATCTGGACTGGCGGGATCCTTCCTCTCTGCCTAAACCTGCTTTATCATGTAATCCGAGCTGCACCGGAAGTCGCTGCGTTCCTCAATCAATTTGAAGGCCAGCTCAGCCGAGCCGCTGAGTGCTTTGCTGGGGTCCATGCCACCGTGGCCTCCGCGCAGCCGGCCAAGAAGATATGCCTGAGCATGGCGTCAGAAGCGTATTCTCTGGCGCTGATCTCCTTTATCCTGGACAGATTCCGAGAAGCCGGCCCCAGCGCTGGCGTCGATCCTCAGTCCATCCAGGAGCTCAAGTGGGACAAGGCGCACGTCAAGGACGACATCGAGGAGCTGCTAGGAAGGCGGCAGGCGCTTCGAGCCCGCATTGTCGCCACGAGCGAAAAGGAGCTCGAACTGGCTAGACAGAAGCCAGTGAACCCGGCTTCGGGCGCAGAAAACCGGTTGGAGGAGAAGATAGTAAATGAACTGACGGGAGCACTTGTCTGTCTGGGCGGCGGCGAGGAGGCATAGCGTTGGTCCAGTTATTGCAACATTAAGTTAAGCTGGCGTTGGCTTTCATTTCGTACAGTCGAAGTGTTATCCTGGATAGAGGTTCTTATTTGTAATGATTTTTAATGTTGATTAGGAAGTTCCAGGTAACAGATGATCGCATATTGATTCTGGATGGCTTCGTAGGTCTTGACGGATAATATAGATGCTTCATGGCAGTTCAGAGGGGTTGTTGCCTATCATTGGTATCGCGGGGCTCAAATAAGAGGTGGATATATCCCCTATCCATGTATGTAATAATATTACTTCAGAAACCAGCGAAGAGAATTCCGAGAGTAGGCATAATTCTTTATAAACCTTGGAATCAGTGGAGGACAAGATGATTTGTGTCGTGTCAGCTCTAAGCCTGGAATTCTGGCAAAATCAACGACGTTGGGATAGGACCGCCTGTGGCTGCTGTGCCGCATGCATCGCAACCTCAACATCCAGCCCTTCTCCACACCGCAATACCGGTGCTCCATCCAAATCTTCTCCAGATATGCACACTGCACTCCATTACTCGGGGTTGGTGCAACCGGTGTGCCCAAGGGTTGACGCGTAAAGATCACGCACGAGAATTGATTCGCAAACCTGCTCTAGTCTCCTGGACAGACTGCATACAGCCAACAGGCGGGTCCCGCTTCTACCTCAACTCGGACCACAGATTCTTGATGATCGAGTTCCTGGATGTGCTTGATTTCGAATATGAACAAGAATGACGAACTATCCCCGAGCCTATGTTGTTCTAGAACCGGGTCAGATAGGCACAACGCAGGATATCGTCCGGTTCATACATGGAAAGAATACATGTCGGTCGTGAAAGGAGTTGTGGGTGCGGCATTTCCTTGGACACCGTCCAACAAACTCATCTGGATAGATTCGGAGAAGGTGCTATGCGATCTGTAATATCAAAGTCTGGCAATACTTGGCTAATCCCCGATTCCAGCAAGAAATTAGACGCGTACAAGCTCCCCGGTTCAAAACCATCTTCTGTGCTACACTGGGCGGCGGGAAAATACACTCAACTTGTCCTAACAAGTCATTGGGTGCGGATAGTGCTTTTTTGGCAGGATCTGCTTTTTCTGCACGGCATTAAAAAAAATTCCAGACCTCCTAGTGGGAAATCACCACATCTCGAAGCTTGTTCCCGAGACATGTCGATGAGAATGATTTGCTTGAAGATATACTTAAGCTCAACGATTACACTAAAGAGACAATATAGGATTGCTTTTCGTGCTGTACCCTACATTCGACATCAAGCAGGTCTCCGAGCGCCGAAGTCTCATGTCCAGCAATTAATCTCTATTGCAAGGCAAGTGAATCAATTAATGATCTTCCATGTTTGAGGAAACCAACAAGTTTCCAGATTGGAGGTCTGAAGTGGGATCCAGAGAGGTACCCCGTACACAGTAGTGAGTATTAAGCAGACAAACTGCCCAGGTGTACTGTAACAAATCCCGGAATAGTAAGAACAAAGTGATTGGATCCATGGATGGGTATGATACGTGGAGCCGCAGCCGCTGGCAGCCTGCTTAGTCATCAACCTGGTCCGCCCGTACCTATCGGGACATGGTCCCGCATGTGACATCTTCACGGAACAAATTAACGCTGGCGGCGCCAGCGGGAGCTCCAACGCCGCGGGAACTGTTCAGTTAACGACATCGACATCGACAACCTCACCCCGTCTCCCTCTCTCTCCCCCTCCTTTCTTCCTCCCTCTCTTCTCTTCCGGGAACAGGAGAAATAGAGAGATATAGATACATACAGAGAGGAAGAAGCAAAAAAGAAAAGCAAAAAGAAAAGAGCCAAGGTTGACAATAGACAATAGACAATTGACAATTGACAATTGACAAGCAAGCAAATGACACGCACGCCATTCGCCCACCACCACCCGCTCGACGGGGAGGAATCATCGTCATCCGACACCCTCGCGGCCATGAACCTCACGCGCCTGCTCGCGCGGCTCGAGCACAACCTGCTCTCGCCGTCGGCGGACCTGAAGCCGCTGCGGCGGTCGCCGTATCATCGGGCGAGGGTTGGGGCGGTATGTTCTTAAACTCTCTTTTCTGGTCTTTATTCTTTAAGTGTACAATGACAGAAACCACCTTACTGACGTTGAACTGTTTGTTTCTTCTGACAGAACATCGAATACGCCCGCTCCCTCCTCCTCCAGCTCGAGCGCGCCCTGCCCAAGATCAAGCGCCCGGACCGGCGCCACGAGCGACAGACGGACCTCGCGCGGAAGCGGCAGACGCTGCAGCTGCTGAAGGATCGGCTTGATGGGATCAGCGCGGACGCGGAGCTGCGCGCCACTACTGCTGCTACTGCTGCTGCTACGGAAACAGAAATGGAGGGCGAGATCACGTCCGATGAGGAGGAAGAAGATCTGCTGGCTACGCCTGACGAGGAGGATGAGGACGAAGAAGAAGAAGGAGAAGAAGGAAGAACACCTCCATCGGAGATGACGGAGGAGAATGACGAGACGGGGACGTACCATCATCATCCATCGCAACGGACAGCGGATGAACCTCCCGATACCATAAATATAACACCCTCAACCACGATAGTAGCAGCAACAGAAACGGCATCAACCCTC
>JGI26051J44788_1000835_pt1 | contig 13386 bp, 13 predicted proteins | sample HigsolmetaGSP13D_FD_44788 | JGI IMG/M metagenome (IMG submission 44788) | reverse complement strand
CTGACTAGAACATACTGAAACAGACGTAAATAACCGTTATTTTGGTTGACTAGTCAGCATTTTATGCGTCCGAAATAGGTAATCCTTGGCAGGATTATGCAAATTCAGGCAGAAAGTGGGTAGCCACGGGATTCCCATGGGAGTCCCATGGGACTCCCATGGGTGGGCCAAGGGAGGCTGCCCAAGCCCATGGGAATTTGCTCCATGGGAGTGGGAGTGAAATTTTGAAATTCCCATGGGACTTGCCGAGGTCTACTGCCTGCCAACACATATAAGATAACTTAACATAACAACGTATGCTTGCTTGAATAGAGCATTGAAGGCCAGCACTGTAGTTTGATGGGCTTCAGAGTCCTACCAATACTACAGAATGTTGCATGGAAAAAGAATTCTGCTATTATTGACGCACTGGGCTTTATAATGGCAGTCCAATCCCGCGTCATTACCTGTACTACAATGCAGATTGCGGCAATACAATCCTTGTTGACGCCCAGGATTATCAGATTTCACTACATTTAATTCACATTTCCTATCTCGGTCGCAACAGTAGTGTGTGGAGATAAATGCCTGTTGAGTCTTTTGCACAATTTACGTGACACTTTCATTTGACAGTTGGGAAAGTCCTTGCCATTTTTATTGGTGCATAGCAAGGGGACGAGGAGGGCTCCTTCCAATATCCCGGACATATCTTGGGATATCAAGAAGATGGGCCCCATAGCAGCTATACATATGGGTCCAATCCACGTTATTCCTCTAAGATTACAATCCACTGCTCGGACCACTATTACATAGCCACTGTGTTAGTAATATCTCTTTTTTCCTTTTCTGTTCTTTCCCAGTTCTACAGCATCTCTGAATTGACAGCGCTGTGCAGTAGCATTGATTTCAGCCAAAGAAGTCTGTGATCAGCTGATAACTCTGCTGAGGGATTCTGTCCATAATCTAGAGACCTCTCAGAAAGAAAATTAATTGTGGCTGGCCTATTTCACTGAGAAACATCGGCCCCTATATGGTCAATAGTTACTTCGGGCAGGGTAAATAACATTCAGAGTCGATGTAATACACTGTGCTGTCGGGGTTCTTATACGGTCCTGCTCGTTCTGCCAAGGTACTGTACGTACTTCCAGCAGTTGGTGGGATCCTTGGATATGGCAACAAATCAATGATACCTTATATTCATGGTCGTCGCATCAAATCGAGATGAATATCAACCATCGGCAGAGACATGTGCTGAGAGTTAATTTCTGCATTCAGAGAACCATTTGACGCTACTGTATAACGCAAAATCGCAGAGGTTATTAAACTCTTCAGCTTGCCACTGTAGGTGGGGCGGGGCATATGGCTGATCAAACTTAAGAGCGAAGATCAGTACGTGTATCAAAGCAAATCCAGAGGATTCCTGGGAGTCGCACAAATAAAGGAGGCATCAGGATCCCTTCGTAACCCCGGACCAATCTGGAACACGCAAGTGAGGGATCAAAATGGGAGCAGTGAAGGAGCCCAGGCTAAAAGGTCTGACCTGAAAAGGCTGTCAGAGTGCAGAAACGGAGAGCAAATTTTCCAAATGTTGTGAAGAGACGATTTCGGACTCAATGTCCCTAGATCAGCGAATTCCGGTCTCTCAGCAATTTCGGACAAACCTTGACGCGGACAGGTGACCTACTTTTTTTTAACCGCATTTTAATGAGCCCCTAGTAGAGTGAGAAGTTAATGGCTAAACGTTTCAGTTGGTGATACAGACAGAATACATAATAGAATATGTTGGCTCTTTGACCAGTAATCGGGGCTTTCTGAGCTCGCTTACCACAATTATTAAGCGGAGAGCATTGTGAAGCATAGTCTACTCCTAGTACTCTGTAGCTCTTGTGAGTGGTTCACATAGTTGGACAAATCAGAAGTGGAGCCATTGCACAGCTTCTTCAACTATCTTCATAAGAGACCTTCAATATTGGGCTCAGACCATATCTTACCATCTCTTATTCTTGACTTGATGGAGGGGTTACATTTATCAAGATAGGCCTGGACCTTTTCAGTGGCATACCGTGCAACTTTCATAGTACTGTCATCATGTTCAAATCCATCGATCCCGACCCTATATGCTACAACAGCCATGTTGCTCCTATGGGACCCAATGCATGTGATGACCTCAATTTCCTTTTTCAACAAGAAGCAAACGTATACTGAGATTGTACGGTTAAGACTTGTTTGGCATTTTAGACAGCCATATCCGCGAGTGTTGTCCGCTCGTGATAAGAAAAGCTCAAGGTTCTACCATGGTCCTCGTCTTGTAATAAAATTGTAAGGGCAGTAAGAATCCGCTATTATTGGGGTATCCTGTGTCAGGACGAGGTGTAACTCTAGTGGATTTTGGAATGTTAGAATACTACAGTCTCATTTAGATTTTTGTTGCCTGTCGTATCAGCAACGAGAAGAACTTTCTGTTCCCAATATTCACTGCCGAATGCCAGCCCCGAATACGGTCCCGAACTCCTTGTCGTAGGAATTATGCGTACCTTAGTAATGCTTGTTTGTGCCCAGTCAACACAATTACCTAGTATCTCAACACGTACGCGATTTCCATTTTCGTACCTTTTTCTGGCATCTTCTTTCCTTCAAAAGGAGATTGCTAACTTCCATGGCCAAAAAAGCCAACAATGGGACTGATCCCATCCTGCGAAAGTCGATCCGTGAAGCAATTCTCAGTCGCCACCAACAAAACAAGCCAATCAATCGGGAAGCGATCAAAGCAGAGTACTTGAGCAAGAACCCAGACCTCGCTAACTACATCAACAACATTGTCAACGAGTAAGCGAACCTGAAAAATCTATCAATCTCATTGCTAATGAGGCTTCAAGCTACTCGGATTATCTCGAGTCAAAGTTAAAGACAGCGAACGCAGCCAAGAGCCCAACCCCTGCTCAGGCTTCAAAAGATCCATCGCCAATTTCCACCTCCCAACACCGCTCCGGTAGCAATATCATTTCAAAATTACCTGAATCTCATAGTAAAACAGAGTTGTCTCTCACAGAATCTTCAGCCTCATCTTCGCAGCTTGGTCCAGTCGCAGATCACCGCACCAGTAGTGGATCGGATGAGGAATTGAGCAGTTCTGACGTGGTCAACTCGGCCAGCAGCAATGGTGACGGAATCTCAGATAATGTTCTATTGCAAGGTATGAGTTCCTTTGGTATGCATATTTACTGTAGAATCTATAGTAAACCCAGGTAGAATTCAAGGAACACCTCGCTGGGAACTTTGAGAAAGGAACTTCCAGAGAAGCACTCTCTGCAATTCCCTCTCTCGAGATTCAGAAGCAATTTCTTGTGTCTGTTGAGGACAACGACAGGATGAAAGGCACTATACCCACCGAACAGGCTGTTTTGGTCTCTCCTGCTCTTGACAGCTGCGGATCAGTGGAACTCATACTGCTGTCCAAGAAAGGCCCTCCTCAAAAATTACATGGAGTGCACCCCAGTATGTGTCTGATATCTCCGAAGGATATGCCACCGGAATAAAAAATGCAAACAACGACGAAAGATGGTCGTATGTACGTTGTATTTTTGTCTGTGACGCGGAAAGATTGGTCTCCGCTTCGTGCGGGTGAAGAGACATGGTCTGGAACTACCAGATTTTTATCAGAGACACTGTGCGCTTTGTTGACAAGACTAGCCACTTGATGAGACGTGCTTGGAGGCATAGTGAGATACAATTCGCGGTCTCGCGGCCGAGAGGCTTCGAGTAGGTCCGTGTGTATGTGAAACAGACATTGAGTACAATTTCTTCCTCAGATTGGCTGTCATGGCTAGCTCCGCTAGTCCGGGTCCTTACCCCAGAGCCTGAAGTCGTACCGAAAAAGAGGGTGGCTGGGTTTTCCTCGGTCTGCCTATCTCTCCTGGAGTCACTCGACCTCTGCTCGCCCCCTGCTGCCCAGGTAAAGACGGGTGGTACACTTGGCTGCAATTTGCTTGAGCTCGGCGAAGTTGGTCTTGCTACATCTGGCCCATTGGACTCGTTCCATGGAGCTGTCTCAGTGAAGGTGTCTTGCTGGGAGCGTTTGAATTCCTTTTCGACAGCCACGTTACCTTTTTTGGAGGACTTGGGAACGAAATAGATTTCGGATCTTTTGGACGGTTTGCGCCTCGGCGTGTTAACCGCAACCCCAGAGGAAGGAGGAAGCAGATGTCTGGGAACGCGATTGGGAGGCAAGGACGCTGGGTCATATTGGACCGATGCACTCTTCTCCTCTGTTTCACTATCCTCACCTTGACTTTGGTACTATGCCTTGGACTTTTTCATCTTTGTGAACCGAGTCCGCATCCCAACCTTCTGCAGTCGGTGCTCTCGGCATTCGATGACTCTTCTTCGGAGTGTATCCGGTCCTTCAGGATTGTTCCAGCTTCCACTGGATCTCAAGGAGCCGAACATCGAGCTTGAGAAATGTGGAAGCATGGCTCTGAACCACCGCATCCCAGTTATGCGCTTGAACCACCAAATGATCGGATGTCTCCAGCTGAAAGTCGTGGTTTTCGGGATCGTAATCCCTCAGAGAGTTCTACCTCACATTGTCGAGGAGAGCCTGTTCCGACCAACGAACAACTATTATAAATAATCAAGAATGGTATTGCAACACACCCACGGTCTTGCATTTGGGGTAGTGGAATTAAAGGAGCAAAATGGAAAGAAACCTACAAACCAAGTTTTGCGGTAACCCATGGGAATAAAGGAGAGCCGTTGGGAAGGATCCGTCACCCGCATGACCGAAGGAGATAGCGGGCTGGGAGGTGCGGGAATGTCCATGATCTTGAGTGAATGAATATCTCCGCCGAACATGTCAATTGGGCATGAAGTCACTATGAAGCCTGAAATGCCAGTTAATTGACCGATTCAGGTGTCGGCAATGGATCAAAGCAAGCCATCTACTTACGTGAGTTCACGATCACCGCCCAGAGCTGAGGAATGTGAAGGGCGTGTACACCCCTCTTACAGCGGCCGGTTTTGCAGATGGCTTGTTCCATATCCCGGTGGCGAGTGGAGTCCAAGGAATAAGCCAGCTCGAGTAAGCAGCGTGCCGGATATAAAGACAATGTCGAGAAAACATAGAGTGGCCAATGAGAGCACATATGGCACGATGCTGACGCACAGGCGACCGAATTTGCCCATATTAACTATGTTAAATGACTGTCGATCCTAGACACCCAGGCTATATTCCAGGGCAACTGTGATACGAGATATCGCAAACCCTGGCTCAAGAAGGATGGAGGGGGATGAAGAAAAGTCAAGAGAGAGATAGAGAATGGGAACAAAGAGAGCCAGAGCAAAGATTCTGTAGTTCATATATGATAGCAGCCACGATTCCTATGCCAAAAAAATACTCATTGTACGATAACCTTCCGACACTATTCGGCCCTGTGATTACCACCATGAGGCTAGGGGGCCCAGGAAAAACGGAACTTAGATTTTCTTACTTTTAAGAGCTTCATAACCGGCTCCACCGAATACGACTTTCTTCTAGAAGACTAGCTGATTCGCAGCCCTACGGACCTTTCCACTGCACCGAGAAAGCCTTTCCGATATGGCCTTTTCTTCACCTAAAAGAGCTTCAAAGGATTGGACTCATGGGGCAAGAAAGCCGGATTCGTATTCTTCACAAAAATCCTTCCAAAAAGGTGGGTTGCAGATAGTTTAACCTAGTTGAGTGACTGGCAAGTTAGAAACTTCACTTTGTCAATTAAGAAACTAAAAAGTTAGAAAGTGGTACCTAGGAGTCGCCAGCCCACTTAACTAATCAACCCAAAAATATAGCCTATAGGGCTGCAGGGCATGATATTCCCACTCAGCCACAACCCACTAGGCAATCTAGTTGTCCGCATAGCCCTAGCCCATATCGGGAAAGCCACTTTACGAATGCGAACTTCCGGTTTGGGTCAAAGATGAGGACATTACAGGATAATTTCTCGCACCTTCTTGTCAGAATGTTAAATCACCAGGGGTATATAAGCGACTGCACCACAGAAATTCGGCAACATCCTCCTCCAATCCTTCGTCCTGGTCACCGAGTGCCCACCATAAACTGCTGCCAAATCTCATACTTAAAGAACATTGCCTTGAATTGTTCCAAAATGGCCGCAAACGACAAAACCTCTCATAGCCGAGATTGGAATTTTTCACTTTTCGACTGCTTCTCACCACGCTCACTCTGTGCGTACTCATATGTATCCTCTTCTCCCGCCTCAAGCTGACTTAGCATCCATCAAAGGCTTCGCAACCTGCTGTCTTCCGTGTCTGACGTTTGGCAAAACTCAGGCCAGAATCCAGGATCCAAGTCTTCAAAACTACAGTAGTATTAACTCGGAGGCAGGTACCCCTAAAATAATACCAGTGGCTTTTACTTAGCTGACCCGTGTTTTACAGTGCGCCATTTTCACTGTTCTCGCCCTCGGCTACTGCCAATGGATCATTCAGACGATTCGGCGTGGTGAGATGCGCCAGAAGCATGGCATCGACGGTTCCTGTTGCGGAGACTGCTGTGTTACCTTCTGGTGTGGATGCTGTGCATTGATCCAGGAGGAGAAGGAGATGGAGTTGCGGACGAGACCTGATCAAACTGGGTATCAGAGTACAGCGCAAATGGCGTATCCTTCTTAGCCGCGCGTGAGAGCTGGTTATGAGGAATCATCATTGCGCCTTTGTTTAATTAGAGGATATGTATTGTGTTGCTTGTTCTGCTTATTTTCAGCCTGATCACCGGCCATCATGGCAAGACGCCTGCTGTTTTCATTTCATCAACTTTCATTCTCAATATTTCCTTTGTTATGATTATGGATGTATATTACCTGGACAATAGAGGGAGGTATCTGTTGATATTACTACTTATTACTTCTGTGTAGTGATATTAGTCCTGTGATCAGAATTACCTTCGCAAGAATGGGTTTGATGGATCATCGACCCTGTCCACACCATCGAGGGAAGGCCCTCCTAAATGACCGGTATCCCACTCATGTTGAGAGGGTCATCATGGATTGAAAGCTCTCTACTCAAGTCGACTGTTCTCCTGCCCCCAGCGAGCTGCATCCCTTTTCCTTCCTTTTTTTTACTATGTACACTGTCATAAAGAAATCCTGCATTTTCACCTATATGAGATAACTCCTTAATCGTTTAGGATCTACTCATCAAGTTACAGTCAGCCAGCTAGATGAGCCTTTCAGTTGCAAATCAGATTTCTCTGAGAAGGCCGTTTATCTGTTGTCATGTTCTTTATCGCTGAACAGGACTGTCCATCCAGTCAGAGCCAGAACTAGTGACCTTCTACACAATTATTTTATACGTAACTAGATAGAGTGTTAAACCATATACAGAATATATAATGAGAATTTGATGTCTCGCAAGGCCAGTGATTAACTAGTTAGTTCTTCTTGCTTAGGTAATATAGGGTAACTCCATGCTCATCCGAACCCCTAAAGTCGGACATTAGTAGCCAATCTTACATAGTTCTTAGAGTGCTCACAGAAAAACAATATCAATCTATCTAGAGCCTGGACTGGAAGATAACTTTCCTTATCCTGGGGTGGAAAGCCTCAGACAATGGGCATTTAATTTTATTGGCCCATAGATCCGACGATGCTAAGGGACCGGCGTCTCGGCATAGGCACTAAAGAAGTCAGGAGAATTCATTTCTCTTCTGGAGCAAGCAACGAGCAAGCCTGTGTCAACAATTTATCCCTGCAGTGTTCCTCTTTTCCTCTATTGTTATTAGCTATTATTAGACCCAAGTTCGCAACATCGCTATCGCTCCATGGTACAGGATGCCTCCTAGAGTTGGCCCATACACTGGCAAGGTCTCTCGGCGATCCCATCAGAAGTCTCGTCTCGGGTGCCGGAACTGCAAAAGGCGCAGGGTGAAGGTTGGCCACCTACACAACCAATGATGGCATGTACTAAAAACAACTCAAATCTAGTGTGATGAAGTGAAACCCAATTGCGGCAACTGTCTGCGTCACTCCATTGACTGTGATTATAATTTAAATCCAGAAAGCTCTTCCACCACCCCCTCCACAGAGGAAGAAGTGACTTCCACATCACCCAATGACAGCTACACCTTTATCTCCTCGTTCCAGCCCAATTTTACTCCTCCAAAGAGAGGGCGTAGCTCACGTCTACTGTCAACACAACAGCAGGACGAGCCAAATCCCCAGTTGCGCCAAGCTGTAGCCAAAAAGCCGTTCCAGTTCACAGCCACTGACATGGCACTCTTCCATCATTTCATAACCTCAAAGGACTTGGGAGCCTCTCGGAACCACATGCAGAACCAGCTTTCTCGACTAGGTTTCACGTTCCATTATGTTTTGCGCCTTGTTCTTGCGTTTTCGGGCTTTCACTTGGCACGCCACTCGGCCGACCATTCGTTCCTGGGCTCGAGGGCTGACTTCTACGCGGTGGCTGAACGGCATTATGAGACCGCTGTTCGCGAGGTCACAGCTGCGATTCCACATCTAGACACGACCACTAGTCCTGCACTTTATGCATCTTCGATATTCATATTTATCTGCTCGCTTGCGAAGGGACCCCAGCCTGGGGAGTATCTAGCTTACCGCGATGACGGTGGTCCAGGGTGCTTGTCATTATTCATGGGTCTGCGGACGATTTTGGAAAGATGTAGAGCGACTCTCTCGGTCGACTTTTCCTCCATCCATGGTGCCGATCCAGAAGATATGACTTCCCTGCCCGAGGAACCTTTTTTTCACGGTGAAGAACTGGTCTCGCAGGCATATGGAGATCACCTGGCCCAAGTACGGCACCTTATATCCGCGACTTTCCCGGACAGCGGTCTCGGCTATACAGACTACTCCCAGGTGCTGGACAGACTTTATTACTGCTACGATGTCGTATTTGGTGCCACTTCCCGGCTGCCAGAGTCTCAACTCTGGCCCCAAATCTTCGGTTGGTTGTATACACTGCCGGATCTCTTTTTAGCAGACGTACAGCAGCGAAGACCAGTTGCCTTGGTGGTGTTTGCTTTTTTTACGGTCCTGCTGAAACGACTGGATCTCGCGTGGTTTATCCGTGAGTGGCCTGAACATATCATGAATGGCATTTCTAGCAACCTTGATGAGTATCATCGAGAGTACGTCCAGTGGCCTGCGGAACAAATGGGTCGACTGTCCAACAGTTTACGTTTATCAAGGATTGGTGTCCCTTGATGGATTCGTGGATTCATCTGAAGCCGTTCCATAATAATTGATAAATTAGTGTTCTTTCGCTATTCTATCTCGAGTTTGGCTTGTGGAATACCCATATGTGAAATTGAGAAGCTGAGTCTATGATTACAAGTGGTTCTATAAAGAAAAGGACAGGTCAGAAGTGAAAGTGGGATACAACGCTGGCTCGATCCACAACGTCTTGTGTACAGCTATCGTCGCAGATAACTAGCGTTCAAGGTCTTAATCGACACAACGGAAGCCTCCGACGTGAGAAGCATTTCCACCTTGCTGGATTGGTTTGGCTGGATAGGGGCACAGAATCCGGTTCTGCTCCTTTCCATCCGTCCCGTTGACCCGAACTGGGAGGAACTCGGGCGCAGTACCGTTTTCCACCCATTTCCTCAATGCATCAAAGGCAGTGGTTGGTTGTCCGCCCCTGCCGCCAGCGCAATGGGCCAGGCCCGGAGACTCGAAGTACCGGTAGAAGTCTTGTACTTCAGGAATCAATTTGCTGACTGCGCGATAATAATGCTCTGTGGCCTTGGTTGGAACGCTGCCATCGGCCTTTGGTCAGTTAGCAAGGGAACCCACTCAGAAAATATAATAGTCAGTGACTTACCATGCCATGGTAAGTGAGGAGCTTTCCTCCGGCTTTCTTGAACTCCGTAAGATCGGGGTCATTGGCAGCCATGACATCGGTGTATTCCTGGACGGCGAGATGGAAAAGCCGGTCATATTCCTCATGACTCAAACTGGTGACGTTGAAGCTTTGGTCCTTGAGCACAAACAAGCCGAGCCACTCATCTGTGCTAGCTGTGATGTTCTGGCCCGGCGCAACACCCAACCCAGTGATGTCCGACCCGGGGTTCACCCCATACCACAGGAAATCCCCGGCAACAGTCCTAGGTCCCGACCAAGCCGCTGTCGCAGTGATCGCTGCCGCTCTGCTAAGCCGCATGGGTTTTCCAGTAGCGCTGCACGAGAAAGTCTTATTCACGGCGCTGAATGGGTCGAAATCACAGCTGTCCGGATCCGAGATGATACCATCGACAATACCGTCCAAGGGGTCGCAGTGTTTCACAGCCTCCTCGGTAAGGAATTCCAATTCACACGCCAGGGGAGACGGCTCCCCGGCCCAGAGCGGAGCCAGGAGCGGGTAGTAAACCGAAGTAGTAAGCTGGGGCCACGACTGCGCGGGTGCGGAGGCAGCAATTCCATCATAGGCGTGCGGGTATCGCTGTGCAAGCATGAGACCCTGACGTCCGCCTTGGGAGCAGCCACTCCAGTATGAGTACACGGGGGGGATGCCGTAGAAGCTGCGCACCAGGTCTTTGGCGATAATAGCCTGGTCGTTGAGAGATCTATAGCCCAGGTTGTGGAGGGCTTCTAGATTGACATTCCCCGGGCTCTTCAGAGCCCATGCGTCTGGCATTGTTTCCCCTAGACCTGCGTCGGTCGTCGTGGTCGCATACCCCTCTCCGATGGCTCCGCCCATAAAGAACTGAGACAAGACGAACCGGCCCGCGCTCCATCCTCCTCCACCTGTGGCTTGCAGGCGTTGGTTCCAGTTGCGTGGCAGCCAGGTCTCCACGGTAATACGGTCGTCATAACCTGGGTGGGTGTAGGTCACTGTCACATTGCAGAAGTCTACATTCTGCACGGATATAGCCCCATGGTTGTAGTTGAAATCACCAGGCACGTCGAGGGTGAAGTTGTTGACCCAAGAAGCCGAGAGGGAGAGGATTTCGGCGCCGAAGACTGCTGGTGTGGCAATCGCCGATGGGGAGCACTCTATGGCGGGGCCGATGTAGCTCATGGTTTTGATATACAAGCGACGGAGAAAAGCTGATAATGTTGAAAGTTCTTGATTTTGTGTTATGATGTAGTGGAATGCTTTCAAAGGCCATATCGGGGTACTTATAGTCCTGACCAGATGCTGCAATACTAGCGTCACAGATATTTTGATCTTGAGCGGAGTACCTACACTGGCTGCAAGAATTGTCGCGTCGCATACGAATGCGAATTGCCTTGCTGAGTGGAACGTTGGCAAGGCATTTGAGGCTGCTCTACCTAAACCCAAGCCAAGCCTTATGTCTCAGATCGACCTTTGGGTTGGACGCCCGAACCCTAAATGTTGGAGTGGGCCTGACCCGAAGGGGAGACTCGTATTCGAACAAAACCCTGTGGCTGTGACTCAGCCTGCATTCTGTCGTCATGAGAGCAAAATCTGGGGGTGGGTCGGCTAAAGGCCCGACTAACAAGATGAAGCCCCGATCTGATGATCTTTCGTAAAACTGCCCCTGAAATGCCGAGCGGAACTTGCAGCTCCACAGGGGCCCATTGATACCGAAGATTCTCCATAACTCCGTACGGCATTGTCGATCCTTGCAGTGAATATATCCCCCAAAGTTCGCAAGGAAGAGTAGGAAGAGCCTTAACACAGATAGTCATTTTGAAAGGAGAATATATATCTGTATCTGCTAATATCATGTTAATGGCTAATTGTTATGCTATAGAAAACTAGAAGGATAAACTTTAAAGTGTATGAATCCATTACTACCTGAATTATGTTAATACTATTATATTATATAGGTGACGTTTAGTGTAGGAGAATTCTACTTCTAAGGATTACATAACTAGATTAGTATACAGCAGTAATAGTATACCCCCTTAATCGAGGAAGACCCGTTGGAGGGACCATACATTCTGCGTGACCAAACTAGATATGGAGTAAGACATCCCTCTGCTTCAAGCTGCTCAAGATGAAATAATTGGTCGTCAAAAGACAATCGGAAATGGTAGATCATAAATTTACTCAGCATCTATGCGTTGCATCGTGGTCGAACCCCACAACAGAGTGGGATAACTGATGCTTGAGTTAAGGGCCGTCCAAGAGGCAAACCATGGCACGTTGTGGTCATTCTGGAGGGAAATCCTATTGGCAATTGCTGTTTGTCAGGAGAATAACATAGCTCCTTGAGCTAGCGCAACATACATCGATGATCAAGCTACTGCCTCTGTCTTGACCCGCTCAGCAACCGAATAGATGCCCGCGCGCCCATACAAATCCTTTACTTCTGCCGCACGTAGTCGTCCACTGAGATAGGCGCATACCTTTCGTCCTCCGCCCTTGTGCTACACGACTCAATGCACCGGATCACAAAGTCCGGATTCCCATTGTAGTTGAATGGGATGGAGTACCGGTCTACATCCGACCGGTTGATCACCCGGTGCACGTTTGAAATGTACTCGTCGTTCGTCCACTGCTGGGACAGATTCCCTAGGTTCACCACTACGCCCCCTCGACCGGCGGCGCAGGGTAATACGATTGCGTCTCCTCATCCCACACCTCCTTGTTCATCCTCCAACATCAGCCTCTGTCGATCGACATGGATAAGACGTCAGATAGGATTTTGCTCAAAGCTCTGGAGTTCAAAGATGGCCAAATAGCATTAGTGCCTTATGTAATCACCTAACTACCAGCCCATGGGTTCCATATAGACCACAGCGTTACACTGTCCCATCATAAAGAGAGAGGATACTTAGTCCCTCAGCTCAAACAGAACACTGATCATAAACCGGCACCTCAGCACAAAGATCCGGCCCGGCCCCAGCATGGTTATCGCAGAGCGTATCGCACACCGTGTTCTCGGGAGTGAACACCAAAAAGCCGTAGTTGGGCATGTTCAGCCGGAACTGCTTACCCCAGTCCCGGTTCTTCTTGGACGCCTTGTATACAGCGGAACATCATCAAATCCTGAATGGTTGTAGAGCTCAAGGAGCCTCGAGAAAATTTTCCAACTTCCTCTGACATTTTAAGCCCGATATCTATCTCCCACTATATTAGAATACTATGAAAATAAATTTATAGAGCAAAGACAAGCTAAGGATTATGGTGACCCCTTTTTTGAATTAAAACTCTATAGAATGAAATGCTACTGCTGTGGAAATCATGTTTCCATGGAAGTGTGGTATACTCTCCCTGGGTTGTAAATATATATTCCTAACCATCACGGCACCTGTGACGGCGTGGCGGACGAGTAGGCGGTGGGAGATACTGCCGGGACTACTCGGCTATATCAACCACCTCACAATGCCATGATTTCTCTCTTTTTCTTCTCCATGCTTTTGATTCTGTATGACAAGCTACCATAGTTTCAGCTAATAATACTATGACTGGGCGCCGTCA
>JGI26051J44788_1000834_pt1 | contig 13463 bp, 8 predicted proteins | sample HigsolmetaGSP13D_FD_44788 | JGI IMG/M metagenome (IMG submission 44788) | reverse complement strand
AAAAAAAAAAAAAAAAAAAAAAAAAAAAAAAAAAAAAAAAAAAAAGCAATGGCTTGTCTGTGTGACTTCAATCATATGTTAATGCCGCTAACCAAGGTCACAGATTAACCACGTTCCTATACTGTGTGCTGACTATCGGCTTAATATATCGACAATGCTCTCCGGCTCGATTTCTAGCCTTGAAAAAGAACGGCACCAGATAGTGAAATGATAGAATGCAATAACAAAAGGCATGCATAGATCAACCTGTTCATTAACCCCGTGACTCCAACGTAAACGTAAAGTACGTAACTACCCAATCCACCCGCTATTGGCATAACGTAACTCATCGTAATCATCAGACGTATCCAAGCCACCGAAACCCCGCATTCGTTACATCCCATAAAGCACTGATCCCTATATTCATCATAAAGAAACAACATCGACATGCACACAGATCATCATCGCCCGGTGATGTAGTCACGGTTCTCAATCGTGACACTCTTGGTCATATGGTTGACCTTGTATACACCGACAAGTCGAGATGCAAGCTCAAACTGTTGGAACGATTGTTAGCTGCTATCTCTAAGCAGAAATGCGTCGAGAGGCCTTACCATATTGTTTCTCAATGAGATAACAATAAACTGTGCGTTCTTCGTCCTCTCCTTAATATACGAAGCGACAATGGAGACCTAGGACACAAGATATTAGCCGGACGTCGCTTGCCGTTAGCTCTAAGCATTAGATGTATACTCACATTTCTGAAGTCCAGAGCGGCATCAATTTCGTCCATGACGTAAAGAGGTGTTGGCTTGTAGTGATGCAAGGCGAACACGAGCGCCAAGCTGGACAGCGTCTTTTCACCTCCAGAAAGGTTGCTGATATTCTTCCAGCTCTTCTTCGGAGGCATAACGGAAAACAGGATGCCTTCGGAGAACGGGTCCAAGGAATCGACAAGTTCGAGCTCCGCATTGCCGCCCATCGTGATCATCTGGTACATTTCCTTTAGACGCAGGGAGATAATGCTGAATCCCTCCATGAACCCATTCAACCGGGCTGAGCGCAGGCTGTCAAGGCGAGCTTTGGCGTTATCACGAGCTGCCAGCGCCTGGGCCAAGTCGGCAGAACGCGATTCATGCTCAGCCGCACGGCGGCGATATTCTTCAATGACTGACAGATCAACAGAAGCGTTCTGGGTCTTTTCCTCAAGAGCAGCAATGACAGCTTTCAAGGACTCTTTGTTCATCTCCGCGAGTTCGTCTCTGGTGTAAGTCTGAAGCTCAGCAGGCTGCTGCTCCTCACCGAGGTCGCTGATGTTCTGTAAAGTGAGTTTGGAGAGCTTCTCCTGCCAGTATCGGCTTCTCTTTTGGTTCTCAGCCAACACCTTTTGATTCTCCTCCAGCTTGTTACGCATCTCGATCTCTGCAGCCCGAGTTTCGTTCAACTCAGCGATCTTCTCATCGAGCTCTGCTTTAAGAGCTTTAAGCTCGCCCTTCTTCGTTTCGAGAGCTTCCTGGGCCTCTTCCGCCTTGCGCTTGGACCCTGACGCATCGCTTGCTTGGTTCTTGATGTCGTTATTCAGCTTCTCAAGTTCCTCAGCGACGTGCGCAAGCTCCTGCTCTGCATCCGCACGAGCATTCTCATGCTTGATGATCGCTTTCTCATTCTTGGACTTTGCAACCTCCGCGTTAGAGACCTCCTCGGCAAGCAAGCTGATCTGTTCCTTGAGACCATCAACCTTGGCCTTCTGACTCCTCAGCCTAACGCCGCCTACTTCCATAATCTTATCCTGGAGCGACTGGATCTCCTCCTCGACTCCAGCCATCTCGGCCCGGAGTTTCTCAATTTCCTTCTCCAGGGATGCGATTTGCTTCTCGAGGGCTGCAGCTCGGTTATCATCTGCCTTGGATGGCTTGTGTTCAGCGCTCAATTCTTTCACTCGTCGCTGCGCGTCTACAAGGCTGCGTTTTCCGCTTTCGATTTCGATCAGGATCTTCTGGATCTTTGTCTCCAGTCGGGGAATCTCGTCCGACTTCTCTCTGATCAATGACTCCAACTGCCGCTGTTTCTCTTGAAAGGCCAGAAGTTTCTTCTCCATCTCATCGCGATCATTCTCGAGCTTTGCTACTTGCTCTTTAGATGTCTCGGCGACCTGCTTGGAGGACATTCCCCCTCTTGCCACGCGGGTACCACCACCACTCATTGTTCCGGACGTATCGATTAGGTGTCCCTCGAGCGTGACCACTCTCCATCGTCTAGCACCGTACGCAATTCTATTCGCTTGCTCCAAGTCCTTAGCCACCAGCGTGTCGCGCAGGACGCTATAGAATGCTGGTGCAAATTTCGGGTCTTTTGGCTTGACCAAGTCGAACAGCCGTGGAACACTCTCAGGCGTGTAGATCGAGGACATATCCCTCCGGGGAAGACGGTCCAGTAGGATGAAGTTGGCTCTACCGAGGTTATTCTTTCGAAGATAGTCGATGCACTGCTGACCAACCTCAACAGAGTCGACGACCATATTATCAAGACCCGGGCAGGCGGTTGTGATCGCGACATCGTACTTCTCATCGATGGTCCCAAGGTCACCAAGTCTGCCGTGGAATCCGTCAATACGGCCAGATTCCTTGAGGCGCATCAGTCCAGTCAAGACGCTTCCCCTGTTCTGGGTACTAGCGAGGCTGGCTCTTGCTTCATCCGCTTTCTGTCGAGCACTAGAGACTTTCGATCGTAACTCTGGCTCCTTCTGCGCCAACTTCTGCAACTCGCTCTTGAGCGTTGTAACCTCATTCTCGAGGTTTGCTTTCTGAGCTCGCCGTTCCTCGAGCTCGGCTTCCTTAGCCGACAGCGACTCCTCAATTGAAGCGACCTTGGACTGCGCTTCCTCCAGCGCGACAGCACCCGCATTGCTCTTCTCACGTAGAATGTCGAGTTCACTCTGCGCCACAGCGACAGCGGAGAGCTTCTCGTTGATCTTCTCATTCCACGGCTCAAGAGACTTTTGCTTCGCTGCAATCTGATCCGAAAGGCCTTGAGTCTTACCTTTGAGCCCTTCACGAATAGATGCCAGCTCCTCCTCTTCGGCTTTCATCTCCTTCTCGAGCTTCGCAATCTCAGCTGTCTTCTTTTCAATGTCATAAGTATGCTTTTCCACAAGGCTAGAGCACTCCGAAGCGGCTAGGCGACTTGACTGCATGGCCTTTTCCAACTTCTTCTGCTTTCCAAGCAAGAACTTCCTCTTCTCCTCTAATTTGACTGACTCTTTATCATATTTCGCCATCTCCTTGATCATTGCCTGCGTCGCCTTCTCCATATCCTCATATTCCTTCAGGCCGCGTTTGTATGCCTTCTCAAGTTCCTTGATCCCTGACTCACTACCTTCGTGTTTCTCGAGCTCCAGATTCAACAATTCCTGCATCTGCAGAATTGCTTCCTCGGTAACTCTTATGTTATCTTCACACTCGGCCAGGTAAATCTGATAAAGCGCAGACTGCTTCTGGACAAGCTCATTCTCATCTCTAATATACTCCAGGGCTTTATTTTTCTTGTCTTCCAGGGCGTTCTTTTCCTTTTCCACATGCTGAACACGGTTATTCTTCTCAACGCAAACCTCGTTCAATTGCTCGACTTCAGCGGCGGCCTCTTCGATCGGAACCTTGTATTTTGACGTTCCAATAATATCTTCAAGATATTCTAAGAGTCCGTCCTCATGTTCGTTTGTAGCTTTCGGCTTCATCTGCGCAATTGACTCAACTTCACCTTGCAGGATCAAGAAACGCTTGTGGTCGAGGTCGATTCCACGCTCTCGTAATAAGGTCGTCACGGCCGTGAAGTTCGTCTCTTTGCCGTTCATGTAGTACTTGCTGGTGTTGTTCTTAAACGCTCTCCGTGAAATGACCAGTTTGGAATCTGGGACTACCTCGTGTGCTCCTCCTGGAAGATCGATGATCTCTTGAAAGTGAACTTCAACCTCACAGAAGGGCAGGTCAGGGAAATTAGCAGAATTGTGAATCAGGGCAGATATTTTCCCTTGCCGCATTTTGCTGGCTCGGAATCCGAATACAAACAGTAAAGAGTCAATAACATTTGATTTGCCGGACCCATTCGGTCCAACAATTGAGGAGAAAGAGACATGAAAAGGTCCAACGACTTGTCTCCCTGCGTAACTCTTAAAATTCGTAAGCACCAGATGGGTTATCACCATTCGCGGCTTTGGCCCCGTGGGCTCCTCCATCGCTGGAGGCGCGAGGGATCGTTGTTTGGCAAGGATATCCATGGGCTTCTCCAACACCGATGACATCGGGTTAACGATCGATATCTGTGATTTCGGCTCTTCCGCCGGTCTCGGGGGCGTCTGGTTTACCGCAGACTCGGTGATATCGGCAAGCGGCGTCGAACTCTCTCTCTGCGATTGGGGTCGGGGTACCGGCTCCGGCGACGCTGAAGGTTCTGGGGTAGGAAGTGAGGACTGTTCCGGAACGGGCGTAGCTGATGCACGATTCTTACGGGGATGGCCCATACTTTTCCTCTTGCGAGCTGCTGCTGCCACGTTCTTCGATGGCGATTCAGGCTCTTCCTCTATGGTCGCAATTGTGCTGCCCTCTTCGCCATCGCGAAGCTGCGAGACATCCAAATTATCCCCCGTCTTTGATCGTCGTCCTCGCCGTGACGGGCGCGCGGAACTCGGGCTAGGTACATCGGCTGTGGTGCTCCTCCTTGAAGACCTCCTAGGAGGGTTCTTCTTCGCAACGGGGGTGTACTCTTCTTCATCGTCATCGTCGTCGTTGGTCTGGTTGGAAGGCGTGGGCGTGACATTTCCGGGGTCTTCCTCCTCGGAGGTTTCCACGACATAGCTCTTTCGAGCGGCAGAGCGCCGGGTTGGCCTGCCCTTTGCTATAGATGCCATTATGGTGCGATTGCGACTCCCGGAGGGGGTATATACATGAAGCTGGAAAGACGATTGTTTGCCCGTCCCGCGCCTGTTGCTGTGTTTTGCTCCACCACACGTGGGATGGCGGGCGGGCTGTTTACCTTCCCTCCCGAACAGGAAAGGTGTTGTTTTCTACCCGCTGCACGTGTCTGTGCCCACACTGACCGCCTGGCTTACATCAGCAGGTCGTATCGTACCGTAAACCTGTAATAATTATCGAGCTTCGCCGGACCTTGCGACCAGCGACGACAGGGAAGATAAACACAGCTCCGTCTCTTCGGACGATCTTCTTTTCTCGTCGGTCAAAATGGCTCAATGGGAGGACTTCAACACGACATTCTACTTTAACAAGGACTTTGCGTATGATGGAAAGGTCGTGGAGCAGATCATCGCAAACCGTCGCGCTCTGGAAAATCAGCTCTTCGTCGATCGACTGCTAGGACTCCTGGGCGTCAAAGCAGGTATTGTTCGCTGACCCTTGCTGAAAATGGCAATTCTAAATATTCTATACTCCAGTTACGAAGTTGTATCCTCCAAAGTCCAATCATGACCTCCGAGACCTATACAACCAGGTCGTTTCCTCCACCTTTCCAACCCATCAGAAACAGGCGTTGATATATTACATCCTAAGAGATTGCCGCAACCCCAGCGATGCTGCGACGCAATTTGCTCGTCGATACTATCTGCCCGAAAAGTACAAGTTGTTCATAGACGGTCTCTGGCATTTGGATCGATTGGAGTTTCGGGTGCGTGCTTTCCTCTCCTATCAATCGTTCGTTTCTAACTCCGACCGAATTCAGCGAGCTCTAGAATATCTCACCGAACCGTCCCTCATTCCAACCTTTCCAGACGAGATCCTCTATGTCCTTACTCTCACTCATCTTCCGAAGCATGATGACAGCCTTGCCATGTCATACTATCACACCGTCTCCCCGCCTCTCGCGTCCGAAAAAGTCCAGAAGGCTTTCTTCGAAGTACTTTGCCGTGCAAGTATAACGGAGGCATTCTATTTTGCCAGAAAGAATGATGAAATTCGCCGCCGTAGATACCTTGAGCAGCTGGTCGTGTTCGTACACAGCAGCAGCGCCGGTCAGATTCGAGGCGAGCGGGCGATGGAGCTCGTCAACCTTCCCTTCGACGAAGAAGAAGAGAAGTGGTTTGAGGACTGCCTGCTTCACGGCGCGGCCAAAACACTTCACGGAGCCAAGGACACGGTTTTGATGCGACGCCTCGCGACTGGAAAGCTAAAGGATCTTTCTGCAGATGTAGAGTCGCTGGGAGGCAAGAAAATAGATGGACTGAACTGGGACGATCTGAGACAGAGCATGAGTAAACACACGCAACTCATGTCTGCGCCCGGAAGCAGTGTACAGCTTCCTTGAGAAGCAACCATTTCAGGCGTCTGGCCATCGTGTGGGTCTACGCAGTCAGGACGGGAAACGGAGTTATGGGTTGGTGTTCTAGTCGGTTTCTGTGCTATCGTTCTCTTGCATAACGATTGTTTTGGGATGATACCGTTTCAAATCCGTACTGGAGTCGAGGCAGTCCTCGGGAATTATCATGGGTCGGATAAATCGGGATCAGTCTGCGTTGCAGAATTGTGATAAATTTGACCTTAGATTTCTCAAGTATAGTTTATTGAATTTTGTAAGAATAATGCACAAAGTAGCTCTACAGCCCATCATTTTCGAGCAGTGTTAGCCTTGAAGGATGGTGGCAGTTCTGGTCGGCGGAAGTCAAATGTTCATATGGTTCAAGGGTCGATTTGAACTCCGCCGCTCCCTGCCATCGGCAGAAAATAACCATCGGGGCGGCAAACCTCAACTACCTCTAAGAACGCATCCTTCATTCAACGCCAGAATAGGAGAACCATCTACCCGGTCAGCCTCTTTAACTGCTGCACTTTTTAAGCTGCTACCCTAAACTATTTATCGTGCAGCACGTGCTCGTATCGGCATTCTCGAAAGCTGACCGTGGTGATGGGCCGCGCCCAGTGAATCGCGAGTGACGCGACTTCAGGCCCAGATCTTTCAGGGAGATAAGCTGAAGCGCGCTTATCTCAGACAACCCTAACAGATAGCCGCTAAACACCGACGATATGGTCGTTTGCACATATTTCCAGCAAGGTCGCTGCAAGTTCGGAGGTACAGTCCTCCCCGGAATCTCAGATCCATTGCGATACCGCCTTCGACGCGTAACTGACCTTCATCCAGACCGGTGCAAATTTGAACACCCAGGCCATGTTACTCTTGGGTCCGGAAATCGTTTTGGCGTCCTTTCTGGTAGTAGCTCATCCGGAGGCTTTGGAGGTATGTCTTTTTATCTGCTGTTTTCCGCCCACCTGCCACCCTTTTAACTACCCAGTCCGCGCTAGTGTATGTTGCCTGTGAATGGAACAAGTGAATGAGCATTGTCCCTATTGTACCCTATTTTGGCTGCAATATGTCTGCCTTTACATCGAGATTTCACAGTCTGCATCCCTTCCATTTGCCTCGACTTCATTTTTTTTCTATTTGTTTCATTATCCGCGACCTAGGAGCCTTTGCACTGTTTCTATGATTCTCTTTCCATCTCGTTTCTCTACAAAAAAATGCTCCATACCGTGATCATTGACCCGAGATATTGGAAAAAGGTCGTCAAACGCCGCAAAAAGCTCCACAGCAGAAGTAAGCCCTTTGCGCTGTTACTTGTTATATTCAGGTGTTGACAATTCTGCAGCAACTATGGGGTGACAGCAATCGACATCAAGAACGATCTCACTCCTGGCAAGGGACGACCCGAATGGATCTTCTCAGCCTATGCGCCGGGGCGAAATGCCCCTGTCCAGCTCTTTGGAGGCCCACAGCGTGAGCTCAGCTTCGAAGAGATGCGGCTACGTCATTACGAGGCGGCAGCAGCGGGACGTCCAGAACAGGCGGTTCAGGAAGCCCAAAACCTCTATGCTGAGTGTTTGAAACAAATGGACGCTGCCTTAAATGACCTCGATGGGGCTGTCAAGTACATCTTGGACGGGGAGAACCAGCACCCCAATCGGAATGATATTGTAGAGGGTAGGACTGGGACTGGATTCGGTCAGGGAACATCAACGTTTGGTCAGCCTAGTTTATTCGGCAAACCATCTACGCCTTCCCAAACTCCTGCATTTGGCCAGCCTTCACCTTTAGGCGGCGCTCAGTCCGCTTTTGGCAAACCTTCGTTCGGACAGCCAGCGTTCGGTCAACCATCACCCCTCGGGCAGAAGCCTGTCTTCGGGCAACCAACTGCCCTGGGCCAAGGCACTCAGGGCTCTACATTCGGACAGCCTTCGGCGTTGGGCACTCAAACTGCATTTGGGAAACCTTCGTTCGGACAGCCAGCCTTTGGACAACCATCTTTCGGGCAGCCCTCGACCCCGGGGACATCGGTGTTTGGAAAGCCAAGCACCATATCCCCATTTGGCCAGGCTCAGAGCACCTCAGGCTTCGGTCAACCGTCAGGAGGGACGACAGGCTTCGGTCAGCCTTCCGGCCAGACAACGGCTTCACCATTTGGCAAGCCTTCGACAACTACCGGCTTCGGCCAACCGTCGGCGACTACAACCGGCGGCTTTGGTCAGCCTGCGCAGGCTACTTCTCCATTTGCTCAACTCCAGCAGAAGACTACAGGGCCGTTTGGCCAACCATCTCCGTTTGGGACGACTACTCAACAACAAACTACAGCCTCGCCTTTCGGTAAACCCGAAACAACAGCTTCTCCTTTTGCGAAACCGGAGACGACCGTTTCTCCCTTTGGCAAACCGTCCGTGACCACTGAAGCTGCGCCTCAAACCCCTGCCGCTACAGCAACAGTTGGTCTCGGACCCAAGCCGAAGATTAAAATCGACGACCCGAAAGAACTCAACCCTTTCCCCAATCTCACCGGTCAGACCGTCCGCGACCAAGCCACGAACAAGCTCACCATGTGGAAGGGCCAGCCTGTGAAATATATCGACGACTGGCCATGCTACCAGCACCCGGACGATCGCGAAACATGGGTCCGCATCTTCTTCCCTAATGGCCCGCCTGATGCGGCGACCCTGAGGGACTCTCAGGGCAAGCCAGAGGAATATACCCAAGAGGTAACGGAGAGTTACCAGTTTTTCCTGGAGAATGGATACTTCAAGGATGGTGTTATTCCTAGCGTTCCACCCAAGACAGAATGGGTGAGCTTCGATTTTTGAGGTGAGACTGGACGGAATAGGTAGAACATATATGGGACATTGATGGGGCAGAAGAGTCTCTTTCAGGAAATCTGGAAATAATGTTATGATATATCTGCCAGGCGTTCTCTGTTTGATGTGCATTATTATATTGTTAGTGGGTCTGGGAAGCATGGTGTCTTGTTTGGGCGTTTAAACTACTACACGAAGCCAGAGAGCGAAAGTCTACAGAGAAAATCATAGATTCGTAAACTTCATTTTTCCATTTCTCAACCTAGCCAGCTGGTATCGGGGGAAGCTTTCTCTAAGCCTACAGGGAACCCGAGTACAGCAGAACCATGCGAGCACATGGCCGAGGTGGGCACACCTCTGGACCGTGCCAACCGGAACTACATCCTCCCGGATCCAGACTAGACCGTTTAAGCGGCGATGGTGACCTCAACCTCAACACCGGCCTCAATGTTGATGATGATCTGCTTGACGGTCTCGGTGGGGGCGTGGAGGCTAGAAAGTGCGCATCCGGTTAGCAAGCATCCCACCTCAAACAGTATACCAATGGGTAACACTCACTCAATCAGCCGCTTGTGGATGCGCATCTCGTACTTGTCCCAGGTCTTGGAACCCTCACCACAAGGAGTCTTGCGGGTGGCGATGGTGAGTCTCTTAGTGGGCAGGCGGACGGGGCCCTTGACGTTGAGCGACTTGGAGCGGGCACGCTCGATCAGCTCCTGGCACACCTTCTCGAGGGAAGCAACCTTGCGAGAGGTGAGGGTGATACGGATCTTGTGGATTTTCTGGAGCGCAAACGGAACAATGTTAGAAATGATTTATGAAGGGTGCGGGCTCATCTTTTGCATGCTGAACATGCTGCTGATGCCCGAGAAGCGCAGTTGGCATAGAGAGAGATGGTAGCACATACAGGGCCTTCGCCGAAATCCTTCTCGGGCTTCTGGTACGACATCTTGACGGTGTGGTGGAGAGACCGCTGGGATCAGAACTGAGATGGCTGGTGCCAACTGATTAGTACTGGTTCGCGCAAACTTGCTTAAGAGTATACACACCTTTTTTATGAAGCTCGGAGCCAATCAAGACCTGAACAACGAGGTTCGGTAAGGTGATGATGGCCCGCAAATTGACGTTGAGGTTGGTTGAGAAACGGAGATGGGACTATCTTGCCGACATCCTCGTGGAGATTCAGTTGTCTGTGTGGGCGGGAACTCTTGGCACTCGGTTAGTGCGCGCTAGCCTGTTCGGGTGCCCGCGTGGGTTGATCTCCCGTTGATGACTCAGCATCTCTCAGAGTGAAGCCGGCGAGCACCGTCCAGGCAAGCAATAACATATCGCGCCACAAGATGTGAGGATACCTCTTTGTTTTGTATACCCCAGTCTCTTAGCATTTATTCTTTTGTTTTTTGTTCCGTTCTTTTTTGTCTCCCCTTGACTAGGTGTCTATAATCGATAGCATGGCAGAGTTGCCACCTTTCGCACAGGTTCCGCCTGCAGCCGTGCGGAAGATCATCCAAAATGAGGAATGGGAGGCCTGTCTGGAGGCATGGATCCTGCTCTCTGAGATGCGCCTGAGATTACCCGAAAAGGAATTCAGTCTGTCCGCCTCCAAGGATGAATCTGTCGTCCCTTACCTCACATCTTATTTCCAACAGCTTGCCACGTCTGGTGATTCCACTCTTCATGCGGGGACAAAGGCCAGAAGTTTACGAAAATTATCCTTTCTGCTCACAAGGAGATTACTGCTTGAAGTACATCCGCCGCATCCGGAGTTGCTGAGTTGGAAGTTCCTTGGTGACCTGAGCACTTGCTATCCTTCAAGTACCGCCTTGAAAACATTACTATCAGAAATATGGGACAGACATGAAGAGACTATAACCTCCAGTCTTGAGAAGGGGAAGTCTATAATCATCAAACAGCTTTCCTTGGCAGGGCCCATAAAGAACCCTGATGTTATTCTTGATATACGAAGATTGACCATTCTTGCATCTTCCCTCCCTCCAGTAGGCCATGTTCTTATGACGGGCTCAGATTTCTTGGATACATTGTCCGACACGTACAAGGCCCAACAGAACGACCAGCTGCGAAAGGAGCTTGTGGCAAATGTCTACGTGGGATTTACTTCTCTTCTAAAGAGTCGAAAGGCAAACATGTCCTTGCTGCTCGACCAGCTATTCAGTCTGAAGGAGGCCGCAGGAGTTGGGCAGACCAATGCGAAGAGGGAGCCGACGCTGCTGTCAGACCTTATATGCAGCTCTGACCTGCTGGCACGGATGGAACGGTACCTGAGTGTCTCTGGTCAGAAACGGGGCGAGGACCTCGTCGCCAGTCTGCGTGTGTACCAGGCTGAGTCGAAGCCCCTCCACCGCCGGTACCAGAGGCATAAGAAGAGGAAAGACAAGGGCAAAGGCCGAGCAGTTGACGGTCTACCTGGAGGAGAGCTCCATGCCCACAAGATGTCCCTGATCACCCAGATCCAGGACCTGTTCCCAGATCTCGGATCAGGATATGTCCTGCGACTGCTCGACTACTACAACGACGACCCTGAGACGGTCATCGCGCACCTCCTCGACGCCTCTCTCCCTCCAGAACTCCAGGACCTTGATAAATCCGAACAACTCCCCGACACCCAAGCCATCTCTAGCCACGATCTCTTGATACCACGTCCAACCTCCCCTGAACTTCCTCCTCCTTCTTCTTCTCCTCCACCAGACCGCGCCTTCGCCCGTCCAAACGTCTTCGACAACGACGAACTCGTCGAAATCGCCCGCTCCGCGGACGCCGCAAAGAAACTGCACTTCGGCCGCGCAAACCCCGACCTCACCGCGGACGACCTCCTCGCCGACCGCAGCCAGCACGCGGTCAACAAGGCCGCGATCCTCTCCGCCCTCGCGACCTTCGACTCGGACGACGACGAGCGCGACGACACCTACGACGTCGCCGATGTAGGCGGAACCGTCGACTCCATCCCCGCCGGCACAGACGCGGACCTGGACCCGGACATCCGCAGCCGCCGCGCTGCAGCAGCGGCCGGGGCCGCTGACGACGAGACCGAAATGACGCTCTTCCGCCTGTACAAGTCCAAGCCGTCCCTGTTCGCGCGCGACGCGGCCACCCGCCGCTCGCAGCCGCGGGCTCAGCTGAAGCGCGAGACGGGCATGACCGACGAAGCGATCGAGGGGTGGGCGGTCATGTTGGCGCGCGACCCGAAGCGGCAGTCGAAACTCGAGAGCAAACTCGCCCTCGCAGCTGGTGGTGGTGCTGGCGATGCCGCTGGGGGCATCAACCAGCCGGAGCTCCCCTCCACGGCATACAGGAAACCCGGACGCCATGAGACGGAAGAAGAATCAGACGAAGACGAAGAAGCAAGCGAAGGAGCCGGCCCCGCCGGCTTCGGCGGTCGTGGAGGTCGCGGACGCGGACGCGGACGAGGAGGTGGTGGCCGTGGTGGTGGTCACCACGGTCGTGGTCGAGGCGCAGGTGGAGGAGGCAGAGGAGGCGGCGGCGACGTCGCCGGTCCCTCCGGGGACCGGGAGACAGCGCTCGCGCGAGCAAAGAAGGAGGCAAACAAGGCGAGCAGGGCGAACCATAACCGGCGGGACCAGCGGGCGAAGAAGATGGCGAGGGGCGGGGCACTTCCTGGTTGATTGATTTTTTAGTTGATGCCGTTGTTTCTTGATGATTATCATGATGGTGACGGTCATAATCATTGGCCATATCATATCATTATCATTGAGGTTCCTTCTTATGTCTCAGCTATCCAGCATCTAATAAATAATGTGCATATTTGCATGCATGCATAGTACATTACGACAGTATGTACATGTACATGAAGATATAGGGATAGATACGGTACCTAGCTCCTTATCATTATTATGATTATGATTATGATTACGACTTAATGCATGCATGCATACCCTGGCATGACAATGCTGTAACTAGATAGAAGGCTGTAAATAACCTACATAATATTCATCCGTACACGTGGTACACGTAGTTCGGATAACATAAAACAAAACAAAACAGAGACGACGTTTGGATATCTTCTTAAGAGCGAGCAGAGGAGAAGAGACGTCATAAAGTAATAATCACCGTGACAACGTGACAGAAACGTTGCTTCCTCCCGGACCGACACAAGCCAGAAACCATCAAGGGCCAGGAAGCCAGATACATAAAGCTGGCCGGCCGCATTTCCAGCATCTGTAATCCCATCATCAGCGGTAGGTGTGTTGAAAAAAAAAAAAAAAAGGCCAAAAACAGAGATTCGTGCTTATGTACAGCATTGCGTTACGAGTGACATTTACAGCCATCAAAACTGACGGAATTGACATCTGACATAACGCTCATTGCATGAAAATAGAAGAGGGGGGGAAA
>JGI26051J44788_1000832_pt1 | contig 13529 bp, 15 predicted proteins | sample HigsolmetaGSP13D_FD_44788 | JGI IMG/M metagenome (IMG submission 44788) | reverse complement strand
ATGGTTTCCACAGATGATGATGGGAGTCGGGGCTCGCGATGGACGGCGCGGACCGGCCGCCGCTCGAACCATGGGAAGGCCCAGGCGCGCCCGCGAGCCTCAACTTATTTTCGACAACAGCAGAGAAGCTGAACGCGTCCAAGCAACCACATGGACCACCAGCTGCCAGCACCGATCTGCCAGCGGTGTCCACGGTCACCATGAAGGCTTGGGCAGGCGTTGCCCGGCTCCATGAGAGAAACCGAGATCCTCGTCCACGTCTCCGCGCCCAGCGGGGCGAGGGATGACGCCCGGTATCGCGCGCAGGTCGAGGCCATTCTGGGCTTCGAGACTGTCTCTCGACGAAATGTATTCGGCCCAGAAGACGCAATTGATGTGGAATCCACGGCCGGAGAAGCAGTTTCGACCGTCTCGACGCGCACAGCGGCTGACGCAGAGGCCGGTCGTATGAATTCGGGAGATGAGCTGAGAAGCGTTATCTCGACGGGCTCATCTCCTCGAGCAGATATCGACCAAAGTTCTCCGGAAGTGAGCGCTCAAACGGACCAGGATGAAGTCTCGCACAATGCAACAGGCCTTACGCCCGAACCACCGGACAAAGAGCGCGATGCTCTATCTCGAGAATCCCATCCACGTGTATCTCAGCCGCACGAAACCCCAACCCAATCCGACCCTTATACTAGGCCGCGGAGTGCTCTATCAGACAGCGCACTCGGTCCCAAAGACACTGCGCCGTCTGTTCCTACGCACCGGCGGAGCCAGTCCGACTCTCTAGCGACACCGCTCAGCGTCATCCCGGACTCCCAACCTGAGCGGCAGCCTATTTCAAAGAATGATCTGGAGGAAAAGAAAGCGCCATCAGAAAATGTGCAAGTGGCCAGGTCATTTTACGCGGAGACCGCACCTCCTTCAAGCAAGCGGCGTCGTCTGGATCCTCCATCTTCTCGGAAAGGAGATGCTGAAGCAGACGAGAGCATTCCATCCTCTGTGCCAGATCCAGAGGAGGAACAGTCCGCTGGCCAGAAACAGAGCTACGCGCGTAAGGAACGCTCTTCCGGTCCATTGACCTCTACCCGCGCTTTTAAACCCGCAGGATCGATAGCTTCATCTTCTACGCGCCAAAGCGAGGTAGAGCAATCTCGTTTGATATCGCTCTCCTCTCTTCCCCTGGAGATCCATCCCCCTCCACCTCCTGTCTCGACGGAGAAGTTCAAGAGCCATATTACTCCAACTCTGCACATGCTTGCGGAGCGTCTCAAACTGTCACGAACTTACCGGCCAACAAGGCAGACCAGAGAGCTCCATCCACTGGAGAGGGGATTTTGGCTTCTGCTGATTAATGTCTTCATGTCAGAGACAGGTGGGGCTGAAGATGGAGAGGAAGGTGGAGGAGAAGGAAAGCCAAAGAGTGTCCGCGACCGCAGAAGCGAGAAGAGAGCGACTTCTGTGTCCAAAAGTCAGCAGAAAAGCGAGGTTGGTGCTCGGAACAATTGGACTCTTTCCTTTTTTACCCGTTTCTGGTCCTTTCTCAGCGACTTTATTGCGAAAGAAGGCCGCGCAGGCTGGGGCGTCTGGTGCATACTAGAAGAAGCGCAGTCTTCTGGGACTGACACAGCTCCTAGTACCAGCCAGAGATACGAGAATGGAAATAACACAAAATCCTTGACGCTGAAAGTCTACGCCTGGGGCGAAGTTGCCGCGCATGTGTACCTCCTTCTGTTCCTGGCGAGCGAGCGACGGATACGCGGGATGCGAGCGCAGTGGAAGGACGGCGTCGAGGAGATGGTCATTGAGATGCCATGACCTTCTCCGTTGGACGTTTTTGGCTATGACTATACCGGCAAAAACCTACGCTACACCACCTGACTCAATGAAGCACTCTTTTGGTTGTTCGATATTTTGGATAGAGGACCGATAGATGTATAGATACACCCATTTTGCGCATGTTTCTATCGCTCTATCACTCCATTATACTGTTTACCCTTTAATGTGCAAAGCCTGGAATTATGTCGTCTATATATTATTACCCTTGGATATGGCTTCCTGGTACGACTAGGCAGCTACCTACCGACAGGCAGGTAGGCTGGATAGCTTGGATTGGTTAGATAACCTATGCAGAGGCCAACCGAACCGACTACATATGAGCAATGAAAGACTATCATGTTGTCAGATGAATATTAAGGCAGTTGACCGCTATTCTGCAAGCGACGAGAATATCCTTGAATACACTCCAGTTGTGATCAAAATAATAGATAAATCCTCCGACGCCATTGCCCCTCTGCAGTGCCGTACCCGACCTGTCATCAGCGCGGCTTTTCCATTCTATTTTAGTCACCGCATGGCTGGCAACTTTCAATCCGGCCCATGGTCTGCAGAAATCCCCGGCGGGAGTTGCCTGCCCAAGCAGCTTCTAGCTTTGTCGACCGGTTTGGTTCGTCAGTTTATTTACAGTACAAGTGGACAAGTATCTAGTGTATGCAGAAAACTCCGGATCGGAACGGATATGACACTAGTTGCTGTCAACTGTCGGGTATTATTGCTTTGGCTTGCTGCAGTGCACCGCGTACATATGTACAGACAGTTACACTCGTGATCCAGATTCCTCGGATCGTTTTCTCCGCTCCAAATGTTTTCGGAGCAGCGGGGTATCTGTATTGGCATTCTGTCTAGCACTACTACAGTGCTTCAGGCAGTATCTACCTCCTTCCGAGGCTTCTTAGGTAGACAGGGAGGCAGGTGACCTACTCTACCCTACCTAAACCCAAGCAAGTAGTGTTTCGGACTGTCCACGACGCACATGGATCTCATTCAGATGGCCTTGAATAACGGTCAGCATAAGTACAGCACAGTATACGGACGACAGATCGATCTAGATCCAGAAAAGCGGAAAGAATGGATACAAAGAGAGAGAGAGAGAGAGAGAGGGAGGGAGAGGGAGGGAGAGAGGGAGCGAGAGCAAGAGAGAGAGCTAAGTACAGGAAAATGATGACCAACAACAACACCGTGTGTTACATTAAGTAGATAAGATATATTGTACATACATGGGTAGTCATCTGCCTGCGGTCCTCTGTACTCTACTTGATCGGAATCATCAAGTCAAGTAGATCACCCGCAATAATAGACCCGTCGACACCCCCGCGATATTCCCCCCGCCTCCGGCCTAGGTCGGGTAGGTAATATTTGAACACTCTCAGGCGATTAGGTACCCTAACCTAACCTAACCCATGCAACGTTACACACACAATCTCGCCAGCCAGCACCTGACCTGACCTGACCCCAACAACGCCAACAGTGCCAGGCTACCCGGTGGGTGGTACAGTACTTGGCCTATCCTGCCTCCTATGATACAGAAGGAGAACTGTACTGTAGGGACTAAGTTGGCAGACGAGTCAAGTCGACATTCTTAACCCCGGATTTTTGGAGTAGGTAGCTTGCAACTCACTCACGAGGTTCTCTCTAGTGGAATAAGCATATATGCCCTTTGTCCCCTCGAACGACAATCGAGTTCAGTACCGTACCCAAGTAAATGGATCACCCTAATCGATCCAATGGAGTTAGTATTGTCTGTCAGCTTCCCACCCACTCACTCGAATAACCAGGTACTGTACCTAGGCAGGTATGTACACCTCACAATTGCCCATCGTCCCAAAATTCAAGTCGTTTTCTTTGTCCCTATGAAACCTGCAGTCTTGTCTTCTGTCTGTTATAGGCCTGAAATCCATGCTTACAGCTGTGGGATTCCCCTTTTGTGGCTGATTTCCTGCCATGTCCTACCTTTGTACAGTACAGTACAGTACATACATTCCCTCCTAACCTAACCTAATGAATGTTGCAGGCACGTAATGCATGTATGGAACAAGCAGAATGAATGCACACAAGGTACAGTACAAGATATGTGCCTACTCAGACAGAGAAAACAAAGAAAGAAAGCCACGAACGACTTGATATAACCTGTCAGTGGGCTCAGTGGCACTTTCCACTTCCAATCAATCATAGTCAAGATCCAACATTTCAGAAATAATGCCTATCTCCTGTACAGTTCAATACTTCTGCAATGATATTTGTGTCTCCCTAGATCAGGGGGTTGGGATAAGCTTCTTTTCTTTTATCTTACTTTTGCCAGCCAGTAAAAGTACCAATTCTAACTGCAGTTAATGGCAACTGCCTTTTTTGGAGTCAAGCCCGTATTTTTGGTCGACATTTTTTCTGGACTTTTACATATTGCATACTACTGAGTTGAGAAAAGGTCAATCTCAATCTCGAGTCTCGATACGGTATCCTTGTTATACATATACATGTATTCACTTTTTGGATCTCTTTCTGCCTTCGGCCACATATAATGTGCTATATATTCTGATGCTTCTCTCTTTCCTCTGTTTTTGAAACTCGCAGATATTAATTAATTACCCTTTGCGTGTGGATGGGCATCTGGATTCTCATGAATAAGAGAAAGAGAGAGAGGCTTCTGGTTGATTAACAGAAGCAAGCTCACGCACAATCCTCCCTAACCTGCGGCAACTTGCAGATCATTTTATCAATTTTTTTTTTCCCCTTTCTCTTTAGAATCCTTCGACGCCAGCGGGTCCAAATATGAAGGTCATCTCCCTGGTTGCCGCGTTTGCGTGCCTCTTCCCATCCGCACTGAGTTCAGCCATGGTACGTTATAATCTATAATATCCAATCCCACAAGAGAGAGCAATCAATCATCTTGCTGACTTGTATACCTATTTATGCAGCCAAACTTGCAACCCACAACCACAACCACACTACAACCCTCTGCTCCACCATTGACACCACGAAGACCAACCTCAACAGCTTGGACAGCATCCTGCACAGCCTCAACACTAACAGAACTGTTCTGGTCTACAGGCAGCTGAGCCTGGACAAGATTACCAGCACTTCTCATACAGTGTGCAGGAGCAGCTGCAGCTGCAGCGGGTCTTTGACGGGGTCAATGGGTGCAGCATCACAGATGAGCAGGACCTGTGGCATCCGGGGCCGGGGATCATTCCGGAAGATGATAACGTCCCGGATGATCTGGTGACGGGCTAGAGCTCGAATTTAGCGAGGCGCATGTCGCGTCGGCCAAGTTGCGCAGGGACGAGCAGCAGGTCAATTGCGGCCGGTTCACCTGCCGGAACCATATGTCCCGTGTGAAGCGGGACTACCGGTGCGGGTATTGCCATAAGCCGGATCATATGTACATAAGGACCTGTTGGTAGGATCCTGCTTTATCATTATCATTATTGTCATCAGAGCTTTCTTGGGATTTGTTGACTGCTTTCTCTCACTCAGCTTTACTGCAAGCTCTGCTGATACTGCCCACTTATCTGGCTCTGGCCCCCTCTTATCACATTCCATTCTGTCAATTCCACCCAATGGACGGCAGTGCTTGGAGGGGGGCCCGCGGGGGCGGGGAGGGGGTTCAGGAACGCCAGTGCAAGTGCTACAGTGGCCCCGGCCTCTCGGATTCTTCTCGTGTTTTCGAGTTCTTATTCATTCATCCATCCATTCCGGGAACTCTCAGGTCACTCATTAATGAGAATCAACGCGGCGCAAGGCTTCTGAGCCTGCTTTCCAGCGCTCACAAGTTCATCAATACGACTGCAATAATCACAAAATCAGTTTGTATTCCAACCATGTAAAGTACATCTTCTAAACAAACAGATCTCTCTTATCTGCAAGACCACTCTGTAGTTCATGAAGCACGCATATTGCATAATGACACCACGGGGGAATGAATTTACCTAGATAATACATATATAATAGATTAAAATAGAACAGAACAGAACAGACCTGACCGTTTCCCCATCATGATATTGTACTGGGGCGTTTCGCCGAGGCGAGTTCCCAGCTCCATCGGAAGGGGAGAAGCTCTTCTTGGCGAATACTTCCCTCCATTAACTAGGCAGGTCCATTGCCTTCTCATATCATCAACTTTTTGTATCTTTTTACATGTGTGTTGAATCTGGGTGTGAGTTGACGAAGAGTTCTGAGAGTATCTTCGCTGGGTACAATATGCCAGGCCCAGGTGTCCTCCTCTAGCTCGCTTCTTTCCTCTAACTTCAGTTTAATGAGTCATGGATGGAGAAGATATACAATTTGAGACCTTTTTGTCTTCAAGGAGCCGAGCTATACATATATATATATACCAAGCTTTCAACCTTGTAGCCTTTTTCTGTCCTCAGCTTGCCTCCTGTATAACAAGGCTTCGCGAATTGCAGCATTTTTTTCCCGACCCTGCCCATCATCATCACTACCAAATCAGAACAAACAGATCCCGACTCTATCTATCACCCATCTTTTTTTATTTGCTAATTACATACCTAGCTTAGCTACATAAAAAATTGTTTAAAAAAAAACAAGACGGATATCGGGATATCATCTCGTTCCATTCCACAAAAAGTTCAACTGTCCAAGATACAGATTCAGAATCACCACGTCCATACCAAATAGACATACCACACCAGCACCACCCTCGCAACGTACCTCACCGACAGCACGAACTCGTCCATGACGCGGTGGAACACCGTTCCATGGCGTCTCACTGTTGACGGTGGCGCGACCACTTTACCCTTCCATCGTCCATCGTCGTCGTCATCTGCGATGTCGACGATCTGGGCGTGTTTCGCGGGGCGGAATGCGTCGTGTTGCTGTGGGGACGTCTGTCGGGAGGAGAGACTTGCACTTGCTGAGGAGCCGCTTCTGCTGGAGAGGCGTGCTTCCGAAGCAGCTGGGGAGGAGGTCGTGGAGGAGGATATGCTGAAAGATGCGGATTTGGAGGCGTGGTGAGGTTTTAGGGGGTAGGGAGGACGAGGCTCGGATAGTGGGAGGGTTGGTTCGGTGGTGGTGGTGGTCGTCGTCGTCGGAGGGTGGTAAGTACGGGCAATAGAGCGGATGAGGAGGACGAGGATGGTGAAGACGAAGAGGTACGCATATTGGATAAAAACACCAAGTTGATCGGGGAGGAGGCAGAGATGGTTCTGCAAGGTAGGCGACGATCTGGTCCCGATTGGCTTCCCGGTGTCGACGTCAATGGGGTTCCAGAGACTCGCCAGCAGGAAGCCCGGCCGCCGGACGCCCATGGCCCACGAAAGACTCTTCACGGTGATCTCCTTCGGGGAGCCGCTGAATTCGCGGTGGGCGATCTCGCAGTAGTCGTGGTCGTCCCCGGAGTAGATGTGCGCGATGTCCGGGCCGACTTTGGAGATCAGCTCGTTGGAGATGGTCTGGGTGAGGACGTTCTGATACTGATAGCCTCCTTGGACTTTGATGGAGTTCCGTTCATCCTCCTCCGGGTACGGATCCGAGGAGGACGGTGGATAGCGCTCGCGCAGCGGCCCGCAGGGTGTCTTTGGTTTTCGGTACAAGGGCACGTGGGTAAGAAGAATGGTAGGGAATCCCGGAGCTTCAGTCTGATCCTTCTGCAATATGGTATCCTCGGTGATGTTATAGACGCCGGGTCGAAAGGTAGTTCTTTCGCTCTGCCCCCGCAACACGCGCAACTCCTCGATTTCCGCCCGGGCCTTCTTATCCTTCACACCGTTCAAAAAGTTCTCCGTGTCCATCCAGATCCTGGCGTTCGGGCGCTCGCCATCCCCGGACCCCATTCCCGAGCTGCCGGTATCAGGATCGGGCTGATCCATCGCACTCAGAGAGACCGTGTCGACCGAGACAAAGGTGTGGTTTCCGACGACATCGACACGATTACCACTGCCAAAATATGCGCGATATCGATTGTGAACAGGCTCTTGGATGCCATTCCCAAACCCCAGATCATGGTTCCCAGGCAGACTGGCAACGAGCTTCCGGCCCCGCGGGTTCACCGCACTGCGGGAACCCCCATCATTCCAATGCGCGAAGAATATCTTCCCGAAACGATCGTATTCCTTGTGCCAGAACTTATCCCCATAGCGCCTGTAGCGCTTCTCCGGACTGACGCTCTTGCTCGTCGCCCATTCCCTGCCACCGTCGAAGAGGTCGCCCAGGAAGAAGAGCGAATCCGGCTTGAGCGTCGTCTGCATCAATGAAAAGGCGCGTCTCAAATACTGGTCCGTATACATGACGGTGAGGGTGGATAGCGGCCACGGCCGGCCGGGATACGTATGGGGATCGACCAACTGCGGGTCTGCGACGAAGGCCACATGATGCGGTGCAGCGTCTTGAGGCTGGAATCAAATCAGCACAATGTCGCTTTGAAAGATATATGGTATAGAGACCACGGCAGGGACATCGGCCCAACTCACCCATCGTTCCCACCCATCCCACGCGCAGCTCCTCACACTATCCCGAAACACCGTCCTCTCCCCCCACCACAGCGTAAACAGCCATACCATGATCAGCGCATTGGCGATACTGAACGCGCCCTTGGCAGCGCACCAAACCTCATGCCTCCATCCCCTCCGTCTCGCCCTCCTCTGCACGGCAGACACAGACGCGACGAGACGAGCCCACAGCTCCGCGAGCCACAGCCGGGCCGAGCGCCGCAACCGCTCCAGCAGACTCGGGGGCTCGACGAAGTGGTTTCGATAGGAGTAGGAGGCGGTGGAGGTGGTGGAGCGGGGAGGAGGATAAAAGGCACCGCTCCCGTGGTGCACATGTGCGTAACTCATCGTCGTCTCTTCTGGCTAACGGGGGACAACAGCGCGAATAATGATAACACAGTCCCACGCCGCATGATCCAGCAGCGCTTCTCACTCAGAAGGCGTGGCGCCGTTGTGGAGGAGCTATCGGAGGTATAATAATGATAACGGCCGCAGGTACATGTGCATGCTCGGGAGGTGATTTCTAGGAGAAGGGACAAAGGATCGGGCCAGATTCGACAGAAGTAAAGACGCCTACGAAGGCGATAGGATTCATGGCCACGGAGAGCAACACGCATGCGACCGAGCCGTGCGTACGCAGCGACGCGCAAGGGGGCTTGATCCCAGCGGTCCTTTCGAAACGACGAAACTCCATGATCGCCTCGCGGCCTCGGTGGTCTGGCCCCGGACACCGGGCCAATGAGGATGGACGGCGGTGAGTCACGTGAATTGGAGGTTCGGGGATCTGCCGACATGTCCAGCAACCAAAGAAGTTGGAAGAAATGCAGAAGAGCATACCAGATGTTCGCCGTAGATAAACCAATCTCAATTGTGGCATCGTGTGTAAGGAGGAGGGGAGGAAACGTGTTTCGCGCATTGCAAGCTGTAGAGATCGACTCCGTACTGCTGTACTCCGTACAAGGCCGCGTTGACAGTGGGACAAGACCCACCAGCCGACCAGAAAAATCGGGATTATTACTATATAAAGGTATCACAGGTTTATCGATCCTGGGGTAAACGATGTTCGCAGTTGCAATCTAAATGATACCCATTGACCATAAACATAGGAAAACAGATGCGTCGACACACGACGCTGAGAGTATTAATATAGGTGTACTGCGGAACAATCTATGTACGTCGAAGACAAAACACATCTGAAGCGCGCAGTTGAAACCTGCCAACTGGCGGCACGAAAAAAGAAAGGTTCACAATCCTTCCAACTCCCTCAAGACTGTTGCAAACCACTCCCAGAACCACCCGACAGAGAAGCCCAGTTCTAAATGCAACGTCATGACAACCAACTAGGACGGCAGACCGTAACATTTCCGTCTCGGACCAAAGACACAAACGTGGGTATGATAAGGATAAACCGGCAACAAAAACCTAAAGACTGGCAGCGGTGTGAAAAGGCAATCATCGAAATCGCAATCACATCTGTCACTTGGGACAGCACTGGCCCCGCTCGCATTCCTCCCCGCATTCGAGGAGACATGCGCTGTTGCTTCGGACGCTTTCGGGGCGGCTAGGCGCCTTGCTGGGTGACGTTCGACCACTGCGGCTGTCAGGGCGCGATTCCGCAGACTCCTCCTGATCGCTGTCCGGGGTGAATTCGGGCTGGATGGTTGAGGAGTGGATCCCGTACGCGTGCAGGCACTTCCTGACCTGTCTGGCCAGACGCATATATCTCTCCGATCCCTCGCCCTTGATCTGGCAATCGACCTGGATGTGCAGAGAGGCCACGAGTTTGGTATCACTCAGCTGCCAAACGTGCAGGTGGTGGGAGCTGACCACCCCAGGAAGCTTCTCAATGTCTTCCTTGATGTGATCAATACTCATTCCGGCAGGCACCGCCTGGAGCAGGATTCGAGACGCTGCCTTGCACAGAGGGATGGCGGAGCAGAGGATGATGACAGTGATCAGAAGCGAAATACCAGGGTCAACGTAGTACCTCCACGGCCAGTCGGTGAGCCAAATGACAAGAGCAGATATAATGACACCGATGTTGCCGAGTGCGTCACCCATGACGTGCAGAAAAACGCCCCTCATGTTGAGGTCCCCATGTGTATGACCACTCGGCTTATCGCCATTCTGTCTCGGCTGCGCGTGGTTATGTGAGCTGTGCACATCATCATCGGATGGCTCACGCGGCTTTCGGCTGGACGTCTCGTCTTCGTCGGTGTAGTTGGAGGCGCGATCCTTACGGCGGAGGAGCTTGGAACGCTCGGACGGGCGCTCGGTCTCGTCCTGGCTCTCAGACTCAGACTCTGACGGTGGCTCCTCAAAGCGGCTGGCGGCAATGATGTCCTGCCTCAGGGTAGCAGGGTGGATATGGATGCTATCGACACCGCCGAATGCTCTGGAGGAGACACTGATTCGACGATGTTTGTCATGCGAATGGCGCTTGTGCGAATGGCGCTTCCGGGAATAAGGAGAAGCCCCTGTCTCTGCGACTGTGGAGCTCGTTTCATCGCTCTTGGTGAATCCACGAGGCCGAGAGTCGTCGGATTCAGGACGACCGATCCCCACATGGTTTTCTGGCATGACACTGGCCACGGTGCCCCGACGATCGTTCATCGTGTCCGTGGTCTGGCCCGGCTCGCCATAGCCTTGTTCCAACGCGTCTAGCTGATCCTGCTTCGCCCCGTGCGAATGACCCTGCGGAGACGCGCCCTCCCCGTGCGAATGCTCGTGGAACAGAACCAGCCCCAGGATGTTCGATACAAGGCCGAAGCATCCAACTATGCAGACCAGCTTAGCGTTCTTCACCTCCTGCGGCTCCACAAACCGCTGGATGGCCTCCAGGAAAATCGAGACGCACAAGGCGATGAGGAAGACCCCATTAATCAACGCACCAAGTGTCTCAGCGCGTTGCCACTACATTCCGCAACGATTGAGTCAGAACAGATCCACGGGGGGAAAGAGAGGGCAGCGGGACTCACGCCATAGGTGTACATCTTCGAGCTCGTCTGCTGGTTGGCGACCTTGACGGCCCATAACCCGACACAGAGAGATAGAACATCGTTTAACTGCGGGACGTCAGACGAAGCTCTGCAACATCCATTTAAATCCTTAACGACATCCAACATACCATATGAAAGGAATCGGCAACGAGAGCAAGCGAATGGACGGCATAGCCTGCGATCCCCGCGTCAGTCAAGAAGCGGCTTCTCAGCGGCTGGAGCTCTCCCTCTTACCGACTATCAGCTCGAGCAAGAAAAAGGCAGTGTCAATGAGCAGCAGGATGATGATCCTGTTGGACTTGGAGAGCCCCATCGCTGCGGCCCTGCGGCGCGCCCGTGGCGCGAAACCTGCGCAAAATCAACGCAGGGCAAAGTCTTTACAAGGTCTCCGTCGCCGCGACAAGTCGAGCAGCGGCCTGACGAGAAGGGAAAAAAAACGAGCAGAGATAGTGCAAGGGAAAGGGAGACGGGGGGGAGGTTTAAAAAAATCTGTTCATGGGACAAGAAGCGGCCGGAGGTGAAAGAAGCGAGAGAGGGCGCAAGCGGCGTGCCTTCTGATAATAACGAAGGGCCGGCCGTTGACGCACAGGTGGAGCGGTTTCGGCGCCAGGCTCCGGCCGCCCGGGGTGGCGCGCACGCCAACCGGCGCAGTTGGCTTCTCCTGCAAATAGCTGTCGTATTTTTTTTATTTTGTTATTTTTGCCCTTGTCGACAGAAGAGGCACGTTGCGCACTCTCTGCATCTCTGTGTGCTCCACCCTGCCTGGTACAGTACATCCGTCGGACATCCCTCACCGCAGCAGGCATGCCACACTCCTCGCAGAGGGGCAGGGATATAGCAGGGAGCGAGCAATGGTCCATGGCACGGACGAGCGCGGTAGCGAGAACTGCGCAATGATTACCCCACTGCTAAATTAGGGATGTCCGGGTTTTTCAAGTTTTTTTTTGCAACTTCTGCACCAACCCGAGTCAAGCCGCGGCCGAGACGCGCGACGCGGCTATTATTGGCTCCGAGGGGGCGGTGGCCCTTCCGACCGCGGAGAACGAGACCGCGCCCATCAGATCTGCACTGATCGCGGAGATGCACGTTTCCGCCGCAAGCACCTCGCCCCTTGCTCCCTTGTCCAGTGCCCGACCTCCCCAGGGGGCAGTTGAACGAACCTGCGCCATCGATCTATATTAGCATCCGACCACGCTGGATCCATCTTTGAAACCTGGTTCGTTAGTCAAAGAATCCACCTCCTGTTCGTCAAGGCTGAAGGGGCAACATCTCGCTTCATTTGGGGCGGAAAGGGGGTTCGCAGCCGAAGATGTGAGCCGTTATCTGATCTGTGCAGAGAGATATCGGCTGGGATTGGGAATAATAATAGACATCCCGGGACTCCATGCACGGAGTACGGGTATCCACTGAGATCGTCGGATGATATCTGAACCTGACCTCAGGATCGAAAACCCTCCTTTCACTACTGACTACGTTTTTCAATCCCGTGCACCCCCGCGGACACATCCTTGTATACCTAGTTACACAGGAGGGAGTCGCGTTATCGTATCTTCCAAAGCCGGCGGTATTGAATCCTCAAGCTCGCGCGGGTCGCGGAACCCGGGAAGTGGACACAGCACTCCATGCTGCTGTGCCATCCATGTCGGCACACCTGGCCTAGGCGCCTATGTCCAACTCCTCCGGCAACGCGAGACCGAAATTTATGAAACCTCGATGAAGAATGACAGCTTGACAGGTACGGAGCACAGTCCATCATACCTCTGTCCTCGTGCCCCTACCATATTCCCAAGTTGGCAGCCCCTCGGGTTCACGACTTCTCCTGTCAGTCTCCCAAACCCATTTACAAGGTCACAGCCCGGTAACGGTACGTAACCTACTGCAGGTTCCATCAAGGTCCAGGAACAGTAGCCTCATTGGCCTGCTGGTTCACCCTTCTCGATGGTCCTCCCGAGGTCCCGATCTGGCACCATCCGTGCCGTCACGCAGTCAAGGACATTTTCAATCCGATCATGGTTCTAGAACACATGCATGCCAAGAAATGAATGTATAAATCCAGCATAAGGATGAGAAATATACGACGCCATTGCATTAGTACACATTCCCCCCCTCCAATGCGTTCATGATACACAGCAAAAACATACGCACACAGGCCTTGGCGTGATCAATGAAGGAGAGCAACTTTCAAAGCACCTTTTCCATACCGACTATCTCGTCGAATGCATTCGAGTAATTAGTTACTTCTTGCTCCGTCGGGCGAGGAAGTGGC
>JGI26051J44788_1000819_pt1 | contig 13739 bp, 17 predicted proteins | sample HigsolmetaGSP13D_FD_44788 | JGI IMG/M metagenome (IMG submission 44788) | reverse complement strand
ATCTTCACCATATCTCTCCGCCAGCCACTCATTGCATTTCCTGAAATGGCCGCAGGTGAACTAAAGTTGGACCAGATTAGCGCCTATACAAACCCCCACTCTCTATAGGACGAGTTATACTTGTCGTCGTGTGTTGATGGAGAGGAACGAGAAAAAAGGAATTCAACTCACAAAGCCATTGCGAGCACTGAGCGGACTGGGATGGACGGACTGCAGGACGCAGTGTTTCTGTCTATTGATGCCCGAAACTCGTTTCCCAGCAGGTGTACCCCACGCTAGAAAGACCACTCCATTTGTACGCACCCTCGCCACGGTGTCGATAACTTTCTGGGTAAATCTCTCCCAACCTTTCCCTGAATGGCTATTGGCAGCGTGAGCCCGAACTGTCAGGCAGGTGTTGAGCAACAAGACGCCGCGTTCCGCCCAGGGTGTAAGGAGTCCGCCCTTATTTGGAGGCGGTTGGAATGAAGGATAGTCGGTTTTGAGGGCGGTAAAGATGTTAACGAGCGAAGGAGGAGCTGGCGTCGGTGGGCGGACAGAAAAGCAAAGACCATGAGCCTGGTTATAGTTGTGGTATGGATCCTGGCCAATGATCACTACCTTGACCTTATGTAAAGGTGTATATCGAGACCTCGACCGAGTTAGCAGCTAGCCGTCAATGTAATGGATGAGCCACGTTTGCTGTACCAGGAATAGATCTCATTCTCTGGGGGGAAGATCTGAACTCCCGACTCCTTCTCCTTCTTAAGGAAGCGCTTCAAAGCCAGAAACTCGGGGGTCACAACTTCATCCTTGAGCTGCGCCAGCCAGCTCTCATCGAGCGTCTCAATCTCCAACTTGAGCAACTCTCTCTGCTCCGGAGTCAGGGACGCCACCCACTTTTCCTTGTTAAAGCGGGAAGCCGGAGTCGATGCGGCCGAATTGGGATCGACGGCCTTGGGTTTCGGAGCGCCGAAGAAAGACGTGATGGTCGAGCCGGTCTTGGGCTTTTTGGCGTCGGCTCCCGGACCAGACAGATGGCTGGCATTGCGTTTCAGGCCGGGAGTGCTGGCCATGATGAGCAGTTGACGGGTGGGTTGTCGATACAGGGAATGGATCTGGAGCACGGAGTAGAAGGGTGGAAGCGAAGGAGAAGAGCAAGGCATGCAGATGTGTAGCTAACGCCGGAGAAAGAAGAAGGGGAAGAGAGAGAGACCCGGTCGCCAGCCCACCGCCAGCAGCTGAAATCCCTTGGGCAGGGCCAGAGGACGTTGTCGTTGCCGACCCCGGCCGGAGAGGGGGCCGACGCGTTTGAGCTGGTCGCGTTCACGCGTCGAGTGGCTTGGCATCCCGCTGCGCGGCGGAGAGCCGTGGCTGGAGTCCTTGGCCTCCTCCGCAGTATGATCGAGGGCTGTAACCAGAGTAAAGTAATTGTCCTGTATCCGTGGGAGGAGATGACGTCTACCCCATGGAGCTGACCTGGCTCGCCGACACCCCCCAGGCCCGGGGTCGCGCGAGGACGCTGAGGGCATGCACCAACTGCCAGAGGACAAAGGTGCGGTCTGGAATAATGGCTCTTCCCAACGCCCGCAACGTCCAGCTGACTTACGGAGGAAGAAACGCTGCCGTCATCCCTCGGCCGTATCTCTACCAGCAAAGAGCCATCGTTCCCTGCGCCCCTCGAAGCGGGCCAGCGATGGTGTCCAAGAGAGCGGCAATGCCGTTGCTCGCGCCTGGCCGTCTCGACGAGACCAGCCGGATCCCCCCTTGGGCCAGTCAATATCCTCAGACGTCCCCAGGTCCACACGCTTCGTAGGGGACCTGAACCCTGAAGCGCTGCTTCTGGAAAGACTCGACGAGGCATCTGGAAAATCCCGTCGAGATCGCATCGGGCTATGGGTCACTTCTCCAGATACTCGACACGAGGAGAACGGGACTAATCCCCCTGCCTCCAATCGATCGCCATTACCGAACTCTGGCCCTTCGATAGACGTCCGCTCTGCGTCACTTTCCCTTCATCAAATATATGTTTCCGCTGTCAGATCGTGCGAGCCCCTTCCCTTTTCAACACGAGAATATCTGATCTCCATTTATTTTTCGAAAGTCAATCATATTCTCCCGCTTCTCGAGAAGGAACCGTTTCTACGAGCCCACTCTCATGGGACGGCGTCCGTGTTCCTCGTGAGGGCCGTTTGCCTTGTTGCGGCCAAAGACCGGACGGCGGGACCCTACTTACGCCTCACGGATGGCGGGCCAGTCGTGACATCACGCCAATTTTGCTCGGATATCTACAACGGGCTCGCTGCTGCAATGAACGCTGGGTTGGAAACAGACAGGATCACCAGAATCCGTATCCTTGCCCTGATGTCCCTTCACTGCGAAGGTTACGAAGGAGCGGAATCAGCCTCAATGCACCTCTGTCAGGCTATTCACCAGGCTCAAACTGCAGGTCTGCATCTTAATCGACCAGGACGCACTCCCCACGATCCCCTTACAAGACTATTTTGGTGCTTGTGGACTCTAGACAAGATGCATGCTAGTATAGGTGGCCGTCCAATTGTCTTGGCAGATCGCGATATTGGAATTAAGAAGCCTACCATCAAAGGTCTCAATGCACGAACTGCGTTTGACGTCTGGTTTAGTGTGGCTGATCTACTGTCCTCGGTTATCTCTTTGTACAGGCCTTCCGCGGAGGTTGGTGTAGCATGGGAGCAAGGCTTCCCAACGTTTGAAGACATAGCGGGAGACAATGTACAGGGGAACCTCGACTCTCCAACTCTCGGTGCGGTTTCAATGACAACCATGGCGCCGAATTCAAGAGCTAAACGTGAGCAGGTCTACTTGAACTCTTTTATCATGCGGTCGGTATCCTTTCATGCAGATCCAAGCCCTCTGGTGACCACCTTGATCATTCAAAAACGTTATATACTCGCCAAAGTCTTGCGGCTGTTCGAATATATTCCATTGTGGCCACTGAATTTGGTCAAGATCTACCCCCGCTGCCCATCATCCCCTATGCGGTTTCTCTTTCCATGAGTGTCTCTTATCAGCAGCTTCGCAAAAGCAAGCTTGGTACCTATTTTGACCGAGCCAAGGCCAGTTTGGAAGCGTGCTGCATACTTCTAGAAGAGTTGAGCCTCTACTGGTACTCTGCGGAAGCAATGTCGCGGCTCGGCCGGAAGACTCTCCAACAGATTGAGGGTGCAAGACCCAACAGCGGTGAGAAGTCAAAGTCCCAGCCTCAACCATTTTCGAGAGCGGCTAGGCAGCAAAGTACGTTGGAAAATGGACTCTCCTCGCTCGACCACGGACAGTCAACTCCTCTTTCAACACAGTGCTACGAGGGAGGACATATGGAAATGAACAGCACGTCTCTGAAGGATTGTGATTCTCTCTATGGCGAGCCACCGATATCTTCACCGCAAGATACTGTCTCCCAGTCTTTGGAACGCCAGATATCTGCCGAAGACTCCGAGCGCAATGGATTTGATGATATAGACGCGCTTTTTGGAGAATATCTGGACTTGTCCCTTCCCACGAATTTTTGGGATCCTATTTTCATAGGAAACGAGAATGCACCAGGTGTTCTACCATCAAGACCGTAAGACACGCTTGATATGCGTCACTAAATCTGGGCTCTGGCTTTCTGTTGCAAGATCTGGAAACGTTACAGCCCTTCAAAGGACATTGATTGCCATCTCTTCCTGTGCTTCCCAAGATATAACCGGATTCGTCCAGTTTTGCAGGATTTTTTTTCCCTAGACTTACTTGGATTGATTCCAGTATTATACATATCCTGCACAATTACATTTTGTGACAATCAGCTTTAGCCGATGATAGTGCAGACTGTGATAACTGGTAGTCAGGGAATGCTGTCTTGTGAGATCAATGGTGTCGGAAGAAGACATGCTGTGCATGTGGAACTTTGGGATTCATGCAGATAATTTCATACCCTCCAGGGACCCACGGACCCACAGGTGCCTCGTGGAGCCTTCCATGGGGAAAATAGCAACATTATTTTCAGTGGAGCCACAATCTGAGCTGGGAAACAAGCTGGAGTTTATGGTGCTATGGACGTTTGGACCCTTTAGGCACAAACCCCCTTCTCTCTTGTTTCCGACAACAGATCATACCAAATAAATGCACTTGGTTCTGGCATCAGCTGGCCATGTGTCTTCATCTTTGATTATATATTCTGCACTGAGAGCGAGTCGCGAGGGAATAATAGATACTGCTCTCACCAGACAGGAATACAGTGACGCTATGAGTACAGTATAGGGTAGCGTGCTGGTCATTCCTCACGGCAACAATAGCACTAACCCAAAAAGGTGGATCCATGAATTTGGTGCTCTCCTCCGCTGAGAGATTCATGGGTCGTGAGTCTACAGTACGCAGCCATGTGAGGCACCACAGTAGCGCGGAGATCACTGCAAAGCCTCTTGTTTGCCTTCTTTTCTTCCTTGCTCCACGCCTGGAACGGTGAACCAAACAGAGGTGCCACTCCATATGCCAATGATCACGACAAATGCACAGAGCTGGACCCTGCACAGATACATATATTGTTGGCAAGGTAGGTATTAATTCTCCAGCAGAGGCCAGACTGAGAGAGCATACTCCTTACTCTGTACTCAGCAGGGTGGAACCACTGCAAATAATAATAAATGACGATGCCTTCAAAGAGGCAGTGATTGACAACTTATGGGGATGTCTTCCGTTATCCATGCACGGTGCTGGCATGGGCAGCAACTGGATCTTCGCTACTCTCCAGGCCCTCAAGGGTGACTCTGATCTCGAAGCTCCAGGGGAAGCCCGCAGTCCATGCTGCGCTCTGCGTAAGCTTTTGGCGGTGGCTGTTCGTGTTCGCGGTGCCTGGCCCTATGGCGTCTTGACTTTACTGGGGACGGTTTAAGCTGGCGGAGATTCCCCCCTGGATCCGACGATAAACCCGCGGAACACCTCGTGGCCCAGGATGGCTCCAATTATCGCAGTCTCGCCCATGCCGTAGGTTGGTCCGGGGTTTCACACCTGCATCGAATCGTCACTGGCGTAACTTTAGCTACGACTCTCTCCATATTATTATTAGCCGGGCTCGCTCAATCAGAGAGCTCCACTCGCCTCATGGAATCCTTCTCGGACCGTCCGCCGTCAATCCGTACCTACTTTTCCAGATCTCAACTTCACATATTATATCTGGACTTGCTGCCCTGTCGCTGCATCTGAGCCCTTTCATCCAAGCACGTTATTATCGTCGAAGCGCTCCCCCGATACCTCCGTCCACGTCCCTGACCTTCGGGTCGCCATCCGCAGCTTGGCGCATTCAATGCCGTCCATGACTAACTTCCATCCGCTATGAACCTGTCTCTAAGTGTAAATCGTCAAACGGCCCGTTGAATCTGCGGGGATGCAGTCGTGGTGTCCTACACACGGGACGTAACCAGCTAAAGTGCCTTCAACTGGTCCTGTTTCGTCCGGAGTCTTGCGAGCCATCTGATGATAATAGCCCAGAGATAATATCTAGCGGACGCACCTCGACGAGCGTTTCTACGAAAACTGTACTTCAAGGAGGAAGCGCATAATTATGGAGCCCATTTCTAGCGAGGAGGGATGGCTGGCAGCCACGGCCAAGGCTCGTAAAGAGGCAGAGGAGGCAGCGGCAGTAGATTTGCGGGAGAGCCGACCTCCTCTCCATCCAATTCCCCAGCTGCAGGGACCGTTCGAGGAGTCGATTGTTGAATCCTGCAAGGGAGCACAAGACGATGGCCTGGTTGATATGGATGCGCAATCGCACCGCAACTATCTACTTGAAAGCAAGGAATACGAACGGATTTGTGGAAGAAAGTGGCGTCAAAAGCCTGGTGAGAGGCAAGCAACCGAATCTCTAAGCCCGAGAGCAATTTCAAGGAAGGCTAACACAATATGTAACAAAAAGGTACCATCCACTCTGGAAACTAATTTCTCAGATGTCCTTCGGCATGCACCTCCTAGCCAAGAGGCTAGCAAAATCGGAGTTGGAGGTGATGAAGATTTTGCAGAGCCACGTCGATGAGCTGGATGGTTTTATTGAAAGGACAACCGATGACTTCCTTCTTGCTCACGGCGATGTTCAGCAGCGGCTCCAATATCTTAAGCTCCCTCTCGAGAACATCAAAGTATTCGATGAGATGCTGGAAGATCGCAGTTTTCGGAATTCCGTCATTGATGAGAACGAAAAGATCGAGCACGTCATTGAACGATCGGCAGTAGCCCTGAATGATTCCTTCAAAGACATACAGAAAGGGATTGATGCCGTGAATATGCTGTGGTCCTATCTCAAGCAGTTGGCAAAGGAATGGACTCCTGGACCTGGGAGATTTGATGTTGTCTATGCGGCCATGATCGGAAACGTGGAAGGTTGGAATGACGCATTGCTTAAGCTGCAGACTAAAGGGAGCGATCTCGCAGTGGTGCTCGTCCAGCTCGGTGTAGCGGTCTCGGAGATTCAGCGACGAGTTGGAATGGCCAGTAGAAAGGATGTGGTTCGTATATCGACCCCCTATCAACTAATGTTGCTGCAAAGACTCAATTATCCTGACGCTGATCAGAAGTCGGTTGTCCTTAGCCCCAGTACCAGGCCGCGAGCTAAGTCGCTCAGGGAGAGATTCTTCGAGAGGGCGTCGGTTGCAGCTCAGAACCCTGGAGCCCCCGACAAGCCTCTTCCTAGTGACCCGGGCCCCCTCGATCCCGCAATTGAACGCGCCTTCTCAACGAGGATTCCGGCCCAGAGGATTGCGAGACAGAGCTTTCCGAATCTCAGACATGTTGAATCACCCGGTGCCCGGCCGGGGGCGGTTCCCCGTCGCTCAAGATCGTTCAATGATGCTGCCAATCGAGCTAGTCGAAATCGGTCTTTGCCAAAGATCCCAGAGACTACCGCTGCGGGATTCAAGAAGAAGCTTCCTAAAACTGTCTCATGGACGAAGCCCCATCCCGGCGACAAGCTTGCCACAGGGTCTCGGCCCGCCACTGCCCCCTCTAGATCCTTGCAGGCTCGGAGCCGTTCGTTGGAACAGCTGGAAACTGGTGTCGCGGAAGGAAAGTCATCATTCAGGACTGTTCTGGACTCGCTTGTGCAGCCCGAGAAAAAGAAGCCGCCACTGACCCCAGCGGCGCGTGAGAAGGCGAGGGATCAGCTTCTGCATCACTTTAAATCGAAGCGAGCTCTCGACATTGTGTTTTTGGCAAGCAAGGAACAAAAGCCCTCTCGTCGCACGCTAGCAGCAAAGCGAGATTGGCCGTTTAGCGTATTTCGGGCGAAGTCTTCAAAAGATCCAAACAGATCTGTGGAGGCTTCGGAATTCAAGAACCTTGGGGCTGACCAGTCTCCTCTTTCTGGATCTAAGTCTGAACACGAAATGACATGGTCACACGCAGAACCCGATATACCGAACACTCACACATTGAAAGCGAACCCTAGCGGCTCTCCCCGACTACCTATGTTCCCGCTTTGCACGCCGGTAAAAGAGAATTTCGAGGACGAGAAAGCAGATCAGGAGGAAGAAGCGGAATCGGAGCTCACTGCACTGCCTTCGCTAGGCCCCTCAGTGGTAAGCAAGTTTGATCACGCTATATCTCAGAAGCCAACGGCATACATATGCGCAGATTCTACCCTTCGAGTCCACGAAAGTCCTCTGAACTCAGATGCCCAGTCGTCTCCCTTAGATGCCATCGATACCGTGGATCCCGACACAGGATCTCTCAAGACACTGGAAGATAAGATACCTCAGAATACAGAACCACTTGCTGTGTCTTCCGACTCTGCTACCTCAGAGATGACGAGGGGCTGTAAGTCACTGCCAATTGATCTAGCCAGTCCGCCGTCTGTTGAAAGCCAGCTTTCAGTGCCACTTCGCTCAAGTAAAAGAGAGTCCGAGACAGCGAATCAGAAATCTGCCAGTTGTGAGAGACCAAAAGACTTGCAGAACCTGGCCTTTCTTACGTCAGAATCCTTAATTGAATTCTTGGCCGCGACTCCTCCTGCCTCTCCGTACCCGCCAGCAGATAGCCCAGAAATCTCAAAGCAGCAGGAAAATAGAAGCAGCAGAGCAAGACTTGGGCTCGGAATTAGAGTTGGACTTCATCCATATCCGGAAGAGGTCAGCAGTCCGCCTCCTCCCGGTCCTGGAGGCAGGGCTATGGTCTCTCCTGACTATGCAGCTCAGTTTGCTTTTGAAGGCGAAAAACGCATGAAAAAGAGACGATCGTTTGGTGGCGTTGGAGCGAAACTTATATCCAGGAAGCGGAGCCTGAGACGGCTATTCAGCGTATCATCAAAGGAAAATATTACAGGCGGCATCGTCAGCGCTGCAAGGAGCAACATCAACGGAGACATCATACGTACGACACCCCCAACGGGGAATGCCGAAATGACCAGTTCCATGAACGAGGGGGAGATCTTCTCTTTTCATGGTATGAGAAAAGACGGCACTTGGGTGAGTACCTAGTAGTAATTGAGGTTCAGTATGGTCGTATAAAGTTTTATCACCTGCTGTACATAGAAAGGAATATTTTGTCAGCGGCTCTGCTAGCCTTAATCGTGTAATGATTAATCTTGGATCTCTCTTATTTCCGGGACAGTTATTTTCGCGAAAGAGCTTCATTGTAAATCTCAGTCAAGCAATAGAATACACGTTTTTCCCCAAAAAAGTTTCTGGAATCGCACGATACGAATTTGCCTGATCCGTATATCTGGCTTCAACGTTCAGAACATACCAGCGATTGTGGTCCACGCGTAGCTAGATTGCCCATATCACTATGAACGACCTTCATTTATTTTGTGTTGAGTGCGTGTGAACGAGCTGGCAAACGAGGCGAAGACCAGCGATATTGATTAAATTGACGGCGTTATTCGTACATTTATCTATCGAAAACACACTCCCCCGTTTTTTCTCTTCCAGGAACTCTTGAAGCTAGCTCCTCGGTATGCGGGGACTACAGGCGCAGCGCCTTTTTCTATCCTCCACATGGTTATAGACGTAGAGGGGGCAAAAAAAAGAACGAGAAATCCAACCCTAGGTGAAAGTCGCATCCATAATTTTTTGGCGCCTGACATACATCCCTAGAAAGATTTCCACAGCGCGGTGAGGATCGCCGGGGCCATGGACCCGGGCGACATTTGAAGATAACGTTCGAACATGAACATCATTTGCAACGTTTATCCACGATGTTGGCTCCATGTTCATCGTACTCCTTCTTCGATATCCACATCTGGTGGAATGTGCCCAAGCTCGCCAGGATGCTTCCTCCAATCCAGGAACCGAACTTTCTCTCTGCTGTGTTTCCGGCGGCCGAGATACGTACCCTCGGGCCTGGGAAGCTCTGCATTAGTTCCTGATTCAAGCGGTCGGTGAAGCCGTAGAGCAAGCTGGAGGCGCCAGTCACTACAACGTTGGCCAGCAGGTGCGGCCGGATATCGACGTCGACACCATTCAACGCACTCTTGACGAGCTCTGGGATTGTTTGCGCCTGAGTCGGTGCCGGGAATGGAGAGTCCGGGTCAGGGATGGCGGCCTTGGCGTCGAACAGTGATTCCACCACGCGGTAGCGCTCAACCCCGAACACCTGATTGTAGCCATCTGGGAACTCGAAGGGTCGTCCAGGGCTGCTCTTGGCAAGCTCCTCATTCGAGACACCATTCGGTCCCGTGGCAGAGAGTTTACTCGGTCCTGGCCATACCTGGACAACGCATTCCTTGAATTCGGACAGCGTACGTTCTTCCATCAATGTGCGGTACGACGCATCGGGTGCCTTGTCTGGAGGGAATGTCCTGTAGGTCGCTTGCGGCGGCTGACCAGCATCGACAGGAGTCTTTGAAGCAATGAGGTAGTGAGGATTAATGGTTATCGGATGCGGGGAGTTCGTTTTGAAGAGAGCACGAATCTGGGACGAGATGTAGTCGCCGCCAAGATGTGAGTGCTGAACCCCTCGTTTCAATATGATCCCATCGTGGACTGGTGTCACGGAAACGTTAGAGGCTCCGACATCGACGACCAGAGCCGAGGCCTTGCCGGCCGCAAAACTGGAGGATCCGGGTTAGTAGTCCATACGGAAGGAGAAACGGCGATCTCGAACGTACGCTGCCAGCACTCCGTTCCTTGCCAGGTAGAAGGCCGGTGTTCCCCAGTTCTCCATCGCGATTTCAATAGTCTTCTCGCGAGCTTTGGTAGGATTCCACCCACACTCGGTCATGAGGAGTGGGGTATCTGCAAGAGGCTTTTCCTCCATTTCCACGCCTTCCATCTCGGTTGGAAGCTCGCCGTTCGGCACGTCGTTCAATCCGTTCAGCAGGGGATTTCCTGGCTTTGTCCCGGTCAATCTTGACGTAAATGAATATTCCCACACCTTCTCTGCCATTTCCCAGTCCTCTACCACGCCATCTCTGCCTATCGGATTGTGGACCGACAGCCCCGGTCTAGGAGTGACGAAGATGTCATCGCCAAAGATGTGCTTCTGTTGCCCGTCCAAAGAATACTTTCCATAATACGTCGGAATAAGCGATTTAGGTGTATCTTCTCCCGCAAATCCCGCGCGCGTCGTCGAAAAACCTGGGTCTAGAACAATAGCCGACACCTCATCTGTGCGCACATGCTAATCAGTGTCTGGCAGTGACAAACGGGGAAAGCCTTGGCTGAGCTCTGGAAGGGAGAGAGGCAAGCATCAGTGCTTTGCTAGAACGCGAAAAAAACGTACCTCCACCATACTCTGTAGTAGAGGGTGGTACTGAAGGGTTCATATCGGAAAACTGCTGTAGTTGCGGAGCTTCAAGATGTAGGGATGACCAGTAATCAACTACAAGCACTGCCTAGAGCGCTGCGGATGGATCATGCAAGGCCAGGAGAAATCTAGCGACCGAAAGAAAATCAGGACAAGGCGTCTCTTCAAGAAGGATCCCGACGCTCTTGAGGCGATGCACAGGAAGGCGCGGGAGGGTGTCGCGATTGTTCTTTTCGCGATGCGGCGAGTTGAGTGGAGGAGAGGCGGACGGCGCGCCAAGCAGCAACTCCAGCTGCGGGATCAGCGTTGAGCCACCGTTGTGGCCCGCCTTCGCGCCTCCCACCCCGGGTCGCCATCCTCCTCCATTTCCCATGCCACTGCGGTCGCTGCAAGGGAAAGATGGAGACGGATCTCGCGCAGAACCCCGAGCCTCTCTTCCGGCCGGTGAAGAGAAGGAAGTTCCTGCGACGGCGCGTCGACGAGGAACCCGATCAGCTCGCCGCCGAGCAGAGTCCTCGCCCCTCGCGCGCTTTGGACGACGACAATAATGAGGTCGCCAGGGATGTTGCCGCTTCAGCGTCACCGAACGACCAGGAAGAAAATGGCGAAACGCAGGTCGCGGATATTCTGCGTCTTCGAAAGCCTTACAGAGCTCGAAAAGGTGGCATCGAGTTCTCAGCCAGTTCGAGACAGAGAGCCGACGACGACTCCCACGACTCAATCACGGTGGTTGCGCCAGACCCGGAGAGCAAGAAGATACGAGCCATGTGCGACCGGTTTACCGCGCATACAGGACAGAAGGTGGACGTAGACAAGCACATGTACGGTTCCGTCCTCCGTGTCCTTTTAGGTCCCCGTCGGATAGAAAACTGAAGACTAACAAGATAAGGATGGCGTATATAGAAGCTGAGATGGCCAAGCGTCATCATGGCACTGTGGCTGCGGAAGCGCCTACTTCAGATGTTCCAAAAGCCGGTGAAACCAACAACAGACAGTCAGATCCACGGCTTCTGCAACGCGAGCCGGCTTCCCTGGGCAAACTGCACGAGATAGACCTTGGCCAGGAGGCAAAGCTACAGAATATCGCGCGGACAGAAGCTGCTACGAGACGCCTTGCGGGTGACCAGACCGCATCTCCAGAAGAGGAGACCTCGAAAAAGGGCCGTCTGGGGAAAGATGGGAAGCCGTGGCGCAATCGAAGGCGACGGAACAGCGAGGATATTGAACGAGACAAGCTCGTAGAGGAGGTCTTGCGAGAAAGCAAACGTGAGTATCCTACGTACGTGCCCTTGAGTCTTCCGCAGAAAGCTAAGATCTGTCATCTAGTCGACGTGTACGATGAGCCAGAGCAAGAAGAGCAGCAGGATGATCAAGCCGCAGATGACCGCATTGCGGAGCAGTTCCGGAGAGACTTTCTTGATGCACTGCAGTCCCGTCGTCGTGGAACACGGACAAGGAGCTCGAAAGGAGCCAAGTCCGACGCCCCTCGGGGACCGAAGCTGGGTGGTAGCCGAAGTGCCCGGGCTGCCATGCGGGAGAAGGAGAAAGCAGGTCAGAAATGACGCAGGCGTTCTTGCACCGTGTGACGCAGAAACCTGGGCAGTAATGCGGATGCGGTGTTGGTTGACGGAACGTTCATCAGCTCGACTCCTAGATATATTTTCTCTCACGGGACCGCAAGAAGTCCATGGTGGCGGGCCGTTTCAAGATGACATTATACGAGGAGGAATCCCTGGGTACGGAGTAACTGGATAGTTAATAATAATAATGGGATAGATATGCAGTCGAGGATTTCTGGATTAGCCGGGGCTTAGACCCCACTCGGAAGATAAGTGTTCCATCCCGGCGATACTGCCTGGCTAGTAACGATGTACTCTATCAGCGAGGGCGTCGAGATCTGTCTCTTCGAAAGCAGAATCCCACGAGACAAGACGGCTCTTCTCTCCCCGTCCCAGGCCGTCCTTTTTTTGTTTTCATACTGTGAATTGGCATCTGGTTACCGAGGTGGCTGGATGATGCCATCCACACTGTATATCTAATGTATACATGGCGTTGCACGGTTCTGCGCTCCGAGCGCCGACAGAGCATCAGCGAGGGAGCTGGAGCGAAGTCAAACGGTGCCCTATGCTCTGTGTAGCGATGATCGATATGGATATTATTCTGATCTTTGCATGTACACCGTACTTGTACCTGCATGTGGCATGCCTATTTTTGGCACGCGCGGCCCGCGGTGGAGGCCGGCGCGTCTCCTCGGGCGCGGCCAAGACCGCGTCGGGCAGCGTGAGGAGTCGAGCGATGCGAGACGGGGAGTCGAGACCAAACCATCTCCAAAGTCACAGCCCTGCGCAGGGACTCCCACTGGCCGCGAGGATTCTTCGATGATGGTGATGGACTCTCCCCACAGTCCAGACCACCCGTCCGGTCGGCGTATTGTTCTTCATCCTGCAGCCGGGGTACGGTGCACACAAGTTGTATCCGTCCTCCGCACACAAGCGACAGCACTCGGTTAATCAGATTGTTGCATGCCATGCCAGATGGGCCGGCCTCCAAGCGCTTCAAAACACTGCTGCGACATTCTTTGGATGACCACTACAAATGCATGAGAAGCGACAGACGCCTGGACTCGGGACGCGTCGCCTGCGTATCCGCCGCCCTATCGGCTCCTGACACTCTTGGACACACGCCTGGTATACCTTTTGACAAGTCGACCCTGAATGATGATAGCAGGATTCATATCATCACAGCCAGCAATGACCGCGTTACGGCGGTAATATTACCAGGGAGGTCGCTACGCACCCTAGGGGCTTCCGCGCGCTGCTCCGACGGGTCGACGACTCCAGTCTCGCGCCGCTTGTGTGGTTTATCTCCCACCGCCCTTGTCTCTTCGGTAGCCAAAATGGGACCTGGCAGGCAACCGGCTGAAATTAAGAAAAAAAAGCCTTCTGGAGCTAGAGACATGCATCGTGGCGTAACGGGCCACAGTGGCGCCGCCCAGTGGTGGTCGGGGAGGG
>JGI26051J44788_1000811_pt1 | contig 13896 bp, 17 predicted proteins | sample HigsolmetaGSP13D_FD_44788 | JGI IMG/M metagenome (IMG submission 44788) | reverse complement strand
CCCTCCCAATCCCCCTTCTCTCTTGTCCTGCCCTCTCCCTCCTCAACACGTCAACAACCGCCATCCTCCCTCCACCCCCCTTCCTCCATCCAGCTCCCCGTCCGCCGTTTCATCCGTCCGCACATCCTTTGTCTGCTGACAGCTTCAGCTTCTCCGTCTCAAGATGGCTGAGATCCGCCGCAAGCTCGTTATCGTGGGCGATGGTGCCTGCGGTAAGACCTGTCTCCTGATGTGAGTCTTCCATCCATCCATCCGCCCAACAGGCTGAGCCCGGTCGGGCAGATGTCATCTCTGGCAGTACACTGACGGTGATTCTTCTTGCAGTGTGTTCTCTAAGGGCACCTTCCCTGAGGTTGGCTTCCCTCTTCCTGATCCACCCCCTCCTCAGATCCTGATAACACGTCCCGTCCCGGGGCAGAATCCTCATAGCCCGTTTCACTGGCATCTGGGGGCTCGTAAAAAACTGACCGAGACGTGTCCAGGTGTACGTTCCCACTGTCTTCGAGAACTACGTCGCCGATGTCGAGGTCGATGGCAAGCACGTTGAGCTCGCTCTCTGGGATACGGCTGGTCAGGAAGACTACGACCGTCTCCGCCCTCTCTCGTACCCTGACTCGCACGTCATCCTGATCTGCTTCGCGATCGACTCGCCCGACTCCCTTGACAACGTTCAGGAGAAGGTGGGATACCAGCCCCTTGTCCGACGTTCGACTCCAATTAGATCCCGACTGACGTGGCTTCCAGTGGATCTCCGAGGTTCTTCACTTCTGCCAGGGTCTTCCCATCATCCTGGTTGGCTGCAAGAAGGACCTTCGCCACGACCCCAAGACCATCGAGGAACTCCAGAAGACCTCCCAGAAGCCGGTTACTCCCGAGCAGGTATGTGTTCTTGCAACAACCCCAGTTTGCGCTGGGTAGATTGGGTTTCCCGCTAACCTCGTGACTCCCCAGGGCGAGGAAGTTCGCAAGAAGATCGGAGCGTACAAGTACCTCGAGTGCTCTGCTCGAACCAACGATGGCGTCCGCGAGGTCTTCGAGTCGGCCACCCGTGCTGCCCTGCTGACCAAGCCGCACAAGAACAAGCACAAGTGCAGCATCCTGTAATCTAGTTGTTTCCTTCCCCAGGTCTTATCAGGTGGCGATTCTCAACGGATAAGCGTCTCAAGCACTGGTTTCTGTTGTCTTCCGTTGTCGTGTTGCCAATATTTGCCTCGATGTGGTGTGGATAGTTTGTGAATCACGGGCACACGTGCTTCGATGGGATTATCTGGCTATGCAATCGGTCGACTTTTTCCTTTCTGCAGAAATTGTCCAAGGGAGGCGTTGTCTTCATGACCTTGTGGGTTTCGGGCCTCGATAGCGCCTACCAGGCGGTTCGATCACATGGCAATACCGGTCTTGCAGAATTCATCATTTCCGGAGTAGGTGCAGATCGACGAGGAACAATCGAGGATGGCTTTATTCGCATGTGCCCCCGTCAAGTATCTTGGAGGGGTTGATGAAGGAAGTCGGAGCTTCGTGAGATGGTAAAAGATTCCCTATGTGACTGCATGCTTCTCTCCAATCAAGAGTCCTGATTTCGCATAAGACCGGGAATGGGGCCAAGTGATATCCCAGGGTCTCCTCGCACAACAAGGCAGTCTTTCTTTTTCTATCTTGTCTTCCATGCTCTGTGCTTGCCAATCATGTCAACATTGTCAAACGCAGGGTTAGAATCAATCCCCAAATTCCCCATAAAGCCATTTGCTTTGTTCTCACCTAGTGTCGTTCCCACACCCCTCCCCTATTCCCCCCTATGCTTTCCTTTTGGTTCTGGTTTTGTCTTCCTGTTAGCAATCCTCTCACGTGTTTTCCCATGACAGCACATGCCGCGTGGTGTAGTAATCTCAGTCAGATCAGGCGTACGCAAGCAAAGACATCTTAGTTCGACTGGTCTTCCTCTAGCAATACCTGTCTTGTTGGCAGTATATTGTAGGAGTAAGGTTTGTGCGTCTACCTCAAAGACACGTTTCTTTCTGCTCACTTTGGCTGAGCGATATAGGATGATATCTGTAGACCAGCATGAAAAGGGATGACAGTAAGAACGTAGCAATTCACATCCACAATCGATGAAGCTGGACGAAGAAGTCCTGTAGCTTTTTGAACGTTGTTGAAGTGGGGGGCGCGTAGGAAAGGTTGTGCGCATCGAGACAGAGTGAGGTTGAGGTTAATGTTGATCTCTCTGTCTCCCTCCCTCCCCCTTAGCGCGTTCTACTGGAGGGCGGCCGCCCGGGTGTTGCTACTCTCGTCTCTTTCACTCTTCACTGGCAGTCATTTGTTATTGCCGCCTGAAGGCGGTGAGGTCTGTCCCTGTGGATTCTGATTTTCTATGTTATGTTATGTTTATGGATCTGCATCCCTAGGTGCATGGGAGGTGTTGGCATGCGTTCTGGATAGATATAGTTGTAGTTCGTCGTTGTACATGTACATGAGATTTTACGCAGTATACGCCAATTGCTATAGATACAATGTGGTCTTTCTTTCTTTCTCTGGATCTGGTTTTCATCTGTTGTCTGTAACGTCATTGGTATTAGTATTTATCATGGCTGGTCGTGATTGTCGCTCCTTTCCCCCCTAGGTACATGTATGTACATACAACACCTAGTTGATATCTGTGTCTATCTACCTGTCTGTCTGGCTAGCTGGCTGTGTTTAGGTGAGGTCAAGTATCATCTAGATATCCATTATGTGAACTGGTTTATGTATGCTATATCAAATTATTTTAGGACTATATTCTATTCTACTTCTAGAAGTGTATACGTATATCGGTATATCCTGTGTGCAACGAGGTATTTCTCGTATATTCCAGGGACTTACACAGACGACGTACCTTGAAGCTAGCCATTTTGATACGCGATCCATCTATCTTATCCTGTCTATCTATCTATCTATTCAAGCTCAGAAGACTCTCGATGTATCTCCGCGGATCGATGCCGACTCCTTCGACCAGCTTTCTCGGGCCCATGCTCGATCCCGTCGGCTCGCCGACCGGCAATGATGGCGATGGCGATGATGATAACGCACCGCTCAGATCTCGGAAGAACCCCGATCCGCTCGCGCTGCGGGACTGCGCCGAGGAAGACGAGACGTAGTCGCTCGCTTTCCGGATCAGGAAGGCTTCCTTGGGAGCGGGGGTATTATCATTATTGTTACTGGTATATTTATTATCATGTGGGCTGCTGCTGCTGCTGGGCAGGCGGAGCCAGACGACCCACCAGCCTCGACTGGTCTTGCATGTCCTCTCCATCTCGAGGGGTCGTGACCTCGTCTCGATGTAGGTGCTCAGCAGCCGGTGGTGGACGTTCAGGGCCTCGACTCTGGTCCAGGGCGGGACGTTGGGGCCCGGGGAGTTCGTGGGCTCTACGACTGCAGCGAAGGTGCCGGGTTCCGGGATGTTGGGGATCGAAGACCGTATCGTGAGGTTCGATGGGTCGTAGACGAGATCGTAGATCGGCTGGCTCGCTGTGGAAGGTTTCCTTGCAGCAACGTCGGACATGGAGATCCGTTGAGATACGTTTGCAGGGGATGTCGAAGATAGAAGTGGCTTCTGCAGAGGACCCAATTGGTGGTGGATACTACGGTAGAAGGAGGGATGTGCGAGTGATGGAGTTCCAGGTTCGAAAAGGAAAGTGAATATGAAAGGTTGATGCTGGTTTGTTTGCCTCAGCAAGGCGGCTCTTCGGGCTGGAAGGTCACATAAGCCAACGTACCACGTAGACCACTACTTGCATTGTCTTGCATTCATTTGCTGGGGGGATGCCTGCCGTGTGATCAGTCCTTTTCTTGTTCGCCCTATGCATTGAAAGAGTTTCAAAATTTCCCTTACCTTCCACATCCTCACCGTGAGCGGATGTAGCCATTCGTACATACAAGGTCCTAAGCATTGTCCTGTTGTTCGACGATCCTGCGTCTCCACGGTCCCGGCCAGACTCGCTCCCTTCCATATCCTCGTCATCCGATTCTTCATTTTCAGGATCATCGCGTAAACCAATAATGAACCTTCGGAGGGTACCGTCCACGGGTTTGCTGCGTCTCCCGTATCTGCTGGCGCCGCCTTCTGACGTGGCTTCGGAGACTCCAACCGGAGGATTAATATTCTGACCGGTCTCTGCTTGTGACCCGTCTTTCCGCAATTCAGACACGCGGGGGTGCGGAGCAGGGGTGCTCGACGAAAAGCCCCAAGATGATCCATATCCTAGTGTAAGATATTTCATAAGCGTTTCCGTGCCAAACAATGATGATGAAGTATCCGCACTATAACTCCTTGCATGTGCGCTCTCATTGCTCGTTCGAGGCTGTTCTTTGACTTGGGGAGTCTGAGAAGGCTGCGGTGTCGCCGTAACGAGTGGAGGTGGTATTCCCGGGGAGAGGCTGCGGCTCGGAGTCCGCGCGGATTTGACCCCTGCTTCAGGATGAGGAGTGGCAGGTTTGGCCAATGTTCTATCTCGCTTCTTCCGTGGTTTTCGCCGTCGAACTGAGCTTGGGTCTTCGCCAACTCCATATGCAGCTTCGCCGTATCTATAGATCCACTCCATCCACAGGGAAACCTGCGCCACAGACCATCTCGAAATCGCTCCCACGCCAGAGAATATCACGCCATCTGACGGCCGCGGACACACGTCTGAGCCAAGCCACGGACGCTCTTCAAGAAGCGGGTCTGAATAGCTCGGGGTTCTTTGCGACGAGGCAGGGGTTTCGGCCTGCGCTGGTGCATCACCAAATCTCGAAACGACGAGATCGACAAGCCCATTCGTCCTATAAACAAAGCCCTCGAGGACTTCTCTTTCTCCGCTCCCCCATTCTTCCTCTCCAACGCCGATCCCGAGCTCTCCGCCTGCGGCGAGTTTGATACCATTAAATATATCTACAGCGGGGTTCCCATGGAGAAGAATATCCCAATTCCATATGAATTTTGTCCAGAAGCGATCAAGGAAGCTGCAGAATGTAGACCGGTCGACTCGTTTGTAGAGATCATCCAGCGTAGCACCATGGTGAAGCAAGAAGACAGAATGCGCTCGCCGGAGTTGTTGAATCAACAGTTGCGGAGGGCAAACTTCCCTAGAGGAATACTCAAACCGGGAGGCAGCGGACTCACTCGACGATGAGGCTCCACTCGCAGCAATCGAAGGGAGTCGAGTGAGATCGACGGACTTGATCCATTAGCTACGGTAGATGCACGAGGAGTAAGTATGCCATACTGCTAGGATCCACCAATTTTTCTCCAACTCATGGAGGACAATTCGGGATCTCTCCGTTTCTACATAGTCGACTGCCTTTCCTTCTGAAAAATTTCTGGGCTCCTGGTCAGTCAAACCACATTCAAGACTGTATGCGGCTCGATGTAGCAGTGCCCACTTGGCGAAGCTCACCATCCCCTGCGCCAGCCCTATCTGACGCAGCCTCTGGTTCCTGTCATCTTTATTTTCTGCAGGAGCAGACCGGGTATCCGTACTCCTCGTTCGTCGCAATCGAGCCGCCTTGGAAGAGTAGAACACGATCTGGTCGTCTAGCGTCTCATCGGTTGTCCCTAGAAGCGGATTGTAGATAGCGAGAAATGAAAGCTGTGCCGGAATCACCGAGGCAGGATCGGCTTCAGGCATCGCATAATCAATAAGTCTCCGTAGCTATCAGCAAGACCGCATGATAAGGAATGAATATGGTCGTCGGTTGACGTTGGTCTGCTTGTGGCTTGAAGTCATCGCATCACGTGGTTTATCGATACCGGGTGCGGAGTTCCAAATAAGCTCCGGAGCTCAAGAGTGGACGCTCGGAGAGCTCGTGCAGCAGGCCGTCAAAGGGATGATTGTACCTGGGAGCTCTGGACTTTTTATTCTACGAAGCCAACTGCGGCTTCGTGGGGCGTTTGCATCGAGATGCTTTTCAACCAAGCCGTATGAACCTCTCCGCATCCTGTTTTGCGGATCGGATGAGTTTAGCATTGCTTCGTTGAAAGCTCTCCATGAAGAGCACCTTAGACGGCCCGACAGCATTGCATCCATTGACGTGGTCTGCAGACCTGGGAAGAGAGTAGGTAGAGGCCTGAAGAAAATTCGAGAAGGTAGCCACCCTTTACATAGATACTCATGATTGTATTGCAGAAGCTAATAGACCCGATGCTTCGCAGTCCCTATCAAGGAAGTCGCGACGAAATTGGCTCTCCCGATCCACGAGATAGACACTTTCACTGGGTGGACAGTAAGATATTTCGGAAATCTATTGTCAATTCCTTCTGACGATCCGTCCTAGCCCCCGAAACACCCAGACGGTCCTATAAATCTGATCGTGGCTGTGTCTTTTGGACTTTTTGTGCCTCCTCGAATACTGAAGGCGGCCAAGTATGGAGGCCTCAATGTTCATCCCTCATTGCTTCCAGAGTAGGTTCCATTCTGCAATTGTCTTACAAAAGTTATTGACATAACAACCTCAGTTTTCGTGGACCTGCCCCATTGTATCATACCCTCCTAGCTGGTAGGACAAGGACCGGCGTCACCCTTCAGACTCTTCATCACGAACATTTTGACCACGGTGTGATCCTCGACCAGACCCCTGCCCCGGGATTTGAGATACCCAACCCAGATTCTTGTACCGTTCCGGAACTTCTGGAACTGGTTGCGCCTAAGGGAGCAGAGATCCTCCTCAATGGCATTCGAAATCGAATTTTCGTTCCCCCAGTGAAGGATGCAGGCTGGCGTGCAGCTGAAGGGGGTGATCTGATCCACGCGGCTAAGATCAAGCCGGAGGACCGGCATATTAATTGGGAAAGTTGGACATGGACGGATATAAGCAGACGGAACCGAGTCTTGGGGCCGCTGTGGAGTAAGGCTCTGGTTCCAAATGATTCACCAGATGGAAGCGCTTCCTTCCAGCAGAAGAGAGTCATCTTCACCAGGATCGAGGAGGTCAACCCCCCTGAAGGCAGCGATCAGCTTGCCCTCCTCCCAGGAGTGCCATTTATAAACGGGACTCTACCAGTAAAACCTCAGGAAGTGAAAGGTCTCTACGTTTTTACGAGAGATGGGAAGTTAATTCGCATCCATGAGATGAAGGTCGAGGGAGAACAAGCTGCAGACGGCTTTAGGGCCGCCCTCAAGGCTCGAATGATAAGCAACCGGACTTTTCATTCGGGCAACTCAAAGTTTACTGTGTTTCATAATCCCCTCCAATGAAAAATATCGGAGGAGGGTACAAAATAGAATGTTTCTGTTTCAGGTCCATGATACCCATTTCTTTCGATTGGGAACTGGATGGCTAGTATATTTAGAGGTGCAAAACGCCCACGTGCCTGGTTCATCGTTTAGACAGAAAAAAAGTATGAGGCATTGCTCAAGAAATTGCAAACCCACTGTCTGTTACGAGGCCAATAAGTTACTCGCCACTCATCTCGTAATGGGAATGCTTACCAATTTGCACTGATTGTCCTGTCATGGAGGTGTTTTTAGCAATCATGGGGTACACACTCGCGCAGTCATCCAGCTCGACCTGCGGACGTTATGCTTAGCATCAGATCAATCCCCTTTGGATTCTGCAACCTCTTACTGTGTGCTTGAGGACAGTCTTATCCACATATTGCTGGATCTTTTCTGGCGAGAATTTGTTCCCCTGTTCCAAGCTTTCAGCAATCATTTCAATACGATCGATGACTAACTTGGTACCTACCCATTCAGTGAGCACGAGACCAGGCAAGACAGCATTGACGCGAATCTTCGCTCCCTGCGTTTGCGCGAGGCATTTCATGAGGTGCAAACCTATGGTTCATAGACTGAGCATGTACAGTACAGATCAAAAAGCGATTGTCAGCACTTACCTGCAGCCTTGGTTACAGAGTATGCCATACTGCTGCCGGACGGCGTAACTGCCTGACCGGAGTGTTAGTCTCTTGGATTTCAATGTCCCATCTTTTAATGACATACCGCAGTTGAAGAGGTTATGATGAAGACGCCGCCGTCGGGGTTTGCATTAAAGGTAGGAAGTGCCTCGCGGAAGAGATGCAGGTTCCCTTTTACATTTGTAGCCCAGCACTTTTAACAGATCAGTAAAGGTGTGGACGGGCCGAGGATGTTTACGCATGGCTACCTTATCCCACTCATCCTCGTTCATGGCGTTCAGATCCCCGAACGCTGTGAATTTTGTCCAGCCCTGGGCAGACAGTCAGCCGAGGAACGGCTATCCAATTACAAATGGCTGGGCACCTACAGCGTTGGATATCACAATGTCAAGTCCGCCCAAGAGTTCGATAGTGGATTTGACCACTCTGACGCAATCATCTTGGATTCCCGCATCCTGAAGACAGGGGAAATCTTTCATAAGCGAATTGAGACAATAAAACAAGGATGCATGCTTTGATAAGACATACACCTTGGATGACGACAACCTTCACCTTGTACTCCGATTCGATCTTTGCAGCCGTCTCTTTTGCGCGTTCTTCATTCAAGACGTAATTGATGGCGATATTGGAGCCCTCCGCCGCGAACTTTTCGGCCACGAGGGCTCCTAGGCCCCTATAGCAGCAGAATCAGCTTGTGGATAGATTAATCAGAAATCCTACAGAAGTTGCAAGGCGCACCTTGACCCTCCTGTGATGAGGACGTTACGACCCTGCAAAGAGTACGGCATGTTCGCTATGTAACTATGAGGGGTTTGGTCGTCGTGCTTTTCAGAGTTTATTGATTTATGTCAGTTTAAACAGCCTAGCCGCAGCTTAGTCGTGGCTGCATCGGCAGTATTTATTTCCAAGCACAGCTGTTCCTCATTCCCTCGAGACGGCGAAACGCCGACCCCGCAGAAAGTGGAGAGCGGCTTGTTCCGCTTGCTGCGGAGAAGGTCCGTATTCTGAGATGGAGGGCTCCGAAGTATTCGCCCTACACGCGTGACTAAGCTTATAAGCTATGCAATGTGTTCTAGACTATTATTTCGTATCATCTTACTATGCATTTACAGTACATACTGAGGAGCGACCTCATATCTCTCATATCCATGGATGCTACTTCAGTTTTCATGATAGAATAATGCGCTTGACGAATCGTATTGTCTGAGTCTGTTTTGATGCAATGCGTGAGGGATCTCCCTCAGTATCTAGACTAGAGATGCGAGTATGCTTACGCCACGAGGGTCCCTACATATTCTGTCTTCCTCATGCCCCTCCAGGCGCTTCTTCCCTCTAGAGCAGGCCATTGGACAAGAAACCTGTCCGCAAATGGTAACAGGATCTTCCCAGAGAGGCTCAGTGTCGTAACACGCGCCCACGATTCCACAAAGATTGTCCGCAGTTGGAGAGGTGCCGGATGCTTTTCTCCATTCGAAGCAGCATCCCGTCCTTGACCCCAGAAGTTCATTGCAGTAAGAGGTGCGAAAATAAAATTCAGAAGACGGAGGAGCTTCGCGGCAAGGATGACGCAGACAGCCGTAGCAGGTCCGTTAGTCAAGATCAGATCCGGATATGGAGAGCTCAAACTTCTAGGATGTGGCTTCTGGTCGGGATGTACTCCGCGCAGGACGTTAAGGCAGGCCCAGAAGCACTGGAGCGTCGAGAAGGGCGCTGTAAGGTATGACTGATGTACGCGACGGGCGCGTGGGACGGTGGCTATGTTGTAGGAATCTGACCTGCATCCAGACGTCGAACTGCCGTCCGCCTGGGAGACTCGATCATGCTGGCCTCCAGCAGCATCTCCCATGTGCAGGTTCCTCTCTTCACTAGCGTCACCACGCTTTTGTTTTTCGAGCTCTGCCTCAAACTCCACTGCCTTTGCGGCACTGAGGCTGTCACCCGAAGTCACGATGTATGTCCGATATGTGTACACCGACGGGTCTAGAGGCATCCGTCGCAGCATGGAAAGCATTTCCGCAGTGTGTCCGCCGCTTCCCAAGACAATAAGCAGGTGGGTTGGGGTATGTCTAGTCCGGCATTTCGGTACTTCGGTCTGCTGGGAGATTGCGAGGGCGCGGATAAGTACCTAGTATAATTAGCAGGTTAAATTTCTTTTCGAAGAGAGTTTCCTAGGAGCAAGAAACGAGTGCCCACTTACGAAGATCAGGATGGTAGAAGACACAGCGATGGACAGTAAAGCCCAGAATACTATGGTTGCGGACGGCCACTGCCATGGCGCAGCGAAATCCTTGAGCGACATGTCGTCCACCAAGTAATATGGTCCAACACAAAGAGAAGTAGGACTGGTGTTAGTCGTTCAAGGCATTGAAGCCCATTCGCTAGGGGTACGCGAGCCGTGCCTTCAAACAAGAGAAATGTTGAGACTTGCGAAGAGTGGATGGAGACAAAGAGCAGATGGATGCCTTGAGCAAGTGACGGCCCCCGCCAAAGAGCTGGCGGCCCTCCAGGAGTTGTCCGTCAATCCATCACCAGCTCCTCTTTCAGCGAGGCGGCGACCTGTGGACGTCTGCGCGACATGCAGATCGCGGTTCATGCGGCTCCAGGTCCACACGTGGTCTGTGCGGCTCAGCCGTTATTTCTGTTGTTGACTGTCGGGACTCCCGCGGCCCTTCTTCCGCCGGGTCAAGTTTGAGCGGAGAGCAAAACACAACAGCGGTCGCCTTCGTGATCGCCGTACATGAGGTGAGATGGCGACCATCTTTCGGAAGCGACTGCAATGCTTCTACTGCGGGCGCCGCTCTGCTCAAACCGAGAGCGGTCCTGTCCGTAAATGGCATTGCAAGCATTGCGAGGCGGTAAACTACCTCGACGAGGTCCGTTCCGTCCCCATGATTTGTTATGTTTGTGTTTATCATATTTTCACAACTGTGCTGACCTACCTTTGAGAATCCAGAAAGGCGAAATCACCGACCCTCCTGCAGACGAGACAAATCCAGAAGTTTACGGGCCCGGGGCGTCGAGTCCACCCTTCGAATCCGTTGACTTCACCGACTCCGACCTGTTTTGCTCGAAGTGCCTCAGAAACCAGCACCTTTTTACGAGCGCGTTGGCGTCCTACTTTCCAGCTCCAGACGACCCAGCGTATAGCGCGTACGAACGAGAATACCCCAAGTTTCGCAAAAATCTCGAGGAGCGATATCCCCAGGTATGCGAGAACTGCGAGTCGCGGGTCAAGGCGCGTATCCGTCAGGCCGGATACGAAGCGAAGGCGGATCATCTCAGACGGATGATGGAGCGCAGCAAGTCAGGGAGAGCCGCCAGGAAAGCCCGTAACAGGAATTGGAGGAGTCTACTGGTTTTCGCAGGAGCCGTGTGTTACTGGGGTAGCGTCGCAGGCCAAATTGCCTGGAATCTCATGGGTGCTCTGGACGGTGAACGAGTGGCCTTGGACGAGAAACACTCCCTTTCCATCTCATCCTTCGTGTCATGTACGAAACAGGCCATAGGAACGCGAAAGGTTGGGAGCCACTGCTCGTCCGGTCTTGCCTGTTACGCTGGTCTCGCCCTGGTCTTAGGCATACTCTCGCTTTGGTGGAACCCAAGACTGCGACTGAAGCTTGAAGGGAGAAGTGGAAGGTTTGTTGGGCTTGGGGAGTACTACAAAGTGCAGCTGATTGTCATGGTGGTGAGATCCGTGGCCTGGGCAGTACTGAAGGATCCTTCAACGAGTGGCATGCAGCCAACTCTACCGCCTGCTCTGCACGCGTTTATGATGGCATTCACTATTCTGGTGAGCTTCTGTTCTTTCCCAAGATCCCTTTCCCTGCTGACTGTACTGTCTTAGTCCGTTATAATATCTCGACGCATTGTTCGCTACGATACCCGGCCACTCGTTCTGTGGTCAGATAACACACCTACGACTTCTCCAAACCCAAAGGCTACACCATCACACCCACAATTGACGAGTAACAAGAAATCCGATGCATCCAGGAATCAGGGCTCTCAACAGAGCGCTATGCGTTTTCCGTTAGAAAAGCTCGCATCTCCTCGCTCTACCCCTCAGAAGGAGCCGGCTATCCCACCGACTCCTCCTCCGGAAACGGACGACATGGATTGGACCCCTTCTTTGCAGCAAGAGATCCGGCCAACAATCAGTGTCCACCAGAAAGATCAGAAATCAGTACTTGATGGACCCTTACCCTTCTATGGAGCTCTGCCAGCAGCGCCGAAGCCTCCGTCGTGGCACCTTCGGAATCCGACACCTCAAAGGCCTGTTGAGCAAGTTGTCGAACGCAATCCCTTCCACCGTACTCCAACCCAATCACAGAACCAATGGAAACCAGGGACCCGTGGACATGCCTATGATGCCGTGTTTGCCCCGCCGAAATTCTTTCCCCCAAGTGACCATTGTGCGATAACGGGACTGGAGACGTTGTTTGACCAGGCCTTCACCATCAAGTCTCCAGAAGATGAGGACAACCAGGATTGGCAGTTGACTTCAAATCTGACATCATCATCATCACTAATGAACAACGACTCTCCTTTTCTGTTCCAGTGCCTTCGACTTGGTCTGCTCATTGTGTCTATTGTCGCCTGGCTCCTTTCTCAGGAAGATCGGATCTCAATCCCGGGGAACTATGTCGAGATAGCATCTTTGGGCAGCGCGAGCCTTATTTCTGGATTCGCGCTCCTGGAGATGTTGAAGCGGCCAATGACGCAATGGAACGGGATGGAGATTCTGGTCTCTGTCGCCGAGCTCCTTGCAGCCGTTCACCTCGGAGGCAATCTTCCCCGGGTTTCTTTTGAGAGGGAGTATTTTGACCGATATGGGAAGTCACTTCTGGTCTTTATGGCCGTGCAGGAGGCACTAGGCCTGTTCTCCTCTTATCGAAGCACTCAACGCGGAGGCGCCGAAGCACAACAACAACAACAACAACCACAACCGCAGCAGCCTACGACATCCAATCTTCCAGGCCAGGATGCTGGTCATCAGCGAGGGGAAAACGCAGCTGGCAGCCAGATTTCCCAATCATTCTCTAGCCAGTCATCAGTCCCGTCTCTCACCTACTCGTCATCTACCCTGGGATCCAGCATGTCCTCCCAACTCCCAGCCACCCAATCATCATTCTCGAACTACAACCAGAGCTTCAACAGCCGCTCCAGCTTCCTCAGCAATACCATCGATGACGGTGATTCCGACGTCACGGACCCCTTGAGTCCTGACTCGGACGCAGAAACTACAATCACAACGACCACGACAGCCACGACAGCCACAAACCGCGCGATCAGGAACATGCGCATTTTCAGCGGCAAGAACTCGCCTCGTGACCCGAAACGACCACCGGAGCTTGGCCAGGGCTTCAGCGGACTCAGTCTCGAGGATAATCCGAACCGGCGGACGACCCGGAGCCAGACACTGCGGCAGAGGCAAGCGAACCAGAGGTATCCGCTGCGCGGAGCCAAATGAACCTTCTCGCTATATCTTTCCCCTTTTGCGGTTTCTCGAGTCTCTGGTCGGAGTCTTTTTGTGTCAAGTACGTGCATTGCATTTCGTGGTCGTCGGGAGGGTATCAGTATGTTTTCTTTGTTTTTAGCCTCGTTCATTCATTCATAGGGTTCGAGATTGATTATGGGTACGAATGAATGGCTTCGTTCTTGCTTTTTCCCTTCTTTTCTTATAGTCTAGTCATGTACACCGCCTGGATGATGATCCGGTCATGATGTGATTGTGATACTTGCTGTACAGATTGTTGTTGTACGTGTTGTCGCTTATTCCGTTGGGGCTTGCTTTTTGCGTGTGTGCGCGTGCGTATTTGTTTTAGGATCGTGTTGTTGAGGTAATTATTGGTCTGTTCTGTTGAAGGGAAGGGAAGAGACCAGATATCCTACTTGTATAGCCGTTTGTCCTGGTACTATTTATATTGATTCAGACAAGAGGATCTACAGTGAGTAATGGAGATTGAAATTGAGAGTGAGACTGTTACATGGGACTCAGTACCTGGTAGTTCCTGGATTCTAATGGAAAAAAAGGG
>JGI26051J44788_1000802_pt1 | contig 14039 bp, 17 predicted proteins | sample HigsolmetaGSP13D_FD_44788 | JGI IMG/M metagenome (IMG submission 44788) | reverse complement strand
AATAACTGCCCCCCCCCCCTCCCCCCGGACCATGTGGTGTTACGTGGTGATAATAATAGGGTCTTTAAGGATCCTGGATTCATAAAGGCATGCTATTGTGGTGGTCCGGGTCCAGGCATGCAGCCACCGACCGACCGCCCGACCGGGAGCTCCGTCCGCCTTTGCCAACCACAAGCGCAGTTATCAGCCTCAGTTGCACGTCGCTCTTCCGCCCGACCAACCTTCGACGCCTCCCAGAACAGAGACAGAACAGCACACCACGCACAAAGCCTGACAGCTCTTCGCGTGCGCGTTCTGCATGCGCTGGGGCTGTCTGCATCTCTATCAGTCAGTGTGATCCAGTTCAGTTTACCTCATCCCCCTCTCTGAGTGAAGTCGAAGTCTGGTTTGGAGAGGTGATCGATCCTTCGCGGCCAGTGGAGGCGATTTACGGTTACGAGCTGAGCGCATACTGCTGCGCTTGCGGCGAGACACTGGCCTGACCTGACTGGGCCCTTTTTTTGATCCATCCATCCATTCCATTCCTTCACTCGTTCACGAACCGAGCCGAGCGGAACACATTCACTCGACTCGACTTGACTCGACCTTCTCCTACATACCATACAGCCCCTTGTCGATTCGACCTGTGTTACGGGGCTCATCTCTTTCCTTGTTCAGTTCAGATTAAATCTCCTTTCCTCTGCCTCCTTTCCAGCTTTCTCTTATCTAAGCGAGCTTCCGCATCTTCTCTATCCGAGTCCGACCGAAGCTGTCTTCCAACGAGTCCTTGCGCCACCTTCGATTCTCTATCTAATACCTGACCTGACCTTTTTCCTTCGATACCTTCTGTATCCGATCTATCTCATCTACGTCTGAACTTCTCTATCTCTACGCTTAGCGGGTACCGATCCATAATCATAACACCAAGATGTCGCGCAACTTCCTGAACGAGGACTTCGGGTCCGAGGAAGAAGACGACGAGGACTTCAACCCCGCGCCCGCTGACCCTTCTGATAACGAGGAGGAGGAAGAGGCCGATGAGGAAGAGGAGACCACCTCTCGCGCTGACCGTGGACGGGCGGCAAAGGATGAAAAGGATGAAGATGAGCCCGCGAAGGATGAGGAGGAGGACGAGGAGAATGTGAACGGTGAGCAGGAGGAGGAGGAAGAGGAGCAGGGCGAGGAGGGTGCGGAGGAGGGAGACGAGGAAGAGGGAGAGGAGGAGGACGAGGAGGAAGAAGAGGAAGAAGAGGATGAGGAAGATGAAGAGGACGAGGAGGATGAGGATGAGGTTTCGGTGAGTACACCTGTCCCTTTCTTCCTCGATCTTCTTTCTGCAAGCAGAGGCTGACCTGGTTCTGCTCTGCAGGGTCGTCCGCGGAAACGGAGAAGGAGAGGCGGTCTGCATGCTTTCTTCGAAGAAGAGGCCGGTGTCGACGAGGATGAGGATGAGGCCGAAGAGGATGAGGATGACATGGCCGACGGCTTCGGCGCGGAGTTGCATCCAGACGACCTCGATGCGCTGCCCGCGGGTGCTGAGACGGATGACCGCCGTCATCGACAGCTGGACCGTCAGCGGGAGCTTGAGTCCACCATGGACGCTGAGAAGCAGGCCCAGGTGCTCAAGGAACGATATGGACGGAACCGCATGGCCGCGACGGATACGGTTGTCGTTCCACAGAGACTGCTCCTGCCCAGTGTCGATGATCCAAGCATCTGGGGTGTCCGTTGCAAGGCTGGCAAGGAGCGAGAAGTCGTGTTTGCCATTCAGAAACGGATCGAGGAGCGGCCGCCTGGTTCGCGCAAACCTCTCAAGATCATATCTGCCTTTGAGCGGGGTGGCGCCATGAGTGGATACGTCTACGTTGAGGCGCGCCGACAGGCGGATGTCTTGGAGGCCCTGGATGGCATGTCTTTCGTCTACCCGCGGTCGAAGATGATCCTCGTTCCCGTCAAGGAGATGCCAGATCTCCTCAGGGTTAAGAAGTCCGAGGAACTCGTGCCTGGTGGATGGGTCCGTATCAAACGGGGCAAGTACCAGGGCGATCTGGCGCAAATCGAAGAGGTCGAGACCAACGGCTTGGAAGTGACGGTTAGACTTGTGCCCCGTCTCGAGTATGGCCTCAACGATGACTCGAGCGCACCACCGGCCCTCGACCCCAAACGGAAGCGACCCGGAGCCGCCAACAACAACACGCCGGCTACTCGGCCTCCTCAGCGTCTGTTCAGCGAAGCAGAAGCCAAGAAGAAGCATAGCAAGTACCTCACGCCGACGACGGCCCTGGGCACGAAGGCCTGGAGCTATCTTGGCGAAACCTACGTTGACGGCTTCCTCATCAAGGACATGAAGGTCCAGCATCTGATCACGAAGAACGTCAATCCAAAGCTCGAGGAGGTTACCATGTTTGCCCGAGGCTCCGAGGATGGCACATCGAACCTCGATCTGGCTTCTCTGGCGGAGACGCTGAAGAACACGACGGCTGAGGAAACCTACCTTCCCGGCGATACCGTGGAGGTGTTCCAGGGTGAGCAGCAGGGTGTGGTCGGCCGGACCGTCTCCACCCGCGGAGACATTGTCACCTTGCAGGTCACAGAGGGTGAACTTGAAGGCCAGATGATCGATGCGCCGATGAAGTCGTTGCGCAAGCGCTTCAGAGAAGGTGACCATGTCAAGGTCATTGGCGGCAGCAGATACCAGGATGAGGTGGGAATGGTCGTCCAGGTCAAGGGCGACAGTGTTACCTTGCTCAGTGACATGTCCATGCAGGAGATTACGGTCTTCAGCAAGGACCTGAGGCTCTCCGCGGACACTGGCACGGATGGCAAGCTTGGAATGTTTGACGTACATGACCTCGTGCAGCTAGAGTATGTGGCTCCCTTTCTTGTCTTTTTGTTCGCATACGTTCCAAGTACTAATCTACTCTCAGCGCTGCTACTGTTGCCTGCGTTATCAAGGTTGATCGCGAGTCTCTCCGCGTCCTTGACCAGAACGGTTCTATTCGGACTATTCTCCCCTCTCAAGTCACTAATAAGATCGCCCCGCGACGAGATGCCGTTGCCACTGATCACAACGGTGCGGAGATCCGTCACGGTGATACTGTTCGGGAAGTGTACGGCGAGCAGAGGAGCGGAGTCGTCATTCACATCTACCGCTCGTTCCTCTTCCTGCACAACAAGGCGCAGGTGGAGAATGCAGGCATCGTCGTCGTGCGTCCTACAAATGTCGTCACCGTGTCCGCCAAGGGTGGCAGACCTACCGGGCCGGATCTCTCGAAGATGAACCCTGCCATTATGAGAAACGGCGGGATGAACGGGGCCATGCCTCCTCCCAGAAGCTTCGGTCGGGACCGTATGATCGGAAAGACGGTCACGGTCAAAAAGGGTCCCTTCAAGGGTCTCATCGGTATCGTCAAGGATGCGACGGAGGATCAAGCGCGGGTCGAGCTACACTCCAAATCGAAAATTGTCACGATACCGAAGGAACTCCTTGTCGTCAAAGAGTGGGTGTCCCTCTTCTCTTTTGGATGCTCTGTGGGAGCTTTGCTGACTCCTTCACAGTCCGGTTACTGGTCAGACTATCGATATCTATCGCGGCGGAAAGGGTGCACAGCGCATCCCGTCTGCAGCTCCGCCGGCTCGCGACGGGTGGCAGGGTGGTCGCACTCCTATGGCCGCACCCGATTCCTCAAGGACCCCTGCCTGGGGTGCTGCTGCATCCTCGAGAAGTAAGTTTCCACGTTACCTGTATCTGTTGGATGAACAGGCTGACCAGAATCAAGCCCCCGCCTGGGCTGGTGCCAGCGGCGCTCGCACTCCAGCATGGAAGTTGGACGGATCACGCACGTCCAACCCCTACGATGGAAGCCGTACCGCGTACGGAGGGTCTGGCGGGCGCACCCCGGCCTGGAACTCGGGTGCTCGAACTCCATACGCCTCCGATTCAAGCGGCTTCGACGCTTTCGCCGCAGGGTCCAGGACACCTGCCTGGGGCGCTCCCAACCCCGGCAGTCGCACCCCGGCCTGGTCCGCGGGAGCATCCTCGTCGAACACCAGCAGCAACACCAACAAAGGCTACGACGCACCAACCCCTGGAGGGAACTACTCTGCTCCAACACCAGCTGCTTACGGCAGCGCCCCTACCCCTGGTGCCTCGGCGCCCACCCCCGGCGGATGGGCGGACAGCGCGCCGACTCCCGGCGGCCTCAACGCGCCTACTCCTGGCAAGAAGCCGTACGACGCACCGACACCTGCAGCTGGTCGTCCGTACGATGCGCCCACACCGGCGGTGGGGACGGGCGCGGCTGCGACTCCTGGTGCGGGCGTGGAGGACGATGGACCGCGGTATGAGGAGGGGACGCCCAGTCCTTGATCGTCCGGTTGTCTTCGAATCGGTTTCTGTAAAAACAGTCAGGCATTGAGCAAAGCGACAGGAGTGTGGAGAGAGTTCTTTCGATCGATCAATCAATTCAGGGAATGTTCTCGTATCATATTATATCAATATCGTTGCTTAGTTAGGCAGGCTAGGCAGGAAAAGCGAGTAAGCAGGCAGATATGTAATGTATGTACTATTTTTTCACACTTGATAGTGGTTGCTACCGTGTATGTATGTACGCTACTCCACCCGATTCCGTGTTTCGATCTGCGAGTTTTTGATTCATGCTGCATGCATGCGGTGCTGCTGTGTTGGGTTGTTGTCTTATTATTCATTCCTTCCAGTTGGCTTGCAGCTTCATGCTTTGCTTTGCTTTGCTTTGCCTTGATTATTTACTGATTGATTGATCGGTTGATTGAACCGGTTGTATGTACTGCACAATGTAACATACGTACCAGGCTGAACTGCGCGCGCAATTAATAAATAATTCGAACAATGAAAACCTTTGAATCTACCACATATATAATAAATAAACAAATAAGTAAATAAATAAACACATACATAATCACAGTCACAGTCGTGATTCAGCGAAATGATAGCTAGCTAGCTAGCGAGCTAGCTGCAACGGGGCTGTGGACTTCCGATTCCAATTCCAATTTATTTTGTCTATCCGTGGTTTGGTAGTTGCTGCAGGCTTTATTTATATTTATATTTATTTGTATCACGTAGTTTTGGTGATGTAGCAAGTACTGACAGTAAGCAGCAGTAGCAGCAGTAGTAGTAGCAGTAGTAATAGTAAAAAAAAAAAAAAGGCCACGTAGCTAGATAGCTATAGCTATGCAGCTTCCAAGTGCTCAACATCTAATGACTTGATGATGATCTGATGCCAAATTCCGATTCGATTCTGTTTTCTTTCCACCACTTCCATTTCCACAGTGGATGAATAGACAGACAGCCAGACAAACATACACACACGGCCTTAACAGAACAGAGCAGCACAGGGCAGAAGAACAGCTATCTCTCACAAGACAAGACCATCTCTGTAGGATAGATGGAAATAACTAGATAGAATGGATGGAATGAACGGAAAGAAATAAAATATCATAGAATAAATAGCGCAGACAAACAACAGCCAGATATATCAATATGAAGTCACGACATGATAGGACAGTTGATTGATTCGATGGCGGCGGGTAGAGTCGACAAGGACATGATGTATGGACAATACACAAGCACACAGACACTACTGAGGGGGAAGAAACACGTGCGATGAAAAATAAAAAGAAGTGGAATGATCAAATTGGAGAAAAGGAAAGAAAAAAAAAGAAACGACATGATCGCACTTGTTTTCCTTTCTTTTCCTTTCCTTCCTTTCCACTTTTTTTTTACTATCTTTCGCTTCTGTTTCTACAGGCGATGGTACAAAATTTCGTTGCGTAGATAGGTTTGTAACTAAGTAACTACCTAACGAGGAGAGAGAGAAGAAGAAGAAGAAGTAGACGGAAACAAAGGCATGGCATCGAGCCAACTCGCCATGCTATGCCATGCTACGCTACGCTATACTATGCGGCAGGCACAGCCCGCGCCAGGACGCGTATGTTGTCCACGAACCCCTTGATCAGATCCTCGTACTGGTTCTTCGGGTCGCCGGCCAGCGCGAGGTCGCCTTGGCGGCGCACCTCGGCGGCGGAGACCTCAATCTCGAGTTCGTGCTCGAAGTCGGATTTCGTGGGGGGCTGGATCGAGATGTTAGTTAAGGTGCTTAAAATCAAGAGGAGCAGCGGTCTGGAGAAATTTTTTCAGGGTATATAACGGGGGAATGGATGCCTACATCTGCCAAGGCCACCTGCGTCAGGTCGATCTGATACGCCAGATGCCGATAGCTCATGCGGTCCTTGTTCCGCTCGCCGCCGCCTCTCCCTCTCGCGCCGCCGCCGTCCGAGATCACCAGGTGGCGCACGTCCCCGTCGTAGTTCATCTCGAGGTTGACGCTGATCCGCCAGTCGAGATGGGTCCGGGGGCTGTAGACGTCCAGGTCTGCGATGCGACACTTGACGATCTTGGCCAGGACCTCGCCGGTCCGCTGGTCCGTGGTGACACGCACCTTGGGCTTATGTCGCGGGTGCAGATTGTGCTGGACGATGGGGGGCAGCTCGGACACCGAGATCTCGTAGAACGTGTCACGCTCCTTCTTGTGAGCGTACGACAGGGGGATGCGGTTTGAGTTGGGAGCCACCGAGGCCTTTACGGCCTCGTTCAGGAAGTTGTTCATGGCGCGATGTTGTTCCTATAGACACAAAGAATGTTCAGTTGGTGCTACCATCGGACGGGTAGATGAGACACAAGTCTCACGACACACGTGAGATGGGTTTCAGAGCACTTACCAGTGTCATGGAGCTCTCGAAAGAGATCCTAAGACTAGGGTCGTCTCTGCTGATGACACACTCCGTCATCACAGGGAGACGGAGCCTCTCGCCTCGATTCTTGTCGACCAGCTGTCCGAGCTTGGCCTCCACCTCCAGGATTGCTCCTTGACCCGTTGCCGCTGCACCGGCAGGGCCGGCGCCAAGGTCTTTCCTGACGACAACTTGCTGGAACAGGAAATCACAGACCAACTTCGTGATCTCCTCGTGAGGTATCAGGCCCGTGATGGAGGGCTCCCAAGGCCCAAGAGGGCCGTGACTGGGCCCCGGCGGCGCAGCGGGGACTGGACGACCGTTCGCAGGCACAATTCCATTGGCCTGATTCCTCGTCGAAGGCGCTGCCGCCGTTGCCGGGCGTGGAATTGGTCTTTGTTGCTGTTGCTGCGGTTGCTGTTGATCCTGCTGCTGTTGTGAAGATGACCATTCATCCAGCAGATGTCTTGCGTGTTTGGGTACAGGAGGGCGTGGATTCGGAATGACTGGGCTTCTCCCGCTGGTCCTCGTCGCCTTACGAGCGTAGATGGGCGGTTCATCGTACCGCATCCTCTTCCGTTTTTGTGGTTGCGAGGAGGAACCGGCTCCCGATGAGGCTGTATTGTCTGACTTTTGCGGCTGACTTGACGAGAGGGCTCCGGACGAAGGGGAGTTGTTCGTATGCGGCCCAGCTGCAGCTGACGGGGTATATGAAGGTTGAGGGGTAGCGGATTGATACGTCGATGAGGTTGCACCAGCACCACCATGGGACGGGTTGAAAGCCGTCCCCGTAGGACTTTCCTTCCTCCTCCCTTCTTCCAGGCTATTGCGATTGGGTGGACTCGTCCGCTCCTGGGATCCCGCAACGCTTGCCTGCCGAGGTGTGGACGAAACAATGGTCTTGGGGCTCACACTGACGCTCCGTTCCCTGTCCATTTCCGCAGAATACGGCATTGGGGCCTGCCCCGAAGACCTCGAATCCTGTCTGGAAGGTCCAGTTTGCGCGATTGGGGACGTTACGCTCCTCTGCTCCCGTACATGAGTCTCCTGAGCCCCCCACGGGCTGGACATCCGAGTACGCTGCGAATCGCGTCCGGAGGACTGTGGCCGGGCTGTCTGAGGCGAGGCACGCTGGTAGGACGTCGACGGAGGACCTAGGGGCGTTCCGGGCTGGGACCGTTGGGCATGTGGAGAGAACTGCTGTGGTTGTTGAAGACCTTGCTGCGAACCGGCCGGGTGAGGGCTTTCCCTGGACAGGTATGAGTAGCTGTAGGGGGAAGAAGGGGACAAGACGGACTGGATGGACTGGGACCGCTGGTTAGAGAAGTAGGACTGCTGCTGCTGCGGTTGCTGGCCAGCGCTTATGGACTGTGGTGTATACGGAGAAGCCAGTGGGCCCGGGGGCTGCTGGTTGTAGACGGCGCTGTTGGCCGCGTTGGCGATATAGGCGTCCCGCGAGACGGACGGGTACGACGGCGAGCTCTGAGCAGGACTCTGGTCGTGCTGGGAGTGTGTGCCTCCGCCCAGACTGGAGACCGAATTGTACCGGTATGGTGATTGGGCTGAGGCGTAGGACGAGGATCCGTCTGGTGAACGGTGAGGAGGTTGCAACGGCGGCGGTTGCGGCGGGCGGCCGAGGTATGCCGCCTGGTAAGAGGGCCCAGAGGGGGAGGCCTCGTTCTGCTGGTGGTTGTAAAGAGTCTCTGGGCCAGGCTGCTGGATCGGGGACCGTTGGAGCGGTGGAGAGGCATTGTTTGCGCCGCCGCTGGCGTCGCTATTCATGATCGTGCGCAAATCCATGGCGACAGCGCTCGAGGACGGCACCGCAGGGCGCGACCACACAGGCAAACCCAACAAGCGTATCCTGCACTGCTCACAAAACGTGCGCCAGGTCGATGCGACGACGGAGCCGGTCCCGTTGTCGCGCGGTGGACGTCGATGGGCGCTGCGGTTCGCGCATCCGTGAGGTTGACATGGCAGACTGCGGTGCGGACAGGAGCTATGGGATATCAGAATCTACGGCTGCTAACAAAGCTACGAGCATTCCTGCGCACAAAGAGGACGGCGTGGACCGACGGAGCATCTTCTTCCGGGCTACAGAGATTCTACAGGAGCTGAACACGGTGGACAAGGTGAGAAGCCGATATCAGCTTGTGTCGCATCCTCCTCAGCTCTTCTCTTCGCGCGCCGCCATCCCTTGCCGGTCCTGCGATATCCCATTGAGGCTCAACTGGCGCCGGCGGGAGCGACATTGGGACCAGCGGGCATCGGGGACAGCCAGCGATGGGCATACCGGGCATCCTCGCAAGAAGACATCCTCCTTCCACCCGCCCGCCCCGGGTCTCCTCTGCTCCAGCATCAGGCCTTCGATCTCGCGCGCGCCTCGCGATCTCTGCATCCTTTTGGGCAGATCGCGACGGATCACGTGGAAAAGTGTCTGACTAAGCGGGCTCACTGTCACGTGATCAATCGCGTTCCTCCAGCCTCCTCGGGTTGGACCTTGAAGCCTGAGGTCGCATCTTACTCCGACACAGCAACCAATCCTGGACGCTATTTGCTGCAGGAGATGGATTCCCCTTGCTGCTCGCTCAATGCTTTGCAGCATCCCGAGTTTCTGGCGGTCAATTGTACAATGTACTGTACCATGCACGGCCTGTACCGGGTTGTGTCCCTGTCGATTCAGTCGAGCCGCGAGTTCAGGGCTCAAGCGGCTTCCAGGTTCCTTGGTCCCCATTAATTTGGCAATCCACCTTGTGAACTGCGTGGGCGCCTGCGCGGTTAGGGAGCGCAATTATGCACAAGCATCCCACTGAAGTAATTAGACCGGAGTCGGACAGAGTTGGACGAACCCCAGTCAGAGAGCAGTTCCTGACGTATGTACTGTACGGAGTACGTGGAGTTAGTCTTGTGGGCATCTATTGATAGCAATAACCCAAGATGCTGGCAGTGGACGGGTGGACCCTATATTCTCCGTAGATTCAAGATAGCGAGACGCCATGTCATCACGGTGGTGGAACCCAGACGTGCGTCCCGCGCACCGGACGCATCCAAAGTTGCTGCTATGGCCATGGCTCCCCACTCAGCGGCGTCCTCGCACGTTGTCGCTTGGAGATCGCCCGCCTTGACCGGAGCTCATCTGCTCGATACGCGCAATCCATACTCCGCACGCCGGTTGCAGCTCGACAGGCTGCCCTGCACTCCCGGGATGGCAGAATAAGTGCTGTAGAATGTACAGATTCAGCGGAATCCATGGGAAGGGATCAGGACAATTGTAAATGAACGCCAAGGAAATGCCCACGCTGGATGGATTTCATTGATATCTCGATCAGCTGGAGCTGGCAAGCTTCGTGCGGTCCGCAGCACTGGCCATGCTGGATCGTCGGTCGTGAGAGCAATGCTGAGGGCCTGAGACGCTGATCCATGACATCTCCTGTCCTCGACACTGCCTGCGTTCGTTCAACTCGTTCCCATGTGCTGCATGGCGACGGGAACGGTGCTCTGCGGTGTCCTGCGCAGGGCGGGCCGTGGAGGAGATGGGCGGATCCGCCGCGGCAGCGGTGCTTGTCCCGCCTGGGCGCCGCTCCCCGTCGAGGTTCCTCCCGTCGATCTTCTGGACATCTTATGCTTTCCTGCTGCAGCCCGCTCAGACTTCAAAGCGTCGTCCGTGTCGTTTCCCGCATCCCCGTCGGACGGTGGCCTTGTCCCCTGCGCCAGGTCACACCCGTGTCACGTCGCATCGCAGAGGCTTGGATGCCTTTCAGCCCGCGGACCTGCGTCGCCGCACTCGGTGATCCCGCAACCGTTCTGAGAGTGAATGGGGAGACGCGCTCCGCTCTACATCTGACCCTTTGCCTTTCAGGTCACCACGGTGTATTCCTTGTTCTGCGCGCTCGAAGGGCGTCTCTCCAGGACCAAGGCGTCGAACCCCCCTCTCGTTATTCGCGGGTACCTGCATCAATGGCGAGCACGGACTAATAGAGGCGTCTCGATGACAATTCAATCTCGTCGGTCCATATTTGGAGTTAGGAATGCCTTTGTCTCTTCCAGTTCGCTTTGAGCTGCCGGGTCTTACATGTGGAGTGCCAGTCATTAAACCGTCCCTCGTCTTGCATCACTCTCGCGGACAGTTTCACCTACTGGAGCTCACTTCAGCTCCACCATGCCCCGCTACAACGGTCTCCCCGGTCGACCGTCCACCGATGATTCCCTCACAGACCCTGAATCCGGCACGGACACGAGGTCTGCCTCGACGTCGACTGGCCTGTCAGAGCAGTGCCCCTCCTCGTATACATCCAGCATCTCGTCGACATCGAATTCCTTAGGAATGGATGGCTCGCAAGATTGGTCAGAGCGCCTGGAACGGGGTTTATCCCGGTTTGCTCTTGCCCTCGTCCCGAGTTACTTGCAACATCTGGTGGGGGGTGAAACCACGGCCCCGGCGGAGCTCCATACAATTGCTGCACTAGATGGGTTGAGAGGCTGGGCGTGCCTGCTCGTCTTCAACTTCCACTTTCTCTTCACCTATACATGGAAAGTGGCTGTAGGATGGGGGTTTGACGAGGACAACTTCGGGATCCATCAGCTACCGTTCATCCACATGTTGGTATCGGGGCATATTATGGTCGCCATCTTCTTCGTCATATCCGGCTACGTTCTCTCGCACAAGCCCTTGAGGATGATCCGGAGCAGGAATTGGGAACGGGCCTTGACTACTCTTGCCTCTTCAACGTTTCGTCGCGGGCTTCGCCTTTATATACCGTCGATCATCGGCATCTTCATCGTCTTCCTCGCCGTGCGCGTAGGCGTCTATGACTACTCGTATCGGGTTATCAATGAGGGTCTGACGATAACAGGGACGAATGAGCAGCACCCCCCGATCCTGGAGACTTGCACCGCGCAGTTCTGGGACTGGTATTACACGGTGGTCCGTCTGATGGATCCTTGGCATTGGGAGCTCTACTATAATAACTACAACCCGCACCTGTGGACCATTCCGGTGGAATTCCGGAGCTCCATAGTTCTGTTCATAACCATTCTCGCAACGTCAAGGCTAACAGCCGCGGTGCGGCTGTCCTTGCTATCCTGTATAATATACTTCTGTGCTCGTTGGGGCCGTTGGGACGTGGTCCTTTTCCTCTGCGGCATGTTCATGGCCGAGGTCGACCTGATCAATGGCATCTGGGAGAGCCCTAGTCTGAGCAGCCCGAGTCTGGCCGAGAAGCCAAACGACCGCGGTCTACTTGGGCAGGTGATGCGTTCCTACGGGCGAGCAATCTGGATTCTGGTCTTCATCTTCGGCCTCTACGTCGGCTCTTCACCGAACACCGGTGTCCAATTCACGCCGGGATACAGGTGGCTGGCGAGACTCACTCCGGAGACTTACCCCGAACCCCACCGGTTCCCGCAGACGATCGGCGCGGTGATCATCGTCTGCAGCATCAATAACTCCAAGGATATCCAGAAGTTATTCACCAACCGGCTGTCGCAGTACCTGGGCAGAATCTCCTTCGCCTTCTACATCGTGCACGGACCCATCCTCCATTCGCTGGGATACTCGATCATGCCCAGCATCTGGGCCTTTACCGGCAAGGAGACAAACACCCAATACTGCATGGGTTTCCTGATCGGCTGGCTCATTTGCCTTCCTGTCTGCCTCTGGGCAGGCGATGTCTTCTGGAGGGCGGTGGACATCCCCAGCGTCAAGTTCGCGCGGTGGCTGGAGGACAAGGTCACCGTGAAAGGGAATGGCGGCTCTTCTGCTCAGCGGTGACCGCATAGACGCAGGCGCCTGTTTCCTTGCCTCTTTTCTCTGTTCTGGTATTCAATTGTATGTCTACCTTTGAAGGCTCCAGCAAGCCGCTGTGTACTTTATATCCCCTTCTTGTCAAAAGATATTATTATCAGTCCGGATGTTAGCAGCGCTGCGGCGCGGCAGTCTTGTCTTGTTGCATGTTGGGCACCTTCTCGGAGTTCCTTGGTTATGTCAGTTGCGTTGCAGCACTGTCTGGAGAATTGGTGTTCTTGTCTTTGGGTGTAACAGGAACTGTCCATTTTACTATACCACTGCCGGAGGTTGCTTCCTTGCTGGGTTGGCTTGTTTTGGTACTGGTTGGAAAGTTGCACTTGGTCCAAAAGAGCGGCTAGCCCTTGGGTTATCGCCTTACCGTTTGGTATATATATGTTGCTTCTTGTCTTTGTTCATTCTTTCTTGCTTTGCCTTCATGGACTTAGCCTAGACTTTGTATGCGCAGATATGTCTTCTAGTACATAGACTTAGACCGGGTCGGTTAGGTAACGAAGCCATGTATGTATGTATGCTCATTAGGGCTGGCAGAACAAATCAAATGCCTACCGCCCATGGATCTACCTATCCATCCGATGCATCTTCTGAACCTATCTAGGTGTGATATCCGGGTGACAGGCGGAATCACCCCTTCTTCATTCACCTTGCCCTTGGTTCGGTTGACATCATCTGTCCGCTCGCATCATCGTTGAGTACCGTGTACTGTACAGTACCGACTGGTTGGCCTCCAGTCCGTGTGGTCATGGCATGGCCGCCCCCGCCGTCATCCGTCGGCCGTCTCGAGCCGCTGGGAATCGAGCCACGTTCCTGTTCGGTTCGCTCAGACTAGCCTGCCCTTGAGGCTGAAAAAAAGCCGCCTGGGGGCTGAGCGGGGACGATATGGATCAAGCGCGCAGGAAGCTGGAGTCTGTGTTTATTTAGTATATGCGCAGTACGGAGTAGGCAGAGAGCGGGGGACCCGTTGCGCACGGAGATACCGATAAATCCGATCAGTATGCATAAACGCCCTACGCACTCCGTACATATTATTAGGGCTGGAAAAACACACCCTGAGGCTCTGCCGTCAGTGTCCACCATGGCAGTGACGGCCCTCAGCCCCTTCTTCTCATCGATGACGCTGACGGCGTGGACTTCAGGATGATTTCTAATTATTTCTTCTGTTTCTTTGACCGTATGGAATTCTCCTTGGCTGACCTTGAGGAACATGTTCCTTGATTGCGGTGCGGGCCGCAGTTAGGCACCCTGCCGTTGATAGGACTTCATCGCAGGTCAAGTAAATATCGCCCCTCTTGATTATTAATATCAGGGACAGCCTCTGCTGTTACGCGGGCAGCGTTGCCCAAGAATGGCATCGGTGCCGTCTCCTGTCGCGTTGATGAGCTGGAAGTCGGTTATTCGCTAGTTGGGGGCCTGAAGCGTAAATAATAAAGCCTTCGTTGAAGTGTTTCCTATTTTTCTCTTTTCTTCATCATGAGGCTCTGTGGGGGGG
>JGI26051J44788_1000791_pt1 | contig 14264 bp, 14 predicted proteins | sample HigsolmetaGSP13D_FD_44788 | JGI IMG/M metagenome (IMG submission 44788) | reverse complement strand
ACCAAATTCCCATCCCCATCCCGATCCCGATTCGCCCTCCACTCCCCCTCCCCCTCCTCCTGCCCGACAAACACCTCGCGCTTCCAGATCTCCGCCCGCTCCTTACACCTCTCCAGCACCTCCTCGCCCGCGCGCCACGCCGCGCGGCGATGCGCCGAGCTGACCGCGATCGCGATCGACGCCTGCCCGACGGGCACCGTGCCCAGGCGATGCGCGATGCTGATCCCCGTCAGGCCGTGCTTGGCCACGGCGTCCCGGGCGATCGCGGTCAGAGTCTTGAGGGCGAGGGGCGCGTAGGAGGTGTAGCTGAGCTGCGCGACGGGGCGGCCGTCGAAGGAGTCGCGGGTCGTGCCGAGGAAGAGCACGTTGGCGCCCGCGGAGGGGGAGCTGACGTGGGAGAGAATCGCAGCGGTGTTGAGCGGGGAGTAGGTCAGTTCGATGTGGATGTTGGAGTCCGGGAAGTGCAGGGTCCGTGGGTAGGTTGATGGGTCGAGGTGTGGAGGGATGGTGGTCGAAGAAGACGCAGAGGAGATAGACTGGTTGGTCCTATTGGAGTCTGATGACGCGGTGGACGAGTCCATGGTCCGATGATTTGGATCCCTCGTCTCCTGTTTCTTCGGTTCCGTATAGAATTGAGTCCGTATCTCCCGGTCTGGAAAGCTCAATACTGCGGCCCGGATGGATATGCAAATATCCCTCGAAGCCGGATACGTGCCGGCTCTGTCAAACAAAAAGATAGACTAATGCGAAGCCAATTGACAGCAAATAATCCCTCAGATGAGCATAAGTGGCCGAAAAGGTATCAGGTATCATAAGTATAGATGACAGTCGTAACGAACGAGATTCGTGATATGTTTGAAGTATCAATACTGAGATGCCACGGGGCGGGGAACGCACAGCTCTACGCGGTAGGCGGAGAGCGGCGGGGAAGGCGGGCTGAGATATGGAGATCGATAGATAAGCCGACCGCGCGCCGGCCCTTCTTGGCCGCTCCAACTTCATAGTCGCAACCATTGCATTCATCCCTCGCATCGTGCTCAGAAAATCCAGTTCTATAGGCACACAAGTACATCTTTCTCTAAACAGCAAGGTTATAGCACGCTTAAACGATGCTGTCAGAATCGGAGTCAGGTGTATCCGCTAGATAGAGCCGGGTTCCATTTTTCACTACTCAATTCTGAGAGCCGCACATCAGAAATCTTGGGCATGGATTTCATATATTTACATACTCGTACACATTGATAGAGTGGAATAGTACATAAACTGAGAAGGGTATGTCATAGCCTACATCTTCTCTCCTCCGCTATCATTCTAGATCGTGACACCAGCACCTTTCCCGTCAAATGCTGGTTATAGTACAGAATGCGGCTGCTCAATGCTCTGGCTCGGTGTTGAGCGGCTTGCCTTCCCGCTTCCAGTCCCTGACGTGGTCCATGATAACCTTGGTGGCGGACTCAGGGGTGTCCTGGCGGCCAATACATTCGACGAAGTCACCCTCCGGGTCTAAACATATTAAAAAAGGACATGTTAGCAAACCGTTCCACCCAGGAATGGACATATTGAGAGAATATATGGAGCATTGAATAGATAAAGACTCAACTCACCCATCAGGTAGAAGTAGATACTGTGGTCCACCAGGTAGTCCTCGCCCGGCTTCACGTTCTCCGGCGTGCTAAAGTACACCCGGTACTGTTTGCAGACATGCTTGATCTGCTCGTACGTGCCCGTTAGGCCAATGATGTCCGGGTGGAACTCGCGCAGGTACTTGCGCAGCACCTCGGGCGTGTCGCGGGCAGGATCGCAGGTGATGAAGATGGGGCGGAGAACGTCAGCGCCTCTGGAGGCCTCCCGGACCTTGTCGATGATGGCAGCCATCTTGTCCAACTCATCGGGGCAGATGTCGGGGCAGTGGGTGAAGCCGAAGTAGATCTGTCGGGGTGTTCGGGACTTGTCAGCATTCACCGATATGTAGAGAAATATTCAAGTATCGACCAGTCAACATGAAATATACGAGACGCCACTCGAATTGAAAGTGGAATGGAAAATAATGGCTCACTAACAAAGCTGTATTTCCCCTTGAGCCTCTCTTCCGTAAACTCCTTCCCGTCCAGATCCTTCAGCACGAACGGACCGCCCACCTTGGGCTTCCCAATTCCCTTGCTCATCTCCGTGATGCGCTTTCGCTCCAGCCGCGCCTTCTCATACTTGAAGTACACGATCATGCCGATGCCCGTAATGACGAAGAGCAGCGCGGCCTTCCACGAGAACGGGCCCGTGGAGTGGCGTGCCTTGATCTGCGCCATGGTCTTGGCCTTGGAGCGGGACTGAGAAGTCGAGAAGAAGAGGGCAGACGGAATAGTAGCGTTGGCATTGGGGCCACGCGCCGACAGGAGAAGAGGCGTCCGTGGAAGGTGGGTGTATGTTCTGCATTGCGATCGCGATTGCGGCCTCGCTCGGAGTTGGTGGAGGGCGAGCTGTGACGGGAGAGGATTGCGGGATGCAGTGTGCTCGAGCGGGAAGAGGGACAGGCGAGATGCCCTCCCCAGCATCTGGGAGAGAGAACGCGAGGAGGCCATTGTTTCTGGCCCACTGGTTTCAACCTGTCGGCGGGATTGTTAGATTGCGTGAAGCCGAAGTCGACTGCGGCCGCGCCGAAATCTCCAGATCTACGGCGCCCAACTCGATTTGGCGTGGTGGTGTGGAACAACGATAATCCATCTTCCCCTCGATTTCACGTGATATGGACAGCCTCAGGCATCGTCTCGCTCTTTAAGGGTAAGAAGTAGCTACGCTTAAGCAGTTTGACCACCGTGAAAGACACCATCGAATTTTAATATTCTAAAATTATACAATACAGATCGTACTATCCTTCTTCCAAGAGCGCTCTTCCTTCTTCAGTCCCATCTCGATGCCAGGCCGTGCATCGGGGCAAATTAGAACCATGAATACAATCGAACACATATGATGCCGACTTTTCACCCCCATACATCACACATGAACAAACAGTGCAAGTCATCAGAAGATAAAAGAAGCAAGGAATTACTCCAACCGGACAAATAAAAGTAGGAAATGGAAGAGTGAATAGGGGAGAAATAGGAAAAATAGCGAAGAGACTCATCACAGAGCCTGAATAAAATAAAGCGTGCTTTTTTATCAACAAGACGAACAGAGGAAGAAGAACCCGCCCTTTGTATGCCATCAAAGCAAAGGGAATATGCATTTCGAAGCGAAAGAGCATATCCGCCACGAGTAAAAACGCATCGCGTACGCACAACCCAGATGCTCAGAACACGCTTTTTTTTCGAGGATCCTCCAGTTGGCCGCGCCGTTCACTGCGCACCCCTGCTTGCTTGACTTGCACGGCTGGGGCTGGTCCTGCTTCTCTCATCCTCCTCGATGACGTCGCTCAGCCGTGTAGGGTGTCGATGACGAGGGGTGATGGAGTCCCATCCGCCCCAGCCGGAACCGCTATAGTCAACGCTGCCCACTCCGTATCCTGAATGAAAAGGTGCGCTGGTGGTGGGAGCCGACACGGATCCATACCCGACCCCACTCATATAATGGTGACCATACCCTTGCTCCCTTTCTGGCTCCTCTTCATAATCGTCGCTTCCCTCGGACATGGCACGAGGGTAGACGATTTGACGACCCTGAGGATCGCGGCGGTAACCCCCATCAGGATCGACAGCATACTCCTCGCCCATATCACTGCCCGTGCCTGCTGGACTTTGAGAGGTTTGTGGGCCACCATGGAGAGCAGAACCCTCATGCTGGTAAAAGCGTCCTGTCGGCTGGGCCTGACCATGAGACGTCCCAGGGCGAGCGCCAGACATGGTAGCAGATGTGGGAGAGTGTCCTGACGGGGATGCTCCAAAGCTCGGCGCGCCTGGTTCGTCGGGAAGTGGCCGTTCACTTTCTGTAAAGGGGTCTGTTCCTGTGGGCGAAGAGGGCTGTTGTCCGTAATAGTGACTTTCTTCAGTAGATTTCTGACCCCCCATACCGGTCATCCCTGGACCCCCTGGGTACGGACCTTCTCGGGTTGGAGGTCGGTTCATGCCTGTCTGTCTGGGTATCATGGGCACAACCTGCACACCCCCAACCAGAGTGGGCTGGCCATTGCGAAGAGAAGCCGTGCGATCCCGCTCCTCCTGCTCTCTTCGACCAAGTTCTTCCCACGCTCTTCTGGCCTCTTCTTTCGATATCTGGAGCTCACGGCGCATCTCCTTGATCAATTCATCGGCCTTCTTCTTTTCGCTCTCTAGTTTCTTCAGTTTGGCAACGGCCTCAGCACGTTCCTGTCGTTCTGCTCTGAGCTGTCTTTCTAGGTCAGCCTGGATCTCTCGAGCCCGTTCCTGCTCCGCACGTGTGTCAAAGAACCACCGCTGAAACTTGCGCTCAGAGGACGCTCGCAGGCGTTGCAATTCTACCACGGCATGGAAGAGATTTGCTCCAGCAGCGGAGAGGTCGGTTATTTGGCGTGCCATCTGCTGGCTGAGAGGGTCCCGGCTCAGCTCCTCGTTGTTCTGCTGTAGTTTCCTAATCCAATAGCTCGTGAGGCCTTCCCAGTGAGAGGACAGTGTCTCCCACCGTTCGAAAGCATGAGGAAACGGTGCTCGACGTGGCTGTTGCTGAGGTTGCGATGCCTGGCCTTGATTTGATTGAGCTTGCGTCTGCTGTCCTTGAGACGCGCCAGGAGCAACCTGAGGAGCGGCTTGGGACGACATCCCTGGGCCTTTCGTTTGAGCTTGCGGGTACTGCTGTTGGGGGTATGAGGTGGAGGCTGGAGCGGGCTGTTGCGAGGCAGCTGGGACCGGCCTTGGTTGGCCCTGGGATACAGCTGAGCCCCGTTGTCGTTCTTGTGCACCGCCGTCGCCCGCAACACGCGATTCGGCCTGGGTGCTTTGCCCACGGGTCCCTGCAGACGCAGGGGCGGTTTGTTGGAGTCCAGTGGCTTGAGTTGCCTCTGCTCCAGCTTTCAGTTGCGAAGTTGTTTGGCTGGCAACGCCAGCAGCAGCATACTGTTGTGTCTGCGCTTGTTGCAGCCGCTGTTCCTGTTCCTGTTGCTGCCTCCACTCGGCTTCCTGTTGTTCTCTCTCCTTGGCTTCTTTTTCCGCCTTTTTGCGGGCCTCGCGATCACGGCGCTGCCTCATGATATCTGTTGGGGTTCGGACACCGCTGGGCGGATACGTGTGAACGGGCACAGCGCCCTGGCGAGAACCACCATTCTGAGAACGAACATTGCCTCCTACCCCAAGCGATCCTCCACCGCTGACAAGGTCAGACATCGAAGCGTTGATTTCGTCCCAATCTGGTGTAAAGGGGAACGGCTTCCGGATGCCCTCCTCGAGGACCCAGAGAATGGCAGAAGCAGTTCGTGGGGAGACACGGGTGGACCTGACGGGCCAGTGCGACTCAAGGAGCTGTTCGTTGTACTCGTGAGCTATGGATTCGGCACCCTCTGTCTCCGCTTCTGAAAGAGAAGGACGTAACGGAGCAGCAGCAGCAGCAGGGTCCGGGACAGGCTGTGGGGAAATGGGGACGGCCCGTTCCGCAGGCCTGAAGGAGGGATCGTCACGGGTTGCAGCGTGGACCGGAACAGCACCTGGATAAGAGGCTCGACGGTCTGAGAGCCGCGAAGTGACCCTTCGCAGAAGACGAGCACTGCCGGAAGCGCTTGATCGATGGGAGGATGGAGATGGAGTGGAAGGAACAGTAGGGTCAGAAGTAGACTGCTGCTGGCGTTGCCGTGAAAAGGTCGTTAACGCGGGCGTTTCGTGGACTTCGTGGGTCTCGTGAAACGCTCGTGAGGTGTCGGAAGACACGGCGAAAGCTGGTTTAGGCAACTGGGGTACGTTGGAAGACAACGTGAGAATTCAAAGGGGGCAGCGAAAGATCGATGACACCGCGGGGGGCAACCTCCGCCAGCTCCAGCGATTACAATGGTCGCTGCGCCAGCAGAGTGCTTGGTCTGCGAAGCCTCGCAGCTGTGGCGATTGCGCTGCGCGATGTGGAGTTTGGAGTAAGGATGGGAGGATAGGATAGGTGGCACCTCCGAGTGTACCTAGGCTGCTGGGAATGAAGTGTGAGGAGAGGAACGGCAGAAGGAGAGCGCTGCAGAAGACGGATAGACAGGCTAAGTCAGGCGTGACGGTGAGTTGTTGTGGCTGGTCGAATGGGGTGAGCCGCGAGGATGGGAGAATTGAGATGGCTGGGCGAGTCGCGCCGGGAGAAGCTGGAGCTGCGACGTTGAAGCTGGCGCGAGCTGCAGAACCTCCACCACAAGGGAGACGGCAGAGCGAAGGTCATTGAGCAGCATAGCAGGCCTCAATTGCAGGTTCTGGCGCGATACCAGGCATCAGGATAAAAGGTACCTCCTCGCGGTGATTGCACAGAGGTGCAGATAGGGTTTGGAGCGGTGGACGAGCTGCTGTCGGGGAGGCGAAGGGAACCTCCTTGGCGCCGTCGCGGTTGGCGCCGCCGTGACCGCCAGCGATGCCCGCGCGCCCTCGCGAGTGTCTTTCTGCCTTCGCTCTCCTCGCCAACTCACCTGCGAGATCTCTCTGCTGCCTGAGATGCCGAAGCCGTCACTGAGCCCAAGCAGGGCGTGCAACCGTTCCGATGAGTTGTGAAACAGTCACGGCGACGCTGCCGATCGCGATGCAGTCAGTCTCTTACCCACAGCAGCCTTGCCGTGCAGCGTGGCCGGTCGCACAGGCTGGAAGGGCAGCACAAACATAGGATCAACAAGGCCGAATCGGTTCCTCGGGAAACAGTGTCCATTCAACGCTCTGCACGAAATACAGGGTACAGACAGCACAAACGCCGGTACCTACAGCAGTCCACCGGACTAGGCATTAGATGGGTTTGGACCCAACTTCAACAACATCGCCCAGCAAAGACAGGACAGAGACGAGTGCGCGACATGAATGGAGAGGGCCGCTGCTCGTGTGGGCTGGTCAGATCTGGACCAAGAGGAGCGGGCACAGATTGATGAGCTGGCACTCTTTGACTGCGCCGGAAAATTTTGGGTGCAACCCCTGCAGATGGGCACCTCGAGTTTGTCGCCTGGCCCGGACCGTTTGGGCTGTCTTATCGCCTTGATCTTCCAGCGGATATCGATATGCCTCGATCCGTCAACACCGCGAGACGGTCCTGACCATGGTTCCTGTGCTCCTTGGACCGCGGTTGTGCCCGCCCCGGGCCTCGATCCGTGCTTCCCCACATACTCTTGCTCCTGGATCTACGGAGCGCCGGTGAAGATCCAGAAGCTTAGCCAAACTCCCCGTCTCTTTCTTTCCGTCTGAGCATTGTTTGATCTATGTGAGATGCTTTGGACCCCCACGGATGTTTAGATGCGTCTGTGCTATCCTGCTGATGGGTAGCCCTGTTGGGCTTAGAGAGTCTGGTCGATTCGAGCCGCTCGGCCCTAACGCTGAAGATCCTACTATTCGGGTGTGAGCCAATCAAATCTCTTCGACAGTCATCTTTAAGCGCAACTGATCGCCCTGATTGCAGAACGCCGCCAGTTAGTGAATCTCTTCGTCAGCGAGATTCCTGCCATCGGAATGAAGGTGCGAGCGCAGATCAGCACCCGTTCCTGGATTCCCGAGGCCGATAGCGGTCTTGCGAAGTTATATTTACAAGTTGAGCGGTTGTGCTCGAGGTGGGGTCGATAGGGAAGGGCGCAAGATGCTATTTCCTGGTCAATAACAGGGGTTATCTTCCGCGTGCACCGCCTACGGTGTCAACTGCGTTATCGTCATTGTCCGGTTCAAGGAGCTTCAGAACGTGATATGTGAGATTGATAGGCAAGAGCTCGGCTATCCCTCCCTCTCTCGTGGGCTCTCCAGATAGGCACGCTCATGCTACCTACTAGGAGTCATACATCCCTCGAGGAGGCAAACGTACCTTGCATCAGGCTTTCAACAAGCCATACTTGAAGCGTCATTATCACTTAGATCCTAGCTAATTACAATGTCTTTACAACTCAACCAGCCGCTGTCCCAACACTTCGTATAGTAGTGAACACGGGTCCTTTTTGACCGCTTCGACATGCATTGCCTGAATGTCGCTGCGATCTCGAATTAGAAACTAACAGTGGTGCCTGCACAGGGAATAGTAAGCGGTGTGCTGCGTTTCAGGGAAGTCTGGACGTGTCGTAGACTGTCGCGGATATATATATTCCCAGAGCTTCCACAGCAAACCGTCTCACCATCGCATGCCAATATCGATGTCCATCTGCTTGTTCTCACTTAAGAGGAAGTGACAAGATGACCAAGTCAAGCTCAGAAACATATTTCGAACTGGAGATGAACAGGTACGGAGTAATGGCGTTGACATCGGTCGCCCGAGCCCTAGCCCTAGCCCCTCTGCCTGCCTACCGAGGCAGGTGCCTCATGCGGACGCGGGCTCTGCTGCGGGCAGGAAATGAGCCTCATCTGAAGATTCTCCCTATTCTCATCGACACATTTTGTCGTCCAATTCATTCTGTACTCCGTCTCTTATCAGCCTCACCGGTGTGCCGTGTTTCTACTATGTGCTGCATCATGAGCACAATATCTACAGCCAGGAGGATTCCATCTAGCATCATCTTTGGGCCCCAAAGGTCTCTATGGATACGCGACTGGATGGAGTTGAACCGCCACCACTGGCATCGTCAATGGTTATGCAGCGTGGCTTGTCGCAGAGTCTTATTTCGAGGCCATTAGAAACCACGGGAACATGACAATTGAGCCACTTCATTCCGCAGTAGGGACATGCCAGATTTGACCTGGAGACGCCCCAACCAAGATACGGATAGCAAGGCTGCAAAAGCACTATTTTTACCTGCCGCTGCTCCGTACATACATATACATGAGATCCGCCGATTTCACAAACAGGTCTACGTTGGCGTCCCGCATCGAGAGGACGCACTCAGATCGAGGCGTTTGCGTCTTCCGCTGACGAGGGCCGCGTTTGCACCTGTTCAGAGGATGCAGATTGGCGTTTCCGATCTGTCCTTTAGCCAATCTGTTCCTTTAACCAAATAGGGCGAAAAAAAACTACTCAGATCCGTCCTCGAAAAGAAGGTCTTCCCGGTCTGCCACATGTGTGATGTTGTACCAAGTGGAGGTTTGAGGTACGCAGGGGCTGATGCGAGAGAGAGCATTGCTGATAAAATAAAACGGCTGACAGACGGCACCTTGCCTCCCGTCTCCACTCCCCGAGTCGACATGTTAACCTCCGAAACTCGACAACGGAGGGAAAACAGGACTGTTCCAAGCAAACGGTAACTTTACTCCTGCGCCTAGGGAACTATCCCGCTAATAATGGCTCTTCAGACTGACTCCAAACCCATAATGAACTCTAAACCCCTCCACCTTCTGATCGACTTTTGGATTCACGCCTTTCTAATGTATCCTACCCGGAATGCCGGGTCCAGAGAGTCGTTGTGCACCGCAACGTCCAGGTGAATAATACTAATGCTACTCTAGAGTCTGTCGTTTTGTCGCAGAGATCTTCATTCCTCATTCCTGGGGATTAGAGGGTTCCACAGTTCTACTCTATCGCAACCCAGTGAAATAAGCAAGCAGCGTTAGTGGCTGATCCGGAACGCTCCCGCAAGTATAGTGCGCCTTGGAATTCTAGGCCAAACTTCCGTGGACCAAAGCTCTGGAATCAAACGCCCCAGTCTCGAATCTCCGGCTACCATCATGTACCCAGTTGAAGGTTCCCTTGCGAACATCATCCCTGTCCGTGGTTTGTGCTACCCCGCTCGTTGGATGTCCCTCGCTGTTCCTTGAAGCTAAACAATTTCGACCCTGTTCACATCGAGCACCCGAGCTCGATTATTTTTCATGCTGTTTGATCATCCACGCTCAATGGACAATCAAGCTTTACAATTGACTATTGCCTCAAGCGTTGTCCGCGCAACAGCCTTTGGGTTATTTTTGTTTCCGGCGCTTTGCATGAGCCCCGTATCGTCACTAGTGGCCGAGTCGAGCGCCCCCGGATCTGATCCCGATGTCTCCCTGCTCCGATCTAAACGACCTACTGTCCTTTCCTTCAATCCCATCCCTGTGGAGGAGATGGTGTAAGGTCTGATAGGACATTGCCGTCTGTGCGCTCACGGAGTTGGGCTCTGTTTACACTTCTATCCGTCGGCATGCGCGTGTCCTCCTGTTAAGACCAAAAGACTGGCTTTGCTTCGCCTTTCATCAGCACCTAAGCCTGTTTTCTCGAGGGGCTAGGTATAAACACATCTCTCCACCCTTGGAAAGAATGTTCTCCATCTTGGATTCTTCAATCTACTCTTCTGTTTGAAAGCTGGGCGACCCACGTCTGGCGTTATTCCTTCTCATGCTCTAAAATTCTTTTGATATTGTCGTGTCCATTGGAATCCTCGGCTCATGGCTGGCGGGTATTCCCCTTTCCCAAGCACTTCAGACGCTTCTCAGAGAACGCAAAAGCTTTCTCAGGGAAAGACTCAACCAACATTGCCTCCCAAGACGGTGTCAGGATATACACAACGGATAGATAATTGGAGATCCGAGAGGTTTCAGCCGACACATGGAGACCCCAATTTGGACCCATTCTACCTAGAGCGTGTTCTCGGGGACACCAGAATCAGTGATTCGTACGGGCAAGACGATCGTGATGTGGGATTCGATCAACGTCACAACGAGTACTTCATGTCCTCCGACGTGAAATCCGATAGGCAACCGACGCCAGTTCACTTCCACAAGGATTCTGTTTCTTTTCCATCTACAGGATATCAGCCAGTGACTCCCAAGTTCGAGTTTGACCACGATCTGGCTCATTTTCAGTATCCAGCTCCGAAATTTCATCGAGCGCCGCTTCATTGCAGCCAGATTTCATGCAGCACTATGCAAACTGATGCAACTGGCTTTACGCCTGATCTCACGCCCAGCAGTTCATTCTCGTCTGCGTATTCCGTCCCTAATTGTCCAGAGGCTGTATTGAAAGCGACAGAGCAGCTTTGTCTGAACAGCAATCGTGTCCGTCCAGGCCGCTCTGATTCCACGGGTCGATTCTATCTGCCAGCGGCCACTCCTCCAGCGACTCCTCATAACCAGTCGTGGCTGACTACACGGCCAACGACGCCGACGGAAACGACGACCCCCTACGTTGGCCCAGTCAACGCGTCTTCGGACACTCTCATAATGCCTGTCGGAGACAATCCGGCGTCCTCTACAACTTCTCTTCGCGTCAAACACCACCCGAGTCTTCCAGAGTTGAAGAGGAATCCTAGCGCACCTAAGAAGTGGAATAATCAAAGCTCCCGCACTCCGATAGACACATCTATCATCTCGCCTCCCTGCCTGATTAACGCCGTGACTCTCGAACCACACGCCTCACATCTCAACCATGTATTTTTCATCCCAGATGATGATTATCCATCCCCAGTCCCGAGCCCCGTACCCACTTCTCCTCCAATCACTCGTGAGATAACGGCCCAATCGTCAAGTGGGAGACCGTCAACATCAAATTTGGGGGCTCACTGTGAACAGTCGGTGTGGGAATCAGATTCGGATACCGAGTCCGTCGCATCAAAATCACTCTCTCGACGGGGGCCTATGGAAACCCTTCGGAAAGTCCGAAGTCGAGTGCAGCTACGAGTGACAAAATGTGGGACCAGGCTCAATGAGGCTGCGTATGATGTGCCCGCACCGGGGGAATTTCCTACCGTGCCCAAAAACCCACTGATCCAGTCATCTCCGGAGGCAAAAGACACAAGGAGGATAGTTTGCGCCAATCCGAGTCCCAAAGTTCCTCGTACAGCAGCCCAGACTCCGCGCTTCGTAGTTCCATCGACTACGTCTCTACCTTACCCTCAATCAAGACGCCCAAGCGAGGAGGACAGCTGTAATATCGACGCCTCCACTGCTGCTGCTATTCAAGCACAGACTAGGCGGCGACAGCAGTCCAACAGGCTCGAGGAGTTTCCTAGCATTGATACCGAAGAAAAGAATGAAAACAATTGCCTCGCATCACATTCTGATCTTGATCGCCATTCATCCCTGTCGCCGGACCGCGGAGGAACACTGAGGAGGATCTGGGTAGCACTGCGAGCATTGAATTGTACGACTAACGGGACCAACGAGGATCCTCGTACGAAGTCTGCATGATGAGGTTATTCCTTCAAGCTCGCTTATGGGCGCTCATGGATTTACGACTGTCTCCAACGTAGCCGCTTTATGGCTTATTTTGCTGCGAATGCTTCTATACGCATTCGCTCGTTACGTCTTTTATGGTGCATAGATGGATATATCACTTTTTATGAATGGTAGAACGATCAATGTGTTTTGATGAACGACAGGGATGACAAGGATGAAATACGCCGTACGCTTCGATACGATAAGCGGCGCACGAAATGGATATGGAGGTCCCGCGACGATGACGCGTACGATCCTCACGAGTCAACAAAAAAAATTGGGAGGCATCTCGGATTTGTTCACTTCTTAGTACTTCGAGCTCTCTAGCTCATTTTTCCTCCATTGGTTGTTTTCTGTTTACCTCCACACATTCTGTCGCTTGTCTGTCCACATTTTCTGTACTGTCGACTGTCATTCTTTTCTCCATGGTCCAGTCCCCTCAGTTGTTATTTTTTTTTCCTTCTATGTATCTCAACTGTCGCCTGAACTGCGGGGTGGCCAGCATCAAGTCAAGAAAAAGTACTTGAGTCCGGTTATTACACCTCGAGTTGTTGGGTTCCCCGATACTGGATAGACCAATGGGTATCAAAAGCGGGCAAAAAAAGAACGGGGTGAAGAACAGAAAGGTTCAACATCTACTGTCACAAGAGGACTTTCCGGCAACGGATGGGAATATTTCCAGGATAGGCGCAAGGCCCGAACACGGACGAGTGTTAGCGCTTTAGGATAGCGATAGCAAAAATAATTTGAAGGCAAAAGTTTGGTTTTACCTATTGTTTTTGTTTTAATTCGAGTCTTGCTCTGTTGTGGTTTTTGTAGAACTCTGACAACATTTCCTTGAGGCTGTATGTATATAGGTATCCATAGCAAGCCATCTATAGCCTTCCTCGTCCTCTATTTGTATTTCTGGCGTACAGAACCATCCATATAGGCAGGTGGTTGATTCTATTGCATTACTGGGGTACGATAAGGATACTGTAGGTGTTTCTATCGTCCTATTATTTGTCTGCTCGTCTGTCTACCCTTTCTTTTTTTCCCCTTTTCATTCCTTCCCTGGGCTAGATGTTTTCCTAGTTCGGGAATTGCTGTTTTTTTCCCCAAGATGAGAGGAGACGTCACCGGACAAAACATTTTAAAGCCCGGGGGCAGAAATATTATTCAGAGATTAATAATAATTAATAATTATAATAATGACGATGCGGTGTGTTCTGTGCTGCGCTGTAGTTCCGCTTTCGCCATCACTGAGTAGAGAGGCAACAAGTGGAGGAGGATAACTGTATGCATGTGCATAATAATAATGCTTTTCCGGGAGTCGGAGAGGCGCCAGAACGGACCAGACCCAGCTGCGCTGTGCTGTTTTCCTTTCGGGCATCTCAGGCTTTCACCTAGACGCGAGATCCATCCGGAACAACGGGTTTCTCGAAACGAGAGCTGGCAGGTTGCTGTGTGGGCTCTCTGTCCGGACGGACTCTGGACTCTGGACTCTCTTCCCTTCCCAGCCTCAGCTGCCTGCAAGTATTGACTAAACGGGGACCCGGTGAACTAGTTTGCTGTATCATGTATGTGGCCCTGTGGGTAACACTCCATCTTCCTGCAGAATGCTAATCTGCTGGATATCATGCAAGTTCCCCTTTTGGGAAATGTGGAGGAGGATGGATCCACTGCTGGCTGCATCCTGCATCCTGCATCTTGCATTTTACATCTGGATCCGTGCCTTTTTTTTTGCAGTCTTTGCTGCAGCTCGCGGACGCAGAGTCCGGCCCGCACGATATGGCTCGCTGCAGCTGCATGAGAAGATTTATTTGATTTGGCTTGAATTTTATGCATGTATGTATGCATGTATGTATGAAAAGGCTGCATCTGCAGATCGATCGTGCAGATGGGGCTTTTATTCCCATTTTGTTATGGGGGTTTCTTTACCTCTAAAATCCATTGTTCGTGACGATGGAGTTCTTCACCTATAATATTTTCCGGCCCGGCCTTCTGTTGGAATGTGGTAGACGGAGAACGTTGAAATAAACGGCTGATCATGGAGCCCAGAATGGTTGAGACACGGCTCGATGAGCTCAGCTGGCTCTTCTGCATCGTAGCAAGAGTTTTTCTTGTAAT
>JGI26051J44788_1000784_pt1 | contig 14499 bp, 14 predicted proteins | sample HigsolmetaGSP13D_FD_44788 | JGI IMG/M metagenome (IMG submission 44788) | reverse complement strand
GGGGGGGGGGGAGATGAGCAACATTCTATGAAGGAACAACCAGCCTCTTTGAGGTATATAATTCAGGAACAGCAGCAGAATCCCATCTCCACCAGCAAGAAAAAAAGAAAATGCACGCAGTACAAACAAAAAAATAATATCAATATTAATAGGGCAAATGAAATGAAATGAAATTGAAATACCCACCCCGCCATGACTAAGAAAATATACCGGCGTCCTCGTCATCGTGGACGGCCCCTCCTTCCAGCTCTCAGCACCAAAATTATTCTCGATGATCGATTTTGCCGGGCCTCGACTGGCAGTAGAAGTTGTAGTGCCAATCAGGTGCGAAAAGGAAAGGGGCAAGTCGAAGAATCTCGCAGTGCCCTTCAGATTCAAAAAATTCAGATTGGCGATGTTGTCAGAAGAGTGATGAACGACGTGTGCGACCAGGACCGCTGAGACCAGCGTGCTGAGCCAGGTGAGGATCGTGATTAGAGAGGAATAAGACGAAAAAGAAGAAGAAGAAGAAGAAGAAGAAGAAGAAGGGAAAAGTGTTGATCTGCTGCTGGGAGTTCGCTTTAGTTCCGATCCCGATTCTGATCCTGATGTATGGTGATGGTGTTTCTGGCTCTGGTTCTGGTCCTTGTTCTCGTTCTGGGTCTGGGTCTGGTTGGTGGTTGGCTTCTTCGTCTTCTTCGTCTTCGGGTCACGGTCGTTCAGTCCTGGTGTAGATGATGTTGAGGTTGTGGATAAATGCATATATAGATGTGGATGTATATGATGCTCCTGTCTCCGCCCAGTGTACGGAAAGGTAATTGCAGAACTGGACGAGCGGAGTGAGCGGAGCAAGAACAGAAAGGTTCAGTCAGGAGATAGTAGTAGCTAGGAAGGGTATGTATGTATGGATGTATTCTTTTATCAATCAATCAATCAATCGATGAATGAGACCTGTCAGAAGGATGCAATGCAATAAAGAAGTCCCAGGATGTACATCTAATGCAAGATGGCGGAATAGCGTTGAGTATATGCATTCGCAGATTCCACAAGACAACCTGAAACTAGCTGCAAGATGACTGGTCTAGAGAATAAACTTGCATAGATATTCCAGGACCCAGACAGTTCCACGAGATTATTTATACATGGGCCGAGCAGGAATTAACGACCGTCATTGACGTGCTTCGATTTACTACTAATTGCTTGCAGATGATGTGTAAGCAAGGTCGAAGGGATGCGGAATCGCTCCGCGGTTCGGCCCGTGCACCCATCCCATCTACTACTGTACAGACTACGGGGTACAGCTGTGCTCCATATCTACCTACCCCCGTACTCTCCTCTTTATTCAGATCAGACAGATAACCTTGAAATAATCTGAGAGCTAGGTACTGTACATGCAAAGGCAAGCTGGCACATGTAAGACACAGAGAGGACTCAATGCCTTCGGCATTTCCGAACTGAACCAGATCTTTCAAAATGTAATGTGTCCACCTCAAACAGAGCTCAAGAAATGAACATTTACTTAGTAACAGATTAGAAAGACTCCAACCCGAGAATGCTCCTTTGCGTCGTTATTATTTTCTCTCATCTGGAATTTTTGTAACTGCTGCCTCTCAAAGACGATCCTCTTTCTATTTTTCTCACTTGTCTTTTCTCGAATGCAACGGGTATCGTGCTGAACCAAGAACGACCGGAGAAGCCAGAAAAAGATCAACAATTCAAGAATAATGACCAATGCTCATCCCGGGGGTATATCCTTCCTTCCTTCCTTGCCAGCCCAGCTAGCCTGCGGTCTTTCGTGCAGAGTTCGTGCGAGAGCGGTCCCGTATCTCATCTTCTCTTGCTCGCTTTTCTCTTTACTCGTCATTGGGAATATATCCCTCAAAAATAAGACAAAGGCCAGACAGACAAGGGTACGCAGTGCAGTCAAAGTGGACTACGTCCCCCGTCCGGAAGTTATGCGCCGATTATCGTGGGGATATGTAATGTATAATAAATATTATTGACAGTTAATAGAACGTCCCGGAAGAAACCAAAAGTCCAAGAAATCGCTGTAAACCAGAAATCGAAAAAAAAGACTCTTTACATGACGATGCAATCGCCGTCGTTCTGCTGCTTGCTCACAGTGGAACGCGAGACGCGGGTCTTCTGCATCTTGCTGCCGCCTTTCTTGAGCTCTTCGAGACGTTCGCGCGCTTTCGGGAAATTTTGTGCTGTGATAAGGAGGTCAGCTAAGAGGTCCAACGTGCTTCTCGGGGCTGCTTTGGAAACAGGGAAAACTTACAAGCTGCCCGCCAATACCATCTCTTCGCATCGTCCAAGTTAGAGGGCACGCCGATACCAACTTCAGTAAAGTACCCCATGGCATACTCCGCCTTCGCAAGACCAGCAGAAGCTGCTTTTCTCGCCCACAGATATGCCTCGGTGTCGCTCTGCTGCAGAATACCCTCCGCACCGGTCAGATACCATCCACTGAGAGCGAGTTCGCTCTGGTGCTCTCCCTGCGCTGCTGCACGGGTGTACCAGATAATACTCTGCCGCGCATCGACAGGACAGTTCAGCTGACCATATTCGTAGGCGACGCCAAGTCGGAATTGAGAGAACTTATATCCCAGTTCCGCAGCCTGGTGGAAGAGCTGCTTGGCATATTCCACGTCGCGGACAATAATATCGTTACTGGTGGCGTTCTCATAGAGAAGCCCCAGCTCGTGCAAAGCATGGGGATTTTCTTCGTCCGCACGTTCGGCGGCACGCTTCAGCCACGAAATACCCTCCCGAGGGTTCTTCGGCTGTCCGAGCAATCCCTTGAGCAAGATCATCCCCATTTTGTACATGGCAGGTGTATCTCCCAGGGCCGCAGCACGCTTATACCACTGGACCGCCTTGAAGGGATCACGTTTGGTGCCGCCGCCTTCTTCATGACCTAACTCGCAGCACACGGCAACACGATAGGCTGACTGAGCATGACCTTGCTTCCCGGCAGACTGATACAGCTGAAAGGCTTCCTTGGGGTCGACTGGTAGGCCCAGAAGGCCCTGGCCGTAGCAGTCTGCTAGGTAAAACATGGCGTCAGGATAGCCGGCATGCACTAGCTTTTTCACAATCTTATAAGCATCCATGATGTACTTCTCCCGGTTCTTGTTTTTCGTCTTGGCATCAGCTCTGCCATCCTCGCCAGCCAGAACCGTTGCCGCTTCAATCATTTTCTTTGCGAGAAGTAGGTGGGTCGCGTGGTCGTTTGGCTTGTCGCGGGCCATTTGCTGTAGCCGCTGCAGCTCTTCATGTGTCACAGGACCAGAAGGTGGGCGATCTATGGGACCGCTTGGTTGGGATGCCTGTAGCTGAGGATTGTCGTATTGCCGCACAGGTGCTGGTCTAGCTTGGTCAAGCCCAGGCCGGAAGGGAGCCGGGTGCGCAGGTAGAGCATCAGGATTCTGGGGTTCGCCCTGGGGCTCCACGGGACCCATCATCCTTGGGTCATTTGGAGGCCCTGGCTGGTTTGTACGGTAGGGACGTGGAGGCCCATTGTCCTGCATGGGAGTCCCATATCTCTGTGGTGGTGGCCTCGGCTCATAGCCCCCGCGGGGATCATGGTAGCCTGGTAAGGGAGGTCCTTGGTTGGGTTGACCATGGGGATACTGTCCGTTCGCAGGATCGCCGTATCCATTCGGCGGGCGGCGCGGTCCAGCCCCTATACTATTCTGACGCGGCATCGGAGGTATTGGAGGCGTCTCATTATGAAAATCAAACTGGAATCCTGCATTAGCAAAGTTGTTTGGAGGATCAGCTGACCTCAGGTTTGGCTGCGACCGAACGCGATGAGCTTGAGCAGCGAATTCCGGCTTGTAAGCAGCGTATTGACCTCCTGTCCCGGAGGCAGGCGGGTTGGGAGGCCCCGGGGCTTTTGGTTCCTCCACCCCTGGTATCAAAGGCTCGCCAGTGGTTTTAGAATCATTTGGCATAGCATCGAAGTTGGGCATTTCCGGCTCGTCGGCTTGAACGGAGTCGATATAATTATCTAAGATATCATCCGAGGCGCGGTTTTCCTGAGTAGGTGAATTGTCCTTCGATGAAGTCTGAGGAGGACGATGACCCTGAGGATCTGACCGACCGTTACTAGGCATCCTTGTTGGGCGCGAGTCAGAAACCTGGGGATGCGGGCCTGACGGGTAACCAGACGTTGGTGAAAGAGGAGGCTCCTGATAAGTCGCCTGCCCAGGATACTGTGGCTTTCGTGGTGGTGGTGGCGGCATAGTTGTTGGAGGAGCAGCTGGCATGGTTGCGCTTCTTCTTGGCTGAGGCATGTCTGGTGGAATGTTGTTATCAGGATATGGCCGGGCAGCTTGGCTTCCGGTATGATATCCTGACGGCGGCCCTCCGTGTCGTGCTCCGCTGGCGGACCTTTTCACTCTATCATGACCGTCTCCCGCACCTCGTCCGGGATAATCACTCGGATAGGGTTGGTCACCACGTCTCGGTCTGTCAGAATGACTCGAATGGGACGTATTTGGTCGCGGTTCCGCTGCCCGCGCGGGCGGTGATTTCTCCCTAATGTCAAGCCCCGCCATGCGCTGTTCAACACCGGTCTCAGGAGGACTTTTACGCCTTTCCGTGGGAGAGAATGCTGGATATGGATTATCCCAGGCGGTCTTGTCCGGTGACACGGGGGCATGAACCGACTGTTCCTGAGCTGAGAGATCATTTAGTCATCAATCTAAGCTTTACCTTTGCTTTCCTAACTTACAGGGTCTTCGCCGTTGCTGGGGTGGAGGGGGCCTGCTCATCTGCCCATTCCCCCAACTCCCCGGAGGATATGCGCCAGCATCGCCATATCCGCGGTCGTTATAGCCATGTCGGTTCTGCTGTCCATCGTATGAATAGCCCTGGTCGTACCGTTGGTATTCCTGGTGAGGGCCATAACCCCCCTGCTGTGGTCGCGACTGCGGCCGCGGTGGTCCATATGCTTGCGGGTTCGCATAATCATTATATTGGCCGTATCCGGAATCGTCATAGGCTCCTCTATTATCATAATAACTATTGTAGTTGTCGTATCCGTAGTTCTGGTATCCGTGATCGTAATAGCCGTCCTGCGCCTGCGCCTGACCCTGCCAGCCGGCAGCTTGGGGAGGACGTTGACCGTCATACTGCCTCTGAGGAGGCAGTCGCTGCTGCATGGGTCGCTGAGGGTATGCCATTGCCGCGATGTATGACTTGCGAGCTACTCTTCTGCCTACCCTTCGGACTGAAGGGGCAATCTCGCTTCTCTCGCTCCGTTGAACTGATGAATCCCGTCACCAAGCGCTCTACGCGAAAAAGTTCGGGACTGGCGTTTTGGTTGCGCACTATGCAGTAACGTAAACAATCAGCTGCTGTCGCAATGGGTGGTCAATCTTGGCGGGCCTAAGTCTCACCAGAGTGCGAGTTAAGATGAAGCCGACACCTTCAAGATACAAGCACACAGGTCGCTAAATGGGCTGCAACTGGTTGGCGAGGATCTGCAAGAGTCAAATCCTCGAAACTCTCGAGAAAAAAGGCCAGCACCTGCATAGAGAGCCGATAATTATCAACAGGGACTGTGACACAAGGGGTGCATGGGCATGAAATGCGAAGAAATCAGAAGGCTGGATCGCTATGGCCTCGCGCAACGACCAGGGGCACGAAAACTGACGTACCCCCATACGACTCTCCTAGAAGTGACCGGAAGAGGCGAGAGGAGAGCGCCGTGAGCGGTGGGCAGGCTAGAGGACGCCTTGGGGCGTTCTGGAGGAGTCGGTTTCAAGGATTGGGAGGGGAGCAGCGGCCGCCTGACGGACCCGGTGTTTAAGTGGAGAGGTGCAGTCCTCTACCGCATTAATTATTTAGTCCCCCCGGCGCGCTCCCAGGGACGAACGACCGCAATGACGTTCGAATCCCGTTCGAGCAGCCCGCGTCAATGCCGCAAAGCAGGGATCGCTCACAAGGGTGCATAACGATTGACAAGGCAAGGAGAGCTGAGAGCCCGAGAGAGTCCTGATGCACCGCTGACTTGTTCGCGCAGATTGGGGCCGTTCGGTCTCCATCCGTCCACGAGCCACACTCCCAACATCCGGAGTTGCTGCGTAGGGCTCTGGCCCAACGCTGTTCCCCGCCGTCCTGGATAAACTAGCGGCCTCCCTGGGCACTAATCGTTGCGCTACACCGCAGACAAGCCTGCTGGGCGAACCTCAGCCCTTCGACTCTCGAGCATGGCGAACTAACGAGTGGCGCCGGCCCCGCCAGGGACCGCGACTAAGCCCATGGCTTTTCTGATTCGGGACTGTTTGTAATTTGTATCTTCCCAAGTCCGTCTCCAACGGCGCGATTGGGGACACGGTCAATTGCGACGTGCGGGCCGAACGCACGGCGTGCAAGCTGAGACCAATGGGATCCCTGCTCGTCAGGGGTTTGGAGTGATATCATGTTGGCTGCTACGATGCCCTGCGTGCTGCTTTGCTCTCCACACGTCGGGAGATTGGCATCTCGTCTAACTTGGGCGTCCACGTCTACTCCGTCTGCAGCCGGAGGACAATGCTGTGTAGGGAGTAGATTACTCTACGCGCCCATCCGCCGTGGTACAGTACAGAGCGATGTGCCGGATACTCCGGACGAACGTCTCATTGAGGTGCATGCGGTCCCATGACTGGCAAATTTGATGGCAGCAGGGCGACTAGATTGAAGCATAGCGCTTGAAGAGGGCGATCATCGCGCCAGACCTCTGGTGGTAAATACCGCAAAATTTGGTCTGTTACATCCAGCGACGGATGTCACAGCCGGCGCCCTACGAGTATCGTTTCTTGCTGCTGCGAACACGGACATGAAACATGATGTTTTCGAGAAGTCGAAGCATACCTCTTGGCCGTCAATGCTTCGATCCCTGAAGAGATTGATTTTCGATAGGGGTCCGATCGTCCAGCATCCACCCTGAGAGGATGATAAGATCTACAAATATCCAGAATTTCACAGCCGAAGTCTAATCAGTAAATTTTAGAAGAGAAATCTATCTGATGTCAGGAAAAATATATGATGCATAATTTCCTGCACTTTGCACTGCACATTGAAGTGGAGAACGCAGAGCAAACTTCGGCGGAACGCCGGGTGCTGCGCCACTTCTTGCGCCACACCTGCATATTCTCCGCGAAACCGCGGCGCAAGGGACTACTCCGATCTCTAATCAATTAGCCTTCTTTATCCTCAACGACGATCGCAATATCCAGAAAACACGTTTTACGTCCCGTCACCTACGTCACATTGCCAAGGTTTCGGCTTAATCGTCGTCTTCAGCCGGTGTCGTGCGTCTAGAGAGAGTTTTGTCCAACATGTCACGAGCGTGGACCTGGACGAAGATGCTGGGGGTGTAAGGCCCTTTTCATTCGTAGCACACAGAAGCTGTTCCGTTGGGCAAAGGCGATCTAACTAGGTGCCCGATTACAGTGGTCTAGTTCTGTGCGTGGGAGGACCTGCGTTCGTTGAGTACATCCGACCGACAGATGAAGAACTGTTCAAAGTACACTACGCCCTCCACATTGCAGTGGCTATGCAGATCCAATGCCTCCAATCGATCGAAATTTCCGAATCCCTGTCTCTTGACGTCATTTCCTCTTGTCTCCGGACGCCGTGTTACTGATCGTTGGCTAACCAAGTACCAATCTCGCAGAGATATAACCCCGAGCTCCAAAAGCGCAGCCTCGAGGAGCGTGAACGCCGTCAACAGGAGTTCGACGACTACGTCAACAAGCTGAAAGAATGGTCCAAATCTGACAAGTCCAGTATGTTTAACCCGGATCCGCTCATCTATCTCCGTCCCAGCTGGCTTTGCTACGAACACGCCGAAAAATAAGGCTGTGACGATTCGTCGTGCATGAGCGTGGACTGATGCGTCTCTACAGTCTGGATAGCGGCGCAAGAATATCAGGAGAAGAAGCGCAAGGAGATGGAAGCCCAGGCGGCGCGCGCGAAAGAGGAGGCGAGAATTCAAGCGGAGCAGATGAGGAAGGAATTGCAAGGGTGAAAGAATGAGCCACGCATGAATACCGTCGATCCGAGTGATCGATAATGATGTCTGCGGGAAAGCTTATTATTCCTGCGGCACAAGTCTTGACGTCTTTCTCTTGACTGTATGATGTCCATTGTCGTGACCCGGGCCACGAGAGTATGTGTCGACTGAGCTTCCTGAAACGAAGCTCTCGACAGATCTCTGCGTCGTTTGCCAATACATTGAATTTGGGGGGAATTCCCCTGCTTCTGCTGAAGAGACTCTTCTCGAGGCGGCTAGAGTGACGTTGCCCGCAAACCGTCCTTGTGAACTGAGATCGGTCTACCTTTGTTGGTTCTCCGGAACTGTGTACCTTTTATGCACTGTTCATGTATGTCCGACTAACTCCATTCATAATATGTCTGAAAACGAATGTTATAAGACAACATTGATGGAATTGAAGTGAAAAAGAATGGACTATGTGTCAATCGAGCAAGCGATCATGGTTCCTCTGCGAGGAGCCAAGACCACTAGGATCGAGTAGAGTGGTAATAGGAAAATGGAACCAAATCCAGAAGAGGGCAGTGATACACGAGCCTTGTTTAATGGCTTGCAGATCATCCACTCAACTGCGTTCGGATGTTATGATGCAACTTGCTTTTCCCATAACAGTGATACTTTGCTCTGTATTAAAGGTGAGAACCAGTAGACCGACTCTCATAACTTAGGTCAAACCGCAGAATACACACATTCAAATGCATATGAATGTTTTCTACTAGTGCCTAGTAACTGACAATGTCAATCCTCCCCCCTATACACCGGACTCAACGCCCTCTCCCTCGTCCAGATATTCATCCCCATCTTCGTCCCACTCGTCACGGGCAGCCCGGCATGCAGCGTCCTCGGATCCCCGCTCCCATCGCCCCGCAGATTCCGCCAGAACACCGCATTCCGCGGGACCGGTCTGAACGTGACCCCGTTCTCCCAGGGCTCGTCGCAATTGACGAACCGGCACCACCTCTCCGTAGTATCCTCCGGCGCGTCTAGCAGGGGAAAATTCGTCCCGCCGCCCGTGAGGTCCTCGGACGCGGCGACGTACACGAAGAACGAGGTCAGGCGGTTGCCGCCGAACTCGTCGGCCGTGTGGGCGGGCTGCTCGAACCAGTCCGTGTGGTGCCGGTAGGTCTCGCCGGCGGAGTAGGTGACGAGCTGGAGGGGCTCGAGGTGTGAGCGCGGAATGTCCGGGCCCTGAAAGGCGAGGGCGCGGTCCTCGATGCACCGGATAACGGCGTCGCGCGGGGGGACGGTGGAGCGGGAGCGGCGGACGGTGGAGTTGGCTTTGGCGCCGGAGGCGTTGTCGATGACTTCGGAGTGGGTGAATCTGTCTTTGCTGGTGATAGGTCAGTATGCCTTTATATGTGATGAGAAAAAGACAGTCCAGTATGTAATAGGATTGCGGTAGCATTTATAAGTTCACAGAGCTTCCTCTAGTTAATGAACAGTATCTTACCTAACTGCCACCACATGCGCAGCCTCCTCCTCGGTGATGAACTCGGGTATGTAGATCACCAGGGGATCATGGGAAAACAGATGTACTGGATAGCGATGATCGGGGCATGTGTAATCCGATAATGATCTGTCCTCTTCTTCCCCTAGGGCTATCTGCTCGGAGGAGCTGGCGAAGCTGAGAGATAGCAGGGATGATAATATCGTAACGAGATAGAAGAGTCCTCGTCTCATGCTGTTGTCTGTAGCTGTAGCAGTAAAGTAGCTGAGGGTATCAGAGACTGAAAGTAATAATTGACCCTGGAAATCACACTTCCATAGGACGAAATTTCGTGTTTCCCCTTCGGGGCAATGGTAGGTTACCTAGGAAATAGTATTTCAACTTGTCCACTTTCTAGGAACCAAAAGGTCATATCTGCGTTGTTTTCCTTTTTTCCAGAAATTATTTGATCACCCATATTTCTAAACCTTCTCTGGTAACAAGCTTGTGGGGTACGGAGTACAGAGGTCGATGATACGAGCTGCTGTGCTGATGAGACGGTGTGCGTCTGAGCTTGTGTTGGAAACCCACTCCTAATTCCCGTCTTGTCTCATCCACGAACTACCAACTGATTCTTGTTCGATGGGAGTGTGGAAAGCTTCCACCAGGACTTCTTACACAGTACTCCCCTATATATACTTTTCTCAATAAGACATTCGTTCCTTTTTTAATTAAAAAATGTTGAATCTGGAGGACTCAGACTAACTGGAAGATGACAGACTCTTATCAACTGCATATTGATTCCGGTGCGCAGATCGTGCCGCTAATTCGGGGAACTATATGGATCAGTTCCCAACGTCAAAAGCGAAAAATACCCATTCCTTTTACTAGGTCAGCCTGTTTGACCTGGACTTGGACGTCTCGAGCTGGAAGCCACTAAAACCTAGTATCGACCTAGTGCCTAACCTAGTATGCATCAGCCTAGATACGGAGTAGATTCAGTCTAGCATTCTATTGATCTTAATCCATTTTCTTCCGGAATGACAACCACTCACTTGCTTTTTTTTTTTTCCATCGTGCTCATAATCCTTCCCCTTCCATTCTTCTTACTAGCCTTGTAATACATACCTTTATTTAATCCATCCTTCCTTAAACGGGTCTGAGGGACCTTCGACACCGTCTACAACAATAATGGCTGGCCCATCATCATCATCATCGCTTATATCTTCACTAATATCATGGTTATTATTCTTTGCTTTGACCGCACTGATAAACGCCGAACAACACGTCCGCCGCGTCTCCGAAGAGGAATTCAATTCCGTGATTTACTATTCGGGGGACAAGAAGGATAATGACAATAATAATGATAACGACAAGGTGGTTCTGGTTGCGTGTTCGTAAACCCTACATACAGACAAACCCCATCCCTATCGATGATCAATCATCTCTATATCTATATGACCATATGATCAAATTTCTCTGCGGCACAAATACCTGAGAGAATAGGCAACTCGATTCCACGAGGGGGAGGAAAGAAAAAGCTGACCAATTACACTATGAACAGTTACTTCTGTATGTTTTCCCTTTTCTTGCTCATTCCATCCTGACGGGACTGATGGTCGCCGTTCCTGACCTGGAATACTTTCCCATCCATCTGTATACTTACTTACCCGACTTACATGACTGCCATATAGCCCGCAAGGTAAGTAAGTGATAACCAGATAGATCTCTTTCTTTCTCTTGGAAACATCCCCCACCCTTCCCCCCTTCCCCCCAACCCTAATAGCTTCACTATAGATATAATCATCTTCCAACCTATCCCAACCCACCGGAAAAAAAATCTGCTTACTTGACTGACTGACCAAAATGTTGAAAATGAAACAACAGCGAACCCAGCAACAGCCTCCTCTCCGAACTCGACCTCGCGGCCGCGTACATTTTCAACAACCTCAACATCAACATCAACACGCCTCGTCTTCAGCTCCTCAACGTCGACTGCTCCGTCGAGACGGCGCTCTGCGCCCGATACGACGTCAACGCGTACCCGGCCGTCAGGCTCTTCAGATTCAGAGGTCACCACAGTGGTCAGAATTATACTGTTACCCGGTATCGAGGGGAGAGGACTGCTGAGGTGTAAGTATATATGTATATCTTTTTTAACTATATATTATCATATATATATATATATATATATATATGTTAACTCGAAAACGGAAAAAAAATGACAGGATCACATCCTTCTTGCTCAAAGCGTCCCTACTACCTCCCGTGACTGTCCTCGACAACAGCAACAACAACGACAGCACCAGCATCGAAAGATTCAAGCACATCGACCCGACGGTGTTTATCGCGTATCTTCCACCTCCTCCTCGTCCCTCTTCCCAACCCGAACCCAAAACCAATGAGACCGACACCGAAACAGATGGTGAGACCAAGGCCGACGATGAGACGACAAACCTCGCATCCGTCTTCACCGCCGTCGCGGAATCACACCGCAACGACTTCGTCTTCGGGATGACCTTCGCTGCGGAGCTCGCGGCGCTCGAGGGCCTGTCTGTTCCTGCTGTCGTATGCTACCGCAGCAGCAACAACCTCCTCCTCCTTCGCGAGGGCGAGGGTGGTGGTGGTGGTGGTGGTGGTGACATTGACATCGACACCGAGGCCGAAGCGGTAACGGGCGTCTTTACGCAGGAGCAGCTAGAGGGGTTCGTGCGTGCTGTGGGCACGCGGAGGAGGCCGGGGGTGATCGGGGAGATGACCAGGCGGAACATGTACGGGTACATCCTCAATCCCGAGACCCCCTACCTCACATACATCTTCTACCCCTCCCTGTCCTCCCGGCGCTCGCTGCGCCGCGACCTCACGCCCACCGCGTCGCGGTTCCGAGCGCACGTCACCTTCGTGACCATCGATGCGGGCGAGTACGGGGCGAACATGGCTGCGAGTCTGGGGCTGCAGTATAACCAGCACCACCACCGGTATCAGCAGCAACAGGAACAAGAAGAACGGCAGCAGCAGCAGCAACAGCTAGAGGACTTGTTCCCCGCTCTTGCGGTGCACGATATCGTGAACGATCGGGTGTACGTGTACCCCCAGGGGAGAGCGATCGAGGCGGAGCAGGTGGAGCGGATGCTGCTGGGTGTGTTGCGGGGGGAGGCGAGGCCGGGGGTGTGGGTGTTTGATGATGATGATGATCATCATCATCATGATGGAGCTGTGGATGGTGGTGACGAAGGAAATGAGAGGGATGGTGACGGTAGGGAAGGAGGGGAGGGAGAAGGACAAGAGGGGAGAGAAAGAAGACATGATGAGTTGTAGAGCAGAGCGCAGTAGAGTAAGAGGGCAGGTCAGGATGGATAGGTCCTGAAAGGCAGGGAAGGTGGCGGGGTTTGTTCAAGAAATGAATAAAAGGGTGGGATTGAAAACGATAGCTTTTCTTTCCCTGTCTGGTGCTAGCTGCAGAAAGGCACGAAAAAAAAATTGCGGATATGGTGGCATATGGAGAAAGACTAGCAGTTGCAAAGTCAACCGAGTGTCCGTATGTTCTGATTGAGTATGGAATGGCTCAAGGTCCGCCCTTGTCACTGGCTCACACTGGAAAGATGAAAAGGGAAAAGTGGTTGTGGAAGACACAAGTCGGGATACGTGCTGCATCCGGGCTATGCGAGAAAATGAGGCTATTAAGACAAGAAATAGAATGCCAAAGGAGTGGATACCTAAATACAGGCCAAAATCTTGTCCAGCTTTACCGATTGAAGATCAGCAAAATCGACAAGCAATAAGTAGGACGACACAGAAAGACGACTCGAAATCTAACACCACGCACTCCCAGACCAGGTCCCAATTATCCGTTGAAAGCTGATAAATCTGCCTGCTTAGTTCCAAATGTTCTTCGAGCTCTTCAAGACATCGCAGTCCTTCTTCCAAGTGGGTACCTGACAGACTACGATACCACCCACCAGGCACCGCCCACTGCGCAGATCAGTATGAATCCCGTCAGGATTCCGGCACCCGCTCGGTCGGCGACCGTGATCTCATCCTGATAGATCCCAAGCGGCCCCGGAGTCTTGCTCATTCCCGCATTCGGGTCACCCTTGCTCGTGCCTCCGGTCTTGTTCGTGAACCGCGGGGGAACATAGTCGATGAGATTGGACTGGATGACCTCCATCGCGCTCATCTGCTCACCGACGCCGGTGCTCCCATCGTACTCTGCGCCCTGCGTCCAACGCAGTCCGCAGGCGTTGTCGGGACCGTTGCACTGCAGGGCGGCGGCCTGAGCGGAGGCCCGCAGCTTCGGCATGATGAGGTCGTGCGTGAACGGCGCCAACTTGACGGTCGCCGCCATCCAGCGCGAGAGGTAGGCCTTGAAGGAGCGCTGGTCGATGTTGCACTTGCCGTTGCCCTCACAGGCGACCTCGGTCATGACATTGGGCGGTTCTTTCGAGAAGAAGAGCTCCGAGGCCTTGATGATGCCCTGGAGACGCTCCTTCCAGCGTTCGTCGCCATTGGTCTGGGTATTAAGAGTTAGTCGATACCAGATCATGTGAAAATCATTGTGGAGACTCGAGAAACATACGAAGTTGTACATGGTAGCCGCACCATGCATGAAGACCCCGGTATTGTATGACCACTGGATGTGGTTGATGCTCGTGCAGTTCTGCGTGTCATCCGTGCCGTCGAAAAACTGGTACGTCGGGCTTCCAAGCCCGATGGCTATGACCCAGTCCCAGGCTTTCTCTGCCCACTCGGCATACGTCTTGTTGCCGGTGTACAGCGCGAGCCGGGAGGCTATATTGAAGAAGATGCCGTTCGAGATGGTGTTCTTGTAGTTGTAACCGTTGTTGAACGTGAAGATCTGCCACTTGAGACCTCCACCACACGTCGTGTTGTCCCAGCGGGGATACTGTGTGTTGAAGACGGCCTGCGCCAGCGCAAGCCACTGCGGCTGGTCCTCGGGAGGGTTGGGAAAGTTGACCTCGGCGGCAGACATGGCCGCCATGCCCCAAAAGCCCTGGTCATCGTTTCCCAGCGTCTTTGTCTGGTTTGG
>JGI26051J44788_1000776_pt1 | contig 14651 bp, 9 predicted proteins | sample HigsolmetaGSP13D_FD_44788 | JGI IMG/M metagenome (IMG submission 44788) | reverse complement strand
CGCCACGACCAGAAGATGCAGGACGAACGGAAGAAGCGGGACTTGAAGGAGCCGTGTTCGTTTGGGCTGTCTCGCGGCTTGTAGTAGTAGGCTGTTTGCCTCCGCGAGAACGGGTCTGCCGCTTGGCAGGGGGAGCGTCTGCCTCGTTCTCTGTCTCGGCCACAGCTGGGGTCTCTGTGGTGGTAGTGGCCTCCTTGTTCTCGTTGGCGCTATTTGCCGCCTCTTGTGCGGCCTTGCGCTTGCGCGTGTTCTTCCCCTCGAACGCGCCGACAGGGGGGTTCTGGAAGCGTGGAACATACTCGATTCCGAACTTCACTATGGGTTTCCACCCGTCCGGGTTGGGATTGTTGGGACCGGCTTGGGCACTCATCTTCCTATACTGAGCGGCCGTAGGCCTGAAGCCTCCCTGGATGAAGGGATCCTGGTAGCCGGTAGGGGCTCTGGTGCTGTACTTGTAGCCGTACAACATTGCCTCCTTTTTGTCTTCAAACACCTCAGGATCCTCCGTTTTGCGTGGGTCGGCGGTCCTCTTCATCATGTAGCGGCTGGCCAGCTTGGATAACCTGTCGATAGCCATGTATTCGTCCTGCCAGACCTTGAGAGCGTGAGCCACATTGGAGGTGATTGCGTAAAGTTCATCAAAGGGCCTGGATTCAGGGTCACGAAGTTGTTCTAAGAACGTCTCTATCGGAGTGATCTGAAGGAATTCGCCCTTTGAAACCGCTGGCTTCTTGTACGGGTCAGGGCGGTCAGGGAACTCGGAAGCATCACGCTTCTTGGAACGCTTTGGACCACGGAAAGCATAGTCCCAGGTGTGCTCCAGCTCTGCAATCTCGTCGTCATAATCCTTGGAGAAGTTGCTGGCTTTGTGGATGTTCCAGAACGACTCGAGTCGTTTCTGCACAGACGCTGTCCGCTGCTGACGAGAAAATCCATGCAGCTGGTTGGAGATGGCAAGTTCGGATTCATCAAGAGGAGTCTCATCTACCTCTTCCTCTTCTTCTTGATCATCTTGATCATCTTGTTCTTCTTCCTGGTCATCTTGTTCTTCCTGGTCCTCTCCGTCCTCTCCTCCGTCATCTTCCTCGTCATTGGCACCATCGTACATCGAAAACTTGGCAATGTGGGGATGTACTGTTGCCATGTGCTCCTTGAGGGCTTCATCATGAGAGACACCATCCTCGTCAGACGTCTCAAAATATTTTCCACACCACGCACACTTAGACCTGCGTGTTGATGGAGTTGGAGACGATGAGGCTCGAATGGAGTTAGAAAGTGGATGAGCAGGTTCGGAGAATTGTCGGCGGAGCGGCGAATCCTGACTCTCCACTAGATCTGACGCACGGGTGTCAACGTCAATATCATCCTGGGCAACTGGGGCCATGACGGATGATATTAACAAGGCGTCAGAGAAAAAAAGGAATTGCACTACAGCAGAGATGTGTTGGTGTAGTAGAGAAGGTCTGTAAGGCTGGAATCTGGTATAGACTGTTAGTTAGGAACCCTGGTCGACAGACTCGCTTGCAGTGCCAAGACGCCAGTAGTAATCGCAGCGCGATCCTAGACTAAGTCACGGGAAAGTATGTAAAAAAGGGAGAGATGTCAAGGAATCACAACTGGAAAGTAAACAGATGGATCTAGTGCAGCTGGAACCAAAGATAGCCATTTGTTGGCTGAGAATTCGAAGGTAAAAGTGATTGTGCGGATGGAGGACAGGCAAAGGGACTTGTGCGGATCGGTCCAACAGGACTAAAAGAGGACTGGCCAAACACGAGACACGAAACAACATACCTTGAAGATGAGGTTAAACGAACAGCAGGAGCTGTACTGAACCCAACCACGGTGCTCTTGTGAGCGTGATACTGGGGTCAGCGACTGACGATGATGTAGTGATTTTACAAGGGCAGTGTGTGCGATGGTTGCGAAGGCCGCCGGGATGGTTGTGTTAGTAGTAAGACCGATCGGGTAACAAAAGAGAAATAGCACCCAACCCAGGTAAGGGAGAGCCAAGATATTAGTGAGTAACGAGGTGGAGTAGTAAGGACCGAATGGAAGATGTCAATCGACTTCTCAAGGGTCCGCGCGCTGTGTTTGAGGCTGTTGCCAGCAGCGTGGCGTGGTACTATGAAAAGATCTTACAGCGCGCAGGTGAGCATGTAAGAAGACGGAGATAGCGACAGAAAGAAGGAGAAAAAGGGGCAGCCAACGAGGCAGACCATAGGAAGCCTGTCGATGACAGACTCGAATGGAGCCCACGAAGATGATGTGTGGCACCGGGAGGTGTGAGAAATAGAGTGATTGAGTAGAGAAGCAGGAGGACGAGTTGTAGTGGTTCTGGCGCCTGAACGGGAGTAGATCAGGATCAGCGGCCGCGAGCGCCGGCGGAGGGCGAATCTGGCGCTGGCTCGTCCAGTCTGGCTGCTCCCGGAAAAAGGCGGTACCCGGCAGGGCCACGCCCTAACCCCTTTGGGGCGCCCGCCCGCCCAATCACCGCGCCCGCAGCCACCGGCGACCCATTGGTCTTGGCACGACAGCAACCCAAGGGGCCTGTTTCATAGATGGTTATCGCCCGGATTTCCATGCCCCAAGGGGTTGTCCGGCAAGAAGCACGTCTGTGAATAAGTCTCACCGGTGAATGATGCTATTAGACGGGCTATGGAGACATTCACTCGTGCCCGCAACATAGAATACGCTGAATACGTGCATGCAGGTACTGTACATGTCGTAGATCAGGTAACAGAGTATCATACGGAAAGACTTGTCGACATCTCGAGCCGAAAGATCCCATAGAAAACCAATGATGCGTTCTCCTTCTGCTTAATAATAACTGCTCCCAGTAGCCACGGTTTAACATGAAGTTCTGCTCAGACAAGAACACAGAAGGAATCTGATCGAGGCGCAAAACAGCCGAAGTTACAGAGAATGGAACCACACATTAAAAGGCTGCTACTAATCCGATGGACTCCTTCCTCGATCCGACAAGATGTCACAGCACAAATACACGGGTGATGCATGCAACTGTTTCCATAGGTATCATCCAACCCAGCCATGTTTGCTCGTAACATCGAGAGCCCTCGAGGTCAACATTCCCATTTGGCTGTGGGAGGGGCTGGTGGGACAGAAGTGAACTTCCAGGCCAATTCACAGAGTCCTCAATTCACTGCATAGTCGAATCACAGATGACGAGCCGCGAGAATGGTATCCAGTCTCGTTTCCAGCAGGAAAATCCGGTTCCCAAAGTGAATCAGAACAAGGTTTCTGTGGACCTCACTTTCACCTCACTTGTCCACTCAGGCAAGCAGCTGGCCTTACCTATCCGTCACTTATGTATTATTCCTCCAGCCACATCAATTCCACACGTCATGTCCTCCTGACAGGCAGGCACAAATACAACCGTCTAGAGTCACGTGAAAGCGTGTCTCTCTCCTTGCTGGTCTTTTGCAGGGAACTAGTGGATTGTCTGGATCCGTACCTTTCGAGAGGGGTTTATAGTTACTCATGCGTTTTGTGGACTAATACTCCTAGTTATTATAATTACAGCAGTGTCCAAGAAGCGCTAAAGATCCTTCTACGGTAGTAAGGGCAGGGGTCGAGCAAGTTTCGATGTTAGTCTGCTTCTAATTCTTCGCAAGTCTTGTTGGTCCTCGGGACACGTCTATGTTTCAATCTCGCTGATCTATCAGACTCTCGACAGCACCGCCTTCTAATACAGGCTGCTAACACGGGTAAGATCCTAGTTTTTGACCACCATAAGAGCCGCCAAGCCGTCAACTTCTACCAGAGTTAACGAAAACAGAGTCGAATCATCGGTTCTTCTCCCCCACATCCAGCGCGACCAGGAACCGACTGCAGCAGTTGTACGCCGCCACCGTCGCCGTGATCTCCACCACCTCCCTCTCCCCAAAGCACTCCCTGAGCTCCTGGAAGACCTCGTCGGGCACCTGAACCGTCTTGGTCATCGCATCCGTATACCGGAGAACCGCCCTCTGCGCCCGGTTCAACACCTTCCCCACCACGTCCTCCTCCTGCTCGGATCCGGTGATCTGCGGGTCTTCGATGATGCGCATCCCTTCCTCGCTCATCCCCGCTTCCCGCAGCAGCGGCGCGTGGTGATCCCATTCGAACCAGGCGCCGTTGAGCGCAGCGACGCGGCAGATGGCGAGCTCGCGGATATCTGCCGGGAGGGTCGTCTGGGTGCGGATCGCGCCGAAGAACGTGTTCCACCCGTTCGCGACGGGGAAGGAGTGCAGAAGCGCGCGATCGAGTGGGAGCAGGCCGCGCGCGCCGCGGCGGGCTTGGACTCGAGAGAGGATCTCCGCTTCCTCTGGGGTGCTGGTTGGCGGGGGGTCGGGGACATATGGGAGACGCATTTTGAATACGCAGTTGTCTCGGCGAAGTGTTCGACTAGGGTATTTGAAAAGGAAGTAGTTATTTCAGTAAACGAGCGTAGAAATCCGCTGTGGACCTGTAAGCCGGCTGGCATCTCGTATGGCACCTTGTAGGACGGACGGACGGACTTCTAGTACTACCCCATCGAACGGACAATTCGGGTCCAGTACCTCGAGGCCTCCAGCACTACGTGCGCTTGCTTCACCCAAAAAGCCCACGTCCAGAATTCCCATACAATAATCGTGAGAATTAAGCGGGGAACAGCTACTTCTTAAGCACATCTTCCCCCTCGCACGGCCGCAGGCGACGGAATCCCGTCTCGGGGCCTCGCCGGGGAAAATCGCGGGGGCCAAACGGAGACTACAGTACGGGCCATCTTGGCCCACAAAATCCCGCATCGCCGGAATCTATCGTCTGCCTTTATTATTTTTCTGTCTACATTATGAATGAAATCAAGGTGAGTCTGCATTTGTATACTGCCCAGATACTGTATATTTCTACTTACCTAAAGTGGTAAGTTCAGTTCACAGCCTGAGACATGGACTGACCGCGATGGTACTGTGTTGCTAGACCCTACTATTATCTATCGTCTGCTTGCCGCTCTCCTACCATCTGACCCACCGTTTGTTCGGCCTATCATTTGATCTACCATTGCCCTATCACTCGACCTGTGATAATGCGACAATCTTAGATCGCTTTAATCATAATTCTACAAACTACGCACAGAATACTTTAAAAAAAAATCGTGACCTTTGAAATAATCTCCATTTGCCCTCCGCCCTTTCCTCTATCCGTGCCACCCGTGGCGATCCAATCGGGGATTCGGCTTTGCGATCTGACTTTTGACTTTTTTCGTTGTGGGGTCCGCGGTAATTCCGTGCCTTTTGCCCGTTGGTGCCGAGGAATACAGTACTACTGCGTAGCGGTCCGAGTCCGATGCTGATTTGAGTTATGAGGCCTGAACACCCGTGGATAGGTGATTCAAGCTTCACCGCGGTCCTGGCTGCATTTGGTTGTACATGCACATAAACGGAGTTCTGTGGTAGACATGATAATTAATAATAGCATTCGTTCTCGTACTGTAGCATAGAGAGGGCCAGTTGCCTGTTGTCAGACATGAGAGACAAGTTCCGAAACTGCATCGGACACACTGGCAGATGTGTTGGCGTCTGACAGATGCTGCCTGGGCGGGAGTGTTCGTGTGACTGTCACTGATACATGTTTGGAAAAAAAAAATCTAAAAAGGAGGGTGGTCCACAGTCTGCAACTACCTAAGCATGCAGCTATCATAGGTACATATGCACATGCGGTATGCTCCATATCGGTCACGTTTTAGAATTCGAGGAAGCATTAGAGAGCAGATTGGTGTGCTATGTAAAACTGGCTGAGTTGAGAAGAATGGAAATTCCATGATTTTCTTGGTGAGAAAAATAGACATTGGACAGCAGAGTACTTTGAATTCGGACCTCTGAACAATTCACTGGGGTCTCGTGGCTGAAAATTACCTCCGCGACGGCTGGAATTTCGAAGAGACACGGACTCGGAAAGGTTAATTAATATATTGGAGTAGCCGTCAGCTACCTCCTAGATAGGTCTTTACCATGTCTTGTAATGTACCTAATATCCTGTCCATACCTCAAGCTAATTTGTCACTTTGAACAGAAATATATACAATTATGTGATCGATCATAGTGATAAATGCACCAGAGACGTACATCTAGGTAGGGATTGACAAGAAAGTGGAACATCACATTCTCCAAGGTCTTCATAACACTGAGGGAAATGACATTCTTCGTCCCTGTCCTAGGAGCATCCTGAAACATTCCGCCATACGACTATTTCGTTGTCTACGAATCACCAGATAAGTACTGTACATAATGTGTCGCTTGTGTTGGACAGACACGCCAAGTCAGAAGAAACCGTCATCGGATGACGTGGGCAAAACAACACCAGGATATCTATGGTTGGTTCTAACCCTGGCAGTCGCTGTTGTCAAAATTCCCTTGAAACGCTTGAACCCCAGTGTAAAGTCTTGGGTGTAGACAGTGGGACAGTAAAGCCGGTAACGGAGTTTTGAACAACGCTGGCATCGCATCGAAAGGTGATTGAAGATCGAGATCTCTTGGGTAATGTTGGGATCTGTCTCGACAGGAGTGGGGAGATGCCAAATGAGATGCTGCTGCCGTTAAAAGGTTGGATGATCAAGAAGGCTAGTAGGGTTTATACGACAGGCAGGCAAGGTCTGTTCGAGGGAACTGGATTGAAAATAAGCTATTTTTTTTTTAAAAAAAAAGCCGGGTCAAAGGGCCCTGGGTCTCATGAATTGTGCGACTGCGACACCACAGCAACGAGGAGCGGGAAGAGTCCAGCACTTTCCTATAAAAATCAGACCAGGTGCGGTATAAAGAAATTCTTCGTGTGGTTTTCTGGACGGACAATAGATTGAGAGCAACCGTCGACCACATCAATTTCCTAGCGTTGCGGATCAGGCCGAACATGTGACAAGAGTACCTGGCTGTCTGCCTAAATAGGCATCTTGGCCAAGGCCTCCGTCCGGGGTTCTTGGCACAGGTCATCGCCTAGCTTCCCGAAGCTCCACCGCCCCGTGCTGGCAGACATGACATGCGTTTTCGCGTGGACATCCCCATCCTCCCCCTCCCATCGCCCACCCCGGACACCGTCATCTCACGCTCCGAGAAGCCTCGGACACACCCCAGACCATGCCTCCCAAAAGTAACAAGCCCACCAGCGACGAGCTGCTCGCGCAATTCGACCAGCTCGGGGTGGACACCGGCTCCGACGACGAGCTGCCCACCTCCAAGACCAAGCCGACGACCACGACCACCGTGCAGTCGGAGCAGGAGATCCTCGCGGAACTCGACAGCCTAGCCTCCCAGCCCCGTCGGTCGGCGGAGTACCGATCCTCCACCAGGTCGCCCAAGCCGCCAACCCCGACCGCTACCCCGTCCTCGAGCGACCAGCCGAGCGAGGAGAAGGCGGGGGCGCGCAGGTCCGGGGAGAGCGGACGGTCCTCGCGCGACGCTCCGCCGTCGGAGCCCGAGAAGAAACCGGCGCAAGAGGCCCCCAAGAGCTCGGGCGGCGGATGGTGGGGTGGCCTCTTTGCAACGGCCACCGCAACGGCCACCGCGGCCATGAAGCAAGCCGAGGCTGCGGTCAGGGAGATCCAGAAGAATGAAGAGGCCCAGAGGTGGGCCCAGCAGGTTAAAGGCAATGTCGGGGCGTTGAGAGAGCTCGGTAGATATCTCCTGGCCGTTACAATTTAAAAATATACCTGCAGATGCTGACCGCAACTTTACTTGCTACATACAGGCGGCGAGCTGAAGACACTTGCGCTCCCCACATTCACCTCTCTCCTCCACACCCTGGCCCCTCCCATCTCCTCCCATGAGCGTCTCCAGATCCACATCACGCACGACCTCTCCGGTTACCCCAGCCTGGACCCCCTGATCTACTCCGTCTTCTCCCGCGTCATGTCCCAGGTGGAGGGCGGCGATCTCATGGTCATCCAGCGGGGTCAGGAATCCGCTCCCCGACGACGGGGATCCGAGTACGGCGGCTACCAGTCCTCCAGCGCCGGCTGGCGCGACGGGCCCTGGTGGCGGACCGTCACCCCGGCCAACCCCCGCAGCATCAACGCCGTCCGGGGCGCCGTCGAGGCGACCAAGCTGGCGCGCGCCAGCGCCGAGGCATACGCCAACGAGTTCTACGCCGCGCGGGGCGGGATCGAGGCGGCCGCGAAGCAGGCGTCGGAGGTGCTGAGCGAGACGAACCCCGTGCGGAGCAGCGACATCTTCCTGGCCATCCAGGCCGTCAGCCAGACCGCATCCAAGGAGCTGTTCCAGGCCGGCCCGTCGACGACGTCCGAAAAACCACCCCCTCAGGGCGTCGTCGAAGTCGCCGACGAGAAGGAGAACGAGGAGGTCTGCTTCGCCGTCTACCTGCACGACCCAATCCACGGCATCGCCTTCCACACGCTCTCGCAGCCCGTGCCGCAGCGGTGGATCGACTGGCTCGACGCGCCCGCGCCCGCGGACCCCAACGACGCCGCGGCGGACGCGCACGTCCCGCGCACCGTTGTGCCCGAGGCGATCGCGGAGATCGTCGAGAGCGGCGGCGTCGACCCGCGCGAGTGGGTGGCCGAGTGGGTGGAGGAGTCGCTGTCGCTGGCGGTCGGGGTCGTGGCGCAGCGGTACGTGGCGCGCCGCATGGGCGTCGGCGAGGGCGGCGTCGCCAAGGGCAAGATGCGCGCCGAAAAGGCGTCGGCCATCGACAGCGGGGCGGGCGAGGCCGCGAGGGCGCTGTAGTCCTGGACTCTTTCCCACATCCTTCCCCCTCCTCCCCTCGTCCATTAGCGGTGAATGACATGTTACCCAGCTCGCTGAGGCGTTTGCGGCTATCTGTTATGTCCTCTCTGTCTGTTTTTTTTGACTGCCTGAGCCAGTCTAGTCTATTGCGTGTGCCGTCGTCTAGGTACCTTGTCTATGACCAAACTTCCAAAACGCCCCAAATTATAATTCCCCGTGACTGTGATGCGATGATACACCGACGACACGCTGTTTCTGTTTCTTATTTATTATCCTCTGTCTGGTCTGTTATCTGGCAGTGTGCAGTAGCAGCGAGATAATAATATTCCATTGCCAAAAGACAGATAACCCAAATGGACCTCAGTAGGTGAAGTAGCCCAGTAGGTAGGTAGGTAGGTAGGTAGGTACAAAGTCCAAGTTAATCCTTGTCCTGTCTATCTTCTATAGGTAGGTTAGGTTATCTAGACAGTTCGATAGCTGGGTAAGTAGGCATCTAAGTAGGTAACCATGCTCGGTGTGTAGTAGTAATAGGTATATTGAAACAACAAAAAAAAACGCAAAGAAACAAGAAAAGAAAAAAAAAACCGTGCGGGTATCTATCTATCTATCTCATCGAGACTGAGCAGCTCGCTCATCAACATCAATTATCGATCGAGTTTCAACTCTCCGCTGAAGCCCGGGGGGTGCCAGAAGTTTGCGAGGAGGGGGGTGACACTGAGTATTCAAGCAAAGTCAGTACCTAGCCTGGTCGAGATCCGACGGAGAAGAGTTCTGCTCACCTGGTACATCCACCCAGCACCGTGTGCGCGTCCGTCCCTTCCTCGGCAGCCTCGAGACTCCTCGTGATGTCCGACAGCTCGGTCGACCACTGGAAGTGGCGCTCCCTGAGCCGGGGCGCGCAGCCGTTGACCTGCTTCGCCGGCGTCGGGGCAGCACCAGCGTCTGCGGTGCCGTTCGGCAAGGGAGCTTCCTTTCCAGCCTCTGTCACTTCCGCATACAGACTGCCCTTGGACCAGTGGTTGGGCAGCGCGCGCGCATAGCGGATGGGCCGGCTCTCGACGTCCGGGCGCATCGGCACGTTGAGGTTGTAGATGTCGACGCCGTCGTCCCAGTTGCGATAGAGGTGCTCGACGAGCCGCACGGACAGCCGGGCCGCCGCGCGCACGACGTCGACGCTCTGCTCCTCCTTGCTGCCGAAGGACAGGGCGATGCCGCGCTTGCCGCACGTGGCGGCCTCGAGCGCGCCGCCGACGGTGCCGGACGAGAGGTTGTAGATGGTGGACGCGTTGCGGCCGTGATTGGGGCCCGAGACGACGAGGTCGATGGGGCCGCGGTCCGTGAAGAGGCTGTAGAGGCCCAGCTGGGCGCAGCTGGCGGGCGTGCCGTTGTCGACGACCACCCAGTCGTTGTCATTCCTGCTGTCGCTGCGGGCCCGCTCCGGGGAGGGGTCCCAGGTGCCGTCGTCGCGGAAGGCGTCCGGGGGCACGTACGTCGCCCTGAGCGAGGCTCCGATCAGATGCGCCTTGCCGATCCAGGAGCGGGAGGTGGCGGGGATGGCGACGGAGACACGATGGCCGGCATCCTGGAGGGCGTCCACGAAGGGGCGGATGTAGGGGGAGAGGCGCCTCGAGGGCGGTCCATCATCGTTCACCACCTGGACTGGAGGTCAGTCCACTTGCCATACTGAGCCTGTGCGATACCAGGTCCTTGTCTCAACACTGGGTCGCAGAGGTGCACAGGAGCCACGAGAGGACTCGCAAGAACACCAGACACCAATGGCCACTGGAAACCAGCGAGGGACTTACCAGGATATGCATCGTGCACTCGACGGGACCGGTCAGTGCTGGGCGTCGAGGCGAGGTCGTGCAGGCGGAGCTGGACAGAGAGCGCTCTCCACCACCGCGATCCTCGCCTCCACGGCATTATATAGGCGCCTGGGGTAACCTGCCATAGCCGCAGCGACGTGCGCCCGTACCGAACGAAGCCCGGGGAAATGGAGATCCTGGCAGATTTGGAGGTCCGGAGAAGGCCTCGAGACTCTGTATCGGGGAAGACACGGGGAAGACGCGGCCTGTCGGTCGGCCCGGAACGCGTACGGACGGTACCCATACATACCGCAGAGTGCCATGGACCAACCACACAGCAGAGCTCGTGCGGTATTGCTGACCACCGCGCGTACGGAACCAGACGGGACGAAACCGCCGTAACCCCAAAAGAGCGTGCGGTGAAGGCGGCCTGCCGGTGAGCGCAGCGCTCGTCCGTCGCACGCGCGGGGATCGCGGCTGGTGTCTTGTCTGGCCGAGGGCTAGGGCTGCCGGGTGCACGGTATATATGTATATCCATCGCCAGAGCATGCCCGGTGTTCGCGGGCGGCCTGGCGTGCCCGGGGCGGGGCTCAGGGCAGCGCGGTCGGGGCGGCCCTAAGCGCGCCCACGATGGCTGCCGTGCTCCCGCCCTGCAACGCGCAGTGAGTCAACTGCTGCCCAGGACTCGTGCGACGAGGTGCACCTTTTTCCTCTCTGCATCGAGAACAGACAAAGCCGCTCCTCTGGGCCGCCCGCGCTCGTTCGCCGTTTCATCCATCCTCTGCGCATCCCCGGCCCGTCCGCGTCGCTCTGGTTCGAGGATTCGGGACGTTCGCTTTCGTTTTTCTCTTCTTTTCCTTCGCCTCTCCTCCCTCTGGGTTCCCACGCCAGGCCACATTATTGTGCGCCGAGTGCGTTGGCCGGTGCGGCGCACGCAAGACATCCGCGCGTCTCCAGGGTCCGCCGAAGCGCGCAAAACTCTGTGGTGGGGGACTGCGGGCGTCAACGGATGAATCCTGCCCCTAACTCCCCGCCCCGTCCGTCGCCGTGACACAGAATCCTGGACATCTCCTGCGAAGAGCATCTCTCCCAAGGCAAAGCGCAACCAGAAGCGCAGCCTCGGGATCGCTGTCCGCCCCCCGTGATGGAGTGTGGGAGCGCTGCGTCGGCACCGGGCCTCGACCCCCAGACCCTCGACCCGTGGCAGTCGGACGGCAGCTTTTCCCTCGCGGCGTGGGAAAAACCCGGACAGGAACCACCCCCCGAGTTGGACACGAGCCGGGACTCCAGCCAGGCCGATGCGCTTGATCGGTCGAGCGACTTCCACACCCTTGAGTTCAGGTCCCGTCTCCCTCCTGCCACCCCGTGACGGCGTGAGTGCTGATGGCTGTCTTTTCCTACAGCAACCAAGGCAAGCTTCGCGACAATGCCGGCCTCGTCTCGGGCACCGTGAGCCCAATGACCCTCCCGTCGTCGACCGATGACAATCTCCACCATGAGGAGCCCTGGACGCAATTCCAGATGCCGGATCCAATGGCCGTGGGGATGCCGTTGGACGCTCCGCTCTTCTATCCCTACGCAAAGGGACCCACGACGTCCACCAACACGGTGATCCTCGACGACAGTGGGGATCTGCAGCACGGCCAGGAGTACTCAGACCTTCCGTCCGATCAGGTCGCCTCGTTTCAACGTCTCTCCGGAGCGTTCCCGTGTTCGAACGGATCCTGGACGGACGCATTGAACAGTCCCGCGACACATGCGCCGTCGCAATTCCCGGTCTCGTTGCCTCTGGAATCCCCGCTGGAGAACGGAGGAGTCCCGGTGTCGAATGACTTCCCCGGCTCCGGGTGGTTCGAGGGGCTTGATATGCACATCTCCTCAAACTTGACCTCTCCCTTCCCTGTCGTTTCGCCGGACGGGGGCTTGGGTGAGGACTTCCAACAGAAACACGGGGGGTCTCAGAATGAGTCCGAAAGTCCAAAAGACGTCTCAGGCGCATTCGACGCTTCGTATTCCGCCGCCAATGACAGCCTGCCGACCTTTGTGGAGCAGCAGTTCAAAGACGATTCGCAGTACATGGAATGGAATGAGACCTCTCCGGAGGATGGTCTATCCAATGGGTCGCAAATGCCCAAGACCGGCGCGTTTATCGTTAATCAAGGACTGCCAAACTCGCCGTCGGTCACTCTCCCCACGGCTATGACGGTAGCACGTCACACACCAATTGCTCTTCAGCCTGCGGCAGCAGCCAGGAAGCGGAAGCAGAGAAACAGTCCGATTGCTGTCGAGCAGCCGCCTCAACCAAGGCCGCTTCAGATTGTACAGGAGGACGGGCAAGGCGGCTCGATATCGTCTGAGGACTTTGTGTCCCCACCACGCGGAGCTCGTCGAAAGGGCCCACTGTCGGTGATCGGACGAGCCAACGCTGGTCTGCGACGAAAGAACAAGGACACCTGTGTGCAGTGCCGTATGAACAAGCGAAAGGTACTTCCCCTGTTGTCACTACGATCGCTTTCGTCGTGGATTCCTGCTCTTCTTCGTCTTCTTTTCCTTCTGGGTGAGGCTAACCGGTTCTAGTGCGACGGGAACTCGCCATGTGAGGCCTGCCGTCCTACGCTCCACGAGCAACCCTGCGCACGAGCGTGCTTTGCGAACATTGTCGAGTATGGCACGTGCAATTATATCTGTATGTGAGCCACTTTCCCTTCGCCATCTGTGTTCTGCTAACATCTTTGCCCCAGCGCAACGGGCCATCAACCATCCGACTCTGGATGGGACCAGTAGAGTTCGGATGGAGATCCCTTCGGAGTTCGATCTGAGTGACCTCCTAGCATTCCTCAGCGAACGTCGTGGGAAGTTCAACATCCGTGCCAGCCAAGCCTGGGGCTCCCTGTATGTCCTCGACCTGGCGGAGACCTACAAGTTCTTGAGAGGGTTGAGCGAATATAATGGCAACTCGCAGTCGACCTTCCTGGAATTCATCGACCGTCGACTAGTCGAATCCAAGGATAGGTCGAAGAATTGGCTGAGCTGCGTCAGAGACTGTGATCCTATGAGCAACCTCTTTGTGAGTCCTGCCCGACCTGAGGTTTGAATGGCGGGATAACCGACTGACGTTGCTGTCTACCGGTGCAGGCCCTGCTCTCGCAGTGGAATAACATGCCGAGTCGCGCATCGTACAGCTTCGTACCTGTGGGGCCTGATGGCCAAGAACGTCCCATGGATGTCAACAATCCCGACGATCGGAAGGAGATTCTGTTGGCCGCGCAGTTGTCCCGCATCTTCTGCCGCATGCTGGAGGTCGAGGGGTTCCGAAAGCTGGAACGCGACTTCTACAACATCAAGTGGAAGCGCATCTCGCACGAGGCGCACCTGCGGTTCCTGAACGAACTGGGTCGTATCCTCCTTTCCCTCCGCTGGCGCGTGTCCTGGTGGAAGCGTCTCGGGGATGGCGGCGCCGAGCCCGACCCGAGCAAGCAACACTACGTGGACCGTGTCGAGCTGCTCTGCAGGATCCTCTACGTGTACTACACCAGCGTCCTGTCAAAGCTCCGTTCGTGGTCCTCATCGGACGTTCCCAAGGGGATATGGTCAACCTACGCGGATTCGGAGAAGCCCGTCTGGGACGACTTCCCCGTGGATCCGACGGACAGCGGCTTCCAGAAGTGGATGGAGAGAGGCAAGGACCTGATCGAGCAGGCGGGAGTTCCGAACCGCGTTGCGAAGTTTTGAGACTGGGCGAGGCGATTTCTTTATTATTTCGGCGGATTGAAATGGTGTCTGAGATACCCCTGACTGCGACTTGGGTGGCGTGTTTGCATGGAATAATTAATAATGATTGACGACTTTTTTTCAGAGTTTTATTGATATCTCGGATATGAAATTGGACATAGAGGCGGTCTGCGGTTGGATGCATGTTGTGAATATGATACTCTGTATATATTCCTATTGTCAATTGGGACTTTCATAATTTCTTGGATGTTATTTACGATTTTTGGTGATTTTATATATGACTCTCTTCTCCATTCAAGTGGATAGTCAAACAACTCTCAATGACAGGGTATCTTGGTATATACACGAACATGCTCGTCAATCATATCCATCCTTTTATATGGAAATTATGATCCTCCCC
>JGI26051J44788_1000768_pt1 | contig 14894 bp, 11 predicted proteins | sample HigsolmetaGSP13D_FD_44788 | JGI IMG/M metagenome (IMG submission 44788) | reverse complement strand
CATCGCCAGGGATACCAGTTGGACTCAGAAGGCAGTTTTCGTTCTTGAGGAAATCGGGAACCTCAAACTTGCACTTTTGCTGATCGTCCTCGCTCTGGAGGTCGAAGATATGGCAGTCCTCGACCTCACCGCTCTGGTTGGTGCAAGTATCAACCGCTTGCTGAAGGAAGTCGGGATCCCAGCCGGTAATGAAGTCAGCGTGGTAGCCATATCCCGTGGGATCGCCGTTCGAGATGACGAATTCTCCCTCCATGTCCTTGAAAGCATAGGTGTTCCAGATTGTTTCGTAGAAAAGAGAAACGAGACGAGTCTCGAAGCCCTCGGGGCATTCACCGTCCATCACCTGCGACGGATAGGCCATGTGAGACCTGTGGTCGGGAGAATCCAGGTCTTTGCCATTCCAGCAAGATGGGAACATGATTTCAAAACGGACACCGTCCTTGCAGTGCGCATCCATGTAAGACTTCTCGGGAAGGTAGTGACGGTACAGCGAAGGTTCTGGCGCAACGTCATAGTTGAGACAGTTGAAGCCAATGGCTTTTTGTTGTAGTGCGAACTGAGACGCCTGAGCGCCGGTCCATTCAGACTTTGGCGGGTCTGGGACAGGCCACGTAAAGTTGCGGAGGTTGGTGTCGCCAGCTATCATCCTGAAGTTGGGCGGGAACGCTTTGGGGTTCTCTCCGTACAAGAGATAGTATCTATCATCGGATCAGCACTCACTCCAGCCCAATAAAACACATCAACACTACTTACACAAGCATTCCTCCAACCTCCTCAACCATCTCTGCGGTACCATTTTTATGGATGAAGTACAATGCCGGTACCCAGTAAATCGACTTGTCCTGCTTCACGGCACACGATGTACACTGGGATGCCCTGAGGATATCCTGGTCGACCTTGAGGCCGAAGTCTGTCCATCATGTTAGCATCCAGCTCAGCCATCAACACTCATCTACCGCGCTTGGAGCGCTGCTCATGCGTCTGGGAGGCAATGATCTTTTACGGGAAGGACTTACTGCTTGCACCGTGAATTGCGTGGACGTGGTCCGCAGCCTCACCCGGCGACACCAAGGGATCCATCCTAGCAACTCCGGCTTGCCCCCGACAAGGGAGACGCCAGAAAGCCTCAGCCGAACCGGAGTAGAGAGCCAACGCTGCTGCGAGAGCAGCGTTATGCCGTTGCTTCCAACGCATGGTGAAGGATCTTTGAAAGATGTGTATCGAATATCAGGACGTCTTGTGTCTGGACACTGGTATCAAAGACCAATGTCTTGTTCAACTCCCCCTTCAACCACGGATCGAGAGGCAATTAATGAATAGACCTCTCCCAAGCAATCAACACCCCAAGCCGCTGTTCTGATATATATATGTTCGACTGAAATATAGCTCTTTGCTGTCTCTTGACTCTAACGCAGCACAGATATTGGTCGCGTATCGATATAAGATTGCGAAATGCGTGCAGCAATCCCCCGGGTGCAGCTCCTAGGTATCGCAACAAGAATCAGAGGGAGCTACCACGAAGTCCCTCGGTGAAAACAGAAGACGTCCAAGGAAAAGAGTGGCAGACTTGAAGAAACGCAACGTTAAATGCCGAGGAACGAGAGAATAAAGAACTCAAAAGGACGAATCAAAAGGAGTACAACAGCCCAAAAGGGGACGACGGGAAAGGAAGGAGTCCAGGCACACAAGCGAGAAGCATCGCTCATGTCGATCGACAATCACTTGCACCGTCGCTACTTGGCCGTGATGCGCCTTGACCATTATCTGCGGGCCAGCGGGGTGGCGGGATGCCGGCCTGGGAGACGGATGAGTGCCGGCGCGCAACACCAACATACTCCCGACTTTTCCAACCAGTGAGGAAAGGCGGAGAACGAGACAGTTTTGTTGTCAGCTGAGGAACGGAGGATTCGAGGGCTCCGTGCTCTGACACCTGTACTGTGTACAGTACGCAGGGAGCAGGGCGGCGTCTTTTTTTCCATCTTCGACCTGGTTGTACTGTGCAGGTTCCCACCCGCGTTGGCCTCATGAATCATTATTCCACGTGGAGTCTTTTACTCTCGAACATCTGATTAGGTTCAAACAAATTATTGCAGGAGCATAGCACGTTGACAGATGCCGTTGGGCGCTTGTCTTGCACGCGCTGCCGAGAGCCCGATATCTGAGCCATGAGGATGGTAAAGGCAGGGACCAACCAACCATCTGCCAGGTCGAGCCCCCTGGCGGCTCCTTTTGGGTCCCGTTCAAGTTTCTCGGAACCTAGATAACATCCGCCGTCGCGGGGATCCTCCGTCTCGAGTCTTTCGGCCGCTTCCGTTGGACAGAGGGAAAGATTAAGGAGCGGTTTCCTAGGGGTCTGCTCCGCCTGTCTTGGGCCCCCACATGGCGGATCATCGCCCAAGGCTTGGTCGGCGCAGGCACAGGCGTCTGACCAGCGCTGGGAGCGCAGCGGTCGCGGACATATCCCAAACCGGCGGCGGGTTTCATATCAGAGTGCAGGGAAGGGGGAGAGATCTCATCTCCGACGGGATGCTTTGTGCCTGACAGGATGAAGCGGCTGGGATGCTGCGGCTGAACGGCACCCGTAGATCTGAGGCACGTGACGAGGTTAAATAACTCGGGAGATTCCTATGACGTCAGCCAGATCTCTGCCGCGCAGAAGAAGAGATTGATAAACATGCCAACACAGTACACAACAACCTCATCCATTGCAGCCGTCATCCATCTTCTCTGGCTTCCATGCTTCTTCTTCCAGCCATTCCATCAGCGGCCTGCAATAATAGCTATCTGCGCCAGTCCCATCTTTTGGCCCCAGGCGTGGGTATCCCCCTGGCCCTAAAGTCCTTCGGGTGTGGAGAAAACGAGGACGGTCGCGCCCGAACACAGCAAGCTTAAGCGCCTAAGTCCCTAGCGGTCTCTTTCCAACTCTTCACCGGTTCGTTCTCGATGGTGAACCACAGTCCAATGAAATTAATCTCTCTGTCTTGAATCACGGTGATTATTTACCTCAAGGAGAAAGAATGAAGCTATATCCACCTGACCTAGATTCTAGAAACCTGCCTGTGTTGTCAACACGCTGAACAGAGCGTCTGGTAGACACTGCTAGCTGCCTACTAATTAACATAGTCTGTTATAGTCACCGTATTAGCCATCACAGCATATGAAAAAGCCTTTCTACAACTGCAGAACCCTCAGCGCTGAGATTCTCTGCTGCTCCTGGAGCCCATAGATAATTCCTCCCATAGCTACTTCAGGGACCGAAGACCTCACATAACTACGGTGAGATCCCGTCACCAATAGTCTGGTCTACCATCCAAGGCTCGGTGGAGATTTGGAAAGAGACCGCCAGAACCCATAGCGTAGATGGAGTGCGCCCGAGGGACTTAGGCGCAGGCTTAGTCGGTTGATCGACATGTGTTCGGTCCGCATTCCACATGGAGTGCACTAACCTAAACTGTCAACGACTATTGAATTATTTCTGCCTACGGAGTAGTACTTCATCGTATATCTTGCTCTTCCACGGCGTACGGAGAACTCCGTATGATTCTCAAGATAGTAGTATTTTGCCCGACAAAGTTTCATTATCTCACCTCTGCTTGCAGGTCTCAAGGATTGCCATGGGAAGACTCTGGACGCGCCGATGCTTGTAATCGACAAAGAAAAGACCCTTGCTAAACACTTTATGTAACGCTGCAGCCAGCATCTCATTCCGGCATTTAGTTAAAAGTCCGCTTAAATCTATCTACGGCGTACTCCGTGGATACGGCACGGGATACCGGCCATCTGGTCTCACCGCAAGACTAACACGATGTAGCGTACAAAATCTCAATTTAAAATGAATCAGGTCCTCCACGAAATCCTCTGCTCTGGACTCCGTAATAATGCAGGAAGGTAACTCCGTACAAATAAATCACCGTTTATTATTCTGTTTTTGGATTATTATTATTAGGACTCGTTGAGTGGAGCGGTCTTAGACCCATCCATAGACCACTACGGTACTACCTGCATACTCAAGTCCGCTGGAGGGTCCTCCAGTATATACCCGCATTGGAGATCTCGACCAGTGCACCAACTTCTTTATTATTAGGACTGTCTCGGGAGTGCGGGTGGCAGTGAGACCTATGATAAGGTCAAAGGATTGGGTAGAGCTTCTAGAAAGGTCTCAGGCATGTCAAAAGGAGGGAATCGAACATAAATACGGCTCTACTGTACTCCGTTTAATCTTCTAGGAAGTTCCTAATCTTCATCGTTGTCTGTCGCTTCGCCATGGGTAGTTAGTTCGCCATTAATCCATCTGCTCATCCCGAAATCACCCTGTTTACTTGTTTACTGTGTAGTCATATTCTTCAGAATGCATTATGCATATGTAAAGTTCAATTGGCAAGAACGCAACGCCTTCTCAGGCACGTTTCCTACGAGTAAAGCTGCTGCTCCACAAAAGCTTGAGCTGCCTAACAGCTTAAAGACCATCATATCATATCATGGTTCCTCAGGTTCCCTTTCGGGTCTGCGTCTCTTCCTCCCCAATGCGTCGTGCTCCTTATCCCAGAGAGAAACCTGGTCGTTCGGGATCTTTCTCAGACGATGGGTCGTTGCGCCGTCCTCCAACTCCACCACTTCCTGGCGGATCTGGTAGTTCCCTAGCTTAGGGAGAAGGTAGATCCATACATAGTAATAAACCCCGCAAACGACGAGACTAGTCGAGGCTTAGCGACGCTTCTCTGATAGAAGTAACTCAAGTAGGATAGGAAACAAAAAGCTTACATTCCGATGCCAACCGCGCAGTACGTCGCGTACCAGAAACTGACATCGCCACCAGTAGCTCCACCCTTTGGTGGATACCATGGCATCGCCAGCAAATAAATGTTGACCAGCAGCGAGAAGACCAAGGCGATGTTCCAGCCTCTGAATTCCGTCTTCGACGCGCCGATCTTCTTGCGCTGGCGGCGGATAATGAATATTCCAACCGTCAAGGCGGCATCGAAGAAGGCTCTGGGATATGAATTCAAGTCGACAACTGTAGAAAGGTCAGAGATGGACAGGCACACTTGGTCATCGCGCTGGATAAGACAACTTACGAAAATTAAACGCGTCCCCAGCTGGAGGTGCTAGAATCATGAGAACTGTCATGCACCACTTCAGAAAGTACGGGCCCAATGGTGTCCCAAACGGGCGTGTGGATACCCAGAATTTAGGAAACGGCATCACGCCTTGTCTGCTCAGTGCTTCGTTGAGCTTATGCGGATCACGAAAGCATTCTCTTAGGAGTTTGGCTTACCTGGCGCACTCCCGAATCATTCGGGATTGACCGATAAGCACGGCTATGAGATTGCCGAACGCACTGAGACAAATCAGAAAGCTTAGCCCACGAGAAGCACGGGGTGAATTAAAGACAGCCTTGAACAGCAGACTCGCTGCGACTTGTTTTGATTCTTTCAATGCCTCCTTGGGGACTGCATGCAGACGATATAGTTAGTTGGATGCATAGGACAGAAGACGTTGAGCAGACACCTACTTGCAGCGAAGTATGCGATATTACATAGGATATATAGGATAGCCACAATCAATAGTGAGACTGCTGAGCTCTTTCTCAGGGTCTTTATGGGTTTCTGTTTTACTTAGCCGATGTCAAATCAGACAATGTACGCATTGTGCGGTGATACTCACCTTGACCTCGTTAACCACGTTGAAGGCGTTCGAGTATCCTTGGTATGCATACATAACCTTTACTAACGAATTTGTAATTCCATATGCGGAATGATCCGTTCCCTCGAAAGCGTTGCGGAAGTTTGCCTTTGGATCTGGCACAGAAGTATGGCCGCCGAGTACAACAAGTCCAGTGATACCGATACTATAGTAGAGAGTTAGAAATCGAGTTTCAAAGAACGGAAATGACACATACAAAACTAGTGTAATTATCTTTAGGATACTAATGGCATTGATGAGATGGAGAGAGAACTTGGTATTGAAGGCGAGAACTGGTTTGTCAGCATACACAGGAATGCTTCAGAGACAAATATAGCCCAGCGTACGTAAAACTGCAACAGTGTAGCTTGCCACTGCAACGCCTTTCAGCTCCCATGCTGTAGGTTCGTGATCGGCCACTTGAAATAGATACTGCGCGAGAACTGCAACCGACTCAGTTAGCGACGCCACGCTACCGGGTTTTGCTCAGGACAGACGGACCTATGGAATTGCCGCTGCTGAATGACAACAGCACCGACTGTACAGCGAACGTCGTGGGGAAGAGGTATTTTGGGCGTGGATAGGCTTGTTCCAGGTATACCACTTCGCCACCGGATCGACTGGGAAAGTAAGATGCCAGCTCCAAGTATACCACAAGAGCAGCCGCTGAGACTACGAAGCCGATGAACCAGAACATCATGGCAAGGCCAACAGAGCCGACATTCTGCAAAATAACAGCCGCTGATTTCTCATATATGCGGTAAGTTAATTGATACATTCAAGGTTGGCAGCGGAGTCTCTTACGTGTAGAGAAGACACCCGTTCCGATGATCATTCCAATGTTGAGCATCGCAGCTGTCAGCCATTTGACATTATATCCCAATGGAGACTTCCGCTCCACCGGGGCGCCAGACGCCTCTTGATATGCTGGCGGAGCATCATTTCCACCTTTTTCCTGGACAAACTCGAGGCTTCCCTCCACGACGACAGAGTTACTGTCATCCGCCTGCGTCGACGCAAGCGCTTCTTTGGACGCCATATCAGATGGTGTAAAACTATCAACGCAGTTGCAATCTTGTCAAGTCATCAGCGAATAGGTTCGAGTTATATTTCTGGTTCTCCAGGTCTTCATCGCAATTTATTGCGCTGGTGAAAGAGAAATAATGCATCGCTGTCCCATCATTGTCTCATCATCCTTAGCGAAATCGCGTGATTCTGCGATGCTACCTCAGGTGCCTTCCTATCTTTGAGGTAAATACCAACACACTTAAGGGCTGGGCGAACCGTAATCTTTATCTGAGGTCTCGGCAAATCAGCTGCCAAGATTGCATGCGGTAGGTGGAGATTAGAAGCAATATATGAAATCCATGCATTCAACCGCGCGGGGGCCTAGAAACTGGCGGCGCCAGACGCGGATGGCTGTCTATGGCAGCAAAGAAGGGGAGATGGGAAAGAAAACCACGACGCTGGTTAAGGAAGCATATGCCGTCCTCCAAGAAGAAGGTGGTCCAGGGGTTTTGGATAAATTCCTCGCATCAAGCGCTGTCACACTGTGGACTGGCCTGATAGCAATAGTAGTACGGAGTGCGGAGTACCATATCAGTCCAGCTGACGATTGCATCAACTCGACGCTGTCTAACGACATTCCAGGGTGGATGAGGAGCTCACCCCTGTCTCTGGAGATAGGTCTCCCTCGCCTTATCTCCAGGGATAGATTGAGTACCCAAGTAGGTAGGTAATCCTTGGACAACATTGCATGCATCATGTCCCGCAGTCCACCTCGGATCTTTTGAGTGGAGCGCCTTTATCAAGCTCGAGGGTGGGTATCTCAGCGGAAGTGATAATGGACCCCTCGAGGGATCGATAAACGTCTTAGTGTGGCTTGGCTTGATCACTTTGGGGGCAAACCGCGTCCTCTCTCCTTCCCCCGGATAATGCCAAGCTTCTTGGGTCCCCAGGGCAGAAGAGAAAAGCCCCGTTTTTCTCGTGCCAAACATCCGGGGACGCCGCAGCCGGTAATATCCGCGTCGAACTCCGGCCTATTCTCGACGCAAACTTCCACAAAATAAACTTAACAACTTAACATGATCTTTTATTTCCTGGCTGTACCATTTTCTTATTGGTTGTCCTCGATTTCAATTCGAATGTCTGCTGCTGATACAGGAATTCGATCCAACCAACATGCACACCTCCTGAATACAGCCACGGGATGTCAACCAATCATTTCAAACCCAGCTTCGCCCAAAAAAAAGCTGTAGTTTAAGATGCAGGAAACACTGTGTTTTGATATACAGAACATTGCTACCGAGAACTACTCGCGGCTTAAGCTGGGATATTATTGATTCTATGAGGACTCCTGCAGTGACTGCAACACATGACCAAGATGATGAAACTGTGTGACATACAGCCATATTATTTCAATAACTCCAGTTGTCTCGACTGCAGTTACACCGGCCGACCAATGTGCTACTCGTGAGGGAACTCATTATCTCAAGACCGACCAGAAAACTGGATGAGCGACAAAGGTAACTTAGTACTGTACACTGGAAGCGACTGAAGGCAGGAAGAGTACGCGGTAGCAATTCTCTAGATGAAGTGTAGCCAGCTATAGCGAGGTTCTTGAAGAAGCGAAGATCGTGGAAGATTAGCAATGCCTGTGCTTCGATCTCGCTTGCATGTGTAGGTTCTGAAGAAAGGCAAAGCGCCAGCTGTAGGAGGCAGCACGACATTGCACTACGTTGTACTACACAGTTCTTTCAATAGTAACATCCATTAGGCACAGAACTGCTATATCTCCCAGGAGCAATAAACTAGTATCTACCACCTTCGCCCAGGCCAGGCCTGTGGCGGTGATCTGCAGTACTGTAACTGCTTTTTTAACCTTAATCAGATCTCTGCAGATATGCACTGCACTAGGCAATAGAGGGTCGATCACACAAGGCGTAAGCTGTGGTCTGCTGGTCAACACCTATTGATGTTTAGTTCATTTCATATTGAGACTCCCGATTTATTTGACGATCGTGGACAGAGCGGCCCACACCACCCATGGTTTGATTGGAAAAGGTTCGCGTTGGCGGGATGGTTGGGCGGAAAGGGAAAGCATGGTAATCCTTGAATAATGGGCTTGTCGGGAAAACATTTGCGCTGACCGGCCCGACCACGAGCACTTCGGAATCCGCCCTTCACCGTTCCAAAGGCGCATGACATCTCACGCTCAGTCTGATGCCTGTCCAAGTCCAGTCAACACGTTAGAGGTCCTCGACCTAAAACTTTGATAGCTGTGTCTCTGTCAATGATTTCGTCGAAACGCAAGAGGTGTTTTGAGTGTCGTGTCGTTGCTTCAGTTCCCCGCCGTTCTAATTACTGCAACGCTTTTCCATTTAGAATTTTTCTCCGCATTTTTCTATTAATTAGGCTTCTTTCGTCATTCGTTCGATACTTGCCACGTTTTACCTAATAGAAACGAGGGTTTCGGAGTTCAGTCGACGACCGCGTTTCTCGAATTGGATCAGGCGGAGGCTATCTGCATCATCGGTCTTAGCACATGGAGCCCGCCTCCCAGCATTAATAGACACAAAAGAAAAATATCTCACTTCTTGCTGGACGTGGAGTTTCTTTTCTGATTATCCAAAGAACTTCTAGCCAGTTCTCTATTATCCTTTTTAACACCTTATTCGTTCGATTTCTCAACAACGGCGCAGAAAATGGCGGTGACGACGGCGACAATTCCTGAATCGGATGAGCAGCACCCAGAGCACTCAATGCCAGAGTCTCTGGTGCTAATCATCATGACCGGTGGTACTATCTGCATGCAGCGCTCGCCGTCAGGCTTGATCCCGGCCAGAGGCTTCCAAGAGTCGTGCCTCGCCCGAGTTCCGACCTTCAACGACGGGTCAAATCCACCGCCGCTCGAGGTCGTTGTTAACGCAGCCGGCGATCGTAAGAGCTACCAGAGCCTGCGAACACCACCGAGCGCCTATGACCGCCAGGTGCGGTATACTGTTTTTGAGTTCGAGGAGCTCCTGGACAGCAGTTCGATCGATGCCAAGGGTTGGGCAGAGATCGCACGCACCATCTACTGGAACTACACGCTCTTCGATGCATTCGTCGTACTTCATGGAACTGACAGCCTGGCATACACCTGTTCCGCCCTGAGTTTCATGCTGCAAAATCTTGGGAAGCCGGTTATCCTCACAGGATCTCAGGCACCAATGCTCGAGCTGCAGAATGACGCAGCGGACAATCTGCTCGGCTCCCTGGTTGTGGCCGGTCATTTCATGATTCCTGAGGTCTGTCTCTACTTCAATTATAAGCTTTTCCGCGGAAACAGAGCGACAAAGGTCGCGGCGAGCGACTTTGCTGCATTTGACTCCCCGAACTTGCCTCCACTTGCAGTAACGAACTCCATGCGCACGCACGTCGCATGGGATCTTGTCAACCGGCCAACAAACATAGAGCATTTCAGTATTCAGACAAATCTCGACACCACCCACGTGGCGTGTCTCCGCATTTTCCCAGGTATTAAGCCGGAAATGGTAGAGGCAGTCTTGAAGCTCGAGGGTCTTAGAGGATTGGTGCTAGAGACGTTTGGAGCTGGAAATGCTCCTGGAGGAAAGGATAATGCGATGACAAAGGTGCTGGCCGATGCCATCAAGCGAGGAATCGTCATTGTCAACGTCACCCAATGTAGGTTTCTTATCTTGCCTGCTTAGGTACAGATGATGTATTGACCCTCAATGTCCTGTAGGTCTTACGGGGAGCGTCAGTCCCGTGTATGCCCCTGGGATGAACCTGACCAAGGCCGGTGTTGTCGCAGGTCAAGACATGACCACTGAAGCCGCGCTGACCAAGCTCGCATACCTCCTTGCTCTTCCTGGCGCGACTCCTGAGTCCGTGGCCAAGAACATGTCTATTTCGCTCCGTGGAGAGTTGACGGAAACCTCGCGCCCAGTTTTCCGGCATCCCGACGGTGCGCTTCCAGAACGCGTCAAGAGTCTCACTGCGCTGGGCTATGCCATCGCCCAAGGAGACCTTGAGAGAGTCAAGGATATTCTAAAGGGAGAACACGAATGGCTGTTGAACGATGCAGACTACTCTGGCAACACGCCTCTGGTATGGCCTGAAATTTTTTTAGCCCATTCACTATCATTATATCCTTGAATTACCAAGCGATCTTGAACACCCTTTTTCGGGAAAAAAAAGCATCAGCTAACCTTTTCTCCAGCACCTCGCAGCCACATCCCCCTCGCTCTCCATCCTCCGCTACTTCCTCCTCCAAGGCGCCTCCGTGCACATCCGCAACCGCGCAGGCCGCACCCCACTTTTTTTAGCCGCCAGCGCCGGCCTGACCGACCACGTCCTCCTCCTGCGCAAGTCCGGCGCGCACCTCCACTCCGAAGAGCTGCCGCTGGCGGAGCTCTACGCCAAGCAGAAGCCCGGGATCTGGGAACTGGCTGGAATTGGGCCGAAGACGACGAGCGATGGGGATGTGGATGAAGAGGGTGGAAGAAGATATAGCGTTGGAAACGGGAACGGGAAGGTTGTGGGGTCGGCGCTTTCTTCTCCTTAAAACTTCTTGATGGTGACTTGACGCTCCTTTCATGATTACATATATAGAATAGGGAAGGGATAGACAGCGATAGAGATGACTAGACAGACAGGGAAGAGGAAGAGGCTCGATTGTCGCTGGCTAAGTACGCAGTTTGAATTAATACATTAATACTGTGCATACGTGCCGCGTGGATACTGGTGTCTGTCTTCTTTTTTTAAAAAAAATCCCAAAGAAAAAGACAAGATGTCCTGGTTGAAAGGGGAAAAAGCATCTATCTACGCTTACGGAAAAAAAAAGTCCAAGTCGATCTCTGTCTGCACTGGAGAGCCGCCGTACCATAGGTACTCTAAATATGTTATCTGAATTGATCTTATGATCTTATTATTGAACTACCTAAACAAAACAGCAAGTGGCTTGGACATTAATTATTAATGCCTATACTGGTTCTCATTTTATAGTAAGATAGCTAACTTTTGTTAAGATCCTTAGAAACCGTCAGAGATGGAATTGATCAAGGCGCCTTCCGGCCTAAGTAAGTATCTATTAATTAATTAATTAATTAATTAATGTAGGAGAAGGGACGGAGGAGCAAAGGAACTGCGTGGTAGTTATTAACAGCGGCTCCGTTTGAGCTTCTTTTTCTTGGTCAAATCTCAAAAGCGCTTGATTGACTGCAAGCCGAAAAGAAGTTCTCCGCTGCCTACTAGTAGGATATATGTAGATGTTGGTGGTGTAGGGTTTGGACGTTGACTTTTTTTGGCGACTCCCATGTAGCCTTTGTGTATACTGGATTGGTTTCTGCTTGTTAGTTCCTTAAATTGCAAAAGAGATACATTTGATTAGTCATCTAGCGCTTGGCTTGGTCCTTCTCTCGTGCAAATCTTATTCGCGCTTGGGGGAGATCTAAATCGAGATGGATGCGGCTGGCTTAATTTGGGGGGAAAAGATCCGCCCGGGATTACAGAGTCCTTCCTTTCCCCTTCTGTGTGAAATTGACACTGCTGCTAGTCACTTCAGAGAGGTATAAAATATCTTCCAATATATTCTCCTGCACGACGCTTTAATTTTTACGTCGCAGAACTCATCAATTTCACGGCCGATTACAATGGCCAGCGATTATCTTACGATGATGGAAGAAGAAAGAATTAAGACTCCCCGGTTTTGGGCTCGAGATCACCCATTTCCCCAAGTCGCCCCTGAATGATGGGACCGGTCGCCGTGTGCGATTCCCCCATGCCATTGCCGATCACTGTGACAGTTTGGGTGTGACGGTGCGGGAGCGGCGCATGTTGGACTTCATCAACCAGATCACGGACAAGCCCGGGTGGGAGAGGAAAGTTTTCGACGAGGCCATCGTGGCGAAGTGGAGAGCGGAGGCTTGTGTCTGGAGGGAGGACCTGGGTGATGAGTTTCTATCGAGCGCTATGTTTGATTATGTATGTAATAAGGGTCTTGTTTATTTGCCGTGTTATGTTTGAAGCTTCAAATTGAAGTCGGGTTTGGTGGCAATGCCTGCGGAGATGATGAGCGCGGCATATCTGACATGTCGACCAGTGCATGAAAGAACTCCGCGACAAAGCAGTCTATCACCAAAAATCGGGCATGGTTTCTTCTTGGATTGCGACACCGCTGTGGTCAAATCTGATGTTGTCGTGCCAGCACGCCTGGCCGAATCCCTCAGGGAAGCTGTTCGTCCGCTGGAGGATGTCCCGGAGAATTAAAAAGATTGGCATCCAGGATCAGGCAAGAAAGTCCCTGGATCTTCTCCATCCGTCTCTCTTCCCCTTGATATACGGACGGTCGCGAGCGTTGCCTTCTGGAACGGTTCTCCTGGAAGACTGCTCTCTTTTTATCGGTAAGGGAGAGCCAGTCGATCCCCCGCTTGCAGACGGCCATCGTTTTCATCGAAAACGCGAAGCCTGGGATTATGAAACAAGCCTCAAAGCCTGGGGCAGCTTCCAATGGCTTCCGTCCAACGTTACGTTTTCGGAAGGTGGATGGCCTCGAATTACCAGCTACATCAACAATCTCCATCCGCAAACGCACAGATATCTCTATGGAATTCTTGAACGAACAACTTGTGGCAATTTCAATCCGACTCTGGAACGAGTGCTTATCGTGGTTTCAGAGACGATTCCGAATTCACCCAGCTGTAGGATCCCTCGAAGACTTTACACTGCCGGTAGGTGTGAAATATCACCCGCCCCGCCATGGAGCGGAAGACGATCATCGGTCCAACACGGACGACGACGCAAATGACGGCATGTCACTGGAAGAGGTGAAAGAAGGAGATTGATTCTGGGATGATGACTTTCAAGATTGGTTCTCCCAGCACCGCGTTCTGATACAGAGAGAACCGGGTGCCTCCCTCCCTCGCGAACATTGGGAATCTCAACCCGAACACCACCCTGTGGATCTTCAAAGGGATTTCCGTTCCTTCGGGTCTGCAAATCATCTTCAAACTAGCAAATATCCATCTCACGCCAGAAACCCAGAATACGGAGGCGGCTCCTGGCACGTCGAAGGAGCACTGAATGAACATATCTGCGCCACAGCTCTGTACTACTATGATCAGCAGAATATCACTGAAAGCCATATCGCTTTCCGCCAGTCTGTAGATACCGAAGAGATGGAAACATCCCGTGAACAGGTAATCAAATTTGTTTCACCATCAGAGACAGCCCAAAAAAATTCTGGCTGACGACTTCACTTCAAGCACGAGTATCAATCTTTAGAGATGTACTACGGAATCAAAAACATGGAGGCAGCCATTCAGGAGCTCGGCCACGTTCTCACTCGACCAGGCCGTCTGCTCGCGTTTCCAAATGTCCTTCAACACCGAATTCAGCCGTTCCGTCTCGCAGATCCGACGAAGCCCGGACACCGCAAGATCCTTGCCATGTTCCTCGTCGATCCGCACGTTCGTGTCCTGTCGACTGCAAATGTCCCGCCTCAGCGGAGAGATTGGTGGGCTGTGGAGGTTCGGAAGATCCCTCCATTCGACACTCTCCCCAAGGAGGTCTTCGACATGATCATAGCGTCCGTGGACGGGTTCCCCTTGGGCTGGGAAGAGGCGGTGCGAGTGAGGCAGGATCTGATGAATGAACGGGGGGCGTTGGCGGATGAGGTGAATAATGTTATGGAACAGGTATGTAAGATACTATATATATATATATATAATGGGGTATTATTAACCGATTCTGCTGCAGAATATTTTTACGTTTTGTGAGCACTAAGGCCTGGCTGTCGCGCGTCCAAGATAGAAATCATAGAAGACTGGAGGGCTAGGAACATGGAAGAAGAAATTTGGGTCCAAGATATAGTTTCCCTAGATCGGATCGGATCACACGGTCCGATCTGATTGTCTGTCTCTGTGTTGGGCCGAGAAGAAAATGGAAAGAGAGAGAGTTGTGGACAGAGCAAGTATTAGGAGTACCCACCCAATATCCAGCAAGTTATGCCTCGCATCACGATGTAGAAGACCGAACGAGTACCTTGAAATACAGCACGTCAGGTAGCCATCTTACCTCCGCGGAGATCGTTCAATATCCAGCGGAGAGATAAACTCCACAGGTTCATGCCGTGCCGCGGTCAAGGTAGGGCAGGGCCGGGGAGGGGCGGGGTAGGATCCCGGGGGTCCCCCGCCATTCCAAGGGGCCAA